>Ga0247609_10001210_pt1 | contig 31852 bp, 28 predicted proteins | sample 172DNAGHGlowgp2_FD_193487 | JGI IMG/M metagenome (GOLD analysis project Ga0247609, IMG submission 193487) | Sheep rumen microbial communities from Palmerston North, Manawatu-Wanganui, New Zealand - 1728 DNA GHGlow gp2 | ecosystem: Host-associated > Mammals > Digestive system > Stomach > Rumen ... | reverse complement strand
CGCCGCCGTGTCAACCATCGCGCTAACAACTTCGCTTGTTTCTTCTTCGTTATCGCAAATCGCCAAGACGTCAGTCCAGAGATCAACGGCTGTAGCAGCCGCACGCGAAACAACCGAACTCCACAAACTAGTCATGAGATATCAACCTCCTAAAAGTTTTAGAATATTTCCTTCCAATCAACCCAACTCCAGTGCGGCGAAGCCGCCCTTATCCCAGCGTCTTAACAAAAGAGAAAACCGCAGCGTTAGCCACAGCTTCCTCTTCGTCAAGACAAGCAATAGTCTCAGAAATTGCCTGCAACCTCAACCGGCTCAGCAATCGCAGTAGAAGACGAAACGACAGCTGGTAACAATGACCAAGCAGCCTTAACTGCCTCACGACCGTACAAGACAAAGCTTTTAGCCTTGCCCTGTAAACTTTCAACGAGAATTTCGCCGTAAACAACTGCTGTACCGTTCTTGTCAACGTCCCTAACCACTTTAACGTCACCGTAGAATCGGCTATTACGAACTACGGCTTTTCCGTTAACCGCGCCGCCCTTAACCGACAAAACCGTGCCGTCAGGAATGTTCTCGCAGTCAATCAACGATACTTTCCTCAACGTTTCGCCAATACCGGACACCGGAATAAACACGTCCTTGTTTTCAGCCTTGCGCAGCGCCGTCAGTAACATCTTGAAACTGTCACGATAGAACTTCTCTGCCTCACCCTTCATCCAAGGCAGAACCATTACGTCTACCGCGTTATGCTTGTCACGAAGCTTCCGCGCCTGAAGATATCTCGGCACGTAACGGTCAGGAATCACGACCGCACCCGACACCCCGGCGTCAGCCATCTCAGAAATGACCGCAGCCAAGCCTGCCAACACCTTTGCTTCCAACGGCGCAGTAGCGTCAACCGTCTTTTTTGCAACGACAACTTTGCCAGCCTCAATTGTGCCTTCAAGTCTGACGCTGGCCCTGGCAATCATGTTATCGCGGGCACCAACAGCAACAGCAATCTTCAAAATCTTTTTCGTAGTCATGATACTCAATCTCCTTTTCTTTTTAAAACAAACAGTAGTAATAACTTGTCAAGAACAATAAAAGGCGGCGCCGTTACACTCGTCAACTACTGTATCAGAGTTTATAACTGTTATCGTCGCCTCAACGTAACACCAAAATATATACAACAAGAGGAGGTCTCAGTCTTACTATGGCTAAAATCGTCAGAGGTGAAAAACGAAAGCCTTTCGGAACTAACGCTACACCAACAGAAAAAGCTGCTGTTTACGCTCTCCTCAAGGCGTCAGCTAAGGGCACTCTTGACTTCTCTGCCCCTATCTCTACTCTCTTTACTACTGCCACAACAACAGCAGCTGAGAGTCAAGACGCTACAGCCTTTCTCTTTCACCCTGCTCTTATTAGACCCTTTCCTAACCCTACGCTTCAGAAACGTCCCCTTCCGTCCCTTCTCGAGTCAAGAAAACGAAAGGCCCAAAAAGACGCCCTGACAAGACTCCTGCACAAGCAAAGAAAAGTCGACGCAGCCGTTTTCGCAAGACCTTTCAGCCCTACGACAGAGGCCCTAACTTTGCAAACTGCCCTTGCTCGTCACCCTTGTCTTGTCCCTGACTTTAACCCCACTAACGCCACCATTGTTCAACAGCCAACGCTGCCGTCTCCGGCACTGCCACTGCCAAAACTTCCCGGCGTCAGCGCCAGCGCCCCCGCCACAGCTACAGCACCAAGGCAGCGAGGGCGACGATCTGCCGCCCCCGCCACAGCCCCTGCTGCCGCCACTACCGTAGCCTTGTTGTCTTCGCTTTACCCTCAGGCTTAGCCTTGCTCAACCTTCAAAGGTTCTTGTGCCATAACAATCTTCGACACTCCTCTGAGCGGCAACGCCCTAACGTTAATCGCCCTAAGCCTGATAACGTCAACCAACGCCGCCTGCGAGTCAGACACGCCCTCGAGTTCAGCCTCAGACAGTTTAGCAGCGTCACCCGCCGGAACGTGCTTGCCGCCAACCGTCACAAAGCGCGGCGCAAACAAGCGCCAAACTTTCCCGCCGTCACGAGTGGCGTAACTTGACGAAACCAACGTAACACGCTCGTTGTAAAACGTCTTAGGAACGACACTGCCGTTAGGCCCCAGACTGCCAACCGTCAGGCCCATGTCAGCGTTAACGCCAGCCGTGAACGAAACGTCATCTTTGCAAATCTCTGCCACTGTCTCGTCGTCAAGCGTCTCTGCCGAGAAAACTTCCCAACGATACAGCTCTCTTGCATTAACGAAAAGCACCGTGCCTTCAAAGTCTGCCAAGACTTGCGCGAACGCCGACAAACTCTGCTGCCAAGCCTCAGCGTCTTTGCCGTTAGCCATCCACGGGAAGTAAAGTTTTCCGTAAATGGCCGCAGCGTCACCGCCAGCTTTCCTTGCCTTCAGCGCCGTCGCGCAACGAATCGTCACTTGCTCAGGCACGACAATAGCAACACGCCCCGTGAAGCCTTCTTCCAGCAATGCTGCCATGCCTTGCGCTACCGCTGCCATCAGGAAAGCCTGCTGCGGCAAACCGTCGGCACTTGCCTCGATTACTGCCTGAGAAACTTCCAAGCCGTTCTGGGTTAGGCTGCCCAGCGTAATCGCTGCCGTGGTGTCTTTGCTGTCAACGACGATAATTCTCTTTGCGTTTTTCATTGTTAAAACTCCCTTTCTTTAAGACAAGACAAAATCATAAAACCTTAAAACCTTACGCCATAGACGCCGCAATGTCAGCAGCGGTAGCGTCAACGGCCGTAGCCGAAAGGTCAACTTTCTTGAAAAGACCTGTCGCCGTTGCCGACTTCTCAGCAGGCTTCTCAGCCGACGGTTTCTGCTCAGCAGCGGCAGTTTCGGGCGACACCGCAGGCGCAGCTTTCTTTTCAGCGACGGCGTTAGCGTTAGCTTCTTCAGCTGCTACAGCCTTAGCGCATGCAATGACAGCCGTACGGTAGTCAACGTTGTTAGCCTTCATTGTGTCAGCAACGTCGGCTTCGCTGAACTTCCCTGCTTCCAAGTCGCACAGCGCAGCGCCGTAAACTTTCCAGCGTGCGCCTGTCTTAGCCATGCAGTCAGCCAACGAGACAAACTTGTTGCCTACCCAGATGAAGCCGTCACCGATCGTGCCGGGAACTACCGCGCCAACCTGCAAGGCCGTGCCTGCTGCACCGAAACCGCTGCCTTTGATACCTGTCAACATTTTGATCAACAACCTTTCTTTTTGTAACAGAAGTTAAAGTTTCCGAGGGCAGAAGAGTTAGCAATCTTTTCTTTCTCTCTTCTCTCCCAATCGCCCCAACTCCAGTGCGCCGAAGGCGCCCCGATAGTGGCAGGTGACAGCCTGACGGGAATGCCGCCAGACCAAAGATGAGAAATCATCTCTGAAAAAGAGTCACGATTGTCAACAACAGCTTTTCTAAACAGCGCAAAGCAGTTACCTGTTTTCTTGTAACTCCTAATACCTGTTCGTACAATGAAAAAGAGTTTTGACGGCAGACACAAGACGTCAGGGCCTGTTGTTGTTACAAGGCCCCAGATATCTCCTGCTGCCGTTGCTTGTTGTGTCTTAACGGACAGAGTAAAACCGTCGTTGTCACAACACTCTGTTGTTACAGCATACTCTTTATCGTCAAGCAAGGCAATCGTTACTATCGTCACGGAAGTTCTCCCTCCTTTCTCTTCCTACTGCCCCAACTCCAGTGCCGCGAAGCGGCCCCGGAACAACAAAAAAAACTTTTAAAAATTTTTTTACCACAAGAAGGAATAAAAGAGAATGTGTGGTAATATACAGGTAAAGAGTTAATCACTCTTAAAAACCTTGAATTCTTGAAACAGCACTGCCCGATATCCCGGGTTAACCAAAGAAACTTTCTGCTGTTTCACCCAACTGACCAAGGCCGAGGCCGTAACCAGCCGGTACAGCCAAGGATGTAACGGGCGGTACCGTCTCTGACCTGCGACCTGCCGACGGGAGGCAGCCACCACAGCGTCAGAGCCAGAGGACCTAACCCAGCAGCTACAGGCCGGACACGGGAGCGCCGGGGTAGCTTTTAGGGAGAGTCTCAACCTAAGCCGTGACGGAGAACAGGACGGGCCAAGGACAACAACCGGGATTACAGCAAGCAAGGGCAAGGTCAAGAAAAAGCTTGCGATACAGTAAGGTACAAGACATTATGACTACTGACAGATAAACGTTACGTTCTCTCGAAATAGTCCGGGAAAAATCTGTTGCTGCAGACGGTAAGTGGGTTAAGTTCAAACCGTCACTGCAAACCCGGGTCGGTAAATGACTACGCTAGCTGACGAGATCTCTCGGGAGCAATAACAGAACCTAACGCGACGTTGATCTTTCCGTAGGGGTACAAAAACTTTTACGCCAACGTACGTCTTTTTGCTAAGACAAAGCCCGCGCAGGCCTAACCCGCCTGCCGACAACGACTCTTCAACCTTGTTGCTCAACCCTGCTTCCCCTCTGCGCAGACAGCTCTGCACAGCAACTGACAACGGAGCATGGGTAACGGTACGAACTTGGCGGTTGGCATGTGTCACCCTGTCACGACCCTCGGTTAAGCAACAACAGAGACTAGAACTTGTCTGAGACTTTGGGAAGACGTTCGTAAGGTTCCGCTCCTTAACAACTTAACAAGTTCCAAGGTCCGGTCTAAACCTTCCTTAGACCAAAAGAAGGCGATCTTCGGGCAACATGCCCACCAGTGCCCCAGATCGTCTTCTTTTGGTGTCTAAAACCCACCCCTACCCCCAGCCCTTTATTCCCCCTCTTTTATCGATCGGCGCGCTCGTTTGTCTACCTGCCAGGTAAAAAGAACCTGTGCTTCTTTCCCCTGGCAGGCTGTCCTTCGACAGCGTTCCTTCGGTGTGTGTTGTTTTCCTTCCTTAAAAGCTTCCTAAGATATCTTGTCGCTGTATCCCAAGATATCTCGATAGCTTTTTAGCCCGCGCAGGCCTCCTCCCTGCTTCCCCTTGAAGGATCGGTGCGCTCGTTTGCCTACCCGCCCAAACTAAACTTTGTATCGTTTGGGCGGCCTGCTTCACAGCGCTACTTCGTATTATTCCCTCTAGAAAATGTCTGAATTTTCTGAATGCTGTACCTTAGAAAATGTCAGAATTTTTAGACAACAAGCCCGCGCAAGCTTACCTTGTAAGGATCGGCGCGCTCGTTTGTAGGTAGCACCCTCAAACTTCGTTTGGACAAGGATCGGTGCGCTCGTTTGCCGTAGGGCTTGGCGGGTTGCGGAGGTGCGCTCGCTTGTTAGTGGGGCCGAGCAGTAGCGGTTGTGCCCGTTAGCGCGACACATTGTGTGTCTTGTGTACCTTGTATTGCTACAAGGGGAAGGATTTTGTTTCCTCCCAAGAGAGATAACTCCAGTGCGCCGAAGGCGCAGTCCTCAATAAAGGTGATTACCCAGTTAAGATAGTCGCCCTTGTTGAAGCCCGCCGCGCAGGTTTGTTGTAAGTTTCAGGATTTCTCCCAAAAGACACAACTCCAGTGCGCCGAAGGCGCCCCAGAAAAAAAAGACAGCCACTACTCAAAGAGTAGCGGCTGTCTTAGTGGCAAAACGCAGACGATTAGTTGTAACGATACTTAGCGTCAAACTCGTCCTCTGCGATACGCGCCTTACGAATTTTGCGCGTGCCTTTGACTTTCTTGGGACGCGCGCTCTCGACCGGCGGCGCCTTTTTCTTGCGCACCGGCGGCGCGGTTTCTTCGTCGTCCTCGGGTTCGTCGTCCTCGGGTTCGTCGTCCTCGGGTTTGGGTGCCTTAGCCTTGGACTTGGTTTTGGTTTTGGGTTCCTCGGGGATATCGTCATAATCCTCGAGATCTTCCAAGTCGCAAAGGTTCACTCTTGCACCTGCAAGCATGGTGCGTGTAATAGGCGAGCCATCTTTGACTGCCGTGCCCTTGAGTTGCTCTGCGGCGCGGTGAAACTTTGTTTCGTCGCGGAACTGCTTGTAGAGCACGTCGAATTGTTCGTCAGCGTTAACTCTGGCTGACTTCCGTGTGCCCTTGCCGTTAATAATGGCGCGCTTAGCTTTGCACGCCGCAACTCCGGCATCTCCAAGGTCTTGGGCTTGGCTGCCAAGGAACGACAACACTTCGCATGCCGTCTGCGCTACTGATAATCCTAGATCAAGACCGCCTGTTTTAAAACTTCCCATTGAGATTCCTCCCTTGTTTTGTTACCGCCGAAAACGGGGGAAGCGCCGGTGCGCCTCCCCCTGCGGTGTTGGTTGGTGTTACTCGTCGTCGTCGCCGTCCAAGTCGATTTCGGCCTGCCGCCTGTTGTTGCGGCCGATCGTTTTCTTAACGCACTTCGACTTCAACAGCTCGTACGCCTCAAGCATGTTGAAGAGCCTCTGGTTGCCGTCGGACGTTCCGTCGGCAAAACCTTCGACTTCCTCCGGGTCTTTCCGGAGAGTCGCTGCGACGTCAGCGGCGTTGTAGCGCGTCCATTTGCCGTCTTCGATTGTGAAGATCGGCCGATGCATAAAGGCACGCTTTCCGTCGCGAGACAGGTAGACTTCGGCTTCCCAGTCTTCCTGCGGACCGGGTTGCCAAATGATGGCGTTGACATAGCCAAGACGAGTGCCCTGGCTGTCAAGCAACCACGTGCGGTTGCTCCTTCCGCCACGGCTATTTGTGTAGGCCTCAATTTCGAGACCGTACACTTCGTTGTCGTCGAAGATTTCGTTAGCGTCAACGTCGGCTTGGCGGTACATGTTACCGCTGTCTTCGCCGGTGAAGTCGTCGTCGCTGTCGTCGCACTGCTGCTGCGGGATCACGATCTCGTACGAAGTTAACGTACGGATGTCGCGAATTGCGACAGACCGCTGTGCAGCCTCGATTTGCTGCAGTTTCTGGGCAAACTCCCAGAATTCAGCAATGTACTCGTTCGAGAGGAAGCAATCAGCACTGCCTCTTGCGTGGAACGTGCTGGCGCACGCTTTGGCAAAGTCCTCGAAGCTGTTCGCCTTGTTCGCGGCAATCGCCTTACGCAGCCACGACAGACGCGGCAGCTCCATGGCCGCCGTTTCGCAGTACACAGTCGCCGTCAACGCGCTGGATTCTTCGGTGAAGATATCCAACGTGTTATTGACGAGGCACAACGCCGTCGCTGCGTCGTCGGCGTAAAGCGCCGGTCCTTTGTATACGATCGGCTCGGTTTCGGCAGTGCCGAGTTCGTAGGTGCCGCAGAAGAATGCGGCGTTGCCTTTCAAGGTCGCGACGACTGCGTCGAAGAACGCCTTGCTGACTTTGCTGTTGTTGCCGATAGCCGTTTTGATAGTGTTTCTTTTCATGATAATGGCCTCCTTAAGCCTGAAAGTATTTTATTTGTTCAGGATTTCTCCCAAAAGACCCAACTCCAGTCCCGCGAAGCGGGCAAACGTTTCGGGTCAAGAATAGTGGCGGACAAGTTTATAGTCTGTTACCGCCATGGGACTGTTCGCGAGAGAACGTTACTTCAGCAGGCGCTTCACAATGTAGGCAGCGTTGCGTACGTTAGAGATCGTACGCCGCGTTTCGGCACGCTTAGCGCGTTCTTCGCGTGTTGCCGCCGTTGTTACGTTGAGCTGCAGGCTTTTCGCCGCGCAGACATCCAACGCCACGTTAGCAACTGTTTGAACGAGTTCTTTCAGCATAGATAACACCTCCTTTCGGTGTGTTCGCTGTTTATCGTCCAAACGCCCCAACTCCAGACCCGCGAAGCGGGCGAGCATTTCGGGGCAAGAAGAGTGACGGATAGGTTTAACGTCACTGCCGCCATTGGACTTGAAAACTTTAGGGTATGACGGTTATCGCTGCGTTTACAGCCGCCGCTGCCTGCTCAACAGCAGACAGGATAGTCGTGTACGCGAAGTAGCCGCCGACAGTGCCCAGCAGGATACCGAACAGTGTTCTCATGACTGTCACCTCCTCTCGAGTGTCAGAGATTCTGTTTTCTTCCCAACCGACCCAACTCCAGTCCCGCGAAGCGGGCGAGTGTCTTGGACAGCGACAACGCTACGGTGGCTTGACGCTTTTGTTAGCGTCCAAACGCTCCAACTCCACCAAGTACCTCCCGTAGGGGCGTTCGCAGCTGCTGTTGCGATGTGTAGCGGCGCTCACGGTGCAAGGGAAATGAAAGACTCGCCGCGCTTGCAAAGTTGCAGCTGCTCGGTTAGCCGTGCAGCCCCCGTAGGGGACAGACAGACATACCCCCGCAGGGGGAGGTTTTCGCCTGTCTGTCACTGTTACCGTACACAACAGCAGTAGTTGTAACGGTAACGGTGGTAGCGGTGGTGGTATGTTACGCAAACAACAACAGCAGCAACTGTAAACGTTACCGTTACAGCTACTGCTGTTGTGTACTACGTGCGTCTCACCGAAAGAAGTGCGTGCCTTGCGGCGCTGCCTCAAAGACGAAGCCGACGCCGTCAATGGTGATTGCACGCATCCAGTCATTGCGGACTTTGCCACGGTCCCCTTTGACATAAAAGTTGCCCCGCTTGTCTTGGCGAAAGCCAAAGATTTTGCGCAAGGGGCAGCGCTTGCCATACGTCTGCCGCTGGTAACGATTCTTTACTGTCATGTCGCTATCAGCGTAACCGTTCACAGCTTTGTTCAGTGCGGCAGCAGCGCGAACCGTGTCGTCGCTGAAGAACGCAACCAGCATCTGGACGCCGGTAGCGAGTTGCTCGCGTTCGATACGAGCGTAGTCGGCCATTTCAGCAGCATACTCCTCTGCTGATACTGCGTCAGCGTTAAGCTCGTACTTCGGAAAATTGCAATACTGCAACAGCATGTTCTCGTAGTGTTCATTCAACGCTGACGCTGACGCGAGCTGCGGTTCTTGTTCCGGCTCAGGATCGACGACGGGGGCAGTCTTGGCTTCCTGCTCTGCCTTCAGAGCGTCAGCAAAGTCTGTCTCCTCGTAAAAGCCTCCGCCGATGTAGCTGTCCTCAACCACAGCAATGCGTTGTGCGAGTTGTGCTGCGACCCAGTCGAGACTTTCGTCGTCGACCTCAACGCCGATACCGCTGTCGATGTCCGTGTAAAGCACACGTTCATCTTGCAGCACTGAGAGTACTGTCTCCAGTGCTTGTGTATCGCTGTAGCGTTTGAAGCACGCTTTCAGAGCGTCGCCGTACAGTTCCTCCGGAGTCGGCGGTACGCTTTCTTCGTCGCAGAAGTCAGGGCCGTCGTTAACTTCTTGATCTGCGCTCGCGGCGTCTGCAACGGAAGGTGCTCCTGCGTTGTTGTTATCGTTGCCGTCGAAAACGGGCGGGTCAGCAGGCAGGTCGTTGTTAGCGGGTTCGTTGTCGCCGTCGCCGTTATCGTCGCCAGACGGTTCCTCCGGATCCTGCGGATCTTCGGGATCGTCTTCCGGCTTTTCGGGCAGCAATTTCTCGTCAGCCGTCATGGTGTCCGGAACGTTAGGAGATATCTCCTTCTGTTCCTGTGCCGTGGTGGCTTCGTTGTTGTCAACGGCAGTGGTCGCGGCGGTGCCGTACTTGGCCTCGAACTCAGCAACGAGGACCTTGTAGAAATCCTCGAAGAGTTCGAACTCGACAACGGCGTCATCGAGTTTGTGGCCCCTGACCCGCTGCGGACGCGTGGGCACCTTGACCTCGACACCGGGTTTGCCCAACGCTTTGAGCTGAGTTCTGAGCGTCCGGATTTTGCCCATGCGCTGTGCTGCCTCAGCCATAGTGATACCGGCGGTGAGTGCTGCAGCAACGTTGAGACCGGCAATGACGCCGGGCATCTTGCGAGCTTTGTTGGGGCCGGGGTTAACGTGCGGCGTGTCGTTGCTGCCGCTGTCATTGTTGTTGTCGTTATTGCCGTTGTCGCCTTTGTTGTTGGCTGCAGCTGCAATTTCTGCTGCAATCGCAATTTCGAGAGCGGCGTTGGTAACAGCGTATTGGTCGACAATTGCGTTGAGGATGATGTTGGCGTAGTCGTTGGCGTCGAAGTTGTAGGTGCGAGGAGCGCCGTTGAGGTTGCCGACCGTTTCGTAGTTGTGGGCATCAGCCCACACAACCTGCGGTTTGTATTCGACGGTGATGGGTGCCGTTTTTTGTTGCGGTTCGTCCTCAAGCTTCGCGCAGCCCGGCTTGAAGAAGTCCAAGCTGACGTTGCCCCCTTCGAAGTTTCCATTGTCGTTGTTGCTGTTGCTGTTGATATTCATTTTTGTTTCCTCCTTAGTTGTTTCGGCTTCGTCAGCCAACTGTTCGCGGTACAGGGCTTTCTTGAACCACGCGTTTGTGGTGTCGCCCTCGATCCGCGTGCAGCGGGCGATCGCCCCCGTCATGAGGAGCTCTTGTCCTCTGAAAGGCCGGCAAAATATGTCGCCGGTGATTGGGTTTTTCTTGCAGTTGTTAACGACGTAATCGCGGAACGCGATCTGCGCCGCCGCCGCTGTGGGCGCGACAACGTAAGCGGCACCCTCGCCGCTGTATTTATTGTCCTCGTTAAGCCAACGCGCCTGGATTTCCCAGACGCTATTGCTGCCTTTCGCGGAACGAATGATAATGTGAGCTTTAGCCCACCTCTTTTCGCCATTGCGGACGACTCTTTCGTAACCGAATGCCGCGTAATCCTGCGGCGGGACGCCCAAGCGGGCGATGTCCTTAGCCGTCGCGTAAGGGATATACTTACGGACGTCAGTCAAACTCATATTGTTTTCCATTGTTTCTTCCTCCTTATAAATAAAAAGATATCTTTGCAGCAGCTGTTGTGCTGTGATAACAACCGGCAACGGGCTGCCACCCGCAATCGCCACTGTTGTTCTTTGCTGTGAGTAACAGCTGCTGCAAAAAAGAGTGACAGGTGACGTTCAACATCTTATGCTTGCTGTTTTTTTGATATCCCGACGTGCGCCACGCCGGCAATCTTTCAATGAAGATCACAGCTGGTCGATCTTTTACGTGTACGGACAAAGAAGTCATCCATTAGGAACAGTTACACTGTTGTCGGTAACCCATAACACAGCTGACGCTATGGTTACCTATGGACTCAGTAGTTGACGTACAAAAAGACTGAAACAGCAAAAGCAAAGAGTTAACGCCTAAAACAAAAGCACGGTTTCTTTTACGCCTAACCGTGAAAAAGGCGTAGGACAATTACCGCCACTTGAGATTGCTTGCGGTAACATCCTTAAACAGGACAAAAGCCGAGTACCACGTTACGTCGCCGACTTTGTAGTTAAAGTCCTTGACGAACGCGGCATCGGCTTTAGCCTGATAAGGTTTGCCGACGAACGCGTCCTGCTCAGGATCATAGTCAAGACCACGAGTGAACAAAACAGTGTTGACGCTATCATAGTTAGTCGTCCCGTTATAGGGCGCTACAATGACGTTAGTCTCATCGTCGACGATGACAGTGTTACCGTCCTTGGTCTTGCTGAAGCGCATGTCGCCTGACACGATCTTGTCAAGCGCGTCTTCGATATCTTGCTCGTTTTCGCTTTTGCCAATCCTGACGTACAACATGTCAGGATCTGCCGCCGGAACCGTAACGAGATCCTTGATCGGGCAGTGGGCTGTCACCTCGCCGTCAAGCTCGTCGACGTGGAGAGTGAAGACTCCGTTGAGGCTTTCGTCTGCCATAGCGACTTCTCTCCCTTTGAAGAAGAGAATGCCACGGTCAAACGTCACCTTTTTGCCGTCGAGTTGCACTCTCTTTTCAACAGGCATCGAAGCCAAGGGACCTACCAGTTTGACCCGATCGCAGGTTTCCCTGGTCACGTGTACTTGACTGCCCGTCTTGTCGACAAGCTTAGTTTCGTCAACGTTCAAAACCCAGAGAAGCAATTCCTCAGGTATCGCCGACTTCATGAAGCCGACAGCGTTGACGGTGTGGTCGTCGCGCATTTTGCCGAGCGAGAAGAACACAAGGCGAACTCTGTCGACGGGGTCGTTGACACCAGCCGCCTCAAACAAAAGACGAACCTTGTTCGAGATGCCCTGCTGGAACAGCAGGTTTTTCTCTTCCCGCATTTCGTCCTTTGCGGACTTGGCGATGAGGCGTTGCGTGGGGTCGCTGCTGTTTTCGTCAGCTTCAACCCCAAACAAAGTGTTCACTGCCCACCAGTCACGGGCGCATGACTGCAGTGACGCAATCAGACTGCTGCGTACGCCTTCACCGAGCTTGCCGACAACATCTTTGACTGCCTTGGTTTCTTCCTTGGGCAGTTTGAAGCTACCGGCCATGTCGTTCAACGTGGCAGCGAGTTTGACGCCTCTCTTCGCCAGCATTTTGAACAGCGGCAACCGGATGTTTTGGACAAAGTCTTCTAAGAAGAAACGTCCGCTCTCCTTGCTGATGCAAGAGAATGAAAGGGCGTTGCCACCCCAGCCGTCGTTCTTGCTTTTTGATGCCGTAAACCACGCGTCGGCGGTGCGATCGCCTTGCGGTTCGAGAACGTCGCCGTTGATCTTGGCAACGGCATAACGAGAGCCGTCTTCGCCGTTCTCGTAAGCTAGTTCGACTTTGACGTCACTCTTGCCGCGTTGCTTGATTGCAGACAAGACGTCAAAGCCGAAAATACCTTCGAGCACTTTCGGGTCCGGCTTCTTGTCACCGTCAATGGTGCCTTCGCCGTAAAGCCTCTTGACAGCGCCCATGTCATAGGAACACTGGATTACCTGATCCAGTGGCAAGTTGCGCGGGATCTTGCGCATACGTGCGAAGACCTCTTTTGCGCTTTCGGGCGTGACATACGCAATGTCCTGCCCGGTCGCTGCGTCTTTACGGTAAGCGATAGGTGTGACGTAGGCCTGTTTTTCCATCTCCTCTTTGTCCGTGCCGTGATCGCACGTGTAGGTAAAGTAGTCACGTATAACCCGCGCCAACTTTTGAACCTGCGGGTCAGCCTTGCGGCTGTCTGCCAAACCAGCCACAAAAATCCGTGACGGATCTTTTTCTACAAGTCGTGCGAGTTCGAGACCGTAGATCAGGATCGTGTTCGTGGGGTTATAGCCGGTAATAACCTGACCAACCTCCCACGTAACACTAACTTGGCGACCAATGAAGGCACCGGCGCCGATCCAGGTACGGGCGTAGGCGACCGTCTTGTCGTAGAAGACGTCGTCTTTGTTTTTGACCCTGTACCAGGTCTCCTTGTGCGCTACTTCGCCGTTAGGCAACGGTGTTTCAGTCACTTCACAGTAACTTTTAACACCGTCTTCGGCTTTCTCGCCGTGGAGCCATGCCTTGGCACGACCTTGTAAGCTTTGGCGTTCAGCTTCCCAAGTTTTGTTGGGAAGCTGCGGTTTTTCGCAGAACACTAACTTGCCCAGGTTGCCGACGCGCATAGGGGCGCCGTTAACCTGCAATGCTTCGTTAGCGCCCCAGCTGACAGATGCTAACGCAGGCGAGTCGTCGTCAGCACAAAAGCGCTGCAGGTCGAACACGAAGTCGCCGACGCTTTCGGACCAGCGACGCCAGTCCTGAAAGTCAGCCCAATAAGTGTGAACGGTCTCCATTCTGCTGTCTTCCAGCAGCCGTTTCTTGATTTCGATCGGCAGCGCGTGCAGGGACGGAACCCTTATTGGTTTAACTTCGTGAACGGGGTGGCTGATTGCCGTAACGATGTCGATGCCCCAGAGCGCCATTGAAGTTTCCCACTCGGCAGCCTCGGCAGACTTAGCCGCCTTGACGAACAGGTTGACGATGGGGCGCATAGCCTTGACGAACTTGTGCGCTGCCTTGATAGCGACCTTGTGCAAGGCGCCGACGACGGCGTCAGCGATGTCCGCCGCAATGTTGTTAACTTCGGCTTCTTTCTTTTCTGCTTCGACGGCCGCAAGGAAAGCGTCCTTGCCACCGACGGTTGCGAAAGCTTCCGTGAGTTTTTCTCCGAGATTTGTCATTTTAAATTCCTTCTCATTTTTAATGCTGTTGGTGTTAACGTTGTTAATGTTTTTCATGATAAAGTCCTCCTACGTAAACAAAAAGAAATAAAAAATGAGCAGTTTATACCGTCATGCTCAGGACGGTTTTTGTTAAAATACGACGGTAGACGCCGGCGCGTCGTCAACAGACGGAATGTCCGCTTCGCTGTCGCACATCCATACGCAAAGCGTGTGCTTGTACGGGCAGCTTTCGCCGACGACCGCAAACCCGTCAGAGTGATTCTTGGGGTAGCGGTTAGCGAACATCAGCGTGACACGCTTTTCGCTGGTCGGATCCCAAACATATTGTTTGCGACCGTTGACGTCGCGGACAAGGGTGTAACCCATATCCATCTTGTAGATATAGATTGTGTCACCGTCGAAGTCCCAACCTTCGTTAAGGCGGGCGGTGAGTTCGTCAGCCGGGACAGCGGTCAGACCGACGCCCATGTTTCTGACGAACTCAACAACGACGTTAACTTCCTCGTCCGAGATGTAACGCACTGTTGGCGTTTCGCCTGCTGCGACAGCTGCGTCATAAGCTGCGTTGTTTGTTGCAACGGCAGCGTGAAGACGTTCGATGTACTGCTCAGCCGTAACGTTGCCAGCGTCTTCAGTATTGCTGAAGAACTCCGTAACGCCACCACCGACTTGACGCCCTTTTTCGTCACGGATGACGTTAGTGACGTGCAGTACCGACAGGCCGATCAGCATGGCAGCCGGGTCAGGGACAATGTACGTGTGCGTCCCCTTGACCGGCAGGTTAAGCTTGCCGGCCATCTTCCCCATCTTTTCAAGCAACTGGTCAGCACCTTTTTTGTAGGTGCCTTTATCCCACTGCTTGACGATAGGTGCAATGTTATCAAGCAGCGAGCCGACGTTCATAGGCAGAACGTTTTCCGCCTCTTCGCCGGTTTCGTCGTCGAACGAGACTTCTACTTCCTGACGGATATCACGGTATGACACCGCTTTGCCGTCATAGTTTTCGAAGTTCTCGACTGCTTTGACGAGTTGCATTGAAAACAACACCTGCGCGATCTTCTTAGCCTCGGCAAGGTTGAAGCGTGCAAGCGTGTTAAAGAGTTGCGTCGACAGTACCGCCTCGTGGTGCGGCTTGACGTCCTGGTTAAGGACATTGTAGCCAGTTTGGTACTGCCAAACCTTTGCACCAACCTTCGCAGCGTTGGCGTCTGCAAAAAGGTCTATAACCAACGCTGTGAGATCGTCGTCAGTAGCCGTGCCGTCTTTGACACGCTGCCAAGCCGCCTTGGCTGCTGCTACCTTTTCTGCTGCCGTCTGCTCTTCGTCGTCGTAGAAGCAGACGAAGAGTCTGTCAGTGCAGTCGAAGAGATTGCCGTCGTCGTCGATCCACTGGGCATGCTTCCATTTGTTCATGCCCATGCGGAGCCACAAATCCTTTTGCTGCTCCGTTATGTTGGTCAGGTCGACGAATATGGGGTCTCCGGCATATGCCCAAGTCTTGAGCAGGTGCAACATTGTCTTTGCAGACACTGCGTGCATTAACCCTTTGGTCATATACCAAGGCCTCGCCATGAAGCCCTTGCCGAGGATCGACTCTTCGGTGAACTCGACGACATTGCCGTCATCGTCAGAGGCTTCAAAGGAAAAGGCCTCGGCGAGTCGACTTGCCAAACCGAAGAATGCACCGTCGCACGGTTCTTTGGCCATACGGCTGTCTCCCCAGCAGCAGTGCTTCTTCATTTTGCCACAAAAAATGGCAAAACTACGCAGCGGTGTGTGCTCCAGCTGCGTGTTAAAGGCCTTGTGCAACGTCATGCGAGCGTTGAACTCGCACATCTGCACGTAACTAGGCCCTGTTTTGGCGTCGTAGCCGTAGCCGTTAGCCCAGGCATCTTGAGCGCCTGACACGCAGTAATTTATGACCTCCTTCCAGTTAACGCTATAACGATCCTTGTGCGGGCCGACGTAAGTGCCACACATTAAGAGTGCGTGACCCTTAAGATCGCCGGGGGACGGGTTGTCCCACTTCAGATCGTAAAAGAAGTAACCGTTGGCAACGGTCTTTTGACGCCACGCGGCTTCTGAGACAACAAGGCCATTGATCAAGTTGATCATAACCTTGCCGCCTGCAGTTTCCTTGCAGCACCAGAAGGTGTCACGGCCGTCACCGCTGATAGCCCTGTACAGGGTTCTGTAACCGCTGTCAGGCATAAACAATGTCGACAGCATGTTATAGTCCTGCAGGACTATCTGGATGACGGCACGGGTATACCGCTCGCACCACTTCATGTGGCCCGCCCTAGATATCACCATCTTCGTTGCCTCGATAGTGTTATCTATGCGCGACACCATAGTGCCGTAGTCAAGAACGTGAGGCATCACGTTCACAACTACATCACTGTGCTCTTCGTTATAGCACAGGTAGAGCTGCGTAATCGTGACACCCTTTTGTTTGCGCGTCAGAACCGACTCTTTGAGAATCCGTTCTGCCGCGCTTTTGGTCTTAACGACCTTGACGTACTCACTGTCAACGGTTGCTTCTTCCGGCAGCTCGCCGATTTCGTCGAACGCCGCCAGGAAATCGTCTTGGAACTCGGCGTCACGCAGTTGTTTTGCGCGTTCGTTCCAAGCGTTTACGTCAATGTGGCTGAGCATGCGACCGAGTTTAACCTCAACTTCAGTCGTGTCTTGCGTGTACCGCGTCACGCGATGATACTGGCGGAACATTTTTCTCAACGTCCACACAACATCATCGAACCACTCTTCTTTGAGAAGAGAGAGTGGGTCGTGATCGAACACTGCCTCGGTATCGCCGTACTTCTCAAAGAGAAGCATGACGGGATCCGGCAGTGTAACGCCTTCGGTCTCGGCGATCACAGCCAAGTTATAGTCGCAGACTTCCTTGTCTGCGACTAACTGCCCAATATGTCTCAGTAGTTTTTGGCTGCTTACAACGCCGCCGGTTGCAACATCAAGCTCATGCGCGACTTCGTGGGCCTTTTCCACGATCCCCTTACTCGTAAGCAATGTGAAAGTAGGAACGACTTCTGCAAGCGTGCAGATATCTGCGGCGTCGAGAATGGCTTGAGCCGTTATCGCGGCTTTGTTGCCGTCCTTGACGAGCAAGGCCAACGCCGCTGCGTTGTGCGCCTCGATATCGATCGAGATGCCGCGCAAAGCGTTACGCAGCTGCTTTTTGTCGACCCCGTAAGAGCCGACTTTGCCGACATTGTCGATAATGTCGCGCAGTTGTGCTGCGACCTTGAATGCCGACAACCGGTTGAAACCAGGCAGCACGGTCAAAACGTCGTCAATAGTCTTGACTGTGCTTAACCGACGCAAGAACTCGCAGTACACGTTCTTGATATAGTCGGCTTCTTCGTTGCCGTCAGCACAAAAGCGCTGGAGGTCGAATGTGAAATTTTCGAGGCTTATTTTCCCAGACCTCAACCATTGAAGATTGCGCAAGGTGTCCGGCGACAGTGTGTGTGCCGGTTTAGCCTCGTGAACGGGGAAGTTAACCACAATAGTGGTGACGCCCCAGAGCGCCATTTCGATCTCCCACTCAGCTGTCTCGACCGCTTTCGCCGCCTTAGCCAACATACTTATGAACGGGCGAACCGTCTTGACGAGCTTGCGCGCCGTTTCAACACGGTATGCCGTGATGATGGCATCCGCGATTTCATTCGCGATTTCAACCGTGATTTCAGCCTTGACGCTGTCGAGGAATGCGTCCTTTCCGCCGACTTTCTCGAAAGCGGCGTTAAGTTTCGAACCAAAGTTTGTCATGATAATTACCTCCTTAAGGCAGACCGTGCATGCCTTGTTGCAAGTCACGGTTCGGAAGACATGACGACTTCCTAGATCTCCTGGCTTAGTTTATAGTGAGGTGCGACTCACTCGGTTGTGTTGCAACCAATTCCCACTCGATCCTAAAGCGTGGGTTTATGTCAACACAGCAACACAGTTGACGAGATATCGTCATTGTGTTACTATGTTAAAAAGAAAGGAGCAGTTTAACGTCATGCTCAGGACAGTGATATTATGCCCATCCTAAGAACTTACCGATATCGGGAATTGTTTCCCGCAGTTTCGATAACAGTTCTTCCAAATACGATGAAAGAACGATTGCTTCAGGAACCAACGCTGTCTTGGCTAAGACATTCGGATCCAAGAATCGCTCCTCGTATTCTGTCGGGACTATGTTCACCGGCAGATGTCCCCACTCTGGGTGTAGCTGAAGCATCTTCCCTGCTCGAACAGGATTTGATATCAGCCATTTTATCGGGGAAGGATGAACGATATCGGAAGTTATCAACGCGTGAGTTGGAAGCTGCGTTAAGATTCTTTGCTTTTCAGCGAGGCGAGCTTCTACCTCATAAGGATTTAGAAGGGTATCATGAAAGACACGTCGAAATCCACCGCTACCTGGTATTTGACGTATCTTCATATACTTTTCCGGATCCTCTTCGGCTTGACGTACATGAACGACTTCGTGAACTAGGATGTCTTCATGCGTTTCTAGCCTTAGTTGATAACTTTGACTCAACCCAATTTCCGCCAGGGTGTAGTCCATATACGCCTTTTCATTGGCGCGAAGACTGACTGTCCTGACGTGCCATTGCTTCACAGGTTTATATCCTATGATATCAAAAGCGTTATCGAGTTGAGATTGCCAGTAAAAAGATAAAAGAGCAGTTTAACGTCATGCTCAGGACACAAGAAGCTATCGTGAACAGTGCTGAACGAATAGCGATAGAAACAGAGAGATATCGTCGATACCGTTACTGCGCAATGTTTCCTGCAGTACCGATATCGACGCTTTCAGTGTTTCAAAAAGTTTATCTCTTGTCTGTCCCGACGTCTTGGTGGTCTTGCCTGTCGGGCCGCAGAGTCGCTGACACTCTGCTAACAGACTTTTCTGTCGATTGTTCAGCTCGTAACCGGGATATTGCTGTAGTAGAGCAACAGCTAGAAGAGGATGTGATATTATATCAAATCCTCCTGAAGCCAAGCTTGACATTGAGCAATATACGCGTTATGCTTGTCTTCGTCTAGAAAACGACGAAGACTACGATAAACTTCTTGATTTCCTCTCTGCGTTAGGGACTTGAGACCCTCTGTTTATGACAACAGGTCGCATTAGAAATAAGCCCCTTTTCAGGGGCCCGATGATCGTACTCTTGACAGTATCACTTGTGTATGATACCATGAGAAAAGTATAAACAAAATACGTTAGTACCTTTGTTAATGTCATACTCCCGTTCTTCGTGGGTTGACGGATCGTACGAGCATCTGTCGTTAACAAGATCGTTGAACAAGAATTCGCGATGAGCATCACGAATACGTTGTTCTACACGTTCGTTAAGAGCTTCAAAGAGTTGACGCATTCGTTTATAATCCTCCTTAAGAGGTTAGATCCGTTAAAAACGGTTGTATGATACAAGAAGAACCATGGTATCCTTCGACTTGGTCGGTTCACAGTACCGACAAGATGCCATGGTCCTTTTTGTTAAACAGTGTTAGTGTCCTCCACAGTTTGCAAGGGCTTGGAACCTTCTGTTGACAAACGTAACAGGCCGTGTTACACTATAGCAGAAGTAAGACAATCTGCGAGGTAGTACAGAATGTCAAACCAAACATCGATGGCGTTGATAACTGTAGCAATATCAACTATCAACTTCCACACAACGAACAGCCTCCTTTCATCAAAACTAAGAGGACAATCTCTCTTGTTACGGCAAGAGACCCTGCACAAGGCATTAGTAAACACTCTTCTGAAAGAAGTGCTTAGTAATAACTTGTAGCAAGAAAACACAAAAGCCCTCTGTTTGAGAGGGCTTTTGTGTTTAAAAAGGAGGAAGTCAGTTATGACAACTGACTTTGGTAAAACTCAAGAACGTCATGCCGCTTTTTCGTTATCAGCAGTCTCTGACATTCCTGAAGAAGATCTTCACGACCCTGAATGTTACTGCAGTGTGCAGGATCTTGAAGACTTCTTGCTCCAAACGTTTCCGCATCTTTCTCAAGAGGACATACGTCATATAGCTCATGATATAACGTATTTCCCAGAGAAAGCCACCAAAGAAACACTAAGGGATATCTATGGTATTGCCATAGATGACGCATTTCATGGCAAAATTGATACAGAGTATCTAGATCGTCATGGCATCGTTCTAATGTGACCGTATTTGTAGTACAGTCATATAGACCATGCCAGTCATCAGGTAGAATAGTATGATCTTCGTCAATGACTATCCTAACTTGACTTTTAATCGACCAGTTACGCAGCATTTTTGTGGCAAGCGCTTGGAGCTGTAAAATATGAACCAAAGGCATCCCTTCCTTCACAAGGTTAGAAGTTAGCAATCTGCACAAGGCATTAGCAAACATTCTCTTAAAAAATGCTTGATAATAACTTGTACAAGACAAAAAGCCCCTACAGACCGTTGTAGTCTGCAGGGGCTTTCTATTTGCAATTGCGTTACACGACTGTGATTACCGGGGTTATTGTGTTCCCATAGTAGTCCGGTTCCATTTCTTCAAAGTGCAAGCTGATACCTGCGCTTTGAAGAATGGTTAAAAAACGTTCTTGCGCTTCGATTGCGGTAACGTCGTACCACTCGAAGCGTACGCGGTGTGCCGGGGACAGCTCAGGCTTGCAGTCATGCATGACCTTGAGCGTTTCCGGCGCCACCTTGAACTTGCGGCCCGTCTTGTGCTCCATCTTGCACACCTGACGGGCCGCTCTGAAGGCGGCTAACGGATTGAAGGACGCTACGTTAACGTGACGCACGACGCCTGCCTCCAAGTCCGCCGCGCCGCCGAAGGGATCGACGATAACGCCGTCGCTAACCCGCTTAGCGATAGCGTTCATCGTGGTATCTCGCCTGTACAGGTCGTCTTCGATAGTGCCGGCAGAGAACGACACTTCGACAGAACGACCGTCCTCAAAGTTAAAACGTGCGACAGGATACTCGTTCCCTATGCGCACGTCAAACCTCTCCGCGAATACGCGACGTGCTGCCGGTGCAGCGTGTGGGACTATGACAACGTAGTCATAGTCGTTGGGTTCAACGCCCAACAACTCGTCCCTAACGCTACCGCCGACACGGTATGCGACGCCGCCAACGTAACGTGCAGCCTTGACCAGGTCTGCTTCGTTTTTGATAACGGTGTCGTGGAACCGTACTTCGGGTCCCCCTTCCTTGCTGAAGACAACAGCGTTGCCATTCTCAAGGAATGAGTGGTCCCGCAGTACGGTGCGGTATTCCCGCTTGTTGCGGGCCAAGGTCTTAACCAAGGCCTTTTTAACCGACAGCAAGCCTGCAGGGATAACAACTTCCTGCTTGCTGCGGAGCGTTGCCAACAAACGGTCGATGGCCGTTACGGTCTTTGTCGGCCAGTTATCGTGACCGGCGCAGACCGTCGCTTCGGTCTGGAGCGATGCCTCGTACATTGCCCAGGCCTTTTTCTCGGCCTTGCGGGCGCGGCGGGCAACGCGACGGGCTGCCTTGCCCGCCGCCTTAGCGCGGCGTTCTTCGAGGCGGGCTTTCTTTGCCTCGATGAGTTGGGCCACTTTCGCAGCCTTTTTCTCGGCTTCGACGGAAGCCAAGAATTTGTCGAGGCCGCCGACGGTGGCGAGAGCGGCGTTAATTTTGTTAGCAATTTTCGTCATGATAATCTCCTCCTCGGAGTAGCTGTCCGATATCTTCGGCTCAGTGTCGCAGGTATGACAATCCTGCTGGATTCCTTAACCTTTTATAGTGTGGTTATCTCACTCGCACTACTGGTGACTTACTGCAGGACACTGTTGTGTCTGTTGCACCAGCGCTTTTGTTACCTGGAATCTTAGCTTGTAACTCTTCCCCTCTGCGTTAGTGGCTTGGGAACACTCTGCCTCACGGCAGGCCGCATTAGAAGAAAGACCTTGACAATAAGAGTGTCAAGGTCTATAATGCTACGTAAGTCCTAGCATTTCAGACTCCTGCAACAGTTATGTTTTTGCAGGTAAACAAACATAGTTGCAATCACGTTGGCTATGTTAGAAACAACGCTACTTCCGTACCCTGTAAGGCGGGGCATCCTTATCACTGCTGTCACAAAGACAGTTACCAAGGAAGAAGTAGAAGCCGTAAAGAAGGTTAGAAGTTGTTCATAAAGAAGTTAACAATTTGCCATATCCACCTAATGACGGTTAGGGGATTTTTCTTGACAAAAGCTATAGCTTTATGAAAATACTTTTTAAGCTTCTTCTTCACGGTATGTTCACCTCCTAGAGAGTGTGACAGTGATAATAACGGTTGTACAGCACAAAAAGGCCTTAGCATTCCTCGACTTGATCAGTTCACAGTACTGACAGAATGCTAAGGTTCTTTTTGTTGTACAGGTTCTTTCCTTCCACAGTTTTCAAGGGCTTAGGACCTTTCCTTCTGATATCAGAAGAAGCCGTGTTAAAAGAGAACCCACAAGGACCGAGAAACATCCTTGCGGGTTCTTTGATTATGCGTTAGCAGCGTTATTGTCAGTTGCTTTGTACAGCTTATACAGCTGCCAAGCTATCTTGCCCAGTTTATAGGCCTTATAGCCATACCGGACAACGTTGACGGCTGTAACGACAGTGTCAACAGCGTCGTAAACTCCGTAGATGCCGTCGACAACCTCAACGATTTTGTCGCCAACTTCGCCGCCGATTGCGGCACCGATCTTTTCGCCGACTTTGCAGCCGACGTAAGCGATGGCGTTGGCCTTTAACGAGAACAGGCTTTTGAACGTCATGATAAACACGACCTTTCTTTTGTTTTTCACACGGTTTCCGAAGAACCCCGGGGGCTCTGAAAACTGCGTGCGTTTTCTCACAAGGTTACCTGTTCCCCCTCCGAAATTTTTAGAATTTTGGATTCGTAATAAGATTTTTTAGTTGTAGTTAAAATTTTTGGTAATAAAAAAGAACCTTGGTATTGCGTAACTGCACCAAGGTTCTTTTTTGTACAAGAAACGGTAATATAGTGTAAGAGACAGTAACGCACTTTGTGCGTTGTTGTTTGTCTGAGAAAAAGGAGGGTTTTACTATGGGTATAGGATGTGGCGCCTTTAACCTTAACAAGATAGGGTGTAACAAGGCGTTAAACAGTATTGGACAGATTTTCAAGGATCACGCTATCGGGGACAGCAGATATCACCTTAGTCCGCTTGACGCCTTGACTACAGGCGTTGACAAGCTTAACCCGGTAGGTTTTATAGCTTCAGGAGGACAAGGTGGAGTTATCAGAGGCGGCAATCTTATGTCTGCACTGACGGCAGGAACTGCTGTTCCGGGACAACAAAGTTTTGGAAGAATGTTTAGCAAGATTCCGAAGACGTTTGGTTTCTAAGGGAGGTTGCACTTTGTGGCAACAAAAAGGGGATCAGTTATTTTTGTAGAAGACTTGGCTGTTAACGGTAAGTTTTCTGTTATTGCGAGCGTTGACCGTAGCAAGAATCCTCCTGTTTTGTCGGTTAACGGTGTTATCGAGACGGCGACAAGATTGCCTGACAAGTTTGCGAGATTAGCAGGAGGAAGAGTTGTTGTGTTAGACGTCTTGATAGACAGTGAAAGTGCAGGAAGCGAAGACGACGTTATCGTTTACGCGTTTACCGCAAGAAGTTACGAAATCTTAGAGAGGAGGCAGTCATAGTGTCAGAGTCATTATCGTTATCTGACGAGTTAGCGTTATCTAACCGTGAACGTTTTGAGGCGTCGTTAGCAGACAATCCTTGGGGTTACTCAGCCAAGGGACTTGAGGCTAAGCGTGCAGCTACTACTCTTGTTAAGCTCAAGACAGGAATGTACACGCCTGTACCGATAGTGTGCCGTGGCAGCGGCTGCCCTTACTCTGAGAGTTGTGCACTGTTACCTTACGACTTGGCACCAGAGGGCGAACTTTGTCCTATTGAGATATCTAAGATTGAGGCGTTAGTACAGGGTTACTACTCTGACTTTGAGCTTGACGAAATGAGCTTTACCGACAGAGCGTTAGTGAACGAAGTTGTAAGCCTTGACATAATGCTGGAAAGGTGTAAAGCCTTAATGGCCAAGGAAGGCACACCTGTCGTTGACGTCGTAATCGGTATCTCCGAACACGGTGAAGAAATACGGCAACCCGCAGTGTCAAAAAGTATTGAGGCTTACGAGAAGTTAACAAAAAGAAAAGACCAAAAGCTACAGCTTTTGGCCAAAACTAACCGTGACAGACAGCGTTTCGCACCGGAAACTGACAAGCAAAGTTGGATTCAGAACATTGCTGACGTTATAACGGTCGACGACTTGTCCGAGGCCAACAGTTAACAGAAAGGAGGCTGGTTAGTGTGGGACTTTTTTCAGGTGCTATGACTTTTGCAAATAACGTGTCAAAATCTTATCTTCATGGTGTAACAGAAAGAGGAAACTCTGCTTTTATTCTTGACGGTAACAGAGCTATTAATCCTATTAACGCAGAGAACCTGTTTGACAGTTTATTATACGGCATTGACGAACGTTTTGTTAACATAGGAAAAGACGGAGCCAGAGAAGCTAACACAAAGCTTCTCGAGAAGGTAGGAGCAACAAAGAACAGTGAAAACGGTAAGTGGGACATCTCTTACTGGAACAGACTCAAGTCGTTGGCTTACCACCGTAACGGTGAAATAGCTTACGCACGGAACGCGGGAGCCCTTGTTGCCGGATCTTACCTTGGCCTTAACTTCTTGTCAGCGGCTACGACAGCGCGACACGCTGCAGGAATACCGTACATTTAAGCCAAGTTAAAGTTAAGAGAGGAGTGTTGGTTGAAATGCCGGTTATGCACGCTAACAGAGCATGGTATACACAACCGTTAAGCTTATTGCAACGTACTGTTAACGAAGTCATAAGAGGTAAAGGTTACGCTGGTACTATTTCGACAACTGGCGGTGGTGTTTTCAAGAAAGATGCTAAGGGCAATATCATTAACGTTACTCCTGCTTTAGAAAATGAGGTTAACTTGGTAGGTTTTGCCAAACACCTCAGGGCACAACAAGGTGACGCTTTTAGAGTTGCTGACGAAAAAGGTGTAGAATATAAGCTGGAAGATTACCTTAAACAGGGACGAACGCTGTCTCTTGACCAAGAAGACAGTTTTATTGACAAGATGGCGTCACGGTATTACGAGAATACGGGTGCAGGTCTTGACGACTACAAGTTTAGAAGTGACTGGCTGGCAGGTGACCTTCTGAAAACAGGTGGCGTAGCTGCAGCAGGCATAGTAGGTCTTAAGGCTACCCAAATGGGTGTATCCCTGATTACCGGTGACTAAGGAGTGACGTTAGTGTGGCATTTTCGATAGGACTGGGAAGCTTCCTAACCGGTGTTCTTAAGGCTGGTTACGGTTTTACTAAACAAATGGCGTCATTTGGCATGCCGGTGTCACAAGCTGTAGGAAGAGGCTTAGTAGCCGGTAGTAACGCTGTAGGAAAAGGTTTTGTCAGTGCTGCCAAGGGTGTAGGCGACGTCATAACTGCGCCCTTTTCTACTGCTGAGAATAGACAGAGAACTGCTGCTAACTGGCTTGGCATGCTAAAAGATATCGGTAATACTATGGTTACAAGAAACAAAGACGGTGACCTTAGGTTGTCCAAGAGAGGTATGGCTGCCATTGGTCTTGTAACTATGGCAGGTAAGCTTCAAGATACGTGGTACGAGAACAAGGCGGCTAACATGGGTGTCCCTGACCAGCAACCGCGTCGTCCTACCCCTGACTACAACCCTGTTTCTTACGAAATGCACCCGCCCAAGCGGGTTACGGCAGAAAGCGGCGGCGCTACCGGAAGTCTGGTCTTTGCGCTGCACAATCTTAGGAATACCGGTATGTACTAGTAACTTACCGCCGAGCTTGCCCGGCGGTTTTCTGCCGCATTGTCACATAACGAAGGAAGGTGTCGCTTTTGTCTGTTTTTAGAAGTATAGCTAACGTTATGGGTAAAGCTTTCTTAATGAACAGTATTAACACAGGAGTTTCTATTTACTTTGGTATTGACGCTTACCAAGAAGCCAAAAGACAGGGATCAGGAACTCTTGGTGCTATGGGTTCAGCTGCTGAGAGTATGGTTCTTCCTATGCTTATGCCTGGTGGCGTGTTCGGTTACCTTGGATTTGAGGCTGCAACAAGCCTGCCGGGTTTGGCCGTTGACGCGTACAAGGCACAGCGTGACTACAGAAGAATGCTTGGACAAGAACAGAGACACAAGGCTTTCCAACAAGCTGCGTTTCAAGATACACAGATGACCTACACTATGCGACAGTCAGCTATGGCTATAGCGCAGCGAAGTCGTTACAATACCCAAGCTGCTATGTTAGGACATGAAGCACAGTACATGATGAAGTAAGGGAGGTGAAAGTATTATGGCTAATCTTTTTCAAAGAGGTTTACAAGCTGCACGTAACGTCGTCAGCAGAATGAGAGGACAATCTGACGCTGACAGAGAAATTGCTGCTATAGCGCAAGGTATAAGAGAACGTAATCCTAACGTTATAAGATCGAATGCTGCTGTTTTACAAGAAGCTACAAACCAATACTCTAATATCTTAGCATACAATAATCATCGTGCACGAGCTGAAAGAATAGTAAAAGCTGCTGAAATTAGAAAACGAAACGAGCAAGCGATACAAGATTATCAACAAAAAAGACAAGATTTTCAGTCAGAAATGGCACAACGCGCTGCACAACGTAAGGACTACTATAAAAGCGATGTTGGGAAAAATGTTGGGTTTTTGCAAAAATCGTTGGGAATGACAAGAGATGACGCTACAGCCCTTTTTAACTCAGTTGACGAAGGTTCACGTACTGCCTTTATGAACGCAGCGCGTGGTCTTTACGGAAGACAGGGTGCTAGCACTAAAAAGGGAATAACAGCAAAAGATTCACCTTGGCAGCAAGCGATAGACGCAAGCAACGATAACGCGTTAAAGGCAAATTTTGATAAACAATATGAAATTACTGACTCCTCAGGCAATAGAAAAAGCATGTCATTACGTGACGCGTTACAAGAAAGAGGTATGATCAATAACCGTCGCTTGATGGATGACGATGAGTATAAGCTTAACTTCGATAGTGAATCTTTAGCAGAACATTGGAAATATCTTGAAACGAAAAGAGCTCCGGGTACTAAAGGAAAAGAAGAGTTTGAGCAAACCAAAACCAACTTTAACAATTTCGTAGCGGACTTACAAAGTGGTAAATCCTATAAGGATATGATACAGTCTTCTAACCAAAAATTTGTTGACGAGGCTGCAGATAACGTTCAAACTTTACAAGATAAAGTTCAAGGATTAAAAGACACAATACAAGATAATGAAGATATTATAAAAGACGCAAAAGAAACTATGCAAAATAGCAACAAAAGGGCCAAAGAATATAAGGAAGCATCTAAGAACAGGAAAGAAGCAGATGAAGTTATTAAAACTTCACAGAAGGAACTTGCTGACGCACAAAAGGAACTTGCTGACGCACAAAAAAGACAAGAAGCTGTAGAAGCTTCAACAAAAGACTTTAACTACGATGGTTTTGACGAAATTGAAGCACAGGATCGCCAAATGCTGGCGGGGAGTCAACAAGCAACAGCAGCACCTGTAGGTTCAGGCCAAACTCTGGGCAGCGATGCACGTTCTATGTTAACGACAGACAAAAACGGTAGGCTCATTATGGATGTAGATGCTTACCGTGCTCGTGACACGTCTGACATGAAAACTTGGGGCGCAGGAAACGCACAACAGTATGACATTGACAATGCACAACGTATGGTAGAAAGAGAACGCGAGGCTATCGAGAAAGCTCCTGAAAAGCTCCGAGCAGAAAAAATACGGGCGTTAGAAGACAAGCTAAGGGCACGTGCTGAGCGAGGCTACGGTATTGGTGACTGGATTTTTGGTAACCAACTTCATACTGGTGCCATAGGCGCAGCTGCCATAGCAGGTACCATGGGCGTAGCCTTTGGAGGACACAAGAGTAACGCTGAACTTTACGCGTCACCCTTCTGATAAAGAGAGGGTGATATCTTGTGACTCTTGACGATAAGCTGACTTTCTTTTTCCTTAACCTTAACAACAGCTTCTCTGAACCCTTGTTTCAACAATGGCGCCGTGAAATTCAAGATATTAACGTGTTCTTGAGACATGCTGAGGGCACAGTAGATACTGACGCTTGGATATCTTTGTCTAACGAGTACAACAAACCGGGTTCTATTTACGCTGAGTTTGACCGTGTTCTTTTTAACAACAGCACGGATCCTACAGCGCTGGCATTAAAGAGTGAAGCTGCAAAAGCTCTGGAACATGACCAAGGTAACTTTTATCACATGCTGGCAGCAAATAACTTTAACTTTCAAAAACCGGGACAGAGTTCTGCTGTCATAGGCGCAGGAGATATCAGCATTACTGTTAACAATACACGAAAAAGGATAGAACATATCAGATTTCCTACTCTGCTTGGACTTAAACCTGACAAGGCGTTAGCAGACAAAGTTAGAGAAGTTCTTGGACAGGATCACGGAATAGACAGAACTAACTTTCCTGACAAAACTGTCAGACTTGAGGCCCTAATCGAAGGAAACAAGCAGTGGATGACAGCACCGGAAATCGATGCTTACGACAAAGCAAGAGCAGAATACGAAGCTACGGTTAAGCTTGATATCTTGTCTCCTGCAGCAACAGCGTCAGGATATAACAGAGATCTATTTGACGTTAAGGAAGATATCTTTGCTAACAAGCTTGACGACCTAAACGAAAAGCTAGAACAATACTACGACGAAACAACCTTTCCTTTTGACTATGACCCGGCATTATCACGACAACGTAAAGGAAAAAGAGACAAAAAAGGTAACGTTTTTCTGTCAAGAGAGCTGGAGTATAACGACATTATACGACAACTTGGTGATATGCCGTACGGTCCTGAACTTCCTGCCGCCGTTGCACGTTTGTCTGCTGCTCACTTTGCTCTTCACAAAGATAATAACGTTATAGCTAAGTATAGTAAGGACAGTTTTGTGTCACAATATCTTGCACTGTCCAAGGATATCGGCAAAAAACTGGCAGAAAAGGCAGCACCTGATACTGTCAAAGAAATAGTAAGCAAAGATAAGTTTTTCAGCTTTCTGCCTGTTACCGAAAAGATAGAACGTGACGCTGACCAAAACCTGTTAGTTGATACTGACAAGACATTGACAGGCGTAAGAAGCTGGCTGTCTGACGCTAACGCTGCTCTTGATCGTAATATCAAGTTGTTACAAGAGTACGAAAACAATACCGCACTTCAAAGCATAGTACCGCAAAAACCTGCCAAAAATATCTCTGTTAAGAAGAAAGTACGCTATTACCAAGAAAGACTCATTAACGCGTTAAAACAAGGTAAGTTACGTCCTGACGTAGCGGAACATCGTACCCTTGTTAACACACTAGGAAGAGTTCCTGACAGTGCACAAAATGCTTACCAAAGTTTCGTTAACGCTTACGTTGACTCTCTTGACATTTCTGACGAAGACAAGAAGATTCTGAAGGAAAGCAAGACGCCGCTTTCTGTTATTACAAAAAAGGCTGAGAGCAGCGTTGACGCTGCTGACAGAAAGAAGGCGTTACAAAAGCTTGCAGCCAACAGTCGTCTTAACCGTGACGCTCTTGCCGGATATCGTCAACTTTCGGGTAAACAACCTGATACCGGTTTATCTTACTTTGACCAAGTTAACTTCTTTAGAAAAAATCTTGCGGGACAGGCTGCTGACCTTGTAGAAAACGGCAACATTCGCAACAAGGGTATTCTTGACCTTGCTCTGCGAGATTCCGCACTAAAAGCCAAAGCTGCTGACAGGTTGGCTGCTTCCCTTGGATTTAACGCTGAGGAAAAGCAGTCATTATTGCGCGGTAACGTTCCACTGTATGCTTGGGAACAAAAGGCCGCTGACCGTGCCGCGATAAGAGACAAAGTTATGTCTGCTGACACAAGCCACGCTGACTTTGTGGCTATGATGGCTGACAAGAACAATCGTCGCGCTCTTGAGAGAACTACAGTCAAGAGAGGTAAACAAAACAAACAGGTTATTGCGGGAATATCGTGGTTCCAAGGTGTACCTTATCGTGACGTTGCTGACAAGGCGCTGTTTGAGCAAGCTGTAAGTAGCGTCCTTGATCCGCTTTACGCCGGAATAAGAAAACAACAAGAAAGAATAGCTGCAGCCAGAAAACCGGTTATCGAAGCGCAAGTTAACGCTCTTGAGACAAAAGACAGTTTGTCTGACAAAGAAAAAGAGAGACTGACTAAGCTTAAAGAACAACTTAGTAATCTTAGTAGGGATCCTGTAGCTTGGCTCACTGACGACACTATTGTTAAAGGATATGACAGTAAAAAGAAAACAGCAGAAAGAATTTTGGCAGAAACAACAGCACGTGCCGATATTTTGTCTCTTGATCCTCACTATAACGTTAAGAAACTGTTAGAAGGTATAGCTAGAGAAGATACTGTGTCAGCTCTGCAAAGCGTAATTCCAAGTTTGCAAGAGCTAAGGTATAAGGTTGATAATCAAAGTTCTTTAGGTTTTACAGCGCCGGCCTGGGTTGGAAGACAAAGCCTTGACGTTCAATTTGACTGGTGGTCTAACGCACTACGCGACATGACTGTTATCCGTAAGTTAGATCGTCCTGGTTTTGACGCTTGGCTTGACGGTAAAAATACTGCTGACCTAAAGAAAAGTTTACCCGTTGGTGTTCTGACTTTTTTTGACGGTAACGTTTACCGTAACGGCATTGACAACACAAGTGCTATTGAGAGAATCAAAGAGTTAAGACGACAGCGTAAACAGCGTTTAATAGCTAGTGAAGTCAAGGCTAAAGCTACTAAGGTTTCTCAGGACACAGTTAATGATTACGGCTTGATGGTTGACAAGGTAAAAAGACGTACAGAAACAGCTGTAGAAGATGCTAGGGCAGTAGCTGCACTTAGTACTGACGAGTTTGCCGAAGGATACTTTGGGTTGGCGCCTGACGCTAAACGTGCTTACGATCGTAATTTCGGAAAACCTTTGTTCGTTAACGGTACCCCATACCGTGACATGTACGAAATGCCGGACGACGTGTGGGCCGCTTACGAAGAACAACGTGGCGTAGCTTTTCCGAGACAAAGAGAAAAGCCTGTTTTATCTTATGACATTGACGAAGAGAAATTATTGCAAGACAAGATTACTGCTGACTTGCAAAGCAGAAGTTGGAAACCGGTTAGGCCCAAGAAAACAGAAGCTGCAGAAATTACGGTTGCTGATACTGCGCCTGAAGAATCACCTGTACAACAAAAGGTTCAACAATTGGCTGACCGGCCTACTGCAGCAACGGAGGCTGCTAATAAAGCTGCACACAACAACCTTAGGAGAATGTTTGAAGACTTTCGTCGCAACACCCGGTCAGGCACTATAGGAGCTATGGGCATGGCTGCGTCAATATCGTTATTTAACCTTGCTACCAGTGGTCCAAGCAAGGAAGCGTTGGAGCACAGAAGACGTATCGAAGAACAAAGACGAATAGCAATGTATGGTTACTGATAAGAAGGAGGTTTTATAGTTTGGCACAAAAGATATCACCTGTTAACGCTGAAAAAGTTAGGGCAGTCTTAAAGGATCCTGTTCTTTGGGCGAAGGCTTTTGTTGTAGCCATGAACCCTGAGACTAAAAAGTACGGTCCTTGGATAGCCCGTGACTACCAAGCGGAACTTCTCAGAAATCGAGATATCAGAAAAGCTTATCGTATGGGTAGAAGGTTAGGTAAATGTTTTGCCGTCTTACGGTAACAGCCATTGCACCTGTAAGATTATCAAGGCGGAATTAACCAGGATAGTCTGTTATAGCAGATAACCTGACCTGAAGGCAACAAAGGATTGTTGTCAAGGGCAACGCGTAGAAGGTGTGATAACCCTTCCAAGAGGCC
>Ga0247609_10001209_pt1 | contig 31883 bp, 27 predicted proteins | sample 172DNAGHGlowgp2_FD_193487 | JGI IMG/M metagenome (GOLD analysis project Ga0247609, IMG submission 193487) | Sheep rumen microbial communities from Palmerston North, Manawatu-Wanganui, New Zealand - 1728 DNA GHGlow gp2 | ecosystem: Host-associated > Mammals > Digestive system > Stomach > Rumen ... | reverse complement strand
TTCAAATTCCTTTTTTGTTAACTCTCTCATCTTCTTTTTTTACCTTCTTCAGTACTAAGATAGAATTCCAAATAAGGATAAATAAAATTACAAAAGATGATGGAAAAAATACCAAGGCCATACTTTTATTTGAGTCTTGTTTGATAATCAAAATACTCATAAGAACAAAAATAAATATTAGACTTATTATATATGGTTTCATAGAAATAGGCAACGGTTCAGGATCATAGACAAAGGCATAGTGCTTAAAGCTAGAAAAATCATCAATATCTTTTACTTTTAAAATATTGAAGTCCACTTTCTTTATGTATAAATAGATTTTGTATAATGTCTCAACATCTGCTTTCATATGTTTGTCTCTATCCATCTTTTCACTTACATAATAAAAGCCTTTGCTATTGCTTGATATTCCAACTGAATCTTTAAGCCAAATGTTTTGGTCTTTTGAAGCATTGGAGTCTTTCGCTCTTGCTTCATCAAGCATATCTACATATAGATGAGTTTTACAAGTCAAATCATATAGTTTGTAACTAAGTTTAAAATCACTATACCATCCAACTTTTCTTTCTTTTAAAATAGACTTATCTATTCTTTTGATATAGTCATATATTTTTCTTACTTCAGCATCCTCTAAATCTAAGTAGATTTTTTTAGCACTACTTATTTCATCTTTGCTTTTGCCATTCCAATAAAAGCCATCCTCACTATTGTCTATTCCTACTTTGTCTTTCAACCACTCATTTACATCAAGGTCTTTTGATTCTTGGTCTTCTTTTTTTGCTAAATCTAACAATTCAGCTAATTCTATTGTATTATATTTCATTTTTTTACCTCCTACTGATCTTATAACATAATTTTTTACTAATTAAAAGCTTTTTTTACTATAATTTTAGTAGAGTTGCTGCGATTGTTTCGCAGTTTATTTTGTCGCTTTTAATAAGACAAAAAAATCGCTTTTTAAAGCGATTTTTTCCGGTGTATAGAATTCTCCTATAAATTCTTATCCTCTACTAATCCACCATGGAAATTACATTCATATATAACTTTTGACTTATAAAGAATAACTTCTTTCCCAGTGAACCAATTAATCTTACCTTCAACCATCATCTTATATTCATAATCACCATTTTGATAATAATATGGTCCTCTATAAGGATAATCTCTACTTACACATAGTAGTGCTTCTTTTAGGAAGTCTCCACTAAAGCTTTCTTTATCTAATACTCTACCTATATAATTCATACTCCAAATAGGTTTATTATCAAACCATAATGCTTCTGTCCCTGAAAAATTATCATTTCCTAGATATGAATCATAATATAATAGACCATCTTTCTCATATTTTAAATCATGAGAAAATAGTCTTGAAGAGGTAGTTTCACTACCTTTTCCAGCATAAGTGTTCTTTTTTGCTTCAATTAAAAAATCAATAATTTTATTATTCATATATAACACCTCTATCTAAAATATATTATAACATACCTAATAATAAAAAAGGTCTAGCTTTTTAAGCTAAACCTCTTTTCCCCCTAATTATTTTATATCTTATTTTTTAGCTGTAGTGCTTGCTGTTGAAGAAACAACTTTCTTTTCAACAGGCTTTTCAACAACGATTGGTTGTTGTTCTACTCTTTTGCTATCGATTAATTTACCACCAAGATAACCTGCTAATAATGACTTAATATCTAATCCTGTAGCTTTTTGTAATCCATCAAAGATTTGAGTTCCATTCTTAGTTATTTCTTCATTTAACTTAGCTGTATTACCTTCACCGTACATTGTAATAGAATCAATATGTGATAGAGCTTCTGCCATTGGCTTTGAGTAAGCTTCTACTACCTTTGGTAGTACATCTGATTCTAGAATTAATTGAAGTGTAGCTGCTTCGCCATATTGTTTCATGGCTTCTGCCTTCTTAAGAATTGCCTCTGCTTCAGCTTCACCCTTAGCCTTAATACCCATAGCTTCATCAAGTGCTGCTTGCTTCTTAGCTTCTGCTTCAATCTTTAAAGCTTCTGCAGCTTGGCTCTTTGCATACATTTCAGCTTCTGCTTCAATCTTCTTCATTTCAGCTTTTTGTTGTAATTCATACTTTTCAGCTTCTGCAGCTTTTTGTCTAGAATATAGATCTGCATCTGCTTCCATTTGAATTTTATACTTTTCTGCATCAGCAACTTTATTTACTTCTGCATTTAATCTCTTTTCTTTTAATTCTACTTCTTTGTTTCCTAAGTCAACTTCTCTTTCTCTCTTAGCAATATTAGCGTTAACTTCAGCAATATTGATTTCAGATTGACGTTTTTGTTGCTCGATTGAATAAGCAGCATCAGCAACAGCTCTTGCTGTATCTGCTTTTTGCTTTAATTCTGATTCTTTTAATGATAATTCAGTATTTTGAGTTAAGATCTTAGTTGATGAATCAACTTTAGCCTTGTTTGCAATTTCATGTGCTTCTGCTTGAGCGATAGTAACATCTCTTTCAGCAACAGCCTTAGCAATTGCAGCTTGCTTTGCAATAGTTGCAATGTTTTCAGCACCTAGGTTAATGATAACATTGTCATCATCATTAAAGTTTTGAATGTTGAAGTTAATTAACTCAATACCTAACTTAGCCATATCAGGAATAACGTTGTTAGTTACTTGAGTAGCAACGTTTTGTCTGTCTCTAACTAATTCTTGAATAGATACTGTACCAATGATTTCACGAAGGTTACCTTGTAGTACTTGTTGAACTTGTGCAGCTCTATCAGCTTCACTAATACATAATAATGATTGGAAAGCTCTCTTTAAGATTTCAGGTTGATCAGAAATCTTTAAGTTTGCTACTGCATCAACAGTAATATTAACGTAATCCTTTGTAGGAATAGCTTCATTAGTCTTAACATCTACTTGGAATGCTTTTAAATGAAGTTTATCCTTTCTTTGTAAGAATGGAAGTCTAAATCCAGCCTTACCAATTAAAATTTTACTTTTACCTAGACCAGAAATCATAATTGCTTCATCTGGTCCTGCTTTTGTGTAGCCCATTATTATTAATAAAATTAATAGTACGCCTACAACTGACCCAACAATAATTCCAATAAGCATTGTTTTAATCCTCCTTTAAAATAATATTTATATATATAATGCTTTTTTGTTTCTCCAGTATTAAGTTTCTCTCTGTTCATCACCACCTTTTTGCTTAAAAAAAAGACTTTTACTCACTGTAAAAGTCTCAGATTTTAAAAGATGTCCGGGTATTTTTCCGTATTGACGAACATTTTCCAATGAATTGGTTCTTACTCCCTTTTAATAATTAAGAGTATTCACTTTTCTTAACCGGATTCATTATAACATTAATTTTTGGTAAATTCAATATTTTTTCGTACGATTTTTTTAATATAAAATAAAAAGGTTATGAAACATAACCTCTTATTCCCAACGACCTCTAGTAAATGTATCGAAATCATTTTGTTTTTCTTCATTTTTCTTTAATTCTACTTCTGATGATTCTAGCATTGATTCTAGCATAGGAACAACACCTTTAAATTTAGAATCATCATAAATTGAATAAATCATATTGACATTTAATGATTCCATATAAAATGATACATCTTGTCCTTCATCACGAGTAATACAAACCATTAAATCAACAAATATTTCATTTGATTTAATTGCGCTATGTAAAGTTTTCTTTAAAACGTCAATTGGAGTTTTACTAATAACTTCTGTACGTTTTCCATTAAATTCTAAAATAAAGTGGTATTTATAATCTACAAATACTCCACTAGCAAGATATGCCTTATATTTTTCAATTCTGTTTTCAATCTTTTGTTTAATAAAATAATCCATATGTTATCACTCCTTAATTTATTATACCATAAAAGAAATAAACTTTTTAGAAGTAATTAAAAAATATAATTATCATTATTTAATAATTCATCAATAAGATGATTATATAAAAATATATCATCTATTACTTGAATAGTTGTGATTTTATTACCACTATCTTTTGATGAAGCACCACAATGATATATTTTTTCTTTATCAGTTTTATAATCAATAATAATATATCTATCATGAAATCTATTATTGTTTTTCTTAAATAATATATTTATATTTGTATCCTTAATAAAATCATTAATAAACGCTTTGTTAAGGCTATTTTTAGCTTTATTATCAGTAAATATATTACATCTATCTTTATATTACAAATCTTTAATAATTGAAGAGTTTTAATATCAATATAATCATCAATTATATATATAGATTTTAAAGCATTCTTATATATTTCTTGATAGGCTAAATCTGCTTCTATTCTACATCCATCAAGTATTAAAAAATGTTTAAATTTATTTGGATCTATAAAATTATCCATAACAATTTCTAATTTCTTTTTAATAGTTTTATTGTCATTTTTAAGCATCTCTATACTTTTCTCATTTGAATATACTTTACTTGTTAGTTTTAAGAGTTCATCAGATGATAATAGATTATTTGATTCAACTAAATAGTCTTTCATTTGTTTAAATAATCTTATTATTGTTTTACTTTGTTTAACAGCAAGTTCTCCTTTTAAAACTGTCATTAGCATATATATGCCTTGTTCAGTAAAGGCATATGGTAATGATCTAGTTTTTGATATATTATTTGCGGTCAATTTTTTTGACCACAAAATATAATTAAACTCATCTTTAGTTATTTGAAACATAAAATCAGAATCAAATTTCACTATATTATTCTTTACTTGTTGATTAAAAGTTTTTGTAGTGTATCCATAAATTTTAGCTAAATCAAAGTCTAGCATTACTTTTACACCTCGTATTTCATATATCATTGATTCAATTGTTTCATTATTTAATTCTGGTACTATTATTTCATTGTTGTTCATTGGTTGTTTCCTCCTTTTAAAACTGTCATTAGCATATAAATACCTTGTTCAGTGAAGGCATATGGAAGTTTTTGATACCTCCTCTTTTTGATGTGGAATTTTTCAACATCAAAATATTATTTAACTCTTCTTTGTTAATTTGAAATCTATATCTTCCTCATTATTATTTATACGTATAAAAAAGTTATTTTACTAATTAATAATTTAGAAAAATAAAAAACTCGCCTAGTTTAACTAAACGAGTTTATTTTAATTAACAATTATTCAATGAAATCTCTAGCTTTTGACTTTGCTGATACTTCGTTATAGAAATTAACAACAACACTTGTGATAATTGCTACTACTACTATACCATATATACCAAGAATAACTGTTAGTGTTCTACCTACTAAGCTTTGTGCATAAAAATCACCAAAGCCAATAGTTGTAACTACAGTGAAGCAATACCATAATGCATCCCAGAAAGTCTTAATATTATTTGCTGCTTCATATTTAGGCAAAACAAATGAGAAAACAATCATAAAACTTACTAGACATATAATTACATCAATTGTATGTGTTTCAATTAATATTTTTAGTAATAATTTTATTCTTTCAAGCTTAAGTGATGGGAATATTAATTTCTTAAATGCTAAGAATAAGAATAAGAATACTATCACAAGTGGTGCATTATGAGCATTACCTGGTTCCATAGTAACAATTAATGCTACTAAGAATAAAGTAAGCATTATAGCAACTAATACATTTGTTAAACTAGCTTTTTTATCAGTTTTAAAGTCAATTAATAATAATTGATTAATTATCATTGCGCCTACTACAAAGAATGTAGCTAGGTATAATAATTTATAACTATTAGCTGATAAGAAGCCTACTATCATTGCTGCAATATATAATAAACCTACCAGACTAGCTCTAAGTCTATCTTTCTTCGTATCTTTAACAAGAAATAACAATACTTCAAATGATATTTGTGAAAGTATTGTTATACCTAGTGCAAAAGCTACCTTTTTACTATCCATTGGATTTTCTGATACAAAACCTGCAAGTAAACCTGCTAGAACCATAGTAACAATAGCTAATACTAAATTTAATACATAATAAATATTATCTCTTGTCTTCTTTTGTTCTTGTTTTTTATTATCTTTTTTCGCCATAATAAAACCCCTTCCTATTTTAAAACTAAGCTAACGATGTTCTCACAATGAATTGTGTGTGGAAACATATCAAATGGCTGAATTTCTTTTATATCGTATAATTCAAGCAATTTAGATAAATCATCTACTTGAGTTATAGGATTACACGAGATATAAATAATTTTCTTTGGCTTTAATCTTTTAACGGAATTAATGAACTCATTATCAAGTCCACTTCTAGGTGGATCTACAAATAATGAGTCTATAATTCCATGATAATTAATCATAAATTTCTTACAATCATCTAAATAAAATCTAGCATTCTTTATATTATTAAGCTTAGAATTAGAAATCGCGTCATTAACCGCTTCTTTAACGATTTCTACTCCTATAACTTCTTTTACATATTTTGAAATTGATAAGCTTATTGTGCCTATTCCAGAATAACAATCTAAAACTACATCGCCTTTATTTAATTTAGCTAATTCTATAGCTTTAGAATATAATTTTTCTGTTTGAATTGGATTAACTTGATAGAATGATTTATGACTTATTTTATATTTTATTCCTAATAATTCATCATTTATAAAGCCATAACCAAATAATATTCTATCCTTATTTCCAAATACAACTGATGTATTTCTTGGATTGGTATTTTGAATAATTGTTTTTATTTCCTTATGCTTTTTAGTTAAATTTTTAACTAATTCATTACGTCCAGGGAACATTTCATTATTAGTCACAAACACAACTAATACTTCATTAGTTTTAATACCTATTCTAAGCATTATGTGTCTTAAAACTCCACCAAAGCCTTCAGGCTTTATTTTTAATTTATCTAATTCTTCTTTTATAGATACTAAAATATCGTTTAATATTTTATTTTGAATTAAACAATTCTTATTATAAACAACTTCATGTGAGTTTTCTTCATACATTCCATATACTATTTTTTTATTTTCAAAAGATACGCTTGCGATTACTTTATTTCTATAATTGAATGGATCATTCATACCAATACAATCATTTATTTTAGCGTTTATGCCTTTATTTTTAAATAATAAATGAATGTTATTCTTTTTAAATTCTAATTGTTTTTTATAATCTAAATGCATTAGCTTACAGCTACCGCATTTTGTATAACTATTACATTTAACATTTACTCTATCAACCGATTTTTCCATTAGATCAATTAATCTAGCATATACAGTTTTACCATTTACTCCTTCTACTATACAATTAGCTTTTTCTTTAGGAAGAAGATAATCAACATAAAAACAAAAATCGTTTGTCTTACAAACGCCTTTTGCATCACTTGATAAATATGTACATGTTAAATCAACATAATCATTTTTCTTCATAAAAATCCTCATCACTTATTACTTCAATATTATTTTCTTTAAGTAATTTTGTAAGTAGTCCACATCCTTTTATTTTTGTGTGAGTAAATGTACCATCATATACATAATTTACTCCACATGTTGGACTATTTTCTTTTAGGATAACTTTTGTTACTCCATTTTCTTTTATCATTTCAAGTGCTTTATAGCACCCATCCATAACTTTATCAGTTACATCTATACCTTCTTTATTAATTGCTCTACCATTAACTAATTCAAATGGAATTCTAGGTATAGGTAGCCCTCCAAATACTTCAGGACATATAACAATCGCATCATTTTCTAATTCTTTTATTTTATCCTTATAATTATTTAAGCCATTATATTTACAATTATAACCGCATAAGCACTTACTAATCGCATACTTCATTATTATTTAATTCCTCAATTTTCTTTAATGTTTCATCATCAAATTTTGGCTTAGATAAAGGAATAAACAAAAATTTATAAGTAGAACCCTTAAAGTGGAATCCGCAGTAATTAAATATATAAGTTACTCCTTTATAACTTATAGATTTTTTATTGATAATTATTTCTTCTTTTAATTCTTTTTCATCACTATAATCATAATTTGAATAAATATCTTTTACAAAGAATAATAGTAATAAATATACTATTAAAAATGCTGGTACTACTAATGCTAGTAATACACTATTTGTTAAGAATACTCCTAAAGAAATAGAGATAATAATAATTATTGGTGAAGCATATAAGCTTACATAAAATATTCTATCTAATATTTTTAAAGCTTTATTCTTCTTCTCTAATTTCTTATTATAATATTCAGATAAATCTAGTTTAGTATTATGCACTACTTCAAATTTATCTCTTAAAGCTAAGCGATACATTAAGCTTTGATATGATGTAGCCATAAATAATAAATCAATTAATACTAAAGGTATAATTAAGAAAATAGTAAATTGATATTTTATTGCAAGTATCACGCATATCAAATCTAACATAAAACCTATTGTAGATAAGAAAAAACGCATAAAATATTTATCTTTTAAATTATCCATAATAATCACTCCTAATCGATAATAGTTATGCTAGAGCCTAAATCGCTCTTCTTAACTATTATTTGATTTTCTACTCTATTCTTAAGTTCAGAAATATGAGAAATAATACCTATTACTCTATCATTCTTTCTTAAACCACATAAGATATTATAAGCTGTATCTAGCTTATCCATATCTAAGGAACCAAATCCTTCATCTATAAATAATGTATCTATAGATAGTAGGCTAGAATTTCTTCTAATTACATTAGATAAGCCTAAAGCAAGCGATAGACTTGCTAGGAAAGATTCTCCACCTGAGAATGTATCAACATCTCTAATTGATGTTGTATTACTATCAAATAGATCTATTTCTAAGCCTTGATATCCTCTACCTACTAAAGTCTTTCTTCTAATTAATTGGAATCTATTCTTACTCATTTCACGCAGTAAGATGTTTGCTTCATCTATTACATCTTCAAAATAAATGCTTAGAATATATTGTTCAAAAGTAATTCTATTATTGAACTGTCCATTAGCTAAATCACTTAATTTCTTTAATCTATCTTTCTTAATGATCTTATCTTTAATAGTACTATAATTAAGTTCTATTTCTCTAATTTGATCATCTAGACTATTAATATTAGATTCAAGCTTAATAGCTTCAGTTTTTAAAGTTTCTACATATTCTTCTTTTTCTTTTATTTCATTATCATAAATAGTTAAGTCTACTAATTCTTTATCCTTAACTATTAATTCTAATTCATTTAGCTTATTAGAAATAATAGCTTTATTAGAATCATATTCTTTAACATAATTATCTATTTCTTCATAATTAGTGTTTAAGCATAAATTATATTCTTCTTCACTAGAGAATAAAGCTTTATATTTATTAATCTCATTACTATAGATATCTTTTTGCATGGATTTTGCGCTTATTTGGCCATTTATCTCACTTCTATTATTACCAATAGAAATGATATCATCTAGTAATGTAACTTCTAGTGATGAATATTTTTGATAATCTTCTTCATATTCATCTATTATTTTATTTACTTCATCTAATTCAGCATTTATTATCTTTAAATCTCTAACATCTTCATACATTTTAAGTTGTGCTTTTTTATCTCTATATTGTTCAAGACGTTCTTCATTATCTTTAGCAAATGAATCTATTTTAGCTGTTAGAGTAAGAATTTGATCACTCATCTCTTTAAGCTTAGCACTTTCTTCTTTGTATATTCTGTTATTAGTATCTGCAGCTTCTATTTTATCAAATAGATCATTTATTTCATCTTGGCTATTACTAATAATTTCATCAATATTTTCATTAGTGATTTCATATTTTAAAACTAATTCATTAGTTCCTAAATAATCTTCTACTTCAACTCTTTCTAAAGCATGATTTCTCTTATCACTTATGATTTGATCTGTTAGAGTGTTATTTTTAGCTTCATCAGCTAAAATCTTTGTTAGATCTTCTTCAGTGATATTTTGATCAAAGCTTGCTAGATTAGGGTGATTAGTAGCTCCACAAACAGGGCATGGTACTCCCTCTTTTAAATCTTTAGCTAAGCTAGATGCAAGATTTAATTGCATCTTTCTTTTTGTCTTTTCTTTTAAACCACTTAAATTAATATTTTCTTGTTTTAATCTGTTGAATTCTAATTCACAGTCAATAATTAAAGCTTTTAATTCTTCTTTTCTAACTAGCTTTTCTTTAATTTCTTTTAAAGCTTTTAATTCATCGCTCTTTTGATCTTTTTCTTTATATAGAGTTGGAATATCTACTAGATTTTCTTCTAATTCTTTTACTCTTATTTCTAGTTTTTCTTTTTTCTCAATTAAAGAAGCCTTATCTTGAATATCTTTTTCATTATCGATAGATAAATCATTAATAGCTTCATCTAATTCTAAGTATTCACTTCTTATTTCTTCTTTCTTAGAAGATTGAAGCTTTTCTTGATTTAATTCTATTCTTTTAGTTCTTATTTCATCAATTTCAGCCTTCTTATTGTTTAATTCAATTCTTTTAGCTGAAGCTTCATTTCTTTCTTCTTTCTTTTTATTCTCTAAATCATCTAATTCTTTTACTTTTGACTCTAAGTCTTTTATTTCATCTTCTACACCTTTTAGGTTATTATAAGAATCAAATAAGCTCTTAGCGTTTTGATATTTAGTTAAAACATTTCTATATTTTTCAATTAAAGAATCTCTATTTAATTCTTCAAACTTTAATTGATATTCTTTATATAGATTAATATTTTTATTTAATTCTTGCATACTTAAATAGCTCTCTTTAAGAGCTTTTAAATTTTCTTTTTCCCTATCAACTATGTTTGATTTATTATTAAGCTCGTCTTTTCTATTTAAACACTTATTCTTAATATCAAGAATAATATCATCATAATTTTGATATGAATTATTATTTATATCTTTATAATCATCATCAATTCTAGATATTAAAGTATTTAAAATAGTTGTCTTTTCTTCTATTTCCCTTATTTTAATCTTACAGTCATTATAAATCTTATCTTGGAAATCATTGATTTCAAATGTTTGGAAAACATTTCTAAAAATAGTTTCTTTTTCACTAGTTTTAGAACTTAATAATTTTCTAAATTCATTTTGTGGTAACATTACTACTTGTTTAAACATTGTACAATTTAAACCAATAATTTCTAAAATCTTTTCACTAACACCTTTAATATCAGATATTTCAGTATCATCATATTTAAGTAATACATCATGTTTAACTGAGCCTAGATTTCCTTTTTTTGTTAAAACATTATTTTGGGAAGGAGTTCTTTTGATGTAATATTTCTTATTTTGAATTTCAAATTCTAATTCAACATAAGTAATAGTATCACTTGTTGCAAAATCACTTCTAATCTTTTGACTTGAATCATTACTTATAGAACTTAATTCACCATATAAGGCAAAACAAATAGCATCAAAAATAGTAGTTTTTCCACTACCTGTAGGTCCAGTGATTAAGAATATTCCACCTTTATTTAAATTATTAAAATTAATTTCTACCTTATCCTTAAAGGTACCAAATGCTTGCATAACTAAGTTAAGAAATTTCATTTTGCACCTCCTATAAGATAGTCTTTAATGATATATAATTCATCATCAGACATTTTTTCTTTTGTCATCTCTTCATAGAATTGGCTAAATAATTCTATATAATTTTTACTTTTTATATCCTTCTTTTCAACAGTTAATTCACTATTTAAATCTTCAATTTGAATTTCCATTAAATAAGGATAAATTGTTTTTAATTGTTGATATGCATCAACTTCCATTTTAGGTAATATGGCCCTAAAATAGTCATTATTGTAATTATACTTTGTATAAAACTCTCTATTAGTTAGAGTAGCTAAATCACCTTTAATATCAACTAAATCTTTAGTTGGAATTAGTGGTACTAATTTAAAGTCATTAGAATTAGTATCTATAACTACTACACTCTTATTATGATTAGCTTCAGAAAATGAATATTTTAAAATAGATCCACTATATCTAATGTTTTCTTCTCCTACTTTTTGAGCATTATGCATGTGTCCTAATGCGACATAATCATAATCTTTAAACATAGATACATCTAAATATTCTAAACCACCTATTAGGTTTTTAATTTCTGAATCTGATTCGATTAATTTTTCCATATTGTGTGTGAAATAATCATGCGCAATCATAAAATTATAGTAAGACTTATTAATACCAAAGTCTTCTAAAGTGTATAGGTATGCTTCATCAATAGTCTTAAATTCTTCATTATAGAAACTTCTAAATTGATGAATATTCATGTATGGAATACATGCAAAACAAACATCATCTATTTTGATTGTTTTTGGTTCACTAACAATATGAATATTACTATTCTTTAGAATTCTATTAGTGAAGCTTATTCTTTCACCATCATGATTACCTAATATAGCAATTAATGTCTTATTATTCTTATAAACGAAATCTAGAAAATCACTAAATAAATTTAGTGCATCTGTTGTAGTGATAGCTCTATCGAAGATATCTCCAGCAAATACTACTACATCTACGTTTTCGTTTATAACGATATCTTTAATTTTATTTAAAATATATTCTTGATCTAAAATTAATGAATAACCATTTAACATCTTACCTAAATGTAGATCAGCTGTATGTAATATCTTCATAGTCTCCTCCTTTAATACATTCTTTTTTCGTTATCTAAATAAACTTCTTTTATAGTTCCTCCACCTAAACAATATTCACCATTATATAGCACACAAGCTTGTCCTGGTGTTACAGCCCTAACATGATCGTATCTAACTTCATATAAACCATTATCAAGTTTAAAAATCTCACAATCATTATCAGGTTGTCTATATCTAAATTTAGCTGTGCATTTTCCTAAATATTCTCCGTTAACAAAGTTAACGTCTTCTATAATGCATCTATTGGAATATAGATAAGGATTATCAAATCCTTGTCCTATAATTAATTCATTCTTTTCTAAGTTCTTTCCTAAAACAAACCAAGCATCATTATCAAAATTGTTTAATCCACCAATCTTGATTCCTTTTCTTTGTCCTATAGTGTAATACATTAAACCATCATGACGTCCCATGATAGTTCCATCAAGTAAAACCATATTACCTGGTTTAGCAGGAAGATAATTAGTTAAAAATTCATTGAATTTTCTTTCTCCTATAAAGCAAATTCCTGTAGAATCTTTCTTTTTAGCAACATTTAAATTATATTTAAGCGCAACTTCTCTTACATCTTTTTTAATCATATTTCCAATTGGAAATAAAGCTTTATCTAATTGGGCTGATGTAAGTTGACATAGAAAATAAGTTTGGTCCTTATTTTGATCTTTTGCACGTAGTAGATATGAACCATGGTCTGTATGTTCTACATTAGCATAATGCCCCATAGCTATATAATCAGCACCTTGCCTCATCGCAAATTCCAAGAAACACTTAAATTTTATTTCTTTGTTGCAAAGAATATCTGGGTTAGGAGTTCTACCTTTCTTATATTCGTTTAAGAAATATTCAAAAACATTATCCCAATATTCTTTAACAAAATCTATTCTATGAAGCTTGATGCCTAATTTATTAGCGACATCTAAAGCATCCATATAATCTTTTTCTTGAGGACATACGTCGTTAAAGTCATTAGGATTACCTAATACATCATTATTTAGCATTGAATCCCAGTTACGCATAAAACAAGCTTCAACTTCATAGCCATCATTTATTAAATTTATCGCAGCAACAGCGGAATCAACACCACCTGATAATCCTAATATTACTTTCATACTATTTTATTCTCCTTAAAACATCACTAGCCATAACAAATCCACTTCTAGGATCTAGAGCCATATCAAATACTCTAATTCCATCTGGACTTGCTTCTCTCTTGAATTGTTGTGTATAGAATCTATTGAAGAAATTCTTAATATATTCAGATCCATCAATTTCAAAAGCTTTACTTAAAAGATAATTAATCTTTTCCATTGAATAACCATTTTCTAGATAGTTATATAGGATGAAATCATTAATTTCATATTTTCCAACAGTATCTTCTGTCTTTTGATCTTTCTTTAATTCTGGAGATATTGGTGTATCTATGATGTCATATAAAGTTGACTTACAACCTTTAAATGAATAATCAGCATAGCATTTAACCATAAATCTAACTAGAGTCTTTGGAATGTTACAGTTAACATTATACATACTCATTTGATCTCCATTATATGTAGCCCAACCTAAAGCTATTTCTGACATATCGCCAGTACCTAAAACAATACCATTATTGTCATTAGCAACATCCATTAAGATTAATGTACGCATTCTAGCTTGAGCATTTTCATAAGTTACATTCATATCATTCTTATTATGGCTAATATCTTTAAAATGGCTTAATACAGACTTTTCTATTGATATTTCTTTACGTGTAACTTTTAATTTTTCCATTAAAACATCAGCATTAGTCTTAGTACGTTCACTTGTACCAAGTCCAGGCATAGTAATCGCAATAATATCTTTAGGATCTCTCTTTAATCTCTTAAATGCTTTATATGCAGATAAAAGAGTTAAAGTAGAATCTAGACCTCCAGATATACCTACAACTACACTCTTAGAGTGTGTAACTTCTATTCTTCTAGCTAAAGCTAATTCCATAATACTACTAATAGTTTCAAAAGCTTCTTTTTCATTTACTTTTGGAACATATGGAGTTTGATCTACTTCTGGTAAATATTCTTTTTCTGGTAGAGTAAAGAATACATTTTGTAAATCCATTTCAACTAAACCTAGTGAATCATTTAACGCAATAAATCTATCTCTAGCATAATTAATCTTATCAATATCACAGATAGTGTATAAAATATCTGTATCTAGCTTGTATAATTCAGCTTCACTTAATAACTTACCATTAGAAGCAACTACTCTACATCCACCAAATATACATGAACTTGTTGAATCAGTTAAGCCTGTAGATGTGTATGAATAGATTGCACAGCATTCTTTTGATTTAGCTAAAATGAAGTTCTTTCTAGATTCAGCTTTACCAAATACTTCATCACTAGCAGCAATATTAAATATTACATTACATCCATTAATTGAATAAACGCTTGATACAGAAATAGGTGCAAACATGTCATAACAGATTTCTACACCAAATTTAACTTTATTTAATTCATCAATGAATTTAATCATACCAAATGGTACTTCTAGATCAGCATAAACTACTGTGTCAAAATCATAATCTGTTTTGAACCATCTTTTCTCTCTAAATTCACCCATATTAGGTAAAAATGATTTAGGAACAATTCCTAAAATAATATCTTTTTGAATTACAAGAGCGCAGTTATATAAGGCATTATCAATTTTAACTGGAGCACCCATAATAACAATTCCATTAAATGTGTTAGTCTTTAAGAATTCTCTAACTGCATCTTCTGCTTCATTAATGATATCGTTAGAATAGAATAAATCACCAAGTGAATAACCAGTTATAGCTAATTCTGGGAATGTAACTATATCTGCGTCAATTTTCTTTAATGCCTTCTTGATTTCGTTTATATTTTCAAATACATCTCCTAAATATACTTTAGGAGTAACATTAGCTAATTTTAAAAATCCGTTTCTCATTATTTCACCTCGTATAAATTATTTTCAATGATATATTCATATACCTCTTTAGGAATAAGATTAGAGTCTTTAGTTTCTCTAAACTTACTTGATGATATATCATAATCAATTTGAATAATTAAAAATCTATCCTTAAATTCTGGATATTTTTCTAATATAACATCCTCTAGTGGAACGCTATATCTGTTGAAAACAATGAATTTAAAATCTCTAAGTAAGTTCTTATAATTAATCCAAGTATCTAACTTGATTAAATTATCAGAACCAATTACATAGTAAAGATCATCATAATCTTCACTAAGTTTCTTTAATAAATCATATGTGCCTAAATAAGCATCATTATTCTCTAGGGTGCTTACGATAACTCTACTATCAAGCAATTTTACCATCTCAAGTCTATGTGTATAATCAATTAAGCCTTTTTTCTTATAACTATCTCCTACAGGGACAATAATGATATTATCAGGTTTAAATAGTAAAAATAACTTATCTAATATTAATTTATGAGCCTTTGTAGGCGGATTAAATGAGCCACCAAAAACGATATTCATACATATCACCCCATTATTATTATAACACATAATAATAATATAGGTATATTCTTATTTTTAAAAAATATTTTAAAAATTTTAAAAAAATGATATAATCACTTTGAGGTTGATATTATGGATGAGAAAGAATTAAATGAAAACGCATCTGTTGATGCAGAAAATAATCCAGAAAAAAATGAATTTTCATATCATACTGTAGATGCCAAACCGGTTGTCTTGAAAGAAAATTATAACTTCTTCTATAGATCTAAATTTAAATATTTTATGTCTAGATTTCTAATTATATTCTTAGGCATTATCATTTTTCCTTGGCATATTATATTAGGTGGTTTTAGATGGAAAGGAAAAAAGAATTATAGAAAGATAAAAAAACAAGGTTGTATTTTTATCTCTAACCATGTAAAGCCTAATGATGCTTTTCTAATTGGTTGGACTTTAATGTTTAAAAGAGTTTATTTTACAAGTCTACAATCTAATTTAGGTATTCCTTTTGGCTTTGGAAAACTAATTAGAATGATGGGCGCTGTACCTATTCCTGAAGAGAAAAGACAAATACCTAGATTTAGAAAACAATTACTTGAAGACTTAGAGCGTGGTAGAAAAGTCACAGTTTATCCAGAAGCTGCACTAATTCCTTATTGTGATCACTTAAGAGATTTCAAAAAAGGTGCATTTAGATTAGCTTTAGTAGATAATACACCAATTCTTCCAATAGTATTCACTTTCAGAAAAAGAAGGGGCTTATATAGAATTCTAAAAAGAAAGCCTTGTGTTACATTAAATTTCTTAGAACCATATTATCCATCAACTGAAGGTTCACATGCTGAACGTATTGAAAAAGCAATGAATGAAACACATGAAATTATGGAGAAATATTTTAACGAAAACACTACAGAATTCTACCATAAAAAAGAAAAGAAAAAGAAAGAGAAAAAACAAAAAAAGGATGAGTAATCATCCTTTATTTTTTCGCTTAATTTAGCCCTTTATTAATCCCAATACCAGCCATTATTTTGAGCTTCATCTGCGAATGCAATCATTATTGCAAAGAAACCAATAGTAGCTATAATACCAATTATTAAAGCAATTAAAGACATAACAAATCCACTTTTACCAAATTGTTTTTTAGTATTATCGCGACTTCCAAGTTTTCCAAATACCATTCCTATAATAGCACTAAAGAACATAAATGGAACCCAGCAGAATATTAAAGAATATATACCAGTACCAAAGCCAATGAACGCAAATACTTTATTAGCTACTTTATCATTACCAGCACTAACATAATCTTTATTCTCTTCTATATTTTCAAATGGATCTTCTTCTGAGACTTTATTATCTTCAGCATAATCTTCTTTTACTTTATAACCACAAGTTGGGCAGTACTCGCTATTATCAGGTACTTCCATTCCACATTTAGGACAATACATATTTATCTCTCCCTTTTATTAATAATCTTCTAGGATTATTCTATCATTCTTATATATACTTGTAAATATTTTTACAAAAATAGAAGGATGAAATAAGTCATCCTTAACTATTAGTTGGTAAAAAACAAATACAAAGTAGTCCTAATACTATAGCAACAATACTAATAACAAATCCAGCAATTGCGAATGCTTTTTTGTTTGATTTTTTTAATCCTATTATTGAAAATGCAAGAGATACTCCATCTAAAGCATAAGCAATAATAAAAAGCATAATAAACCAGAATGCATATATAATTGCATCTGCTGCATTGTGTGAATTTTGATATGCTTGTAAAACTGAGAATAGTAATGAAGTAGCTAATAATGCTCCTAATGACATTCCAAAACCAATATATGAGAATGGTCTACCAACTCTACTTACTCTAGGTTTTGTATCTACTTTTTTTGCTTTTGCTATAGCTATTTTTCCTGTTGAGCTTATTAAGCCACATTTAGGGCAAAAGTTAGCTCCATCATCAAATTCATTACCACATCTAAAGCAAAACATGTGTTAATCATCCCCTTTTAATATTTCCCCAATTTAAGCGATTAATTAATGTTTTATATTTAATAAATCATAAATATTTTCAATTGTTTGTAATTCTTTTCTAACCTTTACTATTTCTTTTCCATTCTTGTCAAAGATGATAACATCTTTTTCTTCTGGTAACATACAGTGATGAACTCCACCTTTACCATTCATAGAATTTTGATAAGAACCTGTTCCTAGTAAACCAATTAAATCGTCATCACATTCTGGAATTAAGAAATAACCTGTTTCTTTATTGAAATATACATCATCACAATCACATGTGATACCTGCAAGTCTTGCTTTTACCATCTTCTTATCAAGGTTATTGATAGGCTTAATTAGAATAGGTTCTCCTAAAGCATACATTTCAGGTAAGGCAATTAATAGAGATGAATCTACAATATACCAAGGATATTTACCAGTATTTTTAGTTCCAACAACTTTATAAATATTAACTGTAGAATCTTTTTGGCTATATTTACCATTTTCACCAATTAGATTAGGAATTCTTACATCATTTTTCTTACATAAATCAATTATATGGTTAAGAATTGATTTTGCATAAGCATCATAATCAAATTTATTATCAATAGGTAGTGGTGTACCTCCACCAAAATCAAAATTAACAACAGTATCACATAATTTGCTTGCTTTAATGTAATATTTAAATGCTAAATCAAAGTTGATGAAGAATTTGTCTTCTTCATAGTCAAAGCCTCTTTGATGATAATGAATTGTATCAAGTACTAATTTAGTATTTTTAATATCACCTAAGATATAATTAATTTCATCATCCATTAAACCAAATCTATCATCTGGTACTTCTGGTTCATATAAACTAGATAGATGAATTCTAAACCCTATTTTTAAATCAATATCTTTTTTCTTTAAATATTCATATTCATAAATATCATCTATGATAGTTATAATTTTATATCCTGCCTTATGTGCAGCAGTAATTGCATCTAAGTAATCATCTGGTTTTAAACCATTACATACGATTAATTTATCCTTAAATTCAGGATATTTTTCAAACATCTTAAGTGATAAAACTAAATCATAAAATGATGAAGTTTCAAGCCCATCAGAATAGATAAATGCAGTTTCAATTTCATCTTTTCCGTAGTTAGCTTTATTAGCATTTAGATAATAGAAATTACCACTATAATTTGTTTCTTCTTTTGCCTTAGAAAAGGCTTCTTTTAGCGATAAAATACGCTCTTTAATTACATCTAAGAATGTAATTGTTAAAGGTGTTCCAAATCTCTTAGCTAAATCAGCTAAACAATAACCAGCATAATATAATTTGCCATCTTTTTCTTCGATTAAATCTTTCATCTCGTTACCCTATTTCTCCTTATAAATTAATAAATTTTGATTTGCCAGTTTGACATATCCAAATTTCGTGATTATATGCTCTTTTAGCCATGTTCATGATTAATAGGATAACCTATAACATATAAGGCATATATATTGCTTCTAATCCTTATTATTTTGTTATTGTGCCTAAGCTTTAATTAAATCACAAAAATAAAATATCACATACTATAATTAAATGCAATATCTTTTTATAAAATATATAAATATTTTACATTTGTTTCATACTCTTAATTGAAATTAATCTATATTTTATATATAATATGTAAGGATAGGAGTAATTGATATGGACTATAAAACATATATTGTAATTCCATCATATGAACCAAACTTTAGGCTATTAGATTTAATTGATGATCTTAATAGTTTTTTTAGGTTTATAAACATTGTAGTTGTTAATGATGGTACTGTTGATAAGTCTATATTTGATGAAGCTATTAAAAAGGAAAATGTTACATTATTAACTCATGATGTCAACAAAGGTAAAGGTGAAGCCTTAAAAACTGCATTTAAATATCTAAAATCATTAAATGAAAAAATGATTGTTGCAACCATAGATTCAGATGGTCAACATCTAGCTAAAGATATTAAAAGATGTATAGATTTCTATAAGACTTTTAATGAAGGTCTACTTCTAGGATCACGTATGTTTGAAGGAGACGTTCCTATTAAAAGTAAAATAGGAAATAATTCATCAAGATATTTACTTAGATGTTGTATGAATAAATATGTATATGATTCACAAACAGGCTTAAGAGTATTTAATGATGATATGTTAGATTTCTTAATTAAAGTTAAAGGATCTAGATTTGAATATGAAATGAATATGATAATAGATGTTATTAAAACTAGAACACTATTAACAGAAATGAAAATAGATACAGTATATTTTGATAATAATGCTAAAACACATTTTAGACCAATTAAGGACTTCTTAAAAATATGTAGTGTTATACTTGTTTATCATAGGCCTTATACAATTGGTTTATTCTTATATATTTTAAGTTTTATATTATTTGACTTATTAATAAAAAATCCTTTATTTACGAACTTTTCCTTAGTTATTTCATCTATTATATTTGTATATTTACCATACTTATTAAATAGATTGAATTTACTAAAAGGAACAAGATACATAGAAAAATATATGACCTTCTATTTCACGAAAATAATATCATATGTATTTGTTAATGCTGGATTATATTTATTAATTAATACAGCACTACCAAATATTCCATCTATGTTTATAGCTTTAATAATTACAATTGTTTTATACAATATAATTAATACATTAACATCGTTTAAAAAGGAGATATATTTATGTTAGAACCTTGGGTAATAGCTTTAATAGTAATTGGTGCAATACTATTAATTCTATCATTTATTTATGTTCCACCATTCTTTATAGCTTTAAAGGTTTATAAAAAAGAATTAACTAGACCTACTAAGGAAAAATGGGGTAGGGAATGTTCAGCACCAGATAATGAGGAACAACTTAGAATGCATAATGAAGGTTTAGCTTGGGCAGAACCTTATAAAGAAAATATAAAAGAAATCCAAATTGAAAATGATGGATTAAAATTATACGGTGAATTCTTTGATTTTGGTTTTAAGAAAACTGCCATTCTACTTCAAGGTAGAACTGAATCATTATTATACTGTTACTATTATGCTAAACCATATAAAGAAGCTGGATTTAATATAATAGTTATAGATTCTAGAGCTCATGGTAATAGTGATGGAATGTATAACTGTGTTGGTTTAAAAGAATATAAGGATGTAATTAAATGGGCTACTTTAGCTCATGATGAACTAGGACAAGAAGAAATCATTATACATGGTATATGTATTGGAGCTTCTACTGCTTTATATGCATCATATTTTGGTCCAGACTACATCAAAGCAACAATCACAGATGGTATGTATGTTAATTTTTATGAAACATTTAAAAATCATATGATAGTTGATAAGCGTCCAATCTTTCCTTTCTTAAGCGAAATAGCTTTTATCATGAATATGAAAACTCATGTTAATATTAAGAAAGGACCTATCAATTTAATTGATAAATTTGAAAAGCCAATTCTATTCTTATATAGCAAAGAAGATAAGTTTTCTCTACCAGCAAAATCAGAAATCTTATTTGAAAAATGTAAGAGTGATAAGAAACAAATAGTATGGTTTGATCATGGTGCGCATTCTCATATTAGAATCAATAATATGGAGAAATATGATAATTCTATTACTGATTTTATCAAAGAAAATAATTTATAAAATTTTATAAAATAATTTTTCAAAATGATATAAAAATAGGCCTAAAAATAGGCCTTTTTATAACGAATTTTTCTAATTATAAACGGCTATTTTGAGCCGTTTTTTATTGTTGATGCATTCTAAAAATGGTATAATATAATTGCGGAGGTTGATGGCTTTGAACTATCAAAAAAGGGTGGCAGCAATATTGTAAGGAGGTAAGTATGGATTACTTGGTAATCCTTGTAGTGATACTCGCTATCATTGCATACTTACTAGATAGAGCTAAACGCTAGTTCTTTCATCAGTTAGGGTTTCTAACTGATTCAACGCAATTGCTGTCACCTCCAGAAGCAAAGAAGGATAGAGTTACCGGCTCTATCCTTCTTTTTTCTGATTCATCGCAATCGCTATCAACAATATTATACAACTTATTTAAGAATAATGCAACTTACTTCTTATATGCTTCTACTTGTGCTGAATAATGTTTATTAAATACACATTCATTCACAAAATGTTCGCAGTTATTCTCTATTGGATCATATTTAGTTTCACCTAATCTAGCTTTAGCAAGCTCAATAGTTTTATTAACACTATTTCTTTTCATTTTTTCTATTAAACCTAGTTTAGCTACTAAGACATTTTTCCCATCTAAGAAACTATCCATAGAGCTTATTTGTACCTTAACATCTTTTTTATCTGTTTTAAGGAAGTCTTTAGCACTTCCATATTCTATAACTTCATCATTGCCTAAATATATACCGAAGTGATATATATTATTTGAAATTAGAACTTTTATAATATCACCTTTATTAGGTTCTTTTGTGATAAATTCCATTATTTATTATTTTCTAGATAGTCAATTACATCTTTTACAGTTTTAAATTCTTCAGCATTAACATTATGGATTTCTACGCCAAATTCTTCTTCTATACCTAGTACTAGGTATAAGAAACCTATAGAATTTAGATTTAAATCATTTTTTATGTCTGAATCTTCTGTAATATTAGAATAATCACTATCTGGTTTAATCCTTTCTAGGATTACCTTTAATCTATTAAATGTATTATCCATTATTATTTACCACACTTTCTTCTAATTTCTTCATACTATCAAATATAGTTTCTGATAGTTTTTCTAGCTCAGTAACTGAATATTTATTAGTGCATATTTCATTTGTTTTAATTACTTCACCAATATGTACTCTATATCTTAGATGATGTCTTTTTGGTTCAATAAATACTGGTAGAATAGGTACATTGGCTTGTTGAGCCATGAAGGCTGCTCCACCCTTAAAGGCTTTTACACCATTTTCTCTATCAATATGACCTTCAGGGAATACTACTAAAACACCATGACCTTTTAATACATCAATACACTTTGTGACGGCATCAATATCATATTTAGATCTATCTATTCTAATAATTCCCATCTTCCTCATTAAATGGCTTCTAACCTTATGGCCATCAAATACTATTTCTGCGGCTAATATTCTAATTCTTCTATTTTTAAAGGCATTAATTAGTATTAATGGGTCTTTAAACATAGAATGGTTAGAAACAATAATATAACCACCCTTAATCTTCTTATTCTTCTTATTTTTAACTTTTACTCTAAAATGAAGATTCATAAGAAAGACTAATAATCTACCAAAATCAAAGCTTAATTTCTTTAGTGAGAATGCTTTACCATATTCTTCAATAAGCATTCTTTCTTTTACCATTTTTTCTAAATCATTAATCTTATTAACAACAATCTTATTTAAATATTCTAATTCTTCTTTAGTAGGATTAGTATTATTACAATAATCAGATAAATAAATCTTTTTACCTATAGCCATTCTACTACGTCTAAATAAACCATACTTACCTAAAGTATATACAGGTATAATAGGTACATTAGCTTTTAAGGCCATTAGGATATAACTTGTAGTAAAGCGCTGAAGCTTTTTCTCTTTATTGATTTTAGCTTCAGGGAATATTACGATAGCTTTTTTCTTTCTTTCTAGTAAGTCTACTGACTTACCAATAAATGACATATCATAAGAAAATCTATCTACTCTTATTCCACCTAGAGTTGTTACTAAAAAGGCTAAAAGGCGCCCTTTATTATAAATTAATTCTGACATTAAACAATACATTTTCCTAAAATAGAAAACATACATATACATCATATAATCTTTAAAAGATCTATGGTTTGATATTATTATGGCTCCGCCCTTAATCGTTCTACCTTGTTCTTTCCTATCCTCATAATATATTTTCTTTTTAAAATATATAAACTGCACGGGCCATGCGAGGATATATCCAAGCAAATAAAAGAAAAGCATTATACTAATTCCTCTAACATTTTACTAATACTTCTTGCTGTATAGAATGATGAATTACTGTCTAAATTAATTTCAACCTTAAATTCATTTGTAATCATACTAATTAGATTATAATAATCTAAGCTAGTACCACCTAAATCATGGAAGAAATTAGCATCTATATTTATTTCATCCTTATTCTTATCTAAAACATTAGCCATAATATCTATTACTTTATCTAAAATATTAGAATCTACATCAATATCTCCTTTAGTCTCTGTTTTAATATCTTTAAATTCTAATAAATTAACTTCTTTTTTCTCTAACTTATCTAATAAATATTTTCTACTTACTTTAATCGCATTTTCATTCATTAATGGATCAAATGTATAATAAATCTTTGTTGGTTTAAATGAATTATCTAACTTATTAACATTATTAATTACTGATTCATTAATCTTATCTTTTTGAACATTTGTTAGATATTTCTTAACTTGTATTATTAGTGATAATTCATTCTTATAATTAATAATTGAATAATTTTCTATATTTTCAATATCTAATAATTTTTCTATTTCATCAGGACTAATGTTTTCACCATTTGTTGAAATAAATAAATCATCACTTCTACCTAAAATATAATATCTATTATCATTATCCTTCTTAACTATATCCATAGTCTTAAAGAAATCATCAATAATTTCAACCTCTCCATTAACCATTATCTTATGGCTTATAGACTTACCTCTAACATATAAAATATCATCTTCTATTTTATATTCTACTGAAGGTAATGGTTTACCGATAGAGTTCTTTAATCTATCTTCTATATTACCTAATTCAACAGATGTAATACCTATTTCGCTCATACCATAACCATTATATAATGGGTAACCTAAGGCATTTATTAGTCTTAGTGTTGAATCTTTAATGTATGATCCACCACTAATCATAAACTTAATTTGTCTACCAAATAAGCTATCAGTGATTTCCTTCATACCTTTCATAGAAAGTTTTAATCCAAGGTTAGGAAATTTCTTTTGAAGCTTTAATGTCTTTTCCATTCCATTAAAGAATTTATCTTGAATCTTTTGAGGTTTTTTACTAACTTCTTTTAAGATTTCTTTTTCAATTGTATGCCAGAATAGTGGTACTGAGAATACATGTGTTACCTTATTCATCTTAATAGTACTTAATATTGTATTTGATGAATAATCTTTTAAGAATACTAATGTTCTACCAAAGAAACAGAACCAAATATAAACCGCAATTAAACCAAAGATATGGTATAGTGGTAAGAATACTAAAAGCTTAAGTTGATTCTTATAATGTTTCTTAACTTGCTTATTACATCTAAGTACTTCTTTTACATTTAATATTTGATTAGATAGTTCTAATCCTGTATAGAATACTATTTTGCGTTTTAATGTTGTGGCACTAGTAGATAGACATAATTCATTAGAAAAATTAAATTTATAATTCTCTATAGCTTCTAAATTTAAATCTTCTATTTTAATTAATGTGCCATCATAACCTAGATCAGTACCAAGTAAATATTTACATCCTAAATCTTTTAGAATATTATTTGTTAGTTCTTTTGGATGCCTTAAATTAATTAAAAATGGTTTATTGTTAGATAAAATTGCAGCCCAAAACATATATATCCATTCTAGTGATGAATCTATAGAAATACCAATATATTCATCTTTTAAATCTGGATATAATTTGTTGATAGAATATGCATAATCTTTTATTTTCTTATCTACATCACCATATGTATGTTTAGTTATTTTATATCCATTATTAGATTCAGAAAAGATATATTTTTTATTGCTAAACATAACATTATAGATAGCTTCTAAATCCATATTGCTATCAGTAAGCATTTTACATCTTGAATTTACAATCTTTCTAACGTTAACCATATATAATCCTCCTAAATATTTACTATTTTGGAAATATAATCATTTTCATATAATTTAATTAATTTTTTAGAAACTTCTAATACTGTTTGGCTACTTATATTACCATGTGTTTTACAAATTATTTTATTAGTCCCAAGTAAGAATGATGAACCTAAGTTAGAATAATCATACATACTTCTAACCTTTTTCTCTAATTCTTTATCATCACTCATATTAATAACTATCTTAGCAACAGCTTCACTATTCTTTAAAACTACATTACCAAGCATACCATCACATACTAAAACATCTATATCGGACGTATAGATATCTGATGCTTCAATGTTACCGATAAAGTTTAAATCAGATTCTCTAAGTAGCTTATTGGCACCCTTAATGACATTGTCACCCTTCTTATCACTACTGCCATTAGATAGTAAGCCAATTTTAGGGTTATCAATGGCAAAAAAGCTCTTAACAAAGGCATTTGCGTATTTAGCGTATGTTAATAAATTCTCACTTGTAGAATTGATATTTGCTCCACAATCAGCTAAGCAAATATCTTTTAAATTAATATCTTTTATTAAACAACATAATACTGGAGTAAGTAATTTTTTACTTACTAAACCAACATGCATAATAGATCCTACTAATACACATCCTGTGTTAGAGCAAGTGATTAAACCAATAGAATCAGCATCTTTAGTTCTTTTTAAAGCTTTAACTAAAGCAGTATCATCTAAGTCTCTTAACATACCCATTGGATTAGTATAATCATCAACTTCTTTTGTTGCATTAATTATTTCTATTCTATTTAAATCTGTTTTACCATTTAAGTAGTTAGTGATATATAATTCGTCCCCAACTAAAACAACATCATAATCTTTAACTTCATTAATTACATCAAATACGCCATCAAGGATGTCATTTAGTTTATTATCACTACCTAATGTATCAATTACTATTTTCATTAGTTCACCCCTATAATTAATTCATAATCATCTTGCATAGAATCAATTATTCCTATTTCAAAGTTAGGATAATTATCTTCTATGATACTAACAACATCATCTAATTCATCATCACTCATATTAATACCCTTAAGTAGAATTAATATTTCTCTATCTTCTACTTGTGGCACTTTATTAAATACTTGTTTAATTGTATCTTCAACTGTTTCACAAGTATATTTCTTACCATCTAATGTACAAGAGAATTCACCATTTTTTCTAGCAAAGATAGTCTTAGCATCTCTTATACCATTATTCATTTGTGTAACTTGGAAATCAGGATCATAGTTATCTCCAACAACCATTGACATAGCTAAATATGATTCAATTGGTGTTTTTGATTCTATAACATATATATGCTTATCTTTAATCTTTTCACTTGCACACTTAATAATGATTCCTGAAGAAACATTATTAGGTAAGCATATGATATTTTTAGCATTTATATCCTTAATAACATCAATTATTTCATCAGTTGAAATAGTTGTATTACTACCACGTTCTAGTACGTGCTTACATCCTAGTTCCTTTAAAGTGTTGATTAAACCTTCACCTTGTGCAATAGCGAAAAAGGCTAATTCTTCAGCTTTTTCAGTTTCTGTGATAGTATCAATCTTAATATCTAGGAACTCTCCATATTTTTGTGATGCATTAACTACAACCCCTGGAGAATCTGTGGCAATTTTTACTTTAATGATATTTTCATCTCTTTCAAATTCTACTATTTCACCCATTAACATTAATTCATCTTTAATAAGTGGAATATTTTGTTCAATGAAATCTATTTTAATGTAATCTAATTGAAGTTCATAAGAAACCATATATTTATATTTAGCATTTGTAAATACAACTGATTCATCTTTTACTTGTTTAGATTTATCATCTATATCAATATCATCTAAAATAATACCTTCTAAGTATTTAACAAATCCTTCATAAATAATCATTAAACCATAAGCACCTGAATCTACTACTCCAGCTTCTCTTAGAGTAATTAAGTGTTTAGGTGTTTCAGCTAATGATATTCTTAATTGATCATGATACATCATAATTACTTTATCTACTGTTGTATCATCATCTATTCTATTTTTAATTAATTCTATACCTTCTCTAGATGTTGTAAGCATTGTGCCTTCTTGAGGATTAACAACTGCTGAATATGCAGCCCTATATGATGAGATTAAAGCTTCTTCTAAGTCTTTTGAATTAGCTTCACTTTTATTAATTAATGATTTTGATAAACCACGGAATAGTTGAGATAGAATTACACCTGAATTACCTCTAGCTCCTAGTAACATACCCTTAGATAATTCTTTTAAATATAATCCTAGATTTCTTTGTGAGCTTGCTTTTAAATATCCACTTTCAAGTGTTAAAAACATGTTTATACCTGTATCACCATCTGGTACAGGAAAAACATTTAGGGAATTTATCAAGTCCACATTTTGTTTTAAGTTCTTTAATCCATTAAAAATCATTTTTTCAAATAATAATCCATCAAGTAATTTAACATCCATAATTTTAACCTCTTATATTATTTCCATAATATAATAATTATATCATAATTTAAGGCCATTAAACACTCCTTTATTTACAAAAAAGATTATTTGTTATATAATTTTTTGTGGTGAAGGGGTGTTTAAGATGAAAAAATTTGTTATTTTACCAGATGTAACATGTGACTTAAGCGAAGAATTAAGAAAAAGATTTGATATTGAATATATTAAAGGTCACATTGTTTTTCCAGATAAAATTGAACGTGAAGGAGTCCTAGAATGGAAATATTGTACTAGAGAAGAATTCTATAAGGATTTAAAGAAAAATCCAAATGAATATTCTACTGCTCCTGCAAATATAGATGAATTTAAAGAAGCTTTTGAATTCTATGTAAAACAAGGATTTGATGTATTATCACTTACTATTTCTTCTGCATTATCAGGAACTTATAACTTTGCTTTAAAGGCTAGTGAATTAGTATTAGAACAATATCCAGATGCAAAAATCATTTGTATTGATAGTCAAAGATATTCAAATGGATTTGGTTTAATTGCTATCTATGCTTCACTACTTAGAGCAGAAGGTAAAGATATTGATGAAGTTGCTAAGATTATTGAAGAAAAGAAAAACTGCTTCCATGAAATGGGTTGGTTAGATGACCTATCATTCGTAGCTAAGAAAGGTAGATTATCAAACTCTAAAGCATTCTTTGGAACTCTAATTGGTATTAAACCTCTAGGAGAATTCAACCATCAAGGTTTAACTACAGTATTAGGTAAAGCTAAAGGTGAAAAGAAAGCTTATCAAGCAATTATGAATTATATTGAAAAGACCATTGAAAATCCAAGTGAACAAATCATTCTAATTGCTCAAACAAATCATATGAAGCAAGCATTAGAATTTAAAGAAATGCTACAAAACAAATTCAATCCAAAAGAAATCATTATTAACGATGTATTCCCATCATGTGGAATTAACGTTGGACCTGGTCTAATGGCTGCTTTCTATATGGGTAAGCCTATTAGTGAAGATTTAAAAGCTGAAACAGAAATAATGAATGAAGTATTACAAAAATAAAGATGTGGAATCCCACATCTTTTTATTTTGTCATTTTTTTAATTTTTGTTTCAATTGCTTCTCTATTAAATAGGTTACACATATTATGTCCTGCCCCATCTATTAATAATAATTCTTTATTATCTTTCTTATTATCATAAGCATGAATTGTATTCTTATAATTTATTAATCTATCTTCTTTTCCATGTACGAATAATGCCTTATAATCGCAGTTTTCTAAATGTTTAGATATATCTTTACCTGATAGATTAAAATGAGAGAAACAAATAGAATGAACCTTAACTAATGGATAGAATAATAGTAATAATTTATTCTTTCTTTTTAGTGAATCTTTAACCATTCTATTCATCTTTATGAAGCCAGCTTCAAATACTAAAAGATTAACTTTTTTACTAGTTATTTGATCAGATATAGACATGAGTGTACTTGAACCCATTGATATACCATATAACATTATTTCATTAATGTTTTTCATATTATCTACATAATCAATCCACTTAAGAAGGTCTAGTCCTTCTTTTTTTGAAAATGTAATGTATTTACCATCACTTTTACCATGAGTTCTTTGATAAATCATTAATAGATTATATCCCATATCAGTTAGATATTTTCCTATAGTAGAAAAATTATTTAGAGGAGTTGCCTTATAGCCATGAATTAGAATAGCTGTCTTATTAGAATTATTATTATAATAATTAGCTTTTAGTTTTAAACCATCAAATGAACTTATTTCAACTTCTTCATATTTAATCTCTCTCATATCCTTCATATCTTGATATAAGTTAGATATGTAAGGTTTATATTGAGTTTCAGTTAAATCACATTCATCAAGTGGTTTTTCTACTCCCCTTGGTATTAAGTTTTTATATGTAATAATTGATAGAATGTAGTATGTTATAACTATTAATCCAGCAATTACTATAAGCAAAATAAAATACCACTTCATAACAATTCCTCCTCTATTTATTATACTATAAAACGAGAAAATTTAAAATAATCAAAGAAAATGTTTTCATAAATTTCTTTATAAAAAAAGGACTATTTTAATATGTTAGAGAGAATTTAAAAAGCCCTTTACTTTGCGATTTTATCAAATTTAGACATATATGCCATTCATCAAAGGAAACCTTGATTTGACATACAATAATAGTATAGTTATAATAGCCTTGTCAGTCTAGAAATAGACTGCAAACATTTTAATAAGGAGAAAACGAAATGGGCTTTTATAGTTCGGAGGGAAAAACGAACTAAAAGGAGGATAGCATCAAGTGGAATACTTGATAGTCCTTGTACTATTATTAATCATTTTCTTGGTGATAATAATAGTCGCTGTTAACTACACCAAGAAGTAGCTAATAGCCAGTTCGTTTTTCTCTTAAAAAAAATGAGAAAAGAGCAAGTTTACCCCCCTTGCTCTTTTTGTTTTAGTTAATTGCCAGTTCGTTTAACCAATTACATTATACATCTTTTTTTATTTCCTGTCAAATTTTCTATTTTACTTTATTTCCATGTAAGACATACATCTTATCTGTATTTTTATCTATTATATCTTCTTCTACATCCTTAGTCCAATTACTAGGATCTACTTCAGTAAATGAAATAGTAATAGCTTCTTTTTTGCATCCCCATTTTTTAGCAAATGTTTCTAATATATCATTAGCAACATCTTTTTTAATTTCTTCATCTTTTGGATATGCTTTTATTTCAATATATGGCATATTATCAACTCCTTTAATAATATTGTATCATAATATTTTTTTAACACAAAGATAATGATAATTATCCTAATGCAACATCTAAAACCATCATTAAAACAAATCCTATCGCAAAACCAATAGTGGCTAGATTTGAATGTTTTCCACTATTTGCTTCTGGTATTAATTCTTCAAATACAACATACATCATTGCTCCAGCTGCAAAGCTTAATGTATATGGTAGAATAACTATTACAAAGGTTGCTAAAAGTATTGCTAATGCTCCAGCTATAGGTTCAACAATTCCTGATAAAACTCCTAAAAAGAATGACTTCATTTTAGATAAGCCAGTCTCTTTTAAAGGCATAGATATAATTGCTCCTTCAGGGAAATTTTGAATAGCTATACCTATAGATAATGCTAGCATAGCTTCCCTGCTTACATTACCTGTAATAAAACTACCTATAATAACACCTACAGCTAAACCTTCTGGAACGTTATGTATAGTTACAGCAAGCATCATCTTAAAAGTCTTACTTAATTTATTATTCTTTAAACCTTCTTCTTCAGTATCTATATGCATATGAGGAACTAAATAGTCAATTAATAATAAGAATATTATACCAACTATAAATCCTATTGCAGGAGCTAACCAGCTTAAAAAATTAG
>Ga0247609_10001208_pt1 | contig 31886 bp, 30 predicted proteins | sample 172DNAGHGlowgp2_FD_193487 | JGI IMG/M metagenome (GOLD analysis project Ga0247609, IMG submission 193487) | Sheep rumen microbial communities from Palmerston North, Manawatu-Wanganui, New Zealand - 1728 DNA GHGlow gp2 | ecosystem: Host-associated > Mammals > Digestive system > Stomach > Rumen ... | reverse complement strand
GCACGTTCATCAGCAACCGTCTTCAGATGGCTTCGACCATTCGACAGGACATCATCGACGAGGTTCTGGAGGGAGCAAAGGTGGTGGATGAGCCAGTTGAGAAGACTACGGTTCAGAAGAAAGAGGTGTCACGCCCTTACGAGTACTCTACCGACTTCGAGGCTATCAAGACAAGTCAGGTGCGTGCCTATCGTCATAGGGATGATGCCATCAGTGAAGAGGATCTTCCTACATTTGTGAACATCTTTGAGAACAACACTTACAGCATCACACCACAATTGTATTCTGACTGCCTGTCTCTGGGTATCTACGATGAGGAGCAGCAGGGTTCTCTTGTTGTGGTATATGCAACAGGTGAGATTTCCCGTATTCCTATCGATGAACTATTGGAAAAGGAACAGTGGATGCCTTATAGCATCAACAACAAGTCTCGAATCGTTTTCGTGAGCCCTGCCATGCCAGGAGATATTCTATCGGTTCTTTTCCACTCAAGGAATACTGACTACTACCGCTTCTTCACGGTGGATAAGTTAGACCATGGCACGTTCAATACTTGTATGCGTCCGTTCTATACAGGTCCAATCGATGAGATTCTGGAATGTGAGGTGCTACCTCTCACCAACCTCAGCCAGTATAAAAACTTCCTTGACCTTGACAATGACAAGCCAGGTGCTGATTCAAAGAAGACAGATGGCAAGAAAGCGGTCAAAGCAATACAGACACTGCAAGGAAAGTAATATAAACGACTGTATTGCATTAAAGAAAGCAAGTAAGATTTTTCCATATAAGTAAAGACGCCTTTTAAAGGATAGCAAGCTTAAAATAAAACGAGGGAACCTGCTCGGAATAAGTAAGTTCCCTTTCCCTTTACCTGTAATGTAAATGGACAGCTCTATCGTCCTCTTCTGAAGTTGTTTTCTTGCACCTCCTCTACCTGTTTTGAAATAGATTTTGATACCAACTGTTCCTCTGTGTCAACAGAAAAGGATTTCTTCATAGCTTAAATCTTTTGAAAAAATTGTTCTTCTCAAAATAATGCCGTACTTTTGCCAAGGAAGATGGCTATTATTGAAATGTAATCATCTATTGAGTCATGGCAAAGAAGAATACAAAGATAAGAGTAGAGTTCATTGAAAGGGATAAAATAAGAGAAATAGGCGATTTGCTTTGGAATATGCTAACCGTATCTTATGCTGATATTGGTGGCTTAAAAGCATATAGAAGCAAAGAACTTTTTCTTAGTATGGCAAAATATGCAAAAGTCGCATATTTTGGTGAATTGATTGTTGCTTGCGCAATTTATAGAAATATGTTAGGTAGCTATAAACTGATGGCATTAGGCAGCAATCAAGAGCAAAATGGCAAAGACGGACTACGAGCAATCACTCAAGATGATATTGCAAAATTGGATTTACATTATTGGGTTGAAGCAAGTGGGGCAATTGAGCGCTATTATAAGAAATACAATGGATATCCAATGCCAAACATCTTTGCATCCAAAATACTGGGCACTGATGATGAATCGATAAGATTATCAAAAATTGATATGGTTCATTATGAACGGACTATATCTGAAGAATGGTTTGAGAAAACCATTTTTGGCATTCAGAACGAGGATATTTACAATGCTGTTATTGCTGAGGTTGAAGACTATTCAAAATTCATGAAAAGCGTAAACAACATCCATGATAAATCTGTTCCTGGATTGAAATATTCTCTGAAACAAGCATACTACATTACTGAGAACATTTTGAGAGCAAATGAAGAAGATGGTTTTAACGAACTCATTCCGTCTTGGTATGATGCACTTCATGAAGCACTTAATACTTTCAGAGCATCTGAACAGACACAATCAGTAGAAGATTACATAGAATATTGCGATTACCTGTTAAAAACCATGCCGCAGTTGGAACTACACAAAAATGAATTTTGATTCATGCTTAAGTCTTTGGGAAACAAAGCGACATCAGGGCACTTGTAGGTTCATCACTAAAAACGATAGTTTCATCCCTCTTTTTCATTACTTTTTGTCTGTATTCTTTATTCTTGTTAATTTTGCAAGTGATATAATTGCAGATGACTAATAACTATTCATTAACAGAAAAAGAATATGAAGATTTCAAATTATGATGCTCCCGAGAATCTTGCCAAAAAGGTTTTAGACTTCAGTATTCCAGCTTTTATACTTGATGTTGTGCGCCCTTTAGAACGTAATTATTATAATCACTTTAACTGTCATCAATTAAAATGCGATGCCCATCGTCTTTCTCATCGTAAGGCTTCTTTTCCGCTATCAGCGATTTGGACGTTTGAGGATGTAAGCTATGAAAACATCGTTACCCTGTTACATACAATACCCATTTATCTTCGTGATTCAAGGCCTGAAGAAATTCAAGAGGAGGATAGTATTATAGACACTTTGGGGGCATACTATTCCAATAGAAAAGGTGATAGCCCATACATTGAATTGTATTTGACCAACATTGATAGTTGTTTTCAAAACGATGATCAACACTTCAAATGGCTATTTACAAAAGTCTTACTTCATGAATTAGCTCATTCAACGCTGGATATTCATAATCTTGAGCAGAACTATCAAACAACGGAAAAAGTGCTTTATTCTTCCGAGTTTGGTAGGTGGCGTGAAGAATCAATGGCAAATGCAGTGGTGCTTCGGATCATTAAAGATTATGGAGACAAGGATTTCTATGATTATGCCAGGCAGTTTATGGAATCACAGCCAGCAGAGTATGCACTCGGTGTGTTGATGGAAAAATTTGGACAATGGGATTTCAGGAGTGTTTCCGATACAAAAACACAAGGAGTTGATTTGGTGTTACAGCAAGAATGGCTAAAATACGCAAAAGACAATCCATGCTGGGCTGGATTGGAAGGATGGAATGAGATATTGGACAGCGATATTGTGTATTTGTTTGAAGGCAAATACTACATTTCGGAAGAGGAACTAGTAACAGCCATTGTAAACAAGATACTTTCTGACTATGAACATGTAAATGGGGTTAAAATGTCATATAGTACATTTAGTTCATTGTTTCCAAACATTCAAACAGGTGCTGAAATGTCATACGAACCATCTGACAAGGTAAAGGACGACAGTCGCTATCGTACCAAAATAGAACTACAAGATGGAGATTATTCTTTATATTGCTTTTGGAATAAAAATTCCTTACACGAGTTTATTACCAATGTGAATGTGTCATTAACTGAATACAAGAATTATTGAATGACAAAAATAAAGAGGTCTTCGTGTGGCCTCAAGTCCATATAACATTTGAATAATATTGCTTTTTTATAAAATATGCTTAAAATCTAAAAATTTAGCTCAAGTGTATCGCTCGATCATTCTGTAATATACTGATATTCAGCAATTATTCACTTGCAAATTTGGAGTTTCGATATTTTCCCCAATATTCATCTCATAAAACTAGGAAACAAATAATACTGAAAAGAACTATTCTATGAGGTTTTAGGATTCTTATAGTAAGAAAGGAGCTGTGGGTGGTATATAAAAAACCATCAGCCCCTTTCAATGACTTGTAACTATTGATGTGTTTCTACAGCTTCCTTGATTTTCGTCAACACCTCATCAGGAGTCTCATATACATCAACATAAGCTGTTTGTTCTTTATTAATATTTTCTCTTGTAAAGAATGTTATACGAGTGCCTTTTTCCTCAGGATTGTACATATATTTCAACTTGATTTCTTCAATCATAATAGGTAAACGAGATTCTCTAATTTGAGAATGAATGCAAGCATTTAGTTTTACTTCTTTGTAATCGCGGTCATAACCTACTCGACTCTCAGGCTTAAGATTATTTTCAATAACACCAGCCAAATGAATGTATCCTGCAATTGGGGGACTTTTAGGTAAGTCTTTTGGTGCAGCAAAAATAATTTCATTTTCAGATGACTCTTTTTTCCATTTTTTTAATTCTTCACGACTTTCAGAACTGAGATCATTTAGCAAACCATTAATTCTTAATTCATGAATATTTGATATAGAATCTTTTTCAATACAAGTCAATTTACCTTGAAAATCAAGTACGCCATTAAAACGACCAACAAATGCGTTCTTCATTATCCTGGAAACACCTCTTGGAATAGTTATACCATAGAAGTCACCACGAAAAGCTTCAGGTAAAATGGTTTTCAATTCTTTCGCTAACTTGATATCCTCCTTCTTAGGATAAAGAGGATTATCGTACCCATGATAATGATATAATATTTCCTTATTTTTTGAATACAAAGAGTAGTTATCAGCACAAAGATATTGGTTATCATCTGCAACTTTGAATTTACTTATAGTATCGTAAATATAACCTTTTAAAGTAAAAGGCGTTCTGTCAATAATTACGTCCTGAATGCTTGCTGGAAGAGATAAGCGCCAATTCAGGCAACTCAAGTAAAGATATTTTACATTGTAGATTTTACGTTCATGTTCTATCTTTGACGGAATATTAATAAATCCTTTACTACTAATATCAAACTTTGGATACATTCTATGAAAATTATCCTCTGTCAAAAATAAACATAAATCATTTCCTTCTATGTTGATGCATAAATATGGTATATCATCATCATAATGTAAAAAACCATCTGAATCGTCGTCATAGGAAGGTTTCCAAGCATAGTACCATGAATGGAATTTGATTTCTGATTCAGACAAATCCTTTAAATACATAGTTGCTAATATTATTTATTACACCTACTCCCTTTCAAGCGTTTCGGCTTTCTCTTTAAATAAATCTTTATTATTTTGAATTATCATTTAGGCGTTGATTCATAGTGTATTCTCATCTGTTCCATTGGACCTTTATCTCAAATTTCTCTTCATCTACAACCTTTAAGAATACAATACAGCATTGAATTGAAACTTATATCTTAATAACAATCATGAATGACATTAGGCTTATAATAGTCTTTTTGCGTTTCTAAATCGCCATTGGATATACAACACTTCATTTTTCGATTTCAAAGTTATATGATTTGTTCAAAACTCACAAATGTTTTTTCAAATAAATTCTTTTTAACATGAAATGAAGTAATGATTCATTTTTTATACGTCATTTCGAGATGAGATAGTCGTATAAAAATTCAACTTCCATAAGTTTGGTTGAAGGTGATAATATCGCCAGTGCGACAAGGAAATGAGGAAAGTGTAAAATTTGGGAGAATTGGGACATGGGGACAAAAGCGTGATTATGATGTAGCACATGTGTGGATTGACTGAACTGAGAATTTGATTAAACTTGTTAGTCGAGGGCTCGTTATCGTTTCAGCGAGGACTCGGCGTTGCGATAACGAGGGCTCGTTATAAAAACGTTGAGGGCTCGACATTTTAGTGAAATCAAATGAATGATTGACTAACGTCGAGCTCTAAGGTTGGCTTTCGCCGAGCTGATGGTTCAGTACAATCAAATGAGAATGACAGAACAGTCGAAACCTTTCTGGTCATTATTCCCTATGCAATCATACATGTGAAGTTGATATTGTTACTGAATCAGAATTCATGTGTTTTATTCAAATTTGAAACTATCATCATACAATCAATCAACTTTCTTCTCTTTTCCTCTTCTTTTTTTTGAAGAATAGCAGCATCAAGTCACTTCAGGTTTATCCCTAAAAATGGCATTTTCTTCTTTTTTCCTTCTTTTCTTTTTGCCAACATTCTTTATTCTTTTTATCTTTGCATAGTATAAATACAGAAGCGACTAACAACTAATATTATCCTTCATAAATCAAAAGAATATGGATGACTTCAAACTTCATCTTTCAACTCCTACAGAAGAATTCTATACCCCACTTGGGGATTTACTCTTTATTCAATCGAATGGGAACAATGTTGATATCTATACTCGCACCGGTAAAAAGACGTTCAGAGATACCCTGACAAACATTCAAGAACTCATTGATAAAGAAGGACTCTTCAAATTTCATGGCTGTGCCAGGGTGGGCAGAGGCTATATTGTTAATTTCAATAATGTTTTAAGTATTGACCTTAACAAGTTTTATGAAATGGAAAATGGCAAAAAGCGAACCTATTATGGAAAAATCCTTTTTAAAAAGCATAACGATAAACATGTCGTTATTCCTCTTAATAAAACAGAAATTGAAAAAGTCAAGGCTTTCATGGAGCAACTCGGTAGGAATCCCTTTTTGAAATACAGCAAAAACAGTTATGAACTGACTGCCCCTGTTTCTGAGATGAACAAAGAAGCAAAAAGAGATTTTTTTATTGATCTTGGTCTGCCAAGTGGTACAAAGTGGGGTATGAGCAACTTGGATGCTTCAGAATGTGTTGAGAAATCATGGGATAATGAGGATGAAATTGACATAGAGGACGACATGGAAGATGAGGATGTTGTAGATGGTGTGTATAATGCAATAATGCCTGATAATGAAAACGAGAGTTACCATGGACATGTCTCTTGGGGTGAAATTGTAAGCAAAGACATCTATGTTGCAGAAACCTACACTTTTAATTGGGGGGTAGGACTTTCGGAATATGAAGAGGATGATGAAGAATTATATGGATTTCCAGAAAAGTATGATTATAAATTCTTTTTATGGGATAAATGCAACAATCAACTTCCTAGCCATTTTGATATTGCAGCAAAGGAATATAAAACCAATTCTATTCATATTCCTACCGCAGATGACTGGAAAGAACTAATTGACAACTGCACATTTGTTTGGTGCAAAAGCCACATAAACACATACGGCTTACTTGCAACCAGCAAGACCAATGGGCATTGTATCTTCCTGCCTGCTTCTGGGTATAGAAATAAGAAAAATATAATCAAAGAGGGACAGATGCTTGCTTACTGGACGTCCACTTTCGCTTCCAGTAGCCGAGGAAAGGCATTCGTATTTGATAAAAGTAAGACTGGTGGCAATCTTAAGATAGTTAGTTTGGAAGGTTATTTCGGCTTGTCTATACGTCCGGTTCAAGGTGGACATCTTGCTCCGAATCCAACCCTTCGCAGAGAATTTAAAATAAAAGGAACCACATACAGGATAGAGGATCCAAAAAACAAAAACTGTTCTCTTTTTTCCTATTGGGGGAAACCATCAATGTTAGTCATTCCCAAAGCAATCAAAATTAAAGATGAGATTTATACTGTGACAACTATTAATGAAAAGGCATTTCATGAAGCTCCTAAAAGCATCTTTATACCTGCAACAATTAAAAAGCTTCCAAAGGTGAGGCCTCTTACAGTTGTGCAATCCATCGAAGTCGCCGAAAATCACCCTTCTTTTTCATCAGAGAATGGTGTTCTCTTCGACAAAGACAAAAAAACGTTACTTATAAAACCTGATGCTGGTGACAAGGTATATAAAGTGCCAGATGGTGTTGAAAGGATAGCGGAAAATGCATTTTTATATTCAGAAATTAGCATAGTAGATACAAATCAGGTAACACAGATAGACGCTCATGCTTTCTATATGAGCAATGTAAAGCGTATCCAAGGCTATTGTGTGAAGGTTCTAGAGACAGAGTGTTTCAACGGCTGCAATAGTCTCGAAACTATCGATTTCCCCAATGTTGTAGAGGTGAAACAATGTGCATTCAGTGGTTGTGATAAACTTAAACACATCATTTTTCCCAAGTTGGAAAAATGTGAATATGGTGCTTTTAATAATTGTGATGCTGTATCTATGACCTTCCATTCCCAGATAGAGAAACTATATTCCAATCTTTTCAGAGACTGTAATTATTTGGAAAAGATAGAATTCAAGATTATTCCTAAAAAGGTGTGTCCAGACCCTTTCTGTAATTGTGAAAAATTGAAGACGATAATCGTCGGTGGCAAATCATATACCCGTGAGGAGTTCAATCAGACTTTTTGCCCTTAGTAGATGATATAGGTTCCTTATCAAACATCACGTCATTGCAGTTGATGCTATTGCTTAGGGGATGAACAGCTGGTCATTAATACCAGAATGTTCATTCCCATTTCTTTTTTCTCTCGGTTTTGCAAAGCAAAGAATTTTCTCAATAAAATGGATTTTGAATCAAATACGGAAAAAGGGGGTAAAGTTCGTCACATATATCGGCAGTTTCATCACATGTTGGAAAATAAATGATTAAGTGTTGAAGGAAATGCCATACATTTGCAAGTGAAAAAACAAAGCAGGGAAAATGAAGATATACAATGTAAAATTCATTTATACTGACAAGGAAAGCGAATATGACTGCATGGAGTTTAGAGCGATGCTTATTGTCCCCTCAATCGACTATTCTTCAGTCGTGTATGCACTGGAACAATTGAACGAAGATTACACGAATGTAAGACTGCTGGGATTCTCAAAGGTTCCAGATGATGACTGAAATAAAAGATAAAGACTTCAACAAACTGACAACTACAACGAATATGAACAACAGTGTTTCACTCAGTAACAACCACAATCCGAATCAAGACAGCTTCAACCCAGAACTTCTGGAAAACCTGGATGTCTTTGACGATGAATGTGATGACAACGCGCCAATCGATATGCTTGACGAAGAGGACATTGAGGACTACATTGTTGGTGATGAGGCTAACAGGACAGAGCCCAGACACCAGATAAACGTAGCCATAGTAGGAATCGTCATCATGATTGCTTTTGTAGTAGCAGTCTCTTATATATGCTATCAATTATATTATGTCTAATTCTAAATACATTTACAACTTATGTTTACATTAATCGCCATTGGTATCGGTGCTTTTCTTGGCTACCTCGCTGTAAGACTCATCCTGTTCATTCTGGAAGTATTGATCGACCTCTTTAATCTGTTGTTCTAACGCCAAAAAAGGTGGATAGTTCATTAGTATCATCATTTCGTATTTGGGTATTAAATAGGTATCTGAATAATTGAACCCATAGATAGCATTACGCAATAGGTGCCGTAAATAGACGATATACTATTTCTAAAACAACCACACGTTCTTGCTTACACACCATCCACACTATGTCTTTTGACTGACAATGATTTCTTGTACTTGATTGCATTCAAACAAATCGAACGACTCATGAAGGAAAATACGATTCTCTACTTTCCGGACTATCGGACAGGGACATTAGTCGCGCCGGAAATCATGGTGGCACTCAGACATGCTTTTCCTTACTCCCGAATCATCTCCGTTGACTTGGAAAGAATTGAAGACTATAGCAATGCGGCAGATGAGATTGACTCTATACTTCAAAAAGAAAATCCTGAGCTTCTCATGGCAGAAGGCCTTGGTGGCTTCTTTGTCCACACGTTAGCGGGCTATGATAGGATATGTATCAACCCCATGTTGACTCCTTCTATATTTATCGATGACGTTGATGGTTCCTATAGGTGGGCCAGCAAGGAGCAGTTTAGCTATGATAGAACGGCGGACGATGAACACCAGACACACTGCTGGGGTATTTTTGGAAGACATGCAAGCAAGAAGAATTTTTGCATGATGCACTATCCAAATATCATCAGTTTGAATAATACCGTAGATTCGATCTTGGATGTCCTAGATGATATCATCGTTCCACTTGCGCACAACATCGTCTTGTCGGTATATACAGATAATGATGGAGTCCGTTATTCAAACTACGGCAGGACACTGGTGAAGGCTGATTATCCCCAGTTCAATAGTGTCGAGCAGTATGAAGTGCCTCTTGGTGTCCGTTCCATCAGTGAAATGGCATTTGCAGGAATGGGACTGAAAAGTATAACTCTCCCTGACAGTGTGGATTTTATCGGTGAGAGTGCATTTTCCGACTGTAGAAGTCTTGAAGAGATAACTCTTCCTAAGAACTTGAACATAGTTCGCAAGTCTTGTTTCGAAGGTTGTGTGTCTCTAAGCCATGTTAAGATTCCAAAGAGTTTGTCGTGCATCCAGAGCCGTTCATTTGCGAATACAGCCATCAAGAAGATAGTGTTGCCTGATAGTATTCAGGGCATAGCTCCCGATGCATTCGACGAAGGTGTCATGCTGTCGCTGTCTGCAAGACGGTTGAATGAGATACTTCGAGATTCTCAGAACTACCAATTATCTCTATCGATATAATTACAGAAAATTTCATTTGATTTCGACCGTTACATGACAATCATATAGTATTTGATTCAAAGAAAGAGGATGCAGAAACGCTTGAAAGGGAGTAGGCAAAACATCTAACTATTAAGAGATCATGAATATTGAACAATTGAAGAATGAGTCAAAAAGTACTTATGTATATGTGCACGGTCACATTCATGACATACCCAAATTGAGAAGTTATGCAACACATGGCTTTTCGTATGATTTGTCCAGACTAAATTATTGTGGAACGATAAGTGTACCCTTTTGCTATGAAGACTTTATTTCACTTAATGTATATCAGCAAAAAGCTGTATGCGAGGCAGAATTCCTCAAGAGTGGCATTTGTCTTCAGGTGAGAGAATGCAATCCTGATATATTTTATTCTGAATGAAAATTTGTCCTAGATGAATGCTGGTAACAGAGTTCATAACCCCACATAAGTACTATTAGGTTAAGTTTCCACCTATTCAGATAAAGAGAAAGCCGAAACGCTTGAAAGGGAGTAGGTATTATGTTTATTTTTAGAATCATGAAAAAAGATAAAACCAACTACATAGAGATCTACAATTATCTCGAGTCATTCAAAGCAGTTTCTAAGGTCACGTATGTTGAAATACATAAACAGACTAACAACTTTTTTATAGAAGTCCCTTATTCTTATGAGTTCATCAAGCGTCTTGGATGGCGACAGCAGAGAGCTATATGTGAGGCCGAACTATTGAAAATGAATATTTCACCAAATTACTTATATATAGACATAGATTCTTTTTATTTGACAAAAGATGAGAAAAAACTTGTTCTATTAGAAAAGCAATTGGGAGAATTGAAATCATTTTTTCAAAAAAAGACTCTTGGAGAAGAAGGAAATCATTGGGACAAATTGCTGGAAAAGATTGACAGTAAAGCGATTCGTTCCCGTCCGTTTCTGGAAAAACTTTTAGAATTAGTTATAGATTTGAATACGATGGAACTGGATCAGAATTACAGGACTTTTCGTAATCATTTATATGATCAAGCGATTTCAAAGTTAAATGATATTTATCTTTTTCATAGATACGATGTGACAGGAAAGATTGATGAGGAAGTTTTTCAACAACTACTTGATGAAATGAAGAATGGTATGGCAGTAAATGACGAAAAATAAGGTAATGGTTATTTTATAGGTTTCTAATAATGAACAATCGGAAATTTATATATTATTAAAATTTTTAAACAAACTATGGAATTGAACAATTCTTTCACAAAGGTTGATTTCAACCAATATAGGGATGCTTATGACAAGGATGTCATTCAGGCATGGAAGAGAAAGGTACTGAAGCTGGATGTAGAGACACTCCGAGCATTGATGTTTGGATTTACCTTCACAAGTGACTATGCAGAAGGATACTTGGAGGATTCTTTTTTCATGGACTTTTGGAGGGATAATACTTCTGTATTAGACTTGGAGTTTGATTCATATAATGGATTTGACGATCCTATTGAAGAAGCCATGAATAACGCGATGGATGATGACTATATGGTCGATACTCCGCAGGAACGTTTGCTGATGAAAACAATAGAAAGTACTGGTGATGGAAAGTCTCCTGAAACTGCTTTTTGCGTCATAGACGTTGATCAAGAGTATGAATATTTAAAAAGGAAGATTCCATTCTGTTCCCTTAGAATTACGGTACAAAGTGAATGCAATGGCATAGATTGTCTGCATTTTGATAAGAATTCCTTTGGAATAGATTGCATATACTTCGACATCAGCCGTAGATTTGAGGTTGGTTATCCTGGAAGCAAGAGAGAGGACAAATCAGTCTGATTTCATGGATGTTTTGATAATTATCCAACCACTGGCAATGGGTAGTGGAATAATTAAGCGGACCCTAATATAGCTAATCATGGTATTCAACAAAGATAGTTTCATGGATATGGAATTGAACCCTATAGAAGAAATTTCTGGTCATCGTCTTCATGAAATGGCCAGAATGGGATGAAACGTACGATGTGTTTGAGATTGAAAAATCAAGGACCAAGAATTTGGAATTACACTATGATTATAATATGAGTTCATGTGTATATACAAAGAAAAGCATATCAAATAATGGATTGATACTGAAAAAAGCAGATATAGTATTTTAAGCAAATAATAATCTAAATTATGGCACGAATAATAACAATCAACAAGAATGACGAGCTCTTCCCCGATTCCCTTAGGGCTATCGGCGAGGACTGTCCAGAGAGAATCTACGCGATGGGTAATATTGAACTGCTTAAGAGTGAGTACAAGGTTGCCATCATCGGAAGCAGAAAGGCGACAAGAGCCGGCATCGGCAAGGCTTTCGACTTGGGCTTGAACTATGCCAAGAAAGGTTATGTTGTAGTAAGTGGCCTTGCGCTTGGCTGTGATGCCGCTGCACATCGAGGTTGCATGGCAGGTGATGTTGGCACCATTGCTATCGTGGCCACAGGTCTTGACAAGGTACATCCGCACGAGAACATCCCACTTCAGGAGGAGATTCTCAGAAAGGGTGGCCTGATACTGTCAGAACATCCTTTGGGAGTCAAGGCCAATCCAACAAGGCTTGTTGCCAGGAACCGGTTGCAGGCCGCCCTCTCAGAGGAGGTGGTTGTTGCTGAATGCCCTGTCCATAGCGGCACAATGCATACCGTTAGCTATGCACAAAAATACGGAAAGGCCATCAAGGCTGCCAAGTTTCCATACGACAAGGAAGAAAACTCAGGAAATAAGTATATCATCACAACCGGTATAGGAACTGGCATATGAATACTATAGTATAGTCGCATCCTCACTCCATGTCTTTATATCGGTACTTATTGAGGAACTATTGGAACTTGATAAGTTTTTTTGATACCTTTGCCGATTGTTCGATGACCTCCAGTTCCTCATTATCAAGGAACTGGTAAAGAGTCAAAAAGGGAGAAGAGAAGATGATATTTCTACCGTGTTCAGTTCATCGTTCAACCTTTATTTATTGCTAATCATGGAATTAGTAAATTACGATTTCATCGACAAACTCTTCAATGTTCAATTCCCCATCTCTGGGAGTAGCGAAATATCAAAGAGAAACGTGATCGACATCCTCTTGTCAGCCATGGAAATTCTACTTTCAGACGGTCGGATTGAATCTACAGTCACGCTTTAGGAAGTGATTCCATAACTCTTGCTCCATCAGAAAGTCTTTAATTTCCTTCCATGTCTTATATCTCCCCTCTCCGAATTTCAACCAGTGGTCGCCAAAAAGGCAGGCACCATGGTTGGGGCGGTCATCAACAAGCCATGCGCCAGGGAGAAGGCAAAAATGCTTCTGGTGTGAGAAGATGACTCGCTTATTGAACATATCGCAAAAATGCAATTTAAGCCAGTTCTGTTTATCCTGAAGAGCAGTTGGATTGTTCCATGGTGAGGTGGTGAGCACGTAGAGGTCATATTTCTCCTGAAGAATGGTGAGTGCCTCTTTAGCTCCTTCAACCACTGGAAACTGTGCGAAGATGCCGGGTATCTCATCCAAGTCCTTCGTTCTCTCCCTTATCTCAGACTTAAGACTGTGTTCAACATACCCTTTGAAATCGGCCAACACATTATCCATGTCGATGAAGAGGATTGGTTTCAGTGCGTCTTTGATGGCCTGGCAAATGACAGGAATCGCCTCTTTGTTGCCATGATGACCACCAGGCATGGAACGAGCATCGTCATAGTAAGCCTTGAATTCTTTCTTGTATTTAATTCCTAACAGTTCGTCATTCTCGGCAAAGAGTCCAATATTCTTGAAACTTCTATTTTTCAAACGTAGGTTCACTTCATCTTCATGCTTTCTACAAGCGTCAATCATCACTTTGTTAGCCAATTTGTCATCAGGATGGTCTGGTCTGGGCTTTAGCTTTGGCAATTCCACTGATGGTTTCATGCATGGATTAAGGACGACACGTGGCAAAGACGTGGACAAGCAAAGGGTGAAGAAACCGCCTAATGACGTACCTATCACGAGGTCACAATGCTCTTGTTCAATATAATCTTCGAGGAAGGAAATAGATTTTTCCACGTCCTCTTGTGGATATTCTGGGCATAATACATCATACTCATCTTCGGGAAGCGCTTCGCGTATCAGATGGCAGAAAGTGGACTCGGGCGAACCGCCAAAACCATATATAAACAAAATTCTTTTTTTCATTATGTTGGTAAACTTAGATTTTTTTTAGGTAATAATATATGAGTTGACCCATTATTCATTATTAAAGGTATTTTGTATATATTCATCAGAGTCAATTGCATCCATTGAAATTGCATCAATTAAGCCGCTTATGTTATCTGAAAATTCAGTACAAACACGAACCTTTTGATTGTTATCACTTATATTCTCTCTTACAAATTTTCCTCTGACTATTCTTTCAATCATATTGGCATTATTGTAATCATAATCATTAACTAACATTCGTGTAAGTGTTCTTCTTTTGTCAATGCCATTTTTAATATCAAGGAATTTCAAGTTATCAATACAAGCCTTTAATTCCGTAATCCAATGAGCAAAGTTTTCACTTTCAGAATTGAACAATTGACACCATTTGCAAAGACACCAATTTTCCACAAGTTGAAATCGCAATCCATCTACTCTTGCTTTGTATGCTTTCAATGGCACAACCATTTCATTAATTATGCCTATCCTGTTCAGTACATCTTCAACTGATTCGTTGATGATTTCTCTTAATCGGCTTTCTGTTATTTTATTTTTTAATGTTTTCATATTATATTTTTATAATAAATACTACTGTTTTACAACTTATATGATTGATATTATAGGTCAACTCCTAGATCATTGCCTTTTTTATTAAACAAACGGATTACAAATCTGAAAAGCTACTGCAAATATACATGATTTTTACAGCATACAATGGTTTTTGCTCTGTTTTATGCAAAATCAGAGCCTGTTGATAATTACCTATAATTCTTTAATGGTTTAATATCAGCAAACTTATTCCAAACCCTGTGTCTCTTATAGGCATCAACAACACCTTCGCTGGCATGAACATAGAGTGTAGCCTGATAGCCACCTAGATATTCGATACCTTTCGTTTCTTTTTTTTCGTCATCTTTTCTTACAAAGATTCTGTTTTCAATTATTATTTGTTCTGGATCATCCGCATGACAATAAATAGACTCCAGGCTGTTACAGCCCTCGAATACATTGAATCCAATCCACTCCACCGAGTCGGGTATAACGATGCTGGTCAGTCCTGTGCAGCCTGTGAATGCACGGCTTTCAATTTTCTTCACCGAGTTAGGCATGACAATGTTGGTCAGTCCCGTGCAACCCTCGAAGGCATTACTTTCAATCTCCTTCACCGAGTCGGGTATAACGATGCTGGTCAGTCCTGTGCAACCTGCGATGACACGGCTTCTAATCTTTTTCACCGAGTCTGGTATGACAATGTTGTTCAGTCCCGTGCAACCCTCGAAGGCAAAACTTCCAATCTCTTTCACCGAGTCGGGAATGGCGATGCTGGTCAATCCCGTGCAGTTAGCGAATGCACGGCTATAAATCTCCTTCACCGAGTCGGGTATGACAATGCTGGTCAGTCCCGTGCAGTCCTCGAAGGCATTGTGTCCAATCGCCCTTACCGAGTCGGGTATGACAATGCTTTTCAGTCCACTACAGCCTTTGAAAGCAAACCATTCAATCATCTTCACCGAGTCTGGTATGACAATGCTGGTCAGTCCCGTGCAACCCATGAAGGCACTTCTTCCAATCTCCTTCACCGAGTCTGGTATGACAATGCTGGTAAGTCCCGTGCAACCCTCGAAGGCATTGTGTCCAATCGTCCTTACCGAGACAGGGATGACGATGTTAGTCAATTTTTTACATCCTCTAAATGATCTATCTTTGATATAAGTTGTTCCTAAAGGGATGATTCCTATTCCATTCTCATTAATTGGATACATGGGGCCTTCAACCTCTTCAACTGTTATTTTAAAGAAATCATTAAAATCTTCAAAAACATCAAGATTTTCAATTTCAATTTCTTCAAAATCTTCAAAGTCATCCAAATCTATATTGTCCATGAAAATAACTTTTATTGGAATATTAGAATATCGTTTTTTAATTATACGCATATTTCTCCAAAAATCCCCCATTACCTATCTATTTTTTGAAAGTCACCAAAACAAATGAGCAACCTAGTAGGCTGCTCATCCGACTTGCAGTTCGTTCTTCATTTATTTTGCTTACTACAAAAAAACTTTAATGTCTATTTGAAATTAGGCTATGATTCATCTTCTGGATCATGTTTGGATGAGACAGATAATCATAAGAAGCAAAAGCAAGCTCCATTACCTGAACTTTGACATAAACCGTTCCTTGTCAACAATGAATCTCAAATGCGTGCCTTCGCCAAGTAGTGTGCCACCAGAATAAGCAGCCACCTTGAACTTTGTTTTCTTTCCATCTATCTTGGTCACCTCTGCTGTTGCCGATACCTTGTTGCCTACCTTCGAGGGTTTTAGGTGCGACGATTCAATACGTCCACCAACAGTGGTGCAACCTTCAGGCAGCTCGTCCTTGACAGCCAGTATGGCTGCATTTTCCATTAGAGCCATCATCATAGGGGTTGAGAGAACGGGCATGTCCCAAGAGCCTATTGCAATTACAGTAACAGCATCTGTTACTGTCAATTCACTCGTGTGCTTCAGTCCAATTTCAATAATTGTTTCAACTTTATTTGGCAGTTAGACGATAGGAGATGACATCACGAGCCTTGGCAACCAGCTTACGTTCAGGCTTGTTCTTCAGACTTGTCTTGCCTTCCTGCCTGTGCGTCCAGAGATTATAGACCCGATAGACTTTTGTGTTGAACGAGGTGCTGAGTCCGCTAACATCATCGTCTGTCAAATTGAATTCCTGCCAATTTAGATTGAAGTGAATGTCTTGACGGGTAGGGTTGAGGATAGTGAATGCCCAGTCACCTCCAGCCAAAGGCTTGAACCAAAACTGCAGACCGTCCTTGTCACAATAATGAAGGCCCTGAACGCCTAGAGTGTCCTGATTGATTGCAATCATGTCCTTGTTCATGATGATGTTGCGGGTTGCTTCACTCATGTTTCGAAGATCATTGCCGAGGATGAGTGGACTGGCCATTATGCACCACATGGTGAAATGGGCACGGTCTTCATTTTCCGTCATGCCGTTTCCAACCTCCAGCATGTCGGGATCATTCCAGTAACCCTTGCCTGCATATTGTCGCAGCGTGTCATTGAGCTGGATACACTGCATCACGCCAAATTGGGTATAGCCTGGGAAGACGCGCAACGAGTCGAAATTGCACCAGATATCGGGTGTGGTGCGCCAGGAATGTCCCACGCTACGTGCCCATCTCCAAGGCTTGCTATTTCCCCACTCACACATGCTGAGGAAAATAGGACGGCCAGCAGAACGGAGGGCGTCGCTGATGAGCTGGTAGGCTCCACGGGGATTGACATTCGCCGTGTTGCACCAGTCGTATTTCAGGTAATCCACTCCCCAACGGGCATACTGGATGGCATCCTGATACTCATGGCCCAGTGAGCCTGGCATACCGGCACAGGTATTTGTTCCGGCATCGCTGTAAATGCCCAGTTTGAGACCCTTGCCATGCAGATAGTCGGCCACGGCCTTCATGCCTTTGGGAAACTTGACAGGATCGGCTTGAATAAAGCCATTATCATCACGTTTCCCATGCCAGCAGTCATCGATGTTGATATAGGTATAGCCAGCATCGCGCAGGCCTGTTTCTACCATGGCATCGGCAATTCCCATGATGATGTCCTCCGAGATATTGCCTTGGAACTTGTTCCATGTACTCCATCCCATCTGTGGGGTATCCGCCAGATGCTCCCATTTCTGTGCCCTAGCAGGCATCACCATCAGGGCAAGCATGCTGCACACGATGGCCAAAGGTCTTAGATGATTCATTTGGTCTTTGAATTTGTTACTTTTTTTATTACAATTAGATGCTGCAAATATAAGGATATTCTCTTAAGAATCAACTCTCCGATTAAGCATTTTTCTATTGACGATAAAAATAATCCCTTTTGCTAGGATATAAATATAGCCGTTGACACAAAACAGGATTATTTCGTATAAAAACAATTAACGCTGTTTTTTGGGGCAAATGGTCTGAGAATAGGGTTGGACTGATGTTTGCTCAAAGCAAAAAGAAGCATCGTATACTCTTTTCACAGACTATTTATATATAATTGCGCAAAAAAGGATGTTTTGGAACAACATAAGAACACACATATGGCTAATAAAAAAACTTTGAATGAAGATGGAGTTGAACTCACAAAAGCGGATTTAAGAGAACGGTTCGACAAATACAATGAACTGTATTTTGAAGGTAAACTATGTGGCTGCAAATTCTTTTGGCTGTCAAGCAATCATTGCGCTTATGGAAAGTATATTGCACAGCCGACAAAAAAAGGACTAATAAGCAAAATAGGTGTTGCAAGAAATACGATATGGATAGAGGAAAACCTGAGAGAACTATTGGTCCACGAAATGATTCATATGTATATAAGAACTATAGAAGGTAAGGCCTACGATGGTGTACTTGGTCACGGCAGGCGTTTCAGAGCTCATTGTAAACGGCTAAGAGATAGATTCGGCTTAAATATTAGGATTCATGGTGTTTTTAGCTTTATAAATAAAAAACTTTATCCTAAAAAATGAAAAAAAATCTTTTGTGGCTGATAGACAGGTAAATAGATTGGAAAAAGTACTCCATGACTTGAGATTTGTCCTCTACGGTTTGCAGCTATATCTGTCATTGTACCTATGATTGACTAGTCAAGTCAGTTTGCCAAATTCTAATGTGAAACAACAAGTCATGTAGGGGTCAACCTCTATAGGTTGCCAAATTTTTTTGTATTTTTTGCGGCGTTCTCGTTCCTTTTTCCTATCATTGCATCACTCACTAGAAGAGTTGTGACTATATCAAAGTATCAAGAGACGGTTCTATACCGCTCCAACCGAGCCTGCATCGTGGCCACGGTGGGAAAAAGGATGCGAATTAGCAAGGCACATGTTTACGTGCAACTAATTAAAAACAAGATGATGAAAAAACCATTGACAATACGGGACTTGGGTACGTGGAGAGGCTTACTGGGCTTCTTCACGGCTAAGTGCGTTATTGTCATGGACTAACCATTAAATACATTCAATGATGAACAATCCTTTAGAATTCGGTGAGGAGAAGCACGAGGAGCTCCCTCACAACCAGATCACTCTTCTCGATGGACGTACACTCGACTGCTACCCTCTAACAGGCGAAGTACCCGAGAAGATAGCAGAAGACCATCTGAAAATGGACATGTCAGGCCGGTACTTCACCATCGGTACACGCAAGCCGTCTCCCGACCCACAGCCATCAGAAGAGGCAAAAGAACAAAGACAACTGTTCATCCGCAATGCCTTCTATCTCTTGGCCCACAAAGAACGCATCCTGAGCGACAGCCGCATGTTCCTGTGTCGAGTACCGATACAGAGCGGCATGGCATACACAGGCACCTCAGGTTTCAACAAACCCACTCTGGGAGTCTATATTGAATGGTGGACCAACGTAAGCACATCCATGTATGTCGATGAAAATGGGCGCAGAACTCTCGTTTACCTCTTGTCAGGCAGCCCACTGACCGGAGCAAACAGCTGCGGTATCGTGCACGAAGATGGAGAAACGGAATCTGCCTGTTTGAATTTCCATTCTCTTTGGAGTCCATTCATCAAAGTCAACAGGCGATACACACAAGCCAAGGAGCTGTATCAGACCTACACACTGGAAGAAGTGCTCGACATCCTGCACCAGGAGGATGACAACTGCCAGACGTTTGAGCATTCCATCGACAAGGTGTTCATGGAATGTGAAATCAAGTTCCTCAAGCAGGAAATCGAGAAGTTCCAAGGGGATCGTGACAACTGGCACAGAATATACGAAGATACGCTGTTTCGGTACAACGAAGACCGAATCCGCCAATTCTACTCGGACTTTCTGGAGATGGAAAGCCAAACCAACGCGGAAATCGACCAGACGAAACAGAAGATAAAGGAACTAAAGGCAGACCTTCGCAACAAGGTGATAAACAACAAGACCTACCAACAAAAGCTAAGACTCCTAAAAGGACACATTAGTAGTTTGGAATTCAAAATCAGCCGTTTCCAATCCGAAACCGTCAGGGAAACCTTCTCCGACGAGAAAGACATCACCTTCAACCTGATTGAACGTAATGCAAGTCAAGACAGTGACGAAAAAGACAATGAGAATCAATAGCCCTACTGCAATATAATCATGAAATATAAGTGAGAAACAAACAAGGAGGTTTGACAAATATTGTTTAACTTTGCACCTACATAGATGCTTGAAGATGAACCTATCATCCCAATGGTGATACGGTATTCTCCTTGCCACGAGTTTGCTCGAACACCTGGAATATTTCCAAAAGGCTGAATCAAGTGATGCCATAGCCGATACGGAGCAAGTCATCATGATTTGATTTGGGCAGGTGAATTGAAGAATACATGAGAGGTGATAATAGAACAGAAAAGTAGATAGCTATGCCACAAGAACAGTCAAGTATAAGAGAAAGGCAACGAACCAACCTTCAGGAACCGCGAAGGTATAAGGTCATCATCCATAATGATGACTTTACGACAATGGAGTTCGTCGTGATGGTACTGAAGCAGGTTTTCTTCCTGAGTGAAGAACATGCGCAGGCCTTGATGCTGAAGGTACATCACTCCAGCTATGCTGTAGTAGGGATATATACATACGACATTGCGGTGTCGAAGGCTAAGAAGGCCACCAATTTGGCCCGTGAGAACGGATACCCGCTTCGTCTAACCGTTGAACCAGAAGATAATTAGTGCTATGCCAGAAATAAGACAGTCGGAAAGGGCTTCACGCCTATTGGGCCAGGCCCTGGAATGTTGCAAGAACTACAGGCATGAATTTGTCATGCCAGAGCATTTGCTGCTCGTCATGATTGAAGAGGAGAATTTCAATGCAGCCCTCAATATATTCTTCAGTCCAGAGATGCTGGCTGAGAAAGTGGAGGGCTTTCTTGAAAGTATAGATAAGGTACCAGAGAACATTGACTATGAGCCTGAAGTCTCCACCCAATTGTCAAGGGTGATTGAGTACGCAGTGGAGGATGTGGCTCATAGCAGTGCGAAGTCCCTGGACTTGCCGCATCTGGCCAAGGGACTCATGCAGATCAGGGAGTCATGGGCATGCTATTTCCTGAAGGACAGCCTTTCTGGCAAGGAAGCCAACTTCATGAGCCAACTCATCAACTTCTGCGAGTTCGAAGACCAGCTGATGACGGAACAGAAGAGGAAAGAAGGCAGTAAGGAAGCATGGAGAAAGCTCGTTACCTGCATGAACGACCATTACCAAGGCTATAATCCGCTGATAGGACGGGAGGATGAACTGAAGCGGACCATCCAGGTGCTTTGCCGTCGGGAGAAGAACAATCCTCTGCATGTGGGTGAGCCTGGCGTTGGAAAGACGGCTCTCGTATGGGGACTTGCCAGACTGATTGAGGAAGGGACGGTTCCTGACAGGCTGAAGGGTAGCCGCATCTATCAGCTGGACATGGGAACTCTTCTGGCTGGCACCCAGTTTCGGGGCGACTTTGAGAACCGCATCAAGATGATTATGGATGGCATTCAGGAAGAAAGCGGCAACAACATCGTCTATATCGATGAAATCCATACGCTTGTGGGTGCTGGCGCCACCAATGACAGCGCAATGGATGCCTCGAACATGCTCAAGCCCTATCTTGAAGCTGGAAACATACGGTTTATAGGATCTACCACCTATGAGGAATACAATCGCCACTTCTCCCGTTCGAAGGGACTCATCCGCCGATTCCAACAAATCGACATTCCTGAGCCTTCTATCCAGGAAACCGTGAATATCATCCGTCAACTGAAGCCAAGATACGAGGAGTTCCATGGAGTCAGCTACGACGATGAAGCCATCACCTTTGCAGTGGAGGCGAGTGCCAAGCATATCAGCGACCACTTCCTGCCTGACAAAGCTATTGACCTGATAGATGAAGCGGGTGCAGCCATGGAAATGGTTGAGCACCCTGCCGTGATAGGAAAAAGGGAAATAGCCGATGTCCTGTCCAAGACCTGCAAGGTGGATGCGCTGTCTATTGCCGAGGAGGATGACTACCAGAAGATGGAAAGCCTTTCAGACCGTATGCTTTCCCAGATCTACGGCCAGGACGAGGCCGTACGTCAGGTGGTCGAGGCCGTGCAAATGTCACGTGCAGGACTGCTGGACGACAACAAGCCCTTGGCTTCCTTGCTCTTTGTCGGACCGACTGGTGTTGGAAAGACCGAGGTGGCCCGCGTCCTAGCCAGGGAGCTTGGCATCGAGCTGCTGCGCTTCGACATGAGTGAGTACACAGAGCGTCATGCCGTAGCCAAGCTGATTGGATCGCCTGCAGGTTATGTGGGCTATGAGGACGGTGGACTGCTGACTGACGCCATCCGCAAGTCGCCCAACTGCGTCCTGTTGCTTGACGAGATAGAAAAGGCACACCAGGACATCTACAATATCCTGCTGCAGGTGATGGACTATGCAAGACTCACTGACAACAAGGGCAGGCATGCTGATTTCCGAAATGTGATACTCATCATGACTTCCAACGCAGGTGCGCAGTTCGCCTCTCAGGGCTCCGTTGGATTCAGCAATAGCACAAGCCGTGGTGATGCCATGATGAAGCAGGTGAAGAGGACCTTCAAGCCAGAGTTCCTGAACCGATTGTCTGGAGCAGTCGTGTTCCATGACATGGATAGGCAGATGGCTACGCTCATTCTTCAGAAGAAGCTAAGGGAGCTGGATGAGAAGCTGGTGGCGAAGAACGTGAGGATGACGCTGAGCCAGGACTCGTTCGAGCATCTCCTGAAGGAAGGGTTTACGGCTGAATACGGAGCACGCGAGATGGACAGGGTCATTGCCCAGCAGTTGAAGCCGTTGCTGATGCGTGAGATTCTGTTCGGAAGTTTGAAAAAAGGTGGTAACATAAAAATAGAAGTAAAAGATGGCAGTTTGTCAATTGGATAACGATCTATGGTTTCCAGACCCATACACGGGTGAGGAAAGCGGACGTGTAGCTGTAGGTGGAGACCTTTCAGTTGACAGGCTGTTGCTGGCCTATAGCAATGGATTCTTTCCTTGGTTTTCTTTTCAGGACACGAAAGAGCCGGAATGGTTTTGTCCGCTAGACAGGTTCGTGATTTTTCCCAATGAAATCCATATCAGCCACTCCATGAAGCGGCTGATGAAGCAGAACAAGTACCTTGTTACCTTTGACCAAGACTTCGACAACGTTATTCAATGCTGTTCAAAGGTTGATGGCCGCAGTCAAAGAGATGGCGCGTGGCTTGGAGATGATATCATCAAGGCATATACCGAACTGCATAGGCAGGAATATGCTGCAAGTGTAGAAGTGTGGGAACCGCAGAACAAATCCGACAATGGAGAAGGATTTAGACTTGTTGGGGGACTATATGGAGTTGTCTTATGCCATGCCTTTTTCGGTGAAAGCATGTTCTCCCTGGTGCCCAACGCCTCCAAGCTGGCACTGATATTCTTGGCTCAATTGCTTGAAGAGGTTGGGGGACTGTTCATAGACTGCCAGTTTGAAACGCCCCATTTAAAGTCTATGGGAGGCAGGCACATTTCTTATGAGAAATACATGCAGATACTCAACACGCAAGAGATTAGCTGAAACCATTTTCTCATAAAAAAGAGCAATCGTTATCTGATTGCTCTTTTTTCAAAATAGTATAGGGCAATTACTATACTATTCCTGCTTTTTCATCAAGTATCAAGCATCTCCCTTACATCCGGGATAACCCACCTCAAATCTACGGCTGATGTCGAAGTATATGCAATCTATGTCAAATGGATTCTCCTCAAAATGCAGACAATCTATACCGTTTCTGACACTTTGTTTCGTCATTTTAAGGCAACAGAATGGAAACTTCCTTTCTATATACTCATATTCTTGGTGAACGTCTATGACGCAAAAAGCTGTTTCAGGAGACTTTCCATCACCAGTACTGTCTATTGTTTTCATTAGAAGACGTTCCTGCGGAGTATCCACCATATAGTCATCTTCCATCACGTTATTCATGGTTTCTTCAATTGCATCATCAATATCATTATATGAATCAGACTCCAACTCTAACTCAAAAGATTTCTCCTTCCAAAAGTCCATGAAAAAAGAATCCTCCAGATTTCCTTCTGCATAGTCACTTGTGAAAGTAAAACCATACATCAAGGCTCGGAGGGTCTCTGCATCCAGCTCCTGTACTCTTCTCTTCCATGCCTGAATGACATCCTTGTCATAGGCATCCCTATATTGGTTGAAGTCAACCTTTGTGAAAGTATTGTTCAATTCCATAAATCTGTGTTTCTTTTTGTGCCTATGTTGTCATAGGCTGTGAAATAAATGGGTGAATGAATATATTTGAATTACGTCTTTGCAGTGGCAACTGATTGTTTGTTAATTGGCAGGAGAGCAGTCGCAATGGGTAAAAACAGGACTCAATACAAATTGAAGTAACCCACAGCTAAGGTAACTGCCAATCATAGTCATATTTCAATTTTCCTTATCTCTTCTAAGGCACTTGAACCATGCTCGATAGCATCAATCATTTCAAATATGCGATCGCTCCATCCTGAAATTAGAATAACATCATTACGAACTATGTCAAGAGGTGTTGTACCATACCCGAAAAGGTCAAAAAGATAGAGCTTGGCATTAGGTGAAATCTCCTTATACCTTTCCCACTCATCATAAAAGGTATGACAAGATTTATGACTATCCCACATCTGACAATCAGTAAATATCATTACTTTGTCCATGACAAAGCCCTTGTCGTTCAGATATTCTATGACCTTGTAACCATTGGTTGAATAGCCTACTTCACCTGCTCGTTCATACATCAGTTCTACATTGTTCAGAATATTACTTGAGGGAAGATTAATCACCTTCCAGTCTGAACCGAATATTCCGTTGAGAACAATCCTGCACCTGTTCTTCAAAAGCATGGACAGAACAAGACCGATGTCGTAGTTCTTCACAGATTTTTTTTGGCTTATAGGGCAAAACATTGATCTAGACACATCGCATGCCATCAGCACACGAGTGTGTTCATCGAAGCCTGCAATATTCTGACTTGTTGCTAGAACAGCCTTTTCAAGTGCATCTAGCATTAACTTCTTTTTGTCTATATGCTCTTTTAATTCAAGAGTAGCCTTTTTTATCTCAAGTGATTTTGTCTTCTTCTTTTCCATACTCTTTATCTCACGATAGGCAGATAGGAACCGAAATGGAAATTGTTTGGAACGTATCATCTCATTATCGTCACTAATTCGTTCTGCAACTTGCTCAAGAACTTCTTTTGAAACGTCATTTATTAGAAAATTGCGAAGATTGCGCAGCATGGCCATATAGCCCAACTTTCCACTTTTGATGAGTTCTTCCCACTTCTCAGCGATAGCTTCCTGCTTCTTTTCATCAGAGTCAAATACCTTTTGACCAAGAGCAGACTGTTCGACTTCCCACGTGTATGGAGTCTCCAGATTCTTGTTCGTAATCTTGTCGAACAATTTTTGCTGGGCATCGTCCTTTGCCTTAGGATGCACAATGAACAAGGCATCACGAAGCTTCACTTCGAGGTTATTCCTGTCATATTTGGCAAACTGATATTCGTTGAAGTTGTTGAAGGCTTTCTGCAAACCCAACTGTATCTGATGTGAAAGTTTTCCAATTCTTTTAACAGGAACATTTCGTTCAGAACCAGAACGAGTCCGACTGTTGCGCCACTGATAGCAATGCAATAACTCCATGATCTCATCTGCGCGAAGAACAACTTTTTCTACCGTTCTGCTCACCAAATTATCTCCACTGTGATGCTTTGCCAATTCCACCACGAGAAGAAGAGGAACAGACCGCAGATTCATTTGGGTTCGTGCATAAACAGCAAGTTGTGCAACGAAAAGAGCATCACACTTGCCAACAAGGTCGGCAATGCGCTCTATTCGTTCATTTGCCGTCTCGTAGAAATTGTTGCTCAAAGATGTTGTAACGACGGCAGTAAATAACTCCATTTCTGCAGACATGCTGAACGCCTCTGCACCTTCATGGTTCAAGGTCACTCTGTTTTGCTTGATGACTGTGTTAAATTTACTCATATTCTTTATTATATGTTGCAAATCAGTGCAACAATCTTTATAAGACTCTTCATCTACCGATATGGCTCCCAATTTGTCTTGGAATCTAAGGACGACCTGTTCATTGTCATTTACAAGCTGCATGTGTTGCAACATGCATATACGAACCTTACAGGGTCTCTAATCATTCTTGGCGAAGTATGTCAAACACTACGGCATCTGATTCTTTGGAAAGTGGCGCAACAATCGTAACGGCTCTTTTTAAATTTGTTTTTTTTCTTGATTGAAGGATTCCGTCACTACGGCAGCCACTATCTAATATCTAATGTTAAATAATAATCATGTTTGACTTTTGCAATTATATGCACTTTAAACGAGAAACCATGCACAATTATACAAAAAAAATTAATACAGCCTTTAATCATTGCTACAGGCAAGAGACGGGTTATTACTTTCTCTAGGTCAGTTTCATTGGCAATGTCCCTTTCGATGTCCTTATATTTATGCATAAAAGAGGGATGGTTTCAACCCCTATATAATTGCCATAATATGGTTGTCAAGTAATCACATCATTCAAATCACATCTATCACTGCATTCAGTCTAATACTGATTGCAGTGATTGTTTGTTTCGGCTATAACTAAGGAAGGCATCACTCAAAGAACCTTTGCCGAAGCTTCCAGAGATGGCGGTACTGACTTCCCTGCTTGAACTGCTGCAGATCAAGAGAGCTGTAGAAAGCCACACCATCCAAGACATTGTCTAATACCTTTTTCTGATGTGCTTGGAACTCTTCTTCACTGTGGGACTGCCGATAACGATGAAGGGCATAGCGCAATCTGTTGAACTTTTCCTCGAAGCGCATGATGTTACTCTTGCGTAGTCGCAGTCGTCCGTCTCGTCTGATTTCATAACCCAAGAATCCAATATAGCGATTGCAGTTTCCTGCTCCATCTCCCCATAGGAATGGTCGGTGAGACTTGAGCTCCCAGAAACGACTGCGGGAACCATCTTCAACATTCCCGAAATCGTGATAATAAAGCCCATGTTGTTGCAAGGACTGGGCATACAGTCCTATCAGACGGCAACATTCATCATAGTCCGTGTGGAGCAGAATCATGTCGTCACAATATCTGATAAAAAGCATGTTGTCATCATGGGCGGAAACAAGGACTTTGTCCACATCATTCAGCACTATATTTGCAACAAGCAATGACAAAGCACCACCTTGTGGCACACCTAAATGGAGATACTCCTCACGTGGCAGTTTCCAAATATCATTTACCCACTGGAGCTCGTAGGTGTTATTGTTCTGATGGTCATGCAACCTTCGTCTTACCTTGTCAAAGACACTGACATTTCGTGTTGATTCGAGCCAGGCATTCGTGTAGAAATTGTAACTATCCAGATAGGCCTCCACAACCTTCATTACTTGTCTCTTTCCGTCATCGTCCAGTTCAGACATATGAAGAAGTCGCCAGAAACAATCACGTACCACTTGATGCGGAATGATGTCATAGAATTTCTTTATATCACAGTCCGCAGCAAATATGGTACTGTTGTTATGGGCATCTCTAAATGCCTTGATCAGCTCAACACCGTCATTGAAATCGGTGACATAGTGGACTTTGCCTTGAAAGGATCTTGCTGGACGATAGGACAGGATATTCTCATGCAGGAACCTGTCGAAATAGCTTGTCAGATAACGACTCGTCAAAGCCAGAATTATCTTGTCTTCCAACTGGGTATAGACGGATAGGGGCCGACATGTGACATGAATTGTCTGATCATCTTTCTTTTCTACCTTTTTCAAGATAGGCATCAGCCGTGGGGATTCAAAATGAAGATCCTCTGATGCCAAACGATTCCTTATTTTATTAAAGAACAGATCCATCTCGTCGAGATATGGAAACGAGACACCTTCACTTTGTCGTTTCCTGTCGCGGCTAATAGACAGTAACAATGCCTTTTCCGCATTCTTGCTCGTATCAGATGCATGATTGGCCAACTTGATTTTTTTTGAGGGTCTTACCCAGGTATATCTGGGCGGCATCATCCTACTGAGCATCTTTCTACTGCTGAGTTCTTGGATGTCACATTCCTTATCCAGGGTGTGATGCTTATCATTTCGGTTACGCCTTCTGCACTTTGCTCGTTCCTTGACAAGCAAAATGGTCAGCATCTTTTCTGTTGCAAATTCGAGCAGGGTCTTTGGAATCATGGCCTTGTATTCAATAAAGGCACTCAGGAGTAAAGCAGATATGATGTTTAACATGCATCCCCATAAATGGGGGAACGGAGATAATTGTCGCCAAAGGTTCTGACTCAAGAGCCAATCTCCCGCCTATGGCCTGATTTCATTGATTCTTTATAAAGACTGTCCATCTAGCTGTGAACAAACATCTGGACCGCGATGAATCCCCTGAGTGCCCAGTCATTCTTGTCAATTTTTGACAGATATTAGATTTGAATACAAAATTATGAAAAAAATCCAAGCTGACCAAAAGAGAGTACAAGATTTGTGGAATGACCTTGTTGCAGTATGTGAAAAATATGAATGGATGAACCATTGTACAGATGAAGCACACGTGAAATTTATTCATCCAAAAGATATTTTTTTTATCGAAAAAATTTGTTGTTTTAATTGTTTTTCTTATCTTTCGCCTAAAGCCAGTAAGAACACTCAAAAACAACATCATCGAAGGTTTCCAACATATTATCAGGTTAATCACGAAATAAAAGAATAGATACAGTAAAGAAAACAATATTTAAATATAACAATGAGTAAAAATACACGTAGCAAGAAACTTAGTTATGAAGAAAAGACGGTTAATGAACCAGATAGCTGGACAATTATCGCTGCACTGAACCGTGTACTGGACTTGTCAAGAAACTCAGAGCTCTCTGATGAATTCTGGGCTCAATGCAAGAGTCCGTTGGACTTTCTCTGCAAGGAACTTGGCTTGACCAACATACAGATTGTCGTTCTGGCTATACTGATAGAGATGGGCAACATCGTGTCCTGGAAGAGTCTGGCTAGTTTTTTGGGGTGTTCTCGTCTGTCGCTTATGATGTATTTTGACGAAATAGAACAGCTGGCCGCCAAGCGCTGGATTGAACAAAAAATAGTACACGAATATGGAGTTCAAGACAATGGGTATGCCCTAGCAAGTGGTGTCGTGAAAGCTCTTCGTCAGAACAAGGCTTTCATACCCGAGAAGATCAACGGACTGACTGAGCAGCAGTTCGTTGACAGGCTTGAGATTTATCTCAATAAGAACTTGAATAAATATTCAGACATATTCGAAGAAGACGAGCTGTGGATGCATCAGCTTGCCAAGGCCAATCCTCAACTGCCATTGTGCCAAGAGGTATTGCGCTTCAGGGAGCTTCACACGCAGACATTACTGCTAATGGCCGTCTTCGACTATGCACAATGGGCTGATTCCGAGAACGAGGGGCTTACCTTGGGCTATATTGACGACTTCTATCCTGAGGACTATGAATGCGATGATCTGCGCAAGAAACTTTGTGAGGGCAGTCACGAACTGTTTCTTGAAGGATATATAGAGCATGGGTGTGACGACGGTGTGGTCAATACCGAGCGATACAAGCTCACTCGCAAAGCCAAGAGTGAACTACTGTCGAACTATGTCCCAAGCAAGTCCAAATGCAAGGAACGCCCTGTGGACAATCGCTTTCTCAAGAGGCACATCCTGATCAAGGAGAAGCCGCTATTCTATAATGACACAGAACAAAGGCAGATCCAGCAGCTCACCAGCCTGCTCAGCCAGGAGAACCTGCCTTCCGTACAGAAGCGCCTTGAAGAGCAGGGAATGCGAAAGGGCTTTGCCTGTCTCTTTTATGGTGCACCTGGCACGGGCAAGACCGAAACCGTGCTTCAGCTGGCCCGTCAGACAGGACGCGACATTATGCAGATAGACATAGCTGGACTCCGCGACAAGTGGGTGGGCGAGAGCGAGAAGAACATCAAGGAGGTGTTCACCAATTACCGTGACCTCTGCCGCCGTTCCGAAGTCATGCCTATTCTGTTCTTCAATGAGGCCGACGCTATCATCAACAAGCGTGTTGAGAACGTGAAGCATTCCGTTGACAAGATGGACAATGCCATGCAGAATATCATCCTGCAAGAGCTGGAAGACCTGGAGGGCATCCTCATTGCCACTACCAACTTGACAAGCAACCTCGACCCAGCCTTTGAGCGCCGATTCCTTTTCAAGGTGGAGTTCCACAAGCCTGACACAGACGTGAAGGCTCAGATCTGGCAAGCCATGCTGAAGGACATTAGTGCCTGTGATGCCCACTTGCTGGCCTCCCACTTCGACTTCTCAGGTGGACAGATTGAGAATATCGCACGCAAGCGTGCCGTTGACTATGTCCTATATGGTCATTCTGCCTCGCTGGACGAGATAGAGGACTATTGCCGTGCAGAAATATTGAACGGAAAGGAACACAGAAAGATAGGTTTTGCTGTGTGACGGATTAAATCATGAAGAGAGTCATCAGTCCGTAAGGACTGCATGACTACATCTTCGACGAAAGAGAGATAAGAAAACCAGTATTAACAATATTCAATAAGAGAAGTTTATGAGCACTACTATCAGAACCAGTTCCTTGAACTACTTCATGAAGATTCAGAGTTACCTTTCTAGCAAAAAGGTCCTCTTCACCGATTCTCTTGACAATGGTGAGTACGTACTTACCATCTTCAGCCTCTCTGCCTCTCGAACTGACGAACTCATTCTTAGAATGACTAGGCACTTCCATCTTGCATCAAAGGCACAGCTGGAGCCTCTGGCTCTTGCTGCCTGACATGCGACAGTTTTTTCGGATTAATAATCTTTGTGGAATTCGCGATTGGGACATGATGGTAGATAATTGCTATATGTATATACAGTTGATGATATTCCTATGCCACCTGACAATACTCCAAGTGACGAGTTGAACCATGAGAATGCTGATTGTTAAACTACAATGCCTATAACATTCTACTGAATAGATGTATAAGGAGCACAGAAAAGATGATAATATAATAATTGGGTATTAATGCTTTAACTAATAAAAAGGAAAGAAAATGAAAAAGAAAAGAAGTGATGCAATAATCGGAGCTATTGGTGGAGACATCATTGGCTCGGTGTATGAGTATATAGGAGCACGTCATGAAGATATCAAGTTCTTCAAGAATGGATGCATGTTTACGGATGATACGGTTCTGACAATTGCAGTTGCCGATTGGATTATGAACAGAGAAAGGCCTCTGAGCGACTATTTACTGCAGTATGGAAGGGAATATTATCAGGCTGACTATGGCCACAGTTTCTTTCAATGGCTTTGGAGTCCTAAGCCAATGCCGTATAACAGTTATGGAAATGGAAGTGCGATGAGGGTGAGTGCTGTTGGTTGTGTTGCCGACAGTGTTGATGAAGCTATGGAACTGGCAAAAGAAAGACTAATAGCTCATTTTGCAGGCTGAAACCATAATCAAGGTCCGATAAACACTGATGCTTTGATAGTTCAAGCTACCTTCAGCAACAAATCGACGTTTGAAATAGCTCTATAGCTCATTTTGCAGG
>Ga0247609_10001207_pt1 | contig 31890 bp, 50 predicted proteins | sample 172DNAGHGlowgp2_FD_193487 | JGI IMG/M metagenome (GOLD analysis project Ga0247609, IMG submission 193487) | Sheep rumen microbial communities from Palmerston North, Manawatu-Wanganui, New Zealand - 1728 DNA GHGlow gp2 | ecosystem: Host-associated > Mammals > Digestive system > Stomach > Rumen ... | reverse complement strand
TCACTAAAGAAAGTGTCAACCTTGTCTGCATTGTCAGCTGTAATAGGTAAATCTAAATCAAGATTGCGCTTGCCTGTTGAAGTCCACGCTTTCTTTGGTGCTACATTTACAATTTCTACAGACTGCCCCTCAGAGCCAGTTCCGTCGTCAATAGTATTTGTGCTCTTAGTAATAGAATTTACCTTACAGTGATAAGCCCACACTACCTCACATGGCTGGTCAACATTTCCGTCATGTAAAGCATAACCTATAGCTATGTATGGTCTAGTTGATCCGTCTGGGTTAGTTAAATTAGCTTGCATTGCGTCACTGCCACTACCTATTGTTAGAACTGTGTCACCTAAAAGCTCAGCTTGAATAGCTGGATCAATCATTATAGTTTCAAAAGTTCTAGTAACTGAGTTAGCTCCATAAGTTCTGTCTTGAACTACATTGTCAGCATAAATAGCCTCATTTTCACTAGAAATATCACGAGATACGCTCTTTACTGGTGCAAGTTGCTTAACTGTGCCATAAGACAAAGTTCCGTCTGCAGCCTCAGTTTCAATAGCATAATAAAGTCTTGAACAACCTCTATATTGAACTCCCATTTGTTACCTCCATAAATTATAAATATTCAATTTTGTCAACGTCAGCCATTCGGCTAAACCATTTATTTTGATATGTTGAATTTGAGTAACCATTGCCAGTAGTTATATACCCCAAGCTTTTTAAAAGCTGCATAGCACTTGCTAAGCCTGTATATAATGTTTGTGCATTGGTTGTGTAATATTTTAAAGTGAACTCATATAAAATAGATTTCTGCTCATTGTCAGCAAATGTATTGCCACTGGTATAATCTTCACTAACAGTAAAGTATTCATTAGGCAAATTTTCAGGCGTGTCACCCTCGACATAAACAGGTATATTTAAACTTGATAAATCAGAAATAATATCAACCATTTTTCATAGCCTCATTAATAACTTTTTGAAATTCACGCTGTTGTATAGAATCAACAGCTTTTCTTACTTTTCCTTTAACTTTAATTGCGTTATAAAGTGTAGTATCTTTTCTAACTGTAGGTGTTCCAAGAGCCAAAATTAAGCCCTCTGGAGCAACATCTAAGTCAACACCCATATAAGCCCTAGCAGTAGTTCCGTCCCACTCTACAGGCAACCTAGCCACCTCTTTAACTGAGGTCAAAGCTTTACCTGTTGCTGGTCTATTTTTGGCATTGCGCTCACCTTTAGCAAAAGCATATTTTGACTTATTCATTGCTAGCACAATTTCAGTGCTTACATACTCTTTTGATTTTTGAAAAGCGTTCTCTACAGCTAGCTTTAAATACCCCTCACCTAACTCGTCAACAGTTTTAGCAAAATCAAGAAAACCGTCAAAGTCTAAATCAAAGCCCTTTTTAGCCATTAAGCGCCACCCTCAATTCTTTCAAGTGTTAGCACTGCATAGCGTCCACGCATTTCCACATTTTCAGGCTGACCAGTAACTTTAAAATCAGTTCCATTTATGTTTAAAATGTCACCAGACTTAAAGTCACTTTTCCACCAAGTTGTATATGTGGTTTTATCATTTATGACATATAAGCCATTTGCATTGAGCTCACCAGTTCCTTTTTGCTTAAACTTACCCATTAAGTTTGATAACTCAACCACACTTTTTTGAGTTCTGCCATTAACCATGTCAACTTGTGTTCGCTTTTGAATAGCAGGCGTAACAAATTGTCTTATGTTCGCTGGTTTATACATTTGTTGTATTATCCTCACTGTGTGGGTGATTAGTTCTTAATGTAGCAATTAAAGAAAGTGTGGTATTAGACAAATTTCCGTCCTCAATTAAGTCAGTAACAGCTTTGGCTAAAATATATTGAGCTTGCTGTGAACTTAAAAAAGTGTTTGATATTCCTTGCTCATACAAAGCTATTTGAGCCATTTGCGTCCAGTTCTGAACAAATTGATCCTGACCACTGTCAGCTAAATTTGTCATATTGCCTATAATATCATTGCTATTTTGAGTGTTATTATCAGACATATTTTTACCCCCTTAATAGTTAGGGGGCTATTGAAAAAGGAAAAACATAGCCCCCCAAAATTTTTTAAAATTATTCACTTGCTGGTAAAGTTACAGCAACAAAACCGTCTTTCTTGATTACATCACAACCGATGTCAACAGTTCCACGAATTGTAAGCATATTCTTGTCAAAGCTAAAGTCCTCAGATACTTTAACTTCATAGTCACTGAATAGATCCAACTCAGCGCACTCAGGTTGACCATAAAGCATTGTTACAACTGCCTCAGCGCCTTGAGTTGTGCCAGTCAATGGTGTCAAGTTAGGGTTTAAACAGTAACGAACTGACAACCCACCGTCTTTAATAGTTCCAGTGTTTGGGTTATTTGTATCAGGTGTAATTTCGTAAACTGCTTGCATTGTGGTATCAGATCTAACATCACCAAAAGCAATTAAGTCAGCCTTAGTTAAGAATAACCAAGCATTACCATATACAGTTTCGTCACTACCATAGTTGAAAGCAATTTTTCTTAGTGTCTTGTCGTCAATAGCTGTAATAGCAAGATTAGCTGGTGTAGACAACAAGTCAGAATTAATAATACTGTCAGTAATAACTGCTGCAGCTTTAACTCTTAAAGCCTTTTCAGCACTGTCAACAATTTTACCCTCATAGTCAAGTGGTGATTGTTTCATAACTTGATTAGAGATTGCTGACAAAATTGCATAGCTCTCAGGTTGAATAGTTACAAAATCATATTGTGGATCACTGCTAGTAATACTCTGTCCCTCTGTTTGAGCACTAGCTGTTCCAATTGATACCTCATAAGCTATCTTGTTTGAGCCCATACCCTCACAGTTTACAACCTTTACCAAATCAACAATACTTGATACTTGATTAAATGTAGGTGTAATTCCACTAACTTCAGTAGGTGTAGCAATTTTGCCACTGCTAACTAAAGTAGCACGCATTTCAGCGTTTTTAATTGTTTTGCGTCCACTGCGTTTAAATTCTTCAGCAGCAGCCTTTCTTTCTTCAATGTCATTTGCCATTTTCTTTTCCCCTCTTACTTCAAAGTTTAAAAATTGTTTACGCTCTTGATTATCCTCAGGCTTTACCTCAGGAATTTCTTTTTCCTTTTCAAGAGCTGCAATTTGCGCCTCAACCTCTTTAAGCTCAGCCTCAAGCTCAGCCTTTTCAGCTTGCAATTCAGCCATAGTGTCACCTATGTCCTTAAGTTCTGCCTCGTCTTGGCTAGTTTCGTTAGCTTTTTCAAGCTCAACAATTTTTTCGTCAATTTCGTCTAAACTAGCTCTACATTTCTTGGCTCTATCGTCTAAAAACTCTTTTAGTTCCATTTTTTCCTCCAAAATTTGATTTTGTTGGCATTTCTCAGCCTTAATATTGCGAGGTGTCTGGCTTTCTCCAAAGCATTACGCCTGACGCTCTCCAGCGCCTCGTAACTCCTCGCATATATCTCAGTCATGTCACCATACGCACCATTTGGGCATATAGCAACATCAAAGAGCTTGCCTATTTTGTCAACAGTTCGGTGAATTTCACCGTCAATATATTCCTCTTGATCGTTTTCAACAGTAAAGGCAAAACTGCCCTCTGTTAAAAGCCCACTTTTTACCATTTTGTAAACATCTTCATTTGTGGTAGTATTAATTAATTCAGCTCGCATAAACAAACCATGTTCGTCAGGTTTTAGCTGTAGTGAGCCATTTCTAGTTCTAGCTAAAATAAATACATTGTCATTGTGGTTATACTTTAGCGCCACATCAGATAAGTCAGCACCGTCAAAAGCGCCCTGTGATATTTTTTCATAAAACCCACCGTCACGCCCCTCAATGTATGCCTCTTTGTCAAACACTACAGGATAACCCTCAATTATCATTTGAGCTTGATTTTCACCCTCAGCTCTTTCTGTAACAGAAACATTTTCACTGTTAAGTCTTATTTCTTTTGGTAACAATTCTTTACTCATTATTCACACCTCCAAGCTATTTAACTTTAGCTAACTGCCCCTCATTTGAATCTATCCAAGCAACATCATTTACATCAATATTTAATGAATATACCTGCCCACTACCTGCATAGTCTTGAGCCATCATTTTAGAGGGTGAAACAAACCCACCTTGTTTTATTGGCTTGCTACTATATACAGTTACACGCCCTGTCTCAAGTGCTTTTTTACCGTCCTCATATGAAAAATCAGGGTAAATATAGTCACTATTAAAATCAGGGTTGCCAAACGCCTCTTTTGGTGACTTTATGTCAGAGGGCGTTCTAATTCCTGTGTGATACTCGTCAGTCATTGCATTGGTTTTTTGAATAATATCAAATTGCTGTTCTTTATGTGGTGTTACCACATTTCCCTCTTTTGGTTTATCCACTATAGGCTTTTCCTGCTTAGGCATTTCTTGTTGAGTTGGTTGCTCTTTTGGAGGGTTTTTTTCTAATTCTTTTTGTTCTAAGTCTTTTATTTTATCGTTTATTTCTTTACGCTTTGGATCAAACAGACTTAACCCCTCTTTTTGTTTTTCTAAATCTGCAATTTTTTCAGCATTTGACTTTTTTGCGTTAGCGCCTTTTGGATCATGCCCATGGTGCCCATGACCGTCAACAAATTTACCGTCTTTTGGGTTGTGGTTTTCATTAAATCTTAAATTACGCTCGTTAGTATCTGTTATAAATTGTTGAGGTTGCTGCTCACCGTTTTCACCGTCCAAGTGGTTAAAACCACGAGGTCTAGCAAGTCCCTCACCGTTTGGCAGTGGAGCATAGCCATACATTTCTCTGTATTCGTCAAGCGTAAACACACCAGCATTAATTGTGCTTTGCACTACTCTAGTTATTTCAGCTGTGCTCATTAGTTGAATCTTTCTTGGGTATAGTTGAATTTGATCACCATAACTAGTTTGCCATTGACTAAAGAATACTTTACTCATAGCCTGCCCCAAGCTTATTGCAGCTGGCTCGATCCAGTTTTCATAAAATGCCTCTTTTTCTTGCTCAGTAAACTTGCCTTGGAGCATATCCATTGTCAAACCAACATGGAGCATTACATTTTCTTTAATCTCAGCTAGTGTAGCAGCGTCAACCATTTTTAATGAGCGCTGAATGTTTTGATAATCAGCCCCATTGTCTAACACGCCTATACCACTTTTATTTTGCTTTAAGTCAGCAATAAACTTGTCTCTAATTTCTTGAGTTTGTTTATTATCTGCAGCATAAGCATTAACTTTTATAATTCCGTCAAGGCAACAGCCAAGTTTTGCAGCCTCAGCCACCGCCTCTTTAGATGTGTGATAAGCACTTAATGAATTTAGTAAGTCAACATTTGATAAGCCAGCATAGCGCCCACCACCTATAAATTGGTTATCCTCAATGTTTTGTTTCCAAACAATAATATCCTCAAAAGGAAATACTACCTCTCTAGCTGGGTTTACAAATTGAAACCTTAAAAACAATTTTCCAGATAAATCTTGCTCTACAATTGGTGTCATTATTGGTAGCAATACATACATACCAGTATAAATACGCTGCCCATTGTTAGATGTGTAATAGTCAGGATATATAAAGCAGTTATCTTGCATTTCACGCATAAAGTAAGCTTGAGTTAAAAAGTCATAAGTAGTTTGAAAGTCATTTGGCTTTCTAAGTATTCTAGCTACAGAGCTGTCAGTTACTAACTCTGTAGTGTGACCGCTTTTATCGTCACCCTGCTTAACTCTTATGTGCTTTGGCTCCAGTTTCCCAAAAAACCTAGCTTTCATTTTGGTTGCTGAATAAATAATGTCACTTTGGAGTATGTTTTTCCCAAAAGAGGTGAATGTGGGCTCATAACCTTTCATTGAAACATTAAGATTCATTACAGCATTTGGGTTTCGTTTACCCTTGCTAAATATTTTATTTAACCACCCCATTTTCTACCTCCTCACATATCCATTAAAATCAGTTTCGTTTTTTTCTAGGGTTGCATAAAGAATAATTAAAGCAACTACACCGTCAATTTTTCTTGAGTATTGACCGTCAATTTTTTCAGGCATAATTAAATCTCCAACTATTTTGGCACTCATATTTTGAAAACAGTATTTCATTACTGGGTTATTCCCATAATTAATTAACCTAGCGTCAAGGTCACGCTCTACAGTTTTCATTGGATAAGACATAAGCTTTGAGTTTTGGTAAATTTTCATTGTGTGAAAACCATAACCTGTTTTCCTGTCACACCACAAAAGAAATATGTCTGAGTGCCAAGGATCGTAACCAATCATAATAGTTTCAATTTGATACTTATCTCTAAGCTTTTGAAACCAGTCAGCAACTAACTTTTGATTAATTCTGTTTCCTTTGATAACTGTTACATAAGGCTCACCAGTTATAGGGTTTATAGTGTGACTCCATTCTTGATACTTAGCGCCATTGTCTTTGTCTTGCAATTTGCTCTCAGGTATAAAGAACTGAGCAACCACAAACTTTTCGTCTGAATTAGGTTTTAAGAATAGCGCCTCAGCAACGGTTAAGTCTCCACAGTCAGATAAGTCAACAGCCCCCAAGCAAAACTGACCTCTAAATTGCTCCAAAGTCCAAGCCTCTTGAGGGTAGTCATACTCGTCAAGAGTAAGCCATGCTTTAGAGTTTGAAACCTTAATGTTAAAGTCCTTAGTCAATAAGTGCATACGACTTTCTTTGTCAATTTGCGCCTTGCTTATAGACTGCTCAATAAAAGACCATTTTTTAACCCCATAAATTAAGCTAGGGTTAGACTTTTGCCACATATCTCTGTCAGTGCCCCACACCTCAGCCTCGTCGTCTTGCTCATACAAAAAGGGTATATAGTGAGGGTTGTCAATTTCACCGTCCAGCCACTTGTTAGCATAACTAAGCTTTTTGTCAAAATACATATCATTCAAAAAGCCATTAGTTGAAACCGTTACGAACAAGTGTTCGTCATGAGTTGACATTGACCTTTGACAAGCCTCAGCTATTTCGTCGTCTTTGCAGTCGTGAGCCTCGTCTTGATATGTCTTAACAAAGTTAAAACCGTCTTTGTTTTGCGTCTTGCTAGAAAGCCTTAAAACCTTAATGTTTTTAACATTGTTTCTTATCTCAACTAGGTTATTTGAGGTAACCTCGTCTTTCTGGTCTAGCCTATGCCTCATGCCAGCTATTTCACTCCATATAAACTTAGCTTGCCTATCGTCATTGGAACAAACGCAAATGTTTACTCCACCCTGTCCTATAAACAAGTCAGCATTTCCGTCACTAGCTATCATTGTGCTTTTGCCATTTTTTCTAGCCACTTCAAGTAATGCCTCATTTATAAGTAAGTGACCTGTGTCTTTCTCATAAAATGAGTATATAGCCTCAAAAAACGCTTTCTGCCAAAGCATGAGCTTTATAGGTTGGTTATAGTATGGAGCTTGACCTTGCAAGCATAAGCTTTCTTCAAACTTAAAGCGCTTATAGCAGTTAGTTGGATCAAACACAAACCTTTCGTCTGTTAAGTAACCACATAAGATGTCAATTACCTTTTTAATTTTCCAACCCACCACTAACTTTGTTTTCACTCCATTAATGTCAACCCACCCACGCTCTATAGCGTTTTTATATTGCACTATATAAGGCTCAGTCATTTTTATTAAATTCCTTTAGCGCTTTTAGCAATTCACTTTCACCGTCAGCCTCACCAGCTAGAGTTCTAAGAATTTTTGTTGCTATGTCATTCTTTTGCGCTTGGTAGTCTTTTAACATTTCATGCACTGGTAATTTTTTTTGTTGAGTTGTGTTTTTGGGGTTGATTATGTAGCGTGGATATTCTCTAAGCTTGTTTATTTGTTCTTCAAGAAATTCAAAATCAGATAAAAGAGATAAAATAATTTCTCTGTTACATTCATTTATATTTCCGTCTTTTTCTATAAGCTCTTTAAGTTTCTCAAACCTACTCATAAAACAAAATTTCCTTTCTAGTTAAATTTAACCTGAATAAACTGAATCTAAGTAAAAATCACCAAAGGTTTTCAAAGTTAAACAAAGTTTCAAATTTTTACCCTGTGCACAAAAAAACTCCGCCCCATGCAGTCCCTCCATGCACCCCCAAAAATTTTTAAGTGGGGGGTCTTACCGCTAAAAGTTTCTGCTCTACTGAACTATGTGTGTTACCGACATTATTGTCGTTAACAAGTCTTACCACTAAGAGTTTTTGCTAATTGCTTTAGTTGCCCACATAGCGCTTTCCTCTAATTTTGTAAGAGCAAGCGCTTTTTCTCGTGGAGACATTTCTTTTTGTTCAATAGATTCTTCAATTTGTTTGTATAAAGCTTTTAAACATAATATTTGTGTTTCTTGTTCTTCAGTTATTTTTACACTGTCAAATCTACTCATTCTTTACCCCTTTAAACAATATCAACATAATCATTCAAGCATTTGTTCTCTACACATAAACACGCTGTCATGTCTTGTGTGAACTTATACTCTTGAGTTAGTTCGTCAAACACTAAGTCCTGCTCTTTGTATCTAATCTGCTTAGGCACTGGCTTTGACTTAGCTATTCGATTAAGCAGCTTAATTATCTTAATTCGCTTTTGTAAGTAAAGCTTAAGTCTAATCATTCTTTATACCTCAACACATAATCTTATCTATTTCATAATAGCGCTGCTGGTATTGTGGGTAACTAGGCACAATAGGAACAATAGTTGTTCTACTGCCCTCTACATACCCTCGTGAATAACCCTCATTTTCTGCTTTCTCTAACAACTCTTTTAATTCTTTTTCTGTAAACTCAATTTTGTTGTTTTTGTTTTTTTCATAAGCTACTATCATTACTCTTTATACCTCGAATAATATTCTCTTATGTAACCCTCATAAGCTTTAATATCACGCCCACTAGGGTTAGCGTGTAACCGTTCTAAGCACTCTTGCTCTGTTGCTGCCATGGTTATAACCTCTACATTGAAAGCCTTGTATCTTTCTGCCTCTCGGTTTCTATCTGTTGGGCTTGGTAGGCTTTCTATTATGTAAGCATTGCGCCACATTCCAGCCCCCTTGCTTATGAGCTCTTTTATCTCGTCTCGAACTTTAAACACAATAGGCTTTAAACACGCTGGTTTTACATATCTAGGCTGACCACTCACCATGCACCATATATCGTCAATGTCTAAAACCACATCATTTGCTTGAATATGCTCTTTAACAAAAGTTGTTTTACCTGAGCAACTTGCGCCAGTTATTAAATAAACTTTCTTTTCAGGTTGCGCACTGACACCATTGAAACGGTTGTGCACCTCGTTATGACACTGCCAGTGAAGTATTGCTATATTGTCTGGGTTAATACTTATTGAGGCGTCATTCACATTGTAGTTATTCAAGTAAACTTTGTGGTGGTAAACAATTGCACCAGCATTGTTTTTCTCATTAGGGTTAAAGCTCTTTACTATAACCTGCCCACAGTGCTCACAATATAGCGCACCGTCTTTTAGCCTTGCTTGAGTTATTTGAGCTTTACAGTCAGCCCAGTCCTGTGATTTATAAAACTGTGCTGTCGTTTGGTAGTGTTTCATTCTCTAGCTCTTTCTTTAAAGCCTCAGCCTCTTTTTGTTTAAGCTGAATGTAATTATCCTCACTGTCATTAATGCCTAAATACAGGATATTGTCATATACAGCGCTTTTATCTGCTTTAGCAAAAACATAACCCTTTTTAGCTTTTAGTTCCATAATTACCCCTCCATGTATTAAGCTAGCGTCCAACCTTTAGCAGTAGCAGCGTCTATAACATCTTGAGATAACTTAGCTAAGTTGTCAGAGCCCATGGTTAAAGTTGCTGGAGTATCGTTTGATACATCTACTAAATTGTCTATAATAGCCTCTAAAGATTCAGCTGTAAATTGAGTTGAGGCTGAAATATCAAAGTCAACAGAAATACCAGTAATATTTATTTCGCTTAAACTACTACACCCACTAAATACGTCCGTCATATCAGTTACATCAATAAAATTTAACCCAGATACAGTTTGGAGTAATGAGCACTCATTAAACATACCCATTACATCAGTTGGAGCAGCACTTATATTTATATTCTCTATAGCTGAACAGTTCTCAAACATACTTGACATATCTGAAATTAAATTCCAATTTACATTTGCTGTCCATGTATTAACATCATTATCAGAAATGCTCATGTTTGCAAACAAACTACTAGCGTCACCTCTCCTGTTTACATATTCAGCAAAAGTGTCAACAACACTAGCTGGAACATCTACAATTACCTTGTTCCAACCGTCATAACCCTCAGGTGGTGTATATGTTCCATTCATGTTTAGATATGCCTCGTCAAGGTTAGCGCCAGTAGGAACATTAACTCTTACTGTGTCCCAACCGTCATAACCAAAACCAACAGCATTAAAGTCTCCATTTTCGGTAAACTCACCATGCCCCAAGTTAGCACCACCGCCACCACCGCCAGTGTAATTGTCAGCAATGTCATTTAAAACATCTGTAATGCCTTTACCCTCAATTTGTGTGCCTGTCAAGTCAGTTCCAAAGCTCTTAAGCATATCGGTAACATAATACCCCTCAGGCTCTTTGTTATTAATTTTGTTTCCTAAATTTTTTATAGCGTCTTTTAATTTAGCCATTTAAAATTTTCTCCTTTCGTTTTTTCACTTTCAACCCTACCACCCACCATAAGAAAGTTACAATTTGTAACCAACTGCACTAAAATTTCGTGCAACTGGTTTTCCTAACCTCAGGAAAACCTAAGCCAGCGTCCAGCCTTTGTTAGTTGCTATGTCTATTTCTGCTTGAGTTAGCTTAGCTAGGTTAGTTGCACCCATGGTTAGTGTTGCACTGCTTACTGTAGCTAAGTTATTTAGTATTTCCACTAAAGCGCTTTCTGTAAATTTTGTTGAGGCTGAAATATTAAAACTTACTTTCATGCCTGTCATGTGAATTTCTTCAAGATTTGTGCACCCAGTAAAAGCTGTATTAAAATATCTTACGTTTCTAACATCATATGCAGGAATTACTTTTAAGGCAGCACACCCATAAAACACGCCTTGAAAATCTGTTAAATTTTGTGTATAAGCAAATGGCACACTTTCTAAAAGTGAACAATTGTAAAATGCATAACTTATTCCAGTTAGTGCTCTTGGCAATGTAATATTAATTTGTCTTAAAGACGAACAACCAAAAAACGCATAGCTTAATATTTGAAGATTTGTTGCCACCCATGTTGGTAGCGTGGTTAAACTTGAACAGTCTATAAAAGTATTGTTTAAACTTTGAAGGTTGCTTATATCTCTTATCCCAACACTAACTAGTGAAGAACACCCATTAAACATATATGTTGCATTTGTATCATTACTTAAATTTAAATCTCCAACGCTTATTAAATTTCGGCAATTGTAGAACATTCTTTCTGTGCTGGTTACATTTTCAGTATCATTATAAGCAATAATACCCTCAACACTGGTGCCATTATAACCATTAAAAAGACCAGCAGCTGTGCCTCTAGCGTCTAAATAGCCTTTAAGTGTAGTTCCACTACCGCCAGCCTCATAAGCACAAGCAAGCATTATTCGTTTGTTATTAAAGTAAGCCATGGTTACCCCCTTTATTTAAAGTAAATTGTATATGTTAAAAGTCCTGTCTGACCTGAAACAGTGCTTGAGCCCACTTTAATTTCATGTAAAGCCATGTCTGCTTTTCGCAACAAATAACCGCCAGGCGCTGTTCTTGGTATAATCATAATGGACGCCACGCACAAGCTAGGTGAACTTGAATTATAAATACCAGCCAAGTTTAAAGCGTCCCCTGTTGTGTCTGTTAATTCTTTATCTAACAATATTGAGCACTGGTAACCCTTAAAGTTAATAGCCATAGCAAAAATGTCACCATAGCTTTTGCCATTAGGATAACTTATTTCAATGCTAGTTGAGCTTTGAGTATAAGACGATATTTCACCTCTAACAACTTGCACCTTGTTATAACCTATGCTGGTGTTTACTTCCTCAATTCTGTTAGCAAGTGTTGTGTGCTCTGTTGCTAAATCGTCAACGCTTGTTTGAAGTGTGTCAACATCTTGCTCAATGTCTGTTAGCTCTTGATCTAAGTTATCGTCTGTTAGCAAGTAAAGAGTGTTTTGTTCTTTGGTGGTTATTGCATTATATTCAGCTGTGGTGCCTATCCACACTTTAAAGTCTTGACCGCCATTAAGGTCTTTTAGCTTTGAGACAAAAGCGCTGTCAGCGTCAACGTGCTCCAAGTCACCGTCCTCAATAGCCTGCTCCAGCATTGCATATATGCCCTCTTTATCCATGCCCTCTTTTAAATTCTTGTTAGCGTCTAACACATAATAAGCCATAAACTCTTTATACCTCCTCAGTTTCTTCACTTGGCTCGTCTAAAAGTTCCCAGTTTTTTGCTTTTAGTTCTAGTTCCTCAAACTCAAGCTTTGTTTTTCGCAACTCATATTCTAGTGGATCATTTACCAACCCCTCGTCTTTACCAAAGTTTAAAACATAAAACTTGTGTAAATTCTGATTAGGTGGATACCATTGTTTAGTAATTACCTTTTGTTTTTTGGTTGGCTTGCCATTCTCGTCTAAAATAATGGTTGTAACTTCATTTTCTTTGTAATACCCTCTAGCTGCCTCAATACCAGCATTGACTAAGCTCTGTAAAACATCAGCACCCTTGTTTCTGCTTAATGCCTCTTTAAATTCAGGGTATCTTTTTTTGTATTCATAAAGTGTGCCTACAGCTATCCCCAACGCCTTGGCTATTTCACTGTCTGTAATGCCTTGACGCACTTTTTGTTTAATTAGCTCTAAGTGGGGCTTGACTACAGATTCATACTTACCCTCTTTATTAGCCATTAACTATCTCTCACCTTTTCCAGTTTTTGTATATAATATTTAGCCATGGTATCTTATACCACAGTTTTTGAAATATGACAATCAATTTAAACAATATTCTCTAGTTCGTCTATTGGTGTATTTAAAAATTCGTCAAAATAAGAAAGTTCTTCAGGGGTTAGTTCTTTGTCTTGGTGTTTTATGCCTGTATCGTTATTGTTTTGCTTTGGCTCTTTGTTTAACCATGTTATAAATTTTAGTTTCCAGTTCTTAATTGCTTTACCGTCTTTATCATGCCAATTGCCTTGCTCATAATAATCAAAAAATTTTTGTGCAAGGTCAGACCTGCCTTTTGACTGAGCAAATTCCTTAACTTGCTCAAGAGTAGGTTTTTTTCTCTCTACACTCTCTCTTTTAAAATTATTATTATTATTATTATTATTATTATTTATAGTGGTGTCGATTTCTGCACCACCAGTGGTGCTGTTTTCGTAACCACTAGTGGTGTCGATTTCTGCACCACTAGTGCTGAGATACCCCCCTAGTGTGTGACCACTAGTGGTGCTGTTTTCTGCACTACTGATAAAACCGCCACTTTCTCCATTTTTTAATATCTTTAAAAGCATTTTTTCGTTTATGCGAAAATAATATTTTGCAGGCAACCCCTTTTTTGTAACAATAATAAGTCCATATTCTTGGAGATCTTTTATACCTTTTCGCACTGCATACTCAGTTAAGGCTGTATCTTGCATAATTTTTTCTTGTTCTCTGTAAAATTCCTCACCCTTAAAAGATTTTTGATAACTACATAAGGCTCCAAAAAGCACAGCATTTTCCACACCTATACCTTTTGCAATGGTTTTGTTATAAAGAATAAAGTTATCTGTTGCTAACAAATCTAAAATTTCCATAGTTTACCTCATTTTTCTTAAAATTAATTTTCATTTTTTTGTTTTCTGTCAAACAAACCATATGTTTTAGTTGGATATTCCTTTTCTACAACTAAATACCCATTTTCTTTTAATTCCTTTAAAGCATTAGCTACAGCTGTTTTATTCTCTTTACAAATTCTAATTAAGCCCTCAACAGTGCAGTCCCAGTCGTCAGGTTTAGATAACATTACGCCCATTAACCCTTTTGCTTTTAAACTTAAGTTTTTGTCTTGTAAATAATAATCGTTTCTTTCTGACATATTCACCCCTTTTTAAAAAAAGAGCCACAAACTACTAACCTAAAGCATGACTGGTTTTCGTTTGTGACTCCATTAACTAGTATTAAGTTGTATAACCTGTATTAAAGGTCATGCGCCTTAATACTAGGTGGCGTGTTTAAGTCAAACACATAAAACTTATAATCTAATTTTTAAAAATTGTCAAACAAAAAAGAGCAAGTTTTTAAAATTTCTTACTCTTTTTCATTATACTTTGTTTTAGCTTTAAATATAAACTGCTTTAAAACTACATTACTTGGTATAAAATCACTAGCATTTTTAAGAATCAATCTGTCAGTCTTTACTGAATAACTTGCTAAAACAAACCAATTCTGATCCTTTTCCCCCATAAGGTAAAATATATGATTCCGCCTCTTAAATATATCAACATCTACATAGTAATTATCATACATTTTTAACTCCAGTTTTATGTTATTTACCACCTATTTTTCACACTTTTCCATGTATTTTCACCCCTAAAATTCACACTTTTCTTCATTTAGTGATTTAACTATAGCTTGAGCTATTTCTTTTTCATTTTCTGCAAACAATTCAATTTGTCTTTTGTCATAATAAGAAAAGTCATTTTCTAAAACGGTATAACTTATTTCATTAGTGTCTGAACTATAATAAATTCCAGTTATTATTCCCTTATGAAGTGTTGAATCTTTAACAAAATAAACTAATTGCTTTAAGTCAAATTCTGTTTTTATTATCATATTTCACCCTCACTAAAATTAGGTGTTAAATCTCCATTTCCGTCATAAGTGTGTATATAAATAATTCCTTTGTCATACAGCGTTTTCAAAATAAGCTCCACTAATTCCCAATTTGTATAAAATGTTAAAAGCCCTGTTTCTTTGTCTATGGATATGTAGCGCTCACAAACTTTATCATTTTTAGTAATATAATTCTGCACATACTCATAAGTTGTTTCTGTTTCAGTAAAGCCCCAGTCTAGCAATTCTTTTTCTTTTTCTTTAACTAAATAATACATATTTCACCCCCATAAATTTGCGCTCTAGGTGGGTTTTGATAATGAATATTTGGATCTAACAAGCCACAGCTGTTTAGTATTAATAAAACTGCTGTTGAAATAGCTAAAATTATTCCTAAAACACCCACAATTACAGCTATTATGTATAAAAATTTCATTTGCGCCCCCCTTAATTAGCGTTTTTGCAAAAATTTTGCAAAATTAAACAATAAAGTAGCATTTTTTTGCATTTTGTGCTCAGTATAGTGAGCATTTTTTAATTCACTCGATTTCGATATAATTAAAAACCATACAGGCTGCTGTAGTTAAGCCCATATGGTTAAAAAATAGATCAACTTATTTCCACATTTAATGATTTTGAATAAAGGAAGTCTCCTTTAAATATGGCATAGATATTGCATAAATTAATAAAGCTCATTTCCACTGCTACAGCTCAGTGGAGTGGTAGCAGCTTTTATTTTAAGTGCTCGCTGCCATTGCACTCAAAAGAGACTTTGTTGACAACAAAAGAATTGTCGCAACATTCAAATGAAGTTTTTTAAATACCCCCTAAGGGGCTGGTGGTAGCTTGTATTTTAGGTGTTGCTACCAACGCACCTGTAGTGGTAAATTTGAAAGGCTTGGTAAATAACTATAGACCAATTGTGTAAATAACATAACGAAACATTTTCACTTGCCACTACTCAAGTGAATGGTGGTAGCTAGTGTTTTAAGTGTCACTACCAACGCACTTATTGTTTAGTAAGTTCCTGAAGAGCTTTTTTATATTCCTCTAAAGTTTTTAGATCTTGATAAAGTGTATTAATTAAATCGTCAAGACTTTTATGTAACTCAAAAAGTTGAGGCAACATTTTAATAACCTTAACTTGATCTGCACCAAACACCTTGCGCCAAGTTTCTGCACAGTCACAAGCTTGAAAGAAGTTATCAAATCCACGCTGCTCATATTTTTTAACACCGTTTACCTCAGCCCAGCAACGCACCACCCATATAAAAGTTGATTCCATTACTTAGCCTCTTTTTCAGGCTCGAAAATGTCAGGATATTCACTCATTAATGCTTGAAGTTTTGATAAAAATTCTCTTTGTTTAGGTGTCGTGTCTTTATCTTCCATTATGGCTGGAATAATTAATATTCGCATACCTGCATAGAATTCAGGGTGTTTTTTCAATATAGACCATAAGCCCCCAAGATCTGCTAAAACATCACCGCCCTTACCCTCGACAGAAATATTTCCACCGTCAATTTTAATCATTTCGTTACTCCTTTTAAGCCCTGAAAACTTATAACATGATTTACAAAATTTGTCAACTATGTTTTGTAAAGATTATTAACTTTTTGTAAATTTTAGCAAGTAAAAAAACTATTCCGTTTGTGGAATAGTTTCTTGTTTTTACCATGTATGAAATTTAAAATTAAGTGTATGCTTACCTTACTTTTCAATTCTAATTTTGCCACAGAGCGCCTGAGCAACGCCCACTATTTGCCAATTGCTGTGCAAATTGCGCTTGCTATTTTCTCATATCCTGATTTTTTAAACAAAGCAAAATCTGTGTCATTATCTACAAAACAAACCTCAATTAAAAGTGATTCACATTTAGTGTTTTTAATCACATATAAGTGTGATCCGTCTTTTACACCTCTATTGCTAAACCCCAAAGCTGACAGATTTTTTAAAACATCTACAGCCCTTTTATTTTGTTTACCCCTCCAAGTGTATGCCTCGCACCCATGACCTTTTCCAGCGTTTAAGTGAATACTTATAAACAGGTCAGCATTTCTTATGTTAGCTAGAGCTGTAGCCTCTTGCAAGTTGGTTTCTGTTTTGTCAAACACTGCTGGTATAACCTCATGAGTAGAATCTGCTAACTGTTTCATTACCTCATAGGCTATTTTGCGTGTTTCAATACTTTCAACTAACCACCCTACAGCTCCAGTGCCAACACCTGTTTTAGTGTGACCAGCATTTATAACTATTTTAATATTAATCATTCCTTTTTTAGTTTATAATCAAACAAGCCACTTTCTATAAGTTTTGTTACCAGTCTTTTTACCATTACTGGCGGCACACTCATTCCACATATATAAGACACATTAGAATATGTTTTATCTAAAAAATTAAAGTCTTGAGGAAAAGTTTGTGCACTTATAATACTATTTAAAGGTATTCTTGTTTTTTCTTTACCGTCAATATATATTAAATTTGCAGTTATAGTTTGTAAAACATTTTTATCCCATGCAATTTTTGTTGAAAAACATCTTTCTTTTTCACCAACTTTTTTGAATACATCACCTAGTCTTAAATCATTTTCATTAGCATATTTATCTATATACTTATAGGCTATAGTATTTTTATTTAACTCAGCACCTTTTTCGTTTCCTTTAATTTCTCCATAAGTAACTTTTTCATAATTAAAGTAAATATCTATTTTGTCTAAATTGAAATTTAGTTTTGTGGCCACAAAAAACACTCTATGCCTTGTTTGAGGAATACCCATTTCCTCACCTTTTAAAAGAAAATGCTTTACTTTATAGCCTATTTTTTCAAACCTTTTATAAATTTCTTGAACATAAGCCCAAGCATTACCAAGTAATAAGCCCTCTACATTTTCCATTATTGCGACTTTTGGTTGTAACTTTTCAACAGTATCTATAAAAATAAACAATAAATCGTCAAGTGTTTGTTCTTTTTGGCCTTCCCTAAACTTTTTCTTTTTACCCCATGAGTTTTCTCTGTCACCAACCATAGAAAAGGTTGAACATGGTGGGCTGCCGTCTAAAATATCTAGGTTATACAACTCTAAAGGTAAATCAGTTCTTTTGTTAAAGTCTCTTATATCCTCTAAAAAATTATATTTAGGGTGGTGGTTAGCAACATATATTTCATTCATTCTTGGATCAATTTCATTACAACCTAAAACCTCACACCCACATAGTTTATAACCCATAGTGGAGCCACCACCACACGCAAAACAACTAAATACTTTTAGACCGTTTGACTTTGGGTAGTCTTTAAACCACCATTTCCAGTCAGTTGATTTTTCTTGTTTTTCACCAAACAAGTTAAGTTGTTCTATCATTCCTCACCTCGATTCATTATTATTTTTTTAGTTGCTAACTGACACAAACAAATTAATTATAAAGCCAGTGGTCTTTGTAGTTAGGAAAATTCTCGGGCTCACTATAAGGTGATATTTTCTTAAGCCCAAACTCCACAGAGTCTTTAAAGTATTTAAATTTATTTTGTATTGGCTCACCATTTGCGTCAAAGCCTGTAGCTCTTTGAACAAAATACATAACACAAGCTCTAGTTATTTCAAAGCCATGTTCGTCAGCAACTTCCTGAATAAAGTAATTGTATTGATCCATAAATATTTCGTCATGCTCAATATAATTATTTTTAACTAATTCTTTAATAAAAATGTTTGGCTCAGGTAAAGCAATTGCTTTATCTTTTTTATCTATTATATCTTTTGTTAAATTAGTATTTAATTCTTTATTACTTAATTGTTCGTGGTTTTCCGTTTTCGGTTTTTCCGTTTTAGGGTTTTCCGTTTTCGGCTCCACAATTTGAGGGCACTCGAAAATGTCATAGTCATAACCCTCGAACTGCCCTTTTTCATTTACTACTCTTGTTCGCTTTAAATAACCAAATTTCTCAAGCTCTTGAAGTGCTGTCATTACTGAATCTCTACCGTCTTTAGATAAAGTTACTAAACCTGCAATAGAATAGTCCCAGTTATCAGGTAAAGAAAGCATTAAAGATAAAAGCCCTTTAGCTTTTAAAGACATCTTTTTTTCTCTAAAATGAAAATTGCTCATTACTGTGTAATTTTGGTTTTTGTGAACTCGCATAACTGCCATTGTTGTCAATCACCTTTCTAGTTGCGTTATGAGTTCTATTATAATGATTTTTTATGTCGATTCAACACTTTTTTTGTAATTTTGCTCTTTAGTGACACATTCTAATCATTATCATTTTGAAGTAGCATAATTTCACTTATTGACATAGTATTTATGTCAAGCTCTTTACAGTCTTGAATAACAGCGTCAAGAACTCTTTTCATTTCAGAGCTGGTGTAAGTGCTTGATCCAAAGTAAGCCATTAATTTAGTGTAGCCTTGCAATTTACTTTCTCCAAGGTTTTCACAAAACCAGCCCAAACCGTTTTTACCCCATTTAGAAATAAAGCTTTCAACAGCTATATTTTGAATAGGTAAAATTTCAAACACTCCAAACTCTTTTATATAGTCTCTATAGACCGCCTCTTTGCCTCTATTCAGCTTTATAGCAATTTCATTAAGTAAGCCCCACATATAAGCATTTTGACTTAAAGAGCGCCTTTTTGACACCTTTTTAACAGTAACAAACAAAGGAATATCTTTTAACCCCTCAAAAGCCTGTATGTTGTTTTTAGAGGTTACAAAAGTTATTTCTGCTTTTCCGTCCAAATTTAGACTAAAATGTGGGTTTTGCTCAACCTCAAAGTTTAAAGTCATTTTCGTCCTCGTCTAAAATAATTGATATAAGCTTATATTTTCTGTTAGAGCCTCTTTGTTTAGTCAAACAAGCTCGTCTATAAACACTATTTGTGTTTTTTATGTTTAAAGCTTTTGCTGCTTGTGTTGCATTATCAAAAATGTCAACTATAAACTCAAACTCGTCATTTGTTACTAACAAGTATGTTCTTTCTCTTTTGCTTATAATTAGTTACCCCCTAAACTAAGTATAATTACGCCCAAATTCTTGCAAAAAGTTTTTCTCAGGATATTGCATTTCAAACGCCTGCTGCCCTTGTTTTTGTAACCAGCGCATACGCTCAATATTGTGGTGCACTCCATTTGGTGGCTCATTATGACATGAATGGCATAGATAAACCCACAGCCCATACTTTTCAGACTTTTTTCGGTTACTTGCTCCAAAAATATGATGTTTTTCAAGCCAAACTGTTGATCCACACATAAAACATACTGGCTCATTAGATAATATTGACTTAGCCATTTTGGTTGCCTTGATTATTTTTAGCTACTAACTCAATTTGAGTAAGTATGTTTTCTCTACTGTCTTTAAGCTCACTCATAATGTCCTCTTTTGTGGTTCTTAAGTCTGTTTTTACATCAGTTACAGTTCTTTGTTGTGCCCCACTTGTTAAAGCTGACACCACTATAAAATTTAAAGCTGCTTGTGCTACTGATTCCCATAACCCTGCAAAATTCATACAATACCCCTTTTCTATACACTTTCAATGTATTGTTCCTCTAAAGTTGTGTATTCTCCATTTTCAAGATAAATTAGATAAAAATTTGTTTTAGGTGTAATATAAATTGAAATTATTACACCATTAACCCAAGTTGGGTTTAAAACATTTTCTGTTATATTTGCTTTTACTGTATCACCTATATTCATTTTTTAACCCCTTTTAAAACGGTAAACCTGAACTATCTACTTCAACTATTCCAGAATCTTGCGTTTTGTCTTTTCTGTTTATTATATTTAAAGTTTCAATTACACACTCACTAACAGTGTGCTTTTTGTTATCTTTTTCATAAGTTCGATTTTGCCAGCGTCCAACTAGCTCAATTCTGTCACCCTTTTTAGCATATTTTTTTAAAAAGTCAGCTTGCACACCCCATGCAATAAAATTTACAAAAGTTGTGCCATATTCACCATTTGTTTTAAAATCATTACGAATAGCAACTGTATTACTTACAACAGCTCTGCCATTAGATGTTTGTTTTAATTCAATATCTTTACAAATGTTACCTGTTAGTAATACTTTATTCATTTTCGTCAACCTCTTTATTTTTGTTGGTTTTTATCTTAAAATGATTTAACAATTCAAGTGCTCTGTCTCTGTCTTGATTAGGAATAAAACAAGAGTTTATCCAAAGGCTGCCACCAATTAAAAGCTCTGGCTGGGTTTTTTCAATAAACCATAAACATTCATTTATCCAGTTTTTAGCCTCTTTGTTTTCAATTTTTAATAAAGCCAATTGCTTTTCGTTTTCTCTTAAATCTTTTCTCGCTTTTTCATACTCTTTTACAAAAAATTCCTCTAAAGTCATTATTCCACCTCTTTTAAAGTTATTCTTATTGACGGTTTAACAATTGTTGTTTTAGAGTAATTCGCTGCTATGTCAGGTTTTTCCTCTTTTAATCGTGCACTATCAATAGTAGTTCTTTGGCTTTGATCAACATACACTATTTTAAGTTTATTGCTTTCAAAACTTTTAACAGCGTTTTTTTCCATTGCTGCCATAACCGCCTCTTTAACATCATTTAGCAACGCCTCACCCTCTTTTTTTTGACGCTCAGCTTGCTCAATAATTTGCTGAGCCTTTTCTAAAATTACTAACTGACTATAAGGAATGGCTACATTTTGCTTATATAAAACACCATTACGCTCACACTCCATAAGCTTTTCTACTTCATTTTTTGGCTTAAAAGGAATAGGCACTACTTTTAAATTTCCGTCTTTATCAAAGTGAAAAGCCTCACCTCTTTGAGCTTGCCAGCCTAACAAGCAATTATATATTGATAACTGCCAGCTAACTGCCTCTTTATGCAATGTAGCTGTAGTTTTAATGTCAGCAATAACTAACTCACCGTCATAGCTAAGCAATAAATCAAGTGTGCCAGCGCAAACATCATTGTAAACAATACATTCACTTTCTCTACACTCAAACCCTTTTTCCGTTTGATACTGTATATAATTTTCAAGCTCTTTAGTAAAACCAATTTCACCACGCTTATTATAAGCCTCAATTTCAGCATGAATAAAAGAGCCTCTTTCGGCTTTACGCTCTAACACATCTTGACTAACACCTGAATAGTCAGGCGCCAGCCCATGTTTTTGCATTAACCTAGTTACACTAATCAACTCTTTTCCGTTATCAAAATACTGGTGAGTATTAGCTTTAAACTCAATCATTTTACACCCCCATTGACAGATCTTTTTTGCTCAATACACTTTTTTAAATCGTCATTTGTTAAAGCGCTTACATTTTTCTTTAAATAAACAGCAACTTTGTTTAAGTCAATGTTTAAATTTTCAGCCTCAATTAATAAGTTTTTGTCAAGGTTGCTTTCAACTGATTTAAGCTCTTGGCTTGCCTCTTGGTCAGGATCTTCACCAGTTACAATTTTGTAAGCTTTTAAAAGAGCATATTTGTCGGCATAAGTCATAGCTTTTCCAACGCTTTTGTCTCCACTGTCGATTCCGTCACCATAAGAGGTTATATCAACAAATTCGTCAGGCTTGTCAATGTCAACAAACCTATAAACTACTTTGATTCTAACAAAAAGCTGCTTTTTGGTGTTGCCATTATAGTCAACACTTTCTAGTGTGTTACTTTCTACAATTTCCCTTGATACTGGAAAAGAGTAAATTCTGTATTTGTTCTCTAAAGGTTTTACAGCTCTTAAAACATCTGCCTCACCAACAGCCTTATATTTAGCGTTTTTTGTAATAGCAACCTCTAAATTTTTTGCTACAGTTTGTAAGTCATTTGTAATAAGACTTAATTTTGTATAAAGATTTGGTATTATTATTTCAGGCTCTTTTTCACTCATTACAAAAGCGCCAGTATCTTTTAATTCTTTTATAGCTTTTTCAATTGTCATAGCTAACCCCTTTTTATGTTTTTGGGTTTTGAATTTCCCACATTTTTTCGTCTGAAATATTTAGTAACTCTTTGATTTTTTCCCAAGTTTTTGGGTTGCCATGTCTTATTCCATTTTCAATTAAAGAATAAGCACCAGCTGAAATACCTAGTTTTTCAGCCATTACTTTTTGAGATAAGTCATAATCTATCCTTAGCTTTTTCAACTCTTTTCGCACCAAAACGCTCACCCCCTTTTAATTTTCTAGTCAAAATGACACATTTTCAATAAAAATTAAGTGTCTTATTTGCTCAAACCCTAGTATTTATCGCACTTTTTTTATATATAGGTAAATATTCATATTTATTAAAAATCTTGGCTCTAAAGCCGCCCTACACCCTCGATAAATACTGAATTTTAAAGGCATAAAATTATATCATAATAATTTTTTTAGCACAACTTTTTTGATACTAAATACTAACTTTTTGTAAATTCAATTTCGTCATACTTTTTTAAAGCATAATCAATAAAAAAGTCCATTTGCTTTTGAGTTAGTAAACCACATTCAACAAAGCCAACTATGCGCCCCATAATTAAGTTAAACTCATACTCTGAATTTTTTCCTTTCTCATTAAAATAAACTGGTAACATTTCAATACTGTCCTTAACTATTGCACCTGCAGTTTTTTTAAGCATATTTGCCTCCATTGTTTTCGTATTGTATAATTATTTACATAAAAGCAACAAAAGTTGCACTGTGAAGAAAAATATAACATATTCAAAATGAAAAACAAAGTTGGTGGCTAAATTGAGTGAAAACATTGGCAGAAAGATTAAAGCTATAAGGAAAACAAAAAAACTTACACAGCAACAATTTGCTGACTTAGTAGGCATTAAGCGCTCTAGTGTTTCTAATTATGAAATTGGTAGGCGTGCCCCTCACATTAAAGAGCTACAAAGGATATGTGAAAAATTAGGCGTGCCACTAGATTATTTTGGTGTCAAAAATAGTGAAATTAATGACTTAATTGCTAGAGCTCGAATTGTCTTTGAAGATCAAGACTTTTCTACTGAGGAAAAAGCAAGGGTATATAAAGAAATAATGAGGCTATACTTGAATATGGAAAACGAATAAACTTTACCCCCAGTTTTTAGCTGGGCTTTTTTTAAAAACAAAATGCCACAGTTCGCAACATTATTTAGCTATTTCCCACAATACAACTATTTACTGAATATTCTGTTTTTAATAAGTCAAAATAATTAAGGATTATCTTTACTTACTGAAATTTCCACTATCTTTTTTACTTTAATTAATGTTATAATTAAAGGTTACACTTTTTTTCGGTATAGATAATTAGGTATTATCTTTACTTACTCGATTTTCCAGTATATTTTTAGCTAAAAAAATGTTATAATAAAAGGTTTATACAAAAAAGAGGTCTTTTGACCTCTTTTTATTGTGGTTTTGACAAAGCAATAGTGCCTCTTATGTTTGAATAGCCTGTGGTTACATACAAAGGCAAGGCGCTCACTAAATCAGTGCAATTTATATAGTTGCCTGTGCCTACTTGATAAACTGAATTTACTTGATAATAGCCATTTCGTGACACTGTTGGAGCTGACACCCCATAAAGTATAGCAACAGCATTGCTAGCGCTCTGTCCTACTACAGCACTTCTAGCTGAGCTGGTGCCTGTATAAGCTAGATATTCACCGCCATTAAGTCTGAGTAAGTCTGTATTTAAAAAGCAATAAGAGTTACCACTTGCATTTGATACACTGCCTCTACAGTTTGTATAAGTTCCCTCTTTTCCTATGTATGAGCTAAGGTAACCATTTATCCAAAAACGAGAATTTTCACAAGTTACATTTCCATTAAACACTACTATTGAAGTGCCTGAGGTTGTTCCATTTGCAACTAAATTGAGCCCAGTTACATTAAAATTGCTGCCAGCGAATACATAAACATAAACGCCACTCACACTTAAATTAATTTGACTGCAATTTGAAAAGTCTAAGTTTACTTTTCTGTTGCCAGTATTAAAATTAAACATCATGTAAGGGTTAGCGCTTGTTCCTGCACCACCTACTGGCACTGGGTATTGAGTTCCATTATTACAACCAAAAGTGCCCACAATTTTTAAATTTAATGAGCTATAGTCAGTGCCACCACTCATAAAGGTGTTGACTATGTTTGTGATTTGCTGGTTATCATTTAAGCCATTACAAATGTAAGTATAGTCAAACGCCTCTTTAAGAGTTGCAACATCATTTACCCACTCATTATAAGAGCCTATAACTGTAGCTAAGCCCTCACCGTCAATAAAGTTATTTAAAACCACGCTTATTTGAGCTCCAGCGCTTTTTTGTTGAGTAAAGGTTATAGTTATAAAGCCACCACTAGTAGAAACAGTATAGTCAGTGTTTTCCTCTTTTAAACCATTACAATAAACCTCTACTAAAGAATATCTGCTATTGTAAAGATTAGCTGCTATGTTAGTTACTGCTACAGTTCCAGCGCTTGTTAGTGTTATATTACTTTCAAATTGCTGCACAATTGCGTCATAGTATTCGTCATAGCCTTTAACAGCTGTAAACCAAGGGCATAATGTTTGATCACCTCTACAGTCAGTTATTTGAGCTTGAGCTATACTAGTTGCATTAGGTTGAACCTCAATATAAGCCAACATTAAGTCGTAAACGTCACTAGTTCTAGTTAAATTACTAACAGTAGGTATATTAGAATCACCTGTAACTAACATTAATGAGGTATTTCTACCACTTTGTGTTTGAGTGTTATCCATTCTTAAAATTACATAATCATACCTAGAGCTTGAACCTGTTGGAGCTGTAGCAACTGTAAAACTTACTAAAGCTGTGTTGCTGTATGGTTTACCTTGAATAGCTGCTTTACCTGCTTGAACATTAATACCCATACCAACATTAGCAACAACTTTTAAACCCTGTGGCTCTGTGCTAACTACATTTGTTTTTACAACTCCAGTGTCCCACACAGTAGCAAGCCATTGGCTTATGTCGTCAGCATTATAGTTTCTGTCATAGCCAGTAACAGTGCTACTGTCTGGAAAAGCATTAAAGAAAAACCCTTTTTCAGCCATATTATTTCACCCCTTTTGCATTATTTTTTAAAAGCCCAATTTGAGCCTCAATAAGACTTTTTAAATACTCGTCAACGTGGCTAAAATTCGATTCTAGCCAAGTTTGAACATAATAAGGTATATTTGCCTTAATATAATCTAAAGCGTGTCTAAGCGCCTTTTTTTGCGCCTCAGTGTCAAACATATCTTTGTCTTTTAGTTCTTCAACATAAGTTTGATATGTTTCTAAAACAGCATTTTTAACTACCTCTTGGAGTGACATCATAATTGTTTTAAGTTTGTCATTCTTGATTTTCTTATTAATTAAATAAGTGCCATAAAAAGCTAACAAACTTACTGCCAACCCAACTAAAGTGGTTATAGCGTCAATTATTGTGCTGTTTAGTTCCATTTTAAGCCCCCTTTTTAAAAATTTGTTTTTCTAAGTTTCTTATTCTTGTTTCATGCTCAATCAATTTTTCGTGGTCACTATCCATTTTTTCGTCAATTTTGTCAAGTTTTTTTTCAATCTTAACAAAAGCCTCATTAATTGTAGCAATGTCATTTCTTATAGTAGTTATGTTTTGCACATTAATTTCTCTTTCTTTTTCGTGTTCTTTAGTTTCTTTTCTAGTGCTAAATATAAAGCTTGAAAGCACACCTACAAAAGACAAACAAAGTGCCAAAACACTAACTATTTCGTCAGTTAGCATAATACCTCCATTTTCATTAGAAAAACCACCTTATGTGGTAGGTGGTTTTTAGTTATGGCTTTATAAACAATTGAACCCAGTAAGCCCCATAAGAGCCACCCTCTACATACCCCACACCTAATTCAGTGTAGTCTTTGTTTAAAATATTTGCTCTGTGCCCACTCGAATTTAGCCAGTCAGTCATAACCTGTTTAGCTGTTTTCTGCCCTGCTGCAATGTTTTCACCAGCATAAGAATAGTGAACTCCAAACTGTTGCAACATCTCAAAAGGGCTGCCATAGGTTGGGCTTTCATGAGAAAAGTAATTTTTATTTTTCATGTCCTTAGCCTTTTCTGTAGCAATTCCATTTAAGTTATGAGAAAGTATCAACTCTTTTAAGCCTTGTTTTTTGCGCTCAACATTAACCAATTTTAGAATTTCTAGTGCTTGGCTAGTTTCTGTTTGTTCTGCCTCGCTGTTGCCATGCTCAATATTGTCAGTTTGTGAATTTTCATTTGTTGAGTGCCCCTCACTACCATTAGGTAGCTCCACTTTGTCATTTGGATAAATAACATCATGATCTTTAAAATGATTATTCAACCCTTTTAAGTGGTGAAAATTCACATGATAACGCTTAGCAATTCTCCACATAGAATCACCTTGCTTAACTGTGCAGTGCTGAGCCCCTACAGGTGTTGCAAGTCCAAAAATCAAAAGTGACAAAGTTACGGTTTTTAATACAGTTATACTTTTCATGATTTTTAGTTTGTGTCACAATGTAGCTTTTATTCCGTTTGGTAGTCAGCATTTTCTGTGTAACCATTAGCGTCTTGTTTGAATGTGTATTTTAATATTCTGGCTGTGGCTGAATAACCAAAATACTCGTCACTAACGCCTACTAAGTCACCTATAAAAAAGTCTGTTTCAAACTCATAAAGTGAATTTTTAAGGTCAATTTCTCCAGCGAACTCAGATGTTATAATGTGCTCAGCCAAAGTATTTTTACCCTCTTGAATCTGCCACCCTTGATAAAGTTGGCTAGTTGGTGTAGTTTCTTGCTCATTTCCGTTAGCGTCAGTATATTTGGTTGACAAATTAGACTGTATAGTTATTTCAGACCTGTCAATGTTTGTTTTTCCTAAATCATACTGCTGAACATAATCAGTAGTTACCTCATTTTCAGTAAAAGTTGATACAACTTGACAATAAGTTCTATATTCCTCACTTGTTTCTTTATAATCACTTGAAATAAGGTTATCTAGTGACTGTGAAAACACAACTTGATTAGACAGGTCACGCCCCTGAATTGGAATATAGTTTATTTGACCGTCAAACGTGCTATAAGCGCCACAAAGGTTAGTTTTAAGTAAATTACTCACAAAGTCCCATAAGTTGCCTCTAGTGGCTTGTGTGGTGTCAATTTCAATGCCTGTATTCGATAACACAGCATTAAAACCAACTATTTTTCTATAACTAACAGCACTTGCACCCATGTTTTTGTCAACTAACTGAAAAACTGCATTGTCTAAACTAGTTGGCAACTGCCAAGGTGTCATTATAATACGCCTAGTAAGCAACCATTTAGCCTCATACCCTTTAGCGCTTATCATTCTTGATCCATTAGAGGAAAAAGTGTATTCTATGCTTTTAATTATCCATAAATAAGGCTTGTTAGGTATTTTGACATAGTTACCCATTTGTAGCGCTGCTAAATTGCTTGGAGTTGCTGCACAATATACCTCAAACTGTCCTAGCTCATAATAAGCAAGCTCAAACCAGCACTGACTAGGCTCCACCAAAGCAAAAGGCTCTAAAGTGTATTTTCCTATAACTTCAACATAGGGTATCATTTATTCATACCGCCTTTTGTATGAAATTGTAAAATAAACTTCACTGCTGCCACTAGTGGTTGTCACATTAAAAGTATTTGCGCCAGTTTCTAGCTGTAGCCAGTTAGTGCCATTAAAAACCAAGTAAGACAGTAATGGCTCACCATTATAAGTGCTTAAACCATTTAGGGTTATGTATTTGTTACCTGTTACTGTGTTTATCTCAATTAAGTCGTTTTGTTGTAGTGTTAATGGCTTGTTTGAACTGCCTAGCTGCATATACCAGCCATTTTGTGCCCCAGTGCTACATGACAGCCTAGGGTTTTGAACCTCACCCAAAGCAGTTATTTTAATATTAATTCCTATTGAAACATCTCCATTATTAACAAATGTTTTTTCTAAGCTAGTGTCAACCTCACCAAATGGACGCCCACTTGGTGTAAAGTATTGACCAGCCACAGGAAAAAACAATAAATCAATATAATTAGAAATTGCATTAATAACAGTGTTTAGATCTTCCCAGTAGGGCTGCCCACAATATATGTCAAGCTGAATTTTGCACAAGCCTAACATTCTGCTATAAGGTGGAATAGTTGCTATTCCTTTAATGGTTATTTCTCTACCGTTTTCAATTTCCGTTAAAGTAACATATTGCTTTGACTTTACAACGTTTGTAAAAAAGTCAATACTGTTTCTTATGTCAGGTATTAAATCAAAAGTTAAAGAAATACCTCTAGGTAATGCCTTTACATTTTCAATTAATGCACCGTCTTGATAAGGAATATCTACTGTTGAAATATCTGTATCAACTCCATGTAACGCCTCACAAGCGCTCAACTTAAAATAACTATCATTGTTGAGCAGGTCAAGTGTTTGACCGTCTTTATTAGTTAAAGTTAAAATCATACTTGACCTCCAACAATTCTTTTTGTTTCAATTTGGGCTCTATGCAAAGCATATTTAGTTGATTCCATTTTTTCAAAAGTATAGTTAAAGTTATTTGTTACATTTCCTCTAACATTCAGCTTATTTGCTAGTCTATCTGCTAACTTATCAAGCCATTCAGTATTATGCTCTAAAGGAACTATAGCCTCTTTTCCGTTTTCACCAATTCTAGCTAAGGTGTCTTTAGTAACTACACCACCCTTAGCTAGTAAAGGAATTTCAGGAATGTTAAAACCAAACTTTTTCCCACCAATTAGAGGCACCCAGTCAGGCACATCTATTGAAATTTTGTTTAAACCTCTAATTAAAAAGTTAAGTCCTTTTGCAACTGAATTGAAAACTGTTTTAAATACACCTGCTATCGTTTCGACAACTGGTATCAACCAATCTATAACAGCTTTAGCTGTTGACTTAATTTTATCCCAGAGACCTTTCCAAAAATTACGAAAACCCTCGCATTTATTCCAAAGCAGCACAAATGCACCAACTAAAACACCTATTGCAGCAACAATTAAGCCTATAGGGTTAGCCAGCATTGCTGCATTGAGCCCAAGCTGAGCAATTTTAACCAAATTCATAACTGTTGTTATTGTTTTGTATGCAATTGTAGCTGAAACAATACCAGCAACCACCGCCCCAATTGCTGGAGCTAGCCAATTCATATTGTCTAAGATCCAGCCTAAAATACTCATAAGTGGTGGTAAAACGGTATTTACCAAGTCAGAAATTAGTTTTGCAATATTGCTTAATAAAGTTTCAATATCTGCCTCACTAAATTTCTCCATAATTTTGGTTAAAGCCTCAGCCATTATGGTTTTAAAACTTGTTATTGCTGGCTGAACTTTAGTGGCTATTTCAGCCATTTTATTGTTATAGTCATTTTGCGCTTTGGTTGCCTCTATAACATCTTTGTTAGTTTCGTTGTAAGCGTCACCAGCCTCACCATAAAGCTCATTAAGAGTTTTAATAATTAAACTTTGTCTTTCTTGCTCGGTATTGCAAGAGTCTAATTGCTTTTGAAAGCCCTCCTCACTCTTACCAGCCCAGTTAATTGCGTCTGTCAAGGCGCCAGTGAGCTGACCAGTCTTGGCAACTTCATTACTCGCCTCCATGAGCGATTCAATCGGTAAACTGTTGCCATATGTCGCAAAAATACCTGTGCCAGCCCTAACTAAAGTGTTTAGTTCTTCTTCAGTGTCGGCTAGTTGTGCCATGTGTTGCATTGTCTCAGTAGTTTTAGCAGTATCACCTAAAACAGCATTAAAGTCATTATAGATTTTTTTAGCTGTTTCTGCTGAGTGCCCTGCTTGCTCAAAGGAAGTTTGAACTCTACCTTGCTCAAGTCTAAGCTCAGCAGTATTTTCAACCAAGCTAGACAAACCTTTAACAGCTCCAACACAAGCTGTGGCAATTCCAGCAATACCAACCACAAAGCCTTTAGTTATAGCTGAGCCAGCCTCACTAGCTGCTTGTTTACTGTCCTCAATTTCTTTGTTTAGCTTGTCAAGTTCTTGTCTAGTTTCCACTCCAGCACTTTCAAGCTCACCCAAAGAATCTGAGTAAACTTCAACAGCCTTACTAGTTCGCTTGATTGCTGTTTCTTGAGCTAAAATTTTGGCTGCTAGTTGCTGAGCCTCTTTTGAGTTTTCTTTTCCTGCAGCAACTAAGTCATTAAAACGCTTTTTACTATCAAGTAAAGCAGTTTGTTGAACTTTAAGGGTTTTATTTAACTGGTCTATTTTAGCTTTTAACCCCTCTTGGCTGTCAGACCATTTGCCTAAAGAGGCTGTGGCATTTTGAAATTGCGCATTAATGCCCTTAATTTCACTATTCATTTTTTGAGTAGCTGCATTAAACTGGTCAATATTAGCCTCAAAAGTGGTTACTATTTTCCTTTCACTATCTGCCATAAGCGCCCCCCTTTAATGCCAAGTGGCTGTTTTTGAAGTTACCCAGCCCTCTTTAGCTTTTTTGTTTTTAAAATCATGAATTACAACATCTACAAACAAGTCGTAAACATCTCTAGTTTCTGCATTTATTACCTCAAAGGGTGATAAGCCTATAAAACGGTTACAAAGCGTTTCTACAACGTTGTAAAATGATTCACTTATACTTTGTTTATTATTAGACGGTGGAGCGCTTAATTTCACCCCACCGTTAATTAGTTTTTTTCAGCATTACTCAAAATTTTATTTGTTTCTGCTGTAATTTGATTTACAAACTCCAACCATTCTACAGGATCTAAATAATCAAAGTCTTTATCCTCAAAATCAGGAAAAATTGTTTTAATAATTTCAATTGTTGCCTGCTCTTGTTCTTGAGCGCTTTTTTCATTTAAACCCTCAGCCAAAGCACTTACTTTTTTTGATACCTTTAGCAACAAACGCCTACAAACATATGTTTTTGTAGGTTCTTCAGTGCTACAATCTGCATAAATATTGAGTTTTGCTTCCATTTACTTCATTCCTTTTTTCAAAAATTAATTAGTCACCTAAAACTGTAGCTGCATTGTCAGGCGTTATAACTTCACTAAAGAAAGTGTCAACCTTGTCTGCATTGTCAGCTGTAATAGGTAAATCTAAATCAAGATTGCGCTTGCCTGTTGAAGTCCACGCTTTCTTTGGTGCTACATTTACAATTTCTACAGACTGCC
>Ga0247609_10001204_pt1 | contig 31900 bp, 50 predicted proteins | sample 172DNAGHGlowgp2_FD_193487 | JGI IMG/M metagenome (GOLD analysis project Ga0247609, IMG submission 193487) | Sheep rumen microbial communities from Palmerston North, Manawatu-Wanganui, New Zealand - 1728 DNA GHGlow gp2 | ecosystem: Host-associated > Mammals > Digestive system > Stomach > Rumen ... | reverse complement strand
GTCCTTCCCAGTCAGTGTCCTCATCGAGGATGCTGTTGGCAAGCCTCTGCGACGGGCCGTCGGTGTACATGAGTTTCGGGGGCATCATGCCCTTAATCAGGTTCGCCTTGCTGTTGGGGTGTTTCCCGCAATTTTCATATCCCATCTTTAATCTTGTTTATATAGTCGTTGATATCGTTTTCCATTGCGTCCTTGATGTGCTGCTTGCCAAGTAGCCGGTGAGCCTCATGGTGGCACTCGCTGCACAGGGCGATGATGTTGCTTTCATCGTAGGCAAGCGCTTCCATCTCCTCCCTGGTGCTTGCGCTCTCGATCGGGACGATGTGGTGCACTTCAGTCGCCTTCCTTGGGCGCGGACCGCCGACAAAGTATTTCTTCACGCACTGCTCGCAGAAGCCGCCGTTGTTGATGGCGTTCTTCAGCATCTTGGCACCTCGCAGGTCTTGCCACCGGCGCCCAGTGATGATGCGCCTGTACTCAGGGTTTCTTTGGTCTTTCATATCGTATGTCCTTGAACATTGATGTGAGCTCTTCCTCCTGGGCTGCAGCTCTCATGGCATCACGCTGTTGCCTGGTGCCCTCGACGATGTAGCGCATGAGGTCAATGGGAGGGCGCTCATCCTTCCACGCCTCTGGGTCGGCCAGACGGATATAACTGTCGATAAGCAGCCGGAGCAAGGAATATATCGATTCCCTGCGCCGTGCGAGTATCCGCTCAAGGGCTTCAGCCTCTTCCCTCGTCAGCCGTGTCGCTATGAACTTGTAAGCCATTCTATCTATATGCAATTCAGTTTAACTTCCCGCCGAAGTCCGAATTCATCGTTCCAAACTGCGGGCTGGGGTTTACTGGCCATCGCCCTCGCCAAAAAAAACACCCCCGTCTTCGCGCGGGATCACCCGCCATGGCCCGCTTAATCATAACTGTTTTCGTATTCCATACTCGCAGATGAGGGTGGCATCTACCTTGTTGTCATCGTATATGCGGCTGCGCTCGCTCCTACGGAAGTCCATCTTCGGGAACAGTCTTGTCGCAGCATTGAAGTGCATCTGCTTGGTGTTGTCTGCCTTGTCCACGGCTTCGCAGATGAACTTCTGCCACTTGCCTGGGGTGACGGTGCAGTATGGAATGCCAAATGCCTCTATCGCACCGATAATCATGCCGTAGTTAGTGCCGAACGAGAATGTGCTTGCCACGCCTTGATGGGGCATGCTATGCACCTGTTCGACCACAGCCATGACTCTGTACCCTGCCAGCCTCCCAAGCGTGTCAAGCATTTCACGGCTGAGTCTGTTCCCGGTGAACAGAGGATAATGACTGTAACTGTTGTAACTGCTGTCGTACACACACATGAATCCCTTCTTGCCTGGGTCGATACCGATGTAATAGTTTTTCATAGTCTCTGGTTCAGCTCCTCCATCAGTTTGGTTACTATCCTTGCTGCCCTCAGGTTCAGCCTCGGCTCATCGAGCCACGCGCGGACAGTTCGGTTGTAGTGCATTACGCAGACATGGTCACGGCCAAGACGCTTGCCGACCGATGTCAGCGTCATCGAGGTGCAGGTGTATGCAAGATAGGACACGATGGCCCTTGCTTCGGCAAACTCACGCTGCCTGCCCTTGTTGCACATTTCTTCATCGGTAACGCCCGTCTCACGGGCCACAGCATTGATGATGCTGTCGATGTCACGCTTGACGATGCTTCGCTCAAGCATATCGGCTGCGAGGTCGATGGCCTCACCGATAGCTTGTGCGGTGAACGGCGGGTCGCACGGCTCGTGATCGCCGCGCCTATATTCGTTGTACTTGCGCAATATGTGCGCTGCTGTTGATATTGTCATAAGTACCAGGTCTTTTTCTTGTTCTTTCTCCATTGTCGCCATTCCTGACGGCGTTTTCTCTCTTCTTCGTCCATCGTGTTTCCGATGTTCGCCTTGTTGGCGAATGAGCGATAGTCGGGTTCGGTCATATTTGTTATTGATATGTTGCTTCTATTGCTTTGAAAATTTCGTACATCACTTGCGGGACTATGGCATTTCCGTAGGCTTTTAGCGACTCGGTTCTCCACTTTGACGGAGAAATGGTAAGGTCGCCCAAAGGAAAGGGAAGCCCATCATTTCCTCGGTGAACAGGGGAGACAGTCGGGAAGGCGTCCCATCGTCCGCAGCCTGCGACACCACGATCTTGGCGACTTCTTCCTCCAAATTGCTCTTGTTGTGCTCGGCCAGTGCCGGATTGTTCAAGTCCATCTCGTTGACAACATTGCTGCGTGGGGTCGGTAACAATCCGCTCCCTGCCATTGCCGACAGGCTTTGACCCATCTGCGAATCGGGGTTGTAGGTGTTCGTCCCTTTCACCCCCTCTATTGCAGTCGGGGTCGGCAGCATCCTGTGATGTGCAAGGTCGCTCAATCCCATTGAATGGCTTGCCTGTGTCACTGGGGTCGGTAATATCGTTTCTGCATCCAATGATGAACACTCGGTCTCTTCGGTGCGGTGCGTTAACGGAACAAGCCGGAATAACAACCGCTTGGACGGCATATCCGTCACCTTCAAGGTCGTTGCAGATGCGTTCAAGGGTAAAGGTCTCTTCGAGTCGGTATCGGTAAAGTGTGTCACCTTCGTCGAATAGACTTTTTTCAGTTGCCATTTCAGTAACGTCGCCCTGCTCGACCATCGTGAGGATTCCAGCAACGTTCTCACACACGACCCAATCGGGTCGGATTTGGTCAATGCACTTGTGCATATACGGCCAGAGGTAGCGGTCATCATCCGAACCTCTTCGCTGCCCGGCATAACTGAATGGCTGGCAAGGGAAGCCTCCTGTGAGGACGTTGACCTTGCCACCCCATTCGCTGAAATCGGTTGTTGTGATGTCTTCATAACTTTTTGAATTTGGGAACCAGTAGCCAAGGACGGCACGGCCAAACTGGTTAATCTCGCAGTGGAACAGGTTTTCCCATCCCAACATTGCCGCAGCCACTTCAGGGCCGCCTATGCCGCTGAATACTGATGCGTGGGTCATTCTCTCAACCTCCTTTCAAGTGCCTCGGCAATCTCCACAGCAGCCTCGACCGCTTGTTGGCTATGGCTGCTTACCATCCGCCCGTTGCTCTCCGCTTGTTTGTACATAATCGGCAGCATGGTCTTGGCTACCTCGGCTTTGTAGATAGTCCAGTTAATCTCGTTCATCTTCCTTGATAAATGGTTTGAATAAATTGTAGAACTGTGCAAACGCATTGCATATCCAAATCTGCTCTTGTCATATTATCATTTTCTAATTATTGGTTTTTCATAAAAAGATGGTCAGCAGCCAATTCCTACTCCTAAAGAAACCAAACAGTTAAACATAATAACCGCCGACCACCTGTGAATTAGAAACTACAACCTCGCGCTGTATGCGCTCAGATGTGTAGGAACTCGTCCTACGGGGTCTTCCGTGGCTCTCTGCCACTCCCTTTACTCTATACATTCATTTTTAAACAAATTAATAATCACATATTCTGCCGTTCCGTAGGCAGCACCCGCCTTGTCGGGTGACGAAAAATGAATAAATCGTGGGAGAGGCGGGAATTGAACCCGCTGCTCAGTGAGAATGTTACAGCCACCTTGCCCATCGTGCGGCTCTTCTCTCCCATAACCGCCGTGCTTCTCAGCATGGGCGGGTTCATCTATAACTAATCCAGTTTTAACTAATCCCCGCTTTCCTGTCTCGCGACAGTTGGGCAGTCGTATCATGAAGATCTCTACTTTGTTGTCGTGGGGAGGGGTGGAATCGAACCACCTATCAATTAACCTATTAACTAAACCAAAACACATTATGAAAAAGAAACATCACTCTTCCTTTCCTCCCCGGTTGTTGCCGCCAGTTTCTCCTCGGTAACGCTGTGCGCCATACCCCGCTTCGACTTTTCGGCATAGTCTTATGAAAAAGAAATCACTCTTATGTTTCCATCTCTCTATCGATGACTTCCCATCCTACGGCTGACTCCTTCATCTTGTTCAGTAGACAATACCGCTCACTCTCTTCCTTGTTGGCGGTTCTCGCCTTTATGAACTTCTGCAAATGGTAGAGCTCCTTGTCGATATACTTGACAAGCTCGTCAAGCATATCGGGGATGCTGGCATAGTCGCAGTCATATTCTCTCCATGTGTCAGCATCGTCGAGCAGTGTCCATTCGTCGCCATCCCAGTATACCTGGTCGGTGGTGATGGTACAATCTCTCTCCAAGGTGATGCCTACCGTCACTTCAGCTTCAATCTCTGGTGGGGCAACCTCGTTGTAAGGGGCATTCGGGTCATTTGCCGCACCAGCGGGATAATAATCATTGTTCATTGTTAACCTCCTTTCTTTGCTTGCGTGGTTTGAAGTTCCGCTCCAACTGGCTGATGACCTTCTGCTGGTCTTTGATGCGACCGATTGCCCAGCGGCGGTGTTCAACCTCGTTCTCATATTTCGCCGTGACATCATCAAGGCGATGCTCCAGTGCCGTGGCATCCTCGATGAGACGGCGGGTCTCCTTATGCTCCTGCTTCCGCTCAATCCATTGCAGGACATTTGCACACAGGCTTGCCACTGCAATCACTATCAATGTCGTCATCATCATCGTCCCAGAACTTTATCAATGAGTATCGTTACATCGTTGATATCCACCTTGCCGTCGCCGTTCACATCGGCTGCGGCGAGCTGGAATTCGTCCAGCTCAACCTCGTTTCCGAGGGTAAGGTCGATAAGCAGGGTCACATCACCGATGTCACATTTGCCGTTGCCGCTCACATCACCGCGCTCATACCCTACCCACAGGTAGGTCTTCTTTGTGAATGAATAGTCGCTCAACACCGGGCCTCTGCGGTCGAAACCGCTGGAAAGGCGGCCGTCGATGCGGATGTAGCCACGGCGGAACTTCGGCTCAACATAGAAGTTCATCATGAACATTCGGTGATATCCCGGCTCCCATTTGACTGAACCGTAATACTCATAACAGACGCTCATCTCCTCGCCCTCTTCTTGGGGTTGGAGCCAGTATCCGTCTGCCGTCGTGTGGCTGGCTATCGTACCATAGGCGGCTGACACCTGCAATGGACACTCCTCGTGCTGGATGCGTCCGTAGCGGTCATAGTAGGCGATGGTCTGGCCTTCAAGCGGCACGATGCCTGAGACGAGTTTCGGGGTTACACCGACAGGGTAGGTCATCGTCAGGTTGTAGCAGTCGATGTATCCCTCAAGGTTACACCAGAACTCAATCGGCTGATAGCCGTCCAACTTGTTCGGGTTTACACGCAGGGTGTCGCCCGCTGAAAAGTACGACATACCGTTAACACTCATTGCGATGCAGCACATTGCTGCGATAATCATTGATTTTTTCATAATTTTTTAATTTTAGTTGTTTATAAATGTTACCTTAAACTCTCTCCTTTGAACTCTATGAAATTGAATATCTCCTTGCAGCGGTCCGCTACATAGTCGCCGTATAGCGGCACGAGGCTGTCTGGGCTGATGTTCGTCGTTATGTGGGTGACGCTTGTGAGCCGGTGATCGTAGCGCAACTGCAGAAGGAACTGCAAGACATTCATCTTCGTGCCGTAGTTGTTTGCGGGTATCGGCTCCCTTCCGAACTCGTCAATCACGATGTTGACATCGTCGGCGGCATACTGGATGAGTGCGGGCTGACCGTCGGCGGCATAGATGTTGGAAAGTTCGCTGGCCGTCTTCCACCAGGCGCCGAGGCGGTAATCGTCCCGCATGTCGTACCTGTGCCTGACGCTGTTCATGTACTTGCGCAGCGCCTTCATCGACATCGTCTTGCCGCGCCCGAGGTCGCCGTAGAGGAAGAAGCCCTTATCGAAGTCCACCTGCAGCGCGTTCAGCCTCTGGTCCTTCCACACCCAGGCGAACAGGGTGTTGAGGATGTCGCGGCTTGCTTTTGCCGGGTCGAACTTCGGCTCGACTTCGGTGAAGCACCTGCGGAAGATTTCGCTTTCGAGTGCGATGTTCGGTTCACGCCTTGTTGAGGATTTTGAATCCTGTGACACGCTGAACCGGGATGTTGCCGTTCTGATTAGTTCGTTGTCCATTGTTGTTGTTCTTTTTATAGTCCGCTACTTTGTATCTCATGACTGCCAGGAAGTGGGTCTTTGTCCACTCGCCGTCGGGCAGGTTCTGGAAGTCCCAGTCGGTGAACACCTGGAAGGCGAGGTTCTCGTATGTTCCACGGTCAATGCCGAGGCTCATGCAGCCCATCTCCACCATCTCGTCACTCATAACCTCCTCGCGTACGCGTGTGCGCGCGTCGTCGTCGATGTTCTTTAATTGTTCTTTCTTATATAAATGTGTACCCAGGGCCTCAAACGGAGGGGGTGTGGGGGTCTCATTTGGTAGGGGTACCGTTTTAGACCCAGGGTCTGAAATGGAGGGGGTCAACACCCTGTAGACATTCTTTTTGCCGGGATTGAAATCAACGGCAAGCATTCCCTCCTTCTTGAGGTTTGCTACACACCTGCGCCAAGTCTTGACATTGATGCGCAGCACGGCACAAGCCTCGCCTACCGTGAACCGGTAGTCCTTCGGCATAGATGCGATGTACATCCACGTCAGTTTCTCCTCAACCGTCAGATTATCTGAACGGATGATGGCGTTAGGAATCTTTGTGTAGCCCCTGTTGTTCATTTCTTTTCTCGTTTCTCCAGTTGTCTTGCAAGCCGACGCGACAGGCGGCATAGGTTCACGACCTTGGTGCGGTCGTCGCTCTCCATCAGTTGGGCGAGTGCCTGCAAGTACCTCACCGCCTGATCCCGTTGGCTGTTGCTAATCTCAATCATTTATAGATACCAGACTTTTTGCCGGTTCTTCCTGTACTCCTTCAGCTCATCACGGCGCTTCCTGTCGAGCGCACGCTCTTCCGCCTCGGTGAGGAAGACCTGCTTTTTCTCCATTACACAGGCCCTGGTTCTTCAGCCTCGGGCTGAGGCTCTGGTTCCTTCTTCCGCAGGTTCTGCCCGGTGCGACCAGCCGTCACACCTGCAGCATGGATAATCTGCTGGATGGTGTTGCGGGTCACGCCAAGCGAGTCACCGATAGCCTTCGGGCCTTCACCTGCCTGATAGCGACGGATGATTTCGGCTTTCTCTTCATCGGTCCACAAGCGGCGACCGTCCTTTGCGGTCTTCTTCTCTGGCCTCGGCTTGGATGCGGTCTTCACCTCTGCGGGCTGCTGCACCTGCTTGGGTGTCGGCTTGACGGGCTCCTTCAGCGTGCGGATGTAGTCGCCGATGGCCTTAATCGCCTCGTCGAGCCCGCTGGTCTGCATTGCCGTAGTGAACAGCAGGTCGCCCGTTGCAGGGGTGTATGTGATGTTGATTGAATCGTTCATATCGTCACTTGATTTCATCCACACCACACACAAGAACATCACCGACAACGAAGTCGTGGGTCGGCATCGCAGCCTGGAGTATGTCCGTGGCTTTGTGGTTCCTGTCCTTGCCTTTCAGTTTGCCTTCTTCGTCGCATACGATGAGCCGTCCGTCTCGAAGGCTGACCACTTCGATGTAGCCGCCAACGATCGTCTGAAGTTCCTCGAGGGAAAAGTCCGTTCCGTTGTCGGGTTTGATTTCGATGACCTCACCCGATGATTTGATTACTTGTGCCATTGTTTCGCTTGTTAATCGTTTGTGGGTTTGTTGCTCTCGCCCCACTTGGGAAAGTGGTAATACATCTTTGTAATCAAATCCTCAAGGATTTGTGCAGTTGGCACGAAAGTATCACTAACTAATTGCCAGTCAATATCACCATTTTCCTTTCTTGGTATGCTATAATTACTGATAAGCGCAGCGAGTATGATGGTCGCTTGTAAACGCTTGAAATATACTTCATTCATTGTCAGTTCCTCCAAAAATTTTCTTGTTTGTAATCTTGTTAACCTTGTCCTTGTTTATGCGATGCTGAACCATACCTCAATGTCAATCAGTTCCCCGTTCAGGAACAATTCATCGTAGGTGATGCGCTTGACGGTGCGGTTGTCACGGGTCACCGTGTACCACTTGTCCGAGCCCTCCACGGGCACGACACGGTATTCGTGCCCGTTCTGCTCGATTCGGATGATGTTCTTGCTCATAGCGGTAGCATTTTAAAACGGCAGATCATTACCCTGTACCGGCTGTGGCATCGTGCCCGCTGCCTGGGCCTGTGCCACCGTCTGCCACTGGTTGCCCTCGGGAGCGTTCTGCATGGCGTCGGGCGCTGCGCCCTCATCCTTCATGCTCACCCTCCATGCCTTGAGCTCGACATACCACTTGCCGTTGTACTCGCGCCCGTTGATGTCGAAGTCCACGGTCACCTGCTGACCAACCTGGGGCGCATTGTCGCACCTGTCACCCCAGAGCGTGAGAGGCACCTGGGATTCCCTGTCGTTGTCGCTGTAGAACGCGCTCAAGACAAAGGTCTGCTTGCGCCACTCCTTGCCCGAGGACTTGCCTACACCCTGCTCCATCTGGAGCACCTGAATAACTTTACCTGATATCTGCATAACTTACTTGATGATGTTGTTTGTGATGTATTCCTCTGCCAGTGCGATACGCTCATGGATGATGTCGATATCCTCCTGGCACCTCTCAATGGTTGCGATGTGGATGGGTTCCTTCATGTACGGGTTGAAGGCGACGAAACGCCCTGATGAAGCCTCGGTGCAGTCCATCTCAGCCATCATCTGCCAGTAGTATTCAGGCTTCACGCTCTTGAGCGATGCGCCGTCATGCACCAGAGACTTGTACTCGATGAAAGTGGCGGGTTTTGGCACCTTGATTTCGATGACCATGTTCTCCTCCGGCACAATGCCGTCGGGTGATGCGGCATAGTGCATGATGTCACGGTGTGCCACGCTTCCAGTCTCCACGACCTTCTCCCCGGTGACCATCTCGTAGGTCGCACGGGCAAGGTCTTCCATGTCGATGCCGAACTGCATAGCCTTGGTTGTGACGCTGACGGTCTCCAGGTATTCGGTGAACTCCTCGTCGCCGTTCACGATCTTCGACGCGAGGCACCGCTCTGCGGCCACCTCGAAGATGTACGACAGTGCCGTCTTGGTCAGTTCGTTCTTCTTGCTGATGAGTTTGTAAATGCTCGAGCCGGTGAAGTTGCCCAGACGGGCACGGTACCACTGCAGCGAGCGCTGCTCGATGTTGTTGTTGAAAATGTCAGTCCTCATGATGATTCTCTTCGCTAAGTTCCTGTTTACGTTGCTTGAATACTCCGCTGTATTTGCCCTGCGCCTTCACCGACAGCGTGCTCCATATCGCTACCAGGTCGCCCATGGACTCCGCGTTTGCGAGTTGGACACGGATGTCGAATGAGTCAGGGTCGGCGTTGTTGTCGATAGCCAGCAAACCGCTCAACGCTGTCTTCCTGGCATAACTGGAGGTCGCGCCCGTCACCTGCGCTGCGTCCATTCCTTTCTTGTCGGTGGCGAGTTCGGCATAGGCACTCGTCTCGTAGTGCTCGTTACTGTCCAGGATGATGGTCACCGCCTTGATGAACACGCGCCCTCCGCACTCCTCCACCTCGTCGCGGATGACGATTCCGCATCCGTACTTCTTGCACAGTGGCTTGACGGCCTCGAGGATGTCCTCGGTCTTGCGGTAGTTGTACTTGCCGAAGGTGTTCACCTGCGTCTTCGGTGACTTCAACTCTCCCTGTATGGCGATGAGTTTCTGCATGATGTTCATCGCGTCGTTGTTGTCGGTTGTCTTGCTCATGTGATTCTTAAATTAGTCGTACATGTCGTACTTTTGTTTTGCCTCTCCCACCAGCATGTTGAGTATCAGGCGGGTGCTCGTTTCCACTTCAACGGCCTGGATGATTTCCTCCAGCCGTGCGGCGTAAGCCTTCATTTTTTCGATTTCGTTTGTCATAATGGTTGTTTTACTTTCGATAACCTACTGCTTTGGTCTGAATCTCTTCGTTTGTGGGTATGCGTTCACCCATCATCCAGTCTTCAATCTCATCACGATTGAAGTACAGGCGGTTGCCACGGCGGTAGTGTGGGATGTCACGCTTGGCGATCAGCAGACGCAGGTACTTGACCGAATACCCGGTCAGTTCTGCCGTGTCGTTGATATCCAAAACGGTCTTTGCCGACAACGCCGTCAAGGTCTCCAGCCTGTCAAGCCTCTTTGCTATGTCTTCGAGGGATATCATTCGGGCAGCATCTTTTTGCGGTTGAACACACGGGCGATGTAGAGCCCGGAGGCGAATGATGCACCGGCGCCGATGAGAGCCATCCACTTGGCTGCTGTTGTCTCGTAGTCGAACATCAGCAGCAGAGCTCCAGCCATGATGAGAGCCATGACGATGGCCAATGCGAGATGCTTCTTAATCGTTTTCATTCTGCGCCTCCTTTCTTTCCGATTCACGCTTGACAATCCTGTAGATTGTCATTGCTGAAAAGATTTTGTGCTTATGCATCAGGCGCTGCACAACTCCAGTGCGGGGGTGCCCCTCCTCAATGAGCCTTGTATACTCCTCGTACAAAGACTTGTCGCGCTGTTGTTTCAGTGTTAAAATTTCGCTCATTTCTTTTATCCGATTAAACTAATTCCTATCTTTGCAATCATATTCAAAAGGTTTATCGTTTGATATATCTTTTGAATTCGTTGCAAAGATAAAGCAATGCTTTTGATTAGCCAAACATTTGCTTTATATTTAACATTCTTTAATAAAACATTGCTTTATGGAAAAACAAGAAACGACAGTAAAAGAAAGGCTAAAGGCTTATTTGTCAGCGAATAACATATCAATGGCTGAATTCAGCAGAAGGATAGGTGTTTCACCGGCTTATATAACATCAATGAGGAAGTCGATACAGCCCGATAAGGTAGAAAGGATAAAAGAAGAATTTCCCGACCTCGATATTGATTGGCTTCTAACCGGGATAAAGGATTCACCGCCTCCCATGGCCGTTGTTACCCGTCCACGCATACCCTACGATGTGGCTGCTGGTTCCAATGAGGTGTTGGATGGTGTGGCCCTGGCTCAGTGCGAACAGGTCCCAGTCGTGCCCATGTTCCCGAACTACACCTTCACCATGAGGGTGACGGGAGAGAGCATGCAGCCGTTCATCAACCCCGGTGACGAGGTGGCATGCCTCAAGATTGAGGAATCGTCATTCTTGCAGTGGGGACGCATCCATGTGCTGTTCACATCGCAAGGTGTTATCGTTAAGAGGATATTCGATGAAGGTGACGGCATCAGGTGTGTGAGCATCAACGACGCCTACCCCGATTTCGTCATACCGAAAAAAGAGATATATTCGTATAACCTTGTAATAGGACTTGTCCGTCTTTGCAACTGATATGGCCACATGGTTTTGGATCATAATTGGAGCGCTTGTTCTGTTTATGTTGTTCTTTGGCCATGATGAGCCGAAGAAAAAGGGCAGAAAGAAGAATGTCAAATTGCAGCACGGCATCGAGGGTGAGTATTCCATCAAGGGCATCAACAAGAGCGGCATAACCGACAAGTACCTCGGCCACACTGATGGGACTGCAGAAGCGGTCACGGATAATGACTACGACCCTTATGCAGTGGCTATCTATGTCGGCAAAAAGAGGGTCGGATGGCTACCTGCTGGTTGTATTGATGTTCATGAGGCCATAATGGAACTCGGCGGCACCATCGATGTCCATGTGTATATAGGTAAGGCAACGGATGAAGAAAATGGCCGCGAGTTCTACTTCGGCAAAGTCCAGCCAGGACTATGACAGCACGTCTGGTATGTTGTCAACGGCCTCCCGCTTGGCCTTGTCCAGGACATGGGCATAGACTTGGGTGGTTGACAGTTCACGGTGGCCAAGCAACTTGCTCACGGTATAGATGTCGGTAACACCCAACATCATCACGGCGAAGGTGTGGCGGCTGGTGTGGAACGTGACGTGCTTATTGATTTTTGCCCGCTTGCCCCATGCGGTGAGATGCTTGCGGACGCTGCTCCAGTGCATCAGCGGGAACACGGGGGTGTCGTCGCTCCCTCGCTCGCCCATAAGGGCAACCGCCTGCTTGCTGATGTCCAAATATTCCTGTCCTTTGGTCTTGGCCTGCCTGAAGATGATGCGGGTGTAGCCGTCCTGATCGTGGACGTCTGCCCAAGTCAGTGAGCGGATGTCGCAGTTGCGCAACCCCGTCAGGCACCCGAACAGGAAGGCCCGCTTGGTTACATCGTTGTCGCAAGGCGTTTTTGCCAGCAGCCTCACCTCCTCGACGGTGAGGTAGACGCGGTTGGTCTCTTCATATCCTATGCCCTTGACACCTGCGATGGGGTTTGAGGACAGCAGCCCTTCACGGCATGCCTGATTGATGATGTAGCGGAAGGTGGCGACATACACCGCCAAGGTGTTTCTTGCATAGCCTTGTTTTTCGAGGTGGGTCAAGAACCCCGTGAACCATGCCGGTGTGATGTCGGCCAGCATCATTGATGGGCGGCAATAGCCTTGCAGAATGTTGTTCAAAGCGTCATATCTGCGTTGTGTGCTGCCTTTCTTCGTGTCGATGATGCGCTGCACATAGTCACGCAGCGAAATGGCCTGCGTGGTCTTGAACCCGTACTGGCCGTTGCGGACCTCGACCAGACGCTTGGCGCAGATCGCCTCGGCCAGCATCATCGTCTGCCTGTTGGTTTCCTTGTCCTTGCGCCCGTTCTCCTTGACAAGATAAAGTTTAAGGTATTCGTATGTCCTGACGCCTCCATGGTAGATGTCCAGGTACAGGGATTCGTTCCCCGACGGCAGCGTGCGCCTCCTCAATTTCACTGATTGCTTGTTCATGTTCCGACCTTTATTTTGACCTTTACGGGCGCAAAGTTAGCAACAAAATCGCAACAAAAGCAACAAAATAGCAACAAAAAAATATATAATAATATGGTAATGCTATGGTAGTGGAAAATCCCGAAACCCTTGTAAATACCCGCATTTGTTACCCTATCGTTACCATCCCATTATATAAATGTGGTTTTTTAGGGTTAAACATGATTGTGCCGTGCAAACTGCTGTGTGATAGTAGGTTGTCGGCATTCTTTTTTGCGGGTAGCAACAAAACAGCAACAAAAGTGCAAGAAAAAGCACCCTTTCGGGTGCGGGTCAAAATAAAGTTTCACATCCGCCATCTCGGCGTTGGCGCAAAGATAGGCATTTTTCCTGAATTGACAAAAACCGCCACGATCATCGCTGACGGTGGCGGCTCCTAATAACCCTATAAAACACTAAACACTATGAGATGAAGAAAGGCTGGTTCACCGCATCACTGCGCCCGCCAGCCGAGTATACCAATAAAACACTCCTTTCTTTATGGAACTATACTGAACAAAACAACTTAAAATATCCTTATGCCGAGGCCGAGGCCGACATACGGCTCCAACTGCTTGCTGCGGAATCCATAGCCGTAGCCGCCCTGCAAGCCTATTGTGAACCTGTTGGGAGGCTTGCTGACGGTTACCCGCTCGGTGATGTAGTTCTCCTTCTGGTACACCCGGATGCTGTCCAGGCTGGGCTGATAGCCACTGACCCAAGCATCGTATTCAGGCGCATTGTAGTGTTTGGATTCGATAGGCACTTCCACCAGAACCGAATCGTGCAGCACGGTGTAGTCGGTTACCGTGTCGGTGGTTACCCTCGCCAACCAACGGTACTCCGTGCGTATTCTTTCCACCTCTACAGGTTTTGGAAAGTATTGGAATACCGTGTCAATGCGCGTCACGGTGTCGCGTGTGACGCTTTCGGTGACGGGTCGGTCGTAGATACCTTTGCCGATGAAGAAACCACTGAGCAGGCCGAGAACCGCTCCAACGATGAATACGATGAAATGTGTCTTGTTTAATGTCATAGTGTGTCGAAGATTGCGGCAAGCAGAAAGGCGGCTGCAATCGCCACTGCTATCAGCAGCGTTATACATCCGCCTCCCATAATCGCCCGTTGTTCGTTGTCGTTCATGAGTAGTAATATAGCATTTGATTGTTCTGCTTGCCAACACGAGGCAGGCTCACATGAACCCACTTGGGATTTGTCTTTGTGCCGTACTCCCATATCAGTTGACCGACCTTGATGTGCCCGTCCTTGACCATCTTCTTGATCAGGGCGTGCAACTTGCCGTTGTCCTTGGGATTGTTAGCCTTGATGTCGGCTGCCTGACCCAGCAGGTGCTGTGAGGTCTTGGACGCGCCAGGCGTGGCAGCATTGAGTTTTGCGCAGCGGTAACCGCTGCTGATGACGATAGGCTGACCCCATGCGTCACGAATCGGCTGCAATACCTCAACAGCCAGCCGCTTCAGTGCGGCCCTCGCTTCGGCATTCGGTGTGTTGTTGATGCCGTGGTTGTTCGCCGTAATGCTGAACACCAGTTCCTCAAGTGTGAAATTCTTACTCAGTTTCATCTTTCTCTGCTGCTTTGTCGATGATGTGTTTGGCAATATCCACAGCCTGTTCCTTCTGCAACACATCTGCCACCACCTTGATGGCGTGGTTGAAGTTGTTGCGGGTTTTTTCCTCTGCTTTCTCCCTCATGCTCCAAATCTCGACGATGCAGAGCGTGATAGCAACAAGGATACTTGCCAACGGCACACAATGCACCGATGCGGAGAACTGCGCCCACACGAAATGGATAAGCGTGTCGATGCCCGCAGAAATAAACAGGACTCCCTCATACAAGGCGAACTTTGTTATCGACCTGCTGAACAGGTATGATGTCCTCGCCTCGCCTCTCAACTTGGCTTTGCGCCAACCGAATGTGGCATCCATGCACATTGCCATTATGACAACCACCATCGCCACGACGACGATGAGGTACATCACGGGCAATCCTTGGATGATGTGCGAATAACTTGCCATAGTCCTTACCCTTTCGCGTAATGCATCAATATTATCAGCAACGCTGCGGCAAGACTGCCAACACAAGTCCAGCCGAGGTCTGCCCAAGACCATTCGTTAAACTCGGTATTGTTGTCGCACCACTCCTTCACAACCCCTGCGATAACCCCTGCGATGCAAGCCCACAGGCCGCAGAACAGGTTGTTACACTCCAGCCACACGGGCAGGGCGACGATGAGAGCCACCCCGAACCCTGCGATGATATGTTTCTTGATGTCGTTCATATTTTTATTACCCTATTGTAGTGTGCTTATCACTTGCTGGAACATCTGTCGTATCTATCATGTTATATCCATCATAGACTTGTTGAAGAATTAGATTCAGGAACATATTCACCGCAACCGACAATGCTGCCGATGTATGCAGCGGTTTCGGGTATGTTGTCGAATCATCATCACTCCAAACATGGTCGGACAATTCAACATTGCTTGTGGCTATACCGTTGTATCTGTCATAGCAGAATTTTTTGAAGCCGCCGTCGGTGAACCCAATCGAGGCATAGTTCCCTATAACATTCGGGCAGGTATCACCGTCAACGATATTAGGGTACTTAACACCGTAGAACTCATATAACCATTCCCATGTGCGGAACATTGTCCTTACATTTTTGCACCCGTCAATCAGGGATGCGTAGAAGCATCCGTATTTTGTTCGGGTGTTGCTCCAAACAGTGGAGTGCATATCCATCGTAAAGGACAATTCACTGGCAATGCTGTCAAGCAGATTTCGCACATAGGTGGCTTCGGCTTCAGAACCAGTCCATGCAGCATTTAACTGCACACCGTTAGCGTTATTTTGCGACACAGTTCGCTTAGATGTGCCACCGTGCCCTTCGCCGCTCGCATCGCCGACATAACAGTCGCTGCGGCGGTTGAAACCCCACGGGTTGACACAGGGGACTATCGTGAACGCGACCTTGCCGCGCAGGTACATCAGTTCCTTGCTGTTCGCAATCTTTGGTGACAAATTCCCACCGTAGGCATTCGCAATCAGATACATGATTTCAGCGAGGGCAAACACTGGGTCTGGTTCCCACCCATGAACGCCTGCCTGAAGATAAACATGCTGGATGTAATACTTCGGTTTGAAAGTGTAATAATACATAGGGATTGTGCCGCTCGCGTCATTGCCGAATGTATGCTTGCTCACATAATCAGGATAAGCCGTCACAAGGGCATCATACTTGGCGATGACATCCGCATATTTTACAAGGGCGGCAGGGTTGCCCGCACTATCAATCTCGCTTGCGCTAACGCCATCAGGCAAGAAATTGTTGACATCGGTAGCCAAACAGCTCGGCATTGTGCCGAAGTCAACAAAACCTTGGCTACCGACATTCCGTTTTGAACTGATTTTTTCGTTCAGTAACTTGCCCTGCTTTGCTGACAACGCCTTTTGGGCGTCATTCGTCACAAGGTCATCGGCAATGACAATGCCGTCGGGCAGACTTCCGCCTTGTCCATAAGGATATATCGTTGTATTAGACATAATGATGTTATATTAAGTTGGTGGGTTAGACTTATCAACATTGACACCAGCGAAAAGCCACTCTTGCGAAGTAAGGTCGTACAAGAAGCAATTGTCCAATTCGCTTGTTTTGAATGTTGCAGCGATGAATGTGTAAGGAGGATTCCCATTGTTGACAGACGAAGTCGGGATATTTCGCTCGGTGTTCGTATCGCCAGCATCAGATGTAAAGCAAGCAACAGGTTGTCCGCTTCCATCTGCTGTTTTCCAACCTGCTGCCCCCTTTTTATCGGATGCGCTTGTGGAATCTTTAAAGCCGAAATGTATTCTCAACTGATGGTTAACAGGGAAAGCATATTTCGGTGTCATGCAATACCCTTGAGCGGTTATGATATCAGTGTAATTAGATGCATAATTGCATGCTTTATCGTAGATGATGTCTGCATACGGGTCTTCATAGTCAGCCTCAAGGGTTATCGAACTATTGATTCCGTCTGTGCTTGATGTGAAACTCAATGCACCAGTGGCGTTCGCACTCGTTCCGCTGTAGACTATCGTTAGTGTCGTGCCAGCATTGGCGTCTGTAGCACTGATGCTGCTTGTGCCGTTCTTGATAGAGAAACCTGTCCCAGTCACTGCTACGGTCAAAGCAGCCGTCAGGTTCACACCTTTAACGGTTATTGTCTTTTCAACACCGCTGCCCTGATTCGTCCCGCATTCAATCGTCGAGCCGTTTGCAGGGGAGATAAGGCGAGGTGTTGAACTTCCACCTCCACAACCATAAAATGGATAACCGCCAAGATAGATTACGGTGATTTCCCCATCCTCAACTTCTCCATAGATTGTGTCCTCACTCATATCTTCAGGGTCGGGCAAGTTTTCTCCAGCATCCACCATCAATTTCACCATGTCGGCATGGCTGTGGTTGAGATTGACATTGTACTCGTTGCTACCAACATTAAGTGTGAATGTCCCGTCAGGTGTCGATGGAGCATCGACACTGACATCGCTTGGCTGCAACGCCGTCGCTCCCTTGCCTGCACCAGTGCGAATGGTCGCAAGGTCTTGTATCGTGTCCTGCTTGCCAGACAAAGCGGTGGTAGTGGCATTGGCCAAGTCTCCTATTTTCGATTGCACCCACGCCTTTACTTTATTGAGCAAGGCGGGCAAACCAGCATCCAGATCTATAAATTTTGACATGTCTATATTAGGTTAAAATTAAATCACATTGTTCGTTGACCTCTTCGGCTGTTGCCGCCGTACCAGCCTCGCCTATATGCTCATCGATGTAGTCCTCGAGTTCCTCAACGAGCGAGGGATAGGCTACCGAGACATCGATGTTCTCGTCACCGGCACCAGCGACGATGTTGACCGGCAGTGCCGTGATGGGCACACAGGTGTCCATGTAGCCGTCGGCGAAGTTCGCGTTCTCGGTCTTCTCGAAGAACCTGCACTTCAGCTGCCCGAGAGGGAATCTCGGTTTATCGAAGTAGATGTTGATTGTCGTACCATCTACGGTGCAGTTGTTATACACTCCAGCGATTCTGCTGGCGACATACGCCTTGCATGAATCGTCTACATAGAACCCGATGACGAAGTTTTCGGGGACATACGCAGTGCCGTTCTTCAGCAGGGTCAGGCCCATCGTGAAGTCCGAATACCGGTTGACATCTTGCGCTGCAGTTGAAATTGTGTTGCTCATATATTATATAGCAATTTGTTTAACTAAGTCAAAATATCATCACACACATTGTTGATTTCGGTGGCCGTCGCCGATTCTGCTGATGAAGAAGAGCCGCCACCAAAATCGGTCCATGTCAAGCCGCCATCGTCGGTCTCCTGGACTCCGTCGCTTGTCAGCCTCATGCCGTCATTGTCCTTCATCACCGTGAAACAGCCTGCGTTCATGGTGGAGACCTTGACAGCCTCTCCGAAGCAGTCAGTCTGGCTGTTTGAGGGGTCGGTGCCACGGATGTACAGCCTCAATGTGCCGCTTGTGGTGTTCCCGTAGTGACGGAAAGCATAGGTGTAGGTGTACCTGATGTCGAACTTCACCGTGGCACCTGCCGATGCGGTGGCGAAGTGAAGGATAAACATGCCGTTGCTGTCCGTTTCAGCATCCATCCATTCGCTGACAGTCGTCCCCTGCCCGACGGTCACCTTGACCCTGTACGACACACGCTTGGCGATGACGGTGAAGCACCGCTCGTTGGTGAGTGTGGCTCCGCAATCGACAAGGAGGTATCCCGGCGCTGTCATTGTGCCGATTGAGATGCCGTTCTCCGCCAGCTGCGATGTGGTCTCGTAGGTGTCGCTGTCCACATAGGTCACCGTGTCCTGGTTAACGGTGCTGAAGGGGACCTCACCCCATCCGTAGTCCTTGATGATGAGGTTGTACTTGTCTTCCGCTGCAGCCGTCGGGCTTCCGCTTACCCTGTAGCCTACCCCGTTCTCGTACATCTCACTCTGAACGAAGTCGGAGTATAATGCGCCGAGGAAGTACGAGTAGTCGCTGCGATCGCCCATCTTCGACAGGTATTTCGAGTCAAGCCCCATGATGGCAGCCTGCAGCTTGGACAGCTGCAACTCAAGACTGGATACCTTCGACTCGAGCGCAGCCACCTTCTCGGTTATCGGCGTGAGGTCTACGGTATAGCCGCCACCTGACACTGCTGTGGTGCCGACATTCGCTGTCGTAGCAGCGCCAGCCGGTATGTTGTATTTAGCGATGTTCATATCTTCTCAACGAGTTTAATGTCGCACTTTCGGCGTTTCACATCGAATTCCAACTTGTCGGCGATGAACGAGCAGCCGAGGGTCTCGCTGGTGAACAGCAAGAAAGGAGGCGTGACGAACATGGGTGCCTTGAGCGAGACATTGAACACCTTTGCGGGTGATGAATACTGCTTTGACAGGCGCAGCACCATCCACTCCTCTGCCCGCAGTGTGCCGTCGCTTACCGTGCCTGTCGTGTCATGGAAGTAGGTCACGCTCTGTGCATCGGTAGCCAGGGCAGAATTGGTCAGTCTGTCAACAAAGCACCATCCGCTGTCCGTTGTCGTGGAGACGGCGCTGAAGTTCGGCTTCTTGTTATCCCAGGTGCACACCTTGAACTCCACCTCGTTTGCCTCACTGACATAGTCGGGATTGATGATGTTGGTGTATTCGGTGTCCGTGTCCATCGCGTCGCTATAACTCGGGTCACCGATGGCTGCCGTTATCTTCAGGTTCTTCAACGCGATCATGCGGGCCTGATATGGTGAAGCACCTCCGAAGTCCATCGGGTTGAGGATGGTCAGTTTTGGCGTGCCGGACACAACACCGGGAACAGGGATGGCATAACCTGTAATATCGAGGCCCATGTCCCATGTCACCGTGTTGACGATGTGCAGTTCCTTGAACATGTTCGCGTCGGCACGCAGTTCCTCCGTGTTCTCCTTCAGGAAGTAGAGTTTGAAGATGCTCTCGGTACTGGTCCACTGCTCGCCATTCCACCACTTACCGTCCTGTTCCAACTTACAGCGGAGATAAGCCATCGTCTGCGAGATGTCCTTGCGTCCGTTGTTGATGTCGATTTTCTCGTTACCTGAGTCAATCGGGTAGTTGGAGTTCTTGGTCGCTCCATCCCACAATACGCCGCCGCTGATGACATAGTAGGCGTTGTCGCCGCCGTAGAGCGCCGATGTGTCTGCAAGTTCGGTCTCCACATAAGGGTAGGCCGTCGTGTCCCACATGTGCTCGGTTGCGGCGTTGCTGTAGTTAGGCTGCCCTGCCAAGGGGTTGATGAGAAGGATGTAGTCGGCCATGTCCAGCCTCGAGGCTATGTCTTCCTTGCTGCTGTCGGTGAAGTCCTTGATGTACTTGTAGATGTCGTCATATTCGTGTGCGCGCTGGCTGTATTTGCCAAGTAACAGCACCGTGCGCATCCACAGGATTTCGCTCCGAATCATGAAGGCCCCGCTCAACGCCAGCGTGTCACTGTAGCAGATGGTCGGGTAATTGGCCGTCACATCGTCCCAGGTGCTTCCGTTGTACAGGTACTTGTGGCAGGTGACGCTGGGGTTGTCCATGTACTTGATGAACACGCCCGAGAGCCATGTCGGCGACTGGAAGGTGCTGTTGTTGTCGGCTTCGCCGTTGGCATCCACGAAAACGAGCATCTTGGTGTTCGTGTCGCCTGACATGTTGCCCGCCTCATGTTCCACAACATCGCCGTAGATCGGGCCACGGTCGTCACCGATGTTGTAACTCGTCACCCTCGGGCACTCCATGTGCGGGTCGGTCTTCGTGATGTTCGTGGCGCCCTTGAACAAGTCAGGCAGAACATCGTCATAGTCGTTGAGCGTGCACTTGACGGTAATCTTGTTGAAGACATCGCCCATGCTCAACTTCGCGCTGCCCTCAAAGTGGCTCCCCTGGCTGATGGCGAAGGGTGTCATCGATACCGTTGAGCTTGACGGCGCAGCACTGCTGCCTATGTTATACTCAAACCATCCTGTACGGCCATTGCCCGCCTTCACAGCATCGTAGTCCACGAAATAGACATTGTTGGTGTAAGCCATCACCGAGCAGCCGATATACTGCGCCAACTGCTCAAGCACCTCCTGGCATGTCCATGCTGCATCCGCGTCGGTCTTGCGGTCGTCGCTCTTCTTATCGAAGAAGTTGGACTCGCTGACATAGAGGTTGTCCATGATACAGCCGCTTTTCCCTGATATGCCGCTGTTGGACGATACATAACACTTGCTGTAGCAGTGGCATTGCTGAAGGATGTGTCTCACGATTTCTGCGAATGAGCGCACAGCCTTCGTGGAGCCCACGGGCGTGTACTTGATGTACTGCAGCGATGACAGACCGTCGATACATTCGACCTCAATGGTCTCGATGGCCTGGTAGCCCATGTCGTAGAGGTTGGGCGTGGCGAACCCTACCCACTCCACCAGGTTGGAAGCGCTGCGCAACTCGACCTTTGTTCCGTGTGCCGTGGCACTGTAGATGTCGAACATGTAACCATCGGTCACTACCTGGATGGTCGCCCCGGTGCACTTCAGCGGCTTGTAGATGGTGTCGTCGCCGCTGTCCATCGTCGTCACGAAGGGTGTCTCACCAAGCGTGATGTCCGTGGTGGTGTCGTTGTTGGCATTATAGGAAGGTGACCACCCAGTGAATATTCTCAGGGTGTGGGTAGACCCTTCAAAGTCCTTGAATTTGCCCTGGTAAATCATGCGAGTTTTCCTGTTTTGCGTGAATAGTTGTTCAGAACGCCCTTCAACTGCGAGCCGCTGATGACGAATTCCACCTGACCGGCACCGCCGTTGTAGATACCTCCGTCGAGCATGCGGAACAGTCGCGACTGCTGACCCTGTGTGAGAATCATCTCACCGGCATTGGCACGGACATACATCTGGTCGCCGTGGTAGGAGTTCCCCGGGATGATACCGCCCGAGGCATAGCCGCTTGAGATGCTCTTGATCTGGGCTACCATAGCAATCAGTTGGGCAAGACCAGCGATACCGAACGCGGCCCAGCCGATGGGACCGAGTTGCGCCGCTCCCTTCATAGCCATAGCGAATGACAACGCAAGGTTGCCGATGGTCTGGGCGATAAGGCCGCCAATCTGAAGACCCTTGTCCTCCATGGCCGAACCTATGGCGCTGACGGCTTGACCTGCTGAGCTCAACGCCTGACCCATAGCACCGATTTTCGCCTTGGTGTCGCCCACCTCGCTATTGAAAACGCTTATGATGTTCGTGATGTCTCCGAAGGTCTTCATCATGAAGCCGCCAACTTCGCCCATCGCTGAACCTATGCCCTCGAAGAGTTCATTGGTGAGCTCGAGTTCATGATTGAGCGATTGTTGCAGCTTGTAGAGCCTCTCGTGTTCGGAAATGGGCAACTTGATACCTGTTAATACTCCCGACGGCTTCTCAACAAACGAGGTGTTGTCCCTTTTCGTTTCTACTGCACCGACGCCCTTGATTTTATCGCTTGCCTTATCGAACTGCTCGAGCGCTTTCTTCGCGTCGCTGATTTTTTGGTACAGTTCAGAGAACTGATTGCTGTACTCCTCAATCTGCTCCCTGCTCAACTGGGTGACGTCGACATTACTCTGCAGGGTTGTTTTCAGTTTGGCCAACTGTGCCTCGTAGTCCTTCAATGAGCCTGGGATATAGTCAGGTTCTTGTTTGGCATGGCCACCCCTGCTGCCGCTGCGCCCTGTTTTGACCTTGGGAGCCTTGCCGCCACCCGTTGCAGGTGCAGGTGCTACAGGGGGAGCATCAAGCAACCCCTGCAAACGCTTGATTTCGGAGTTTGTGGCTTTGATTTGGTTGTTCAACCTCGACCATTTGCCGTAGAGTTCTTTGTAAACGTCAGAACCATCGAGCTGCAGGGCTTTCAGTTTCTTCCACCTGTTCTCAAGGCTGATTGCGGTACTGTACGCTTGTTCGTTCTCGCTTCTCAGTGTGCTGATGGTCTTCTGAATCGCCTGTCTATAGGTTAAGCCTTTCCCGCCGGGTCCCCCATGTTTCTGGTTAATTTCTATCAGACTGTCGGAACGAGTTCTCGCCTGGCCACTCCTGAATTCCAGGTCATGCTGTGTCGCATCGTAACTCATGAGGTGAGCCATGCCCTGCAGCGCATCGTTGCAGAGTCTGATGAATTCTGCAAGCCATCCGCAACTCTCACCGATGGAAGCGGTAAGGGTCTTCCAGGAGGCGTCCAACTTGTTGAGTTGGGCATCGAGGGTCTTGCAGTTGACATCGGCCTGGTTGTATGCCTCACTCGTTCCTGTCACGGCATCCGTCATGGACTTCACCTGTTCGGTGGAGTCGGCGAGGATGGCGGCAGCAGTGTAGTTGCGCTTGCCGAAGAGTTTCACCATCTCGTTGGTGTCGCCTATGCGGGCATGGAGGTTCTCCATGGCTTTTTCAAGGCCGACAATCTTCGGGTTGAGGTCGTCACCCGCCGTCGTGCTCAACACAAGCAGCACATTGCGCAGTGCCGTTCCAGCCTCGGCGGCATCGGGCATGCGCTTGGCCAACGCCTCAATCAGTGCGGTGCCTTCCTGTACGGTAAGGCCAGCATTCTTGATGGCAGAGCCTGCCTTGGTGAACGCGGTGGAAAGGTATTCGATGTTACCCGCGCCGTTCTTTGAACCTGCCGCGAGGACATTGATGTATACCTCGGCCTCTTTGGCGCTCGCACCCATCTGGTTCATGATGCCAGTCAGCGACTCAATGGCGGTTTCAAGGGGCATAACGCCAGCCTTGGCAAGAATCGCTGCAGCCTCGGCCACCTGGTTGAGTGCCTCGGGTGTCTTGAGTAATTCGGGCATCTTCGAGCCGATGACGCCGTATGAGTCAACGATCTCCTGACTGCTGATGCCCACCTTCATGGCCGTGTCGGTAGCCATCTGCTTGACCCTGCCCATCACGTCACTCCCCAAGCCGGTGAGGGACTGGAGATGCGCCAGGCTTGTCTCCAGGGCACGCCCGTTGGCTGCGATATCGCCGATGGCCTTACCCAGCGCGGCTGCAGCTGCAATGTACGGGCTCATCTTTGCGAACCCGCCAAGACCGGCATTGCCGAGCAGGGTCTTGGCCTGTTTACCCGCCATGGCCGACTGTCGGCTGAAGCGGTTGACCGACGCTGTCGCACTCGCAAGGCTTTTGTCGAAACCAGCCTTGTCAATGCCCAATATTACTCGTAAATCTGCTTTAGTCGCCATTTCTCAGTTTTTCAAATCGTTTTGCTTTTTCTATCAATCGTTCCTTGTCGGCGTTGCTCATGGATGTCTCGCCACTGCCGCTTTCCGCTCCCTTCTCCCAGGGGAAATGAAGGATGTCACTCGGTTTCATCGTCTTCGTGGAGTGGGTCTGCGCGCTGATGTAGCCGACCAGCCGAGCCTGTTCCCACGAGTCCTTAGATGCGAGGTAGAGGAAAGGCATCAGACATCCCATCTCATACAACCTCATTTCGTCCAGGACATAGCCGGGCGGCATGTGTCCCTGGAACACGAGGATGGCGTATATCTCACGCGCAGTTAACTTTTTTTTTCGCCTACCGACTCGTCATCATTGCCGTTGATGAGTTTCCGCATCTCCTCGTCATTCTCGAGCAGATCACGGAAAGCCCTCAACACAGAACCGTCACAGGCATCGATGAACTGCTCAAGCGTGATGTCGATTCCCGGGTTGCTCGTCATAAGGATGGCGAAATAGTACATGAGCGTGTCCATTGTCTGCCCCATATCCTGAGACTGCTGCTTCAGTGCCTCGTAGAAGATTTGGGCGCGCAATGACCACTTGATTTTGTAGGCTGTGCCGTTGATTGTTACTTCCATGTGTTTAAAATTTTAAGGGAGCGGGAGCCGAAACGCCCGCCCCCTTGTGGTTCATGAACTTGAGAATGCTGTTGTTAGTTTCCGGTTCCGCTTGATGCAGCCGAGGTTGCTGTCAGAGGGCCGTCACCCTGCAACTGCACGGTGAAGGTGGCGTTCTCACCGTTCGGGGCGTTCACCTCGATGTTGGTGATGAGCACCTTGCCGGTGTAACCCATGCTCGTGGAAGACTGGGCGCTTCCCTTTGTACCCATCAGCATGGGTTCCCAGCCGTTGGCGGGGGTGCCGGCTTGGTCCACGCTGTCCAGCTTGCTGGAATAGGGATAGGTGCTGCCCGAGTCGCCCTCTACGGTGAACACGGCATCAACCTTCGTCTGCGTAAGCATCAGGTTAACCAAGTCCTGGAAGTTGTAGCCAGCGCCGTCGTAGGCTGCGAGGTTCTCGCTCGTGGCAGACCACGAAATGATGCCGTAGTCGCTTGACTGGAACTTGCCTCCATCGTCCTTGGTTGAAGTCTGCTGAGTATCGGTGGAGATAGTCAGAGAGTGGGACGTTGCAAATGCAATGGTTTTCGTGGTGTTGCCGTTCTTAATGAAAAGCATCATGTCACCACCTTTGATTACGTTTCTGCTCATTGTATGATTTCAATATTGAAAGTTAAATCTTGATAGTAACTCGTTTCGTTGTAGTCTTCGATAGCATCAATCAACTCAATGCCGCCGATTTCCACGCCGTTGAATGTGCCGCTTGCACTGACAAGCGCATCAGTGATGGAATCCGCGAGCAACAGACCGCTCTGGTAGTCCATTGAGACAACCTGCACCGTTAAGGTGGCACGCTGCGTCTGGAGGAGCCTGTCCTTCGTGGCATCAATCGTCAGACCGGTTCGGCGGTAGACCGCGAAAGGCTGCTGCGTGTTCTCCTCGGCCACGATGGCGTGGGCCGACTCGATGCCTGCATCACTGAGAATGCTCTCTATTGCTTTAAGTAAGTGTAAACCCTTCACTTTTCGCTAACTTTTGAATGTTCTTGATCAATGCCTTTTCGATGTCATGGGCTGCCTCAGGCTCTTTGGTCCTGACGGCCTTGGCGAACCAGCCGAGTCTGCTTGGGTTCTTGAAGATTCTGCCTCGACCCGATGCACGTCGCTTGGGTATCTTCTTGCCTTTGCCCCTTCTGCCTTTCGTGGAGCGGGAAGTTGTGCCCATCTCGAACCACTTCAGGCGGTAGTCGCCCATGATGTGGACTTTCGCCTCTTTCTCGTCCCTGACAACAGCCCTGATGCCTTTTGCAAGGCTGTGCTTGCCGTTGGCTCTTGACTTCGTGACGCTGTTGCCGATGACTGTCTGAAGGTTTTTCGTTGCTTCCTTCTTCAGTTTACCTGCAGCGCTCTTCAGTGCCGCTCTGCTCGCCTTCCGTTGGTTCTTGGTGTTGAGTCTGCGGAACAGGGCATAGCAGCGCGAAGCGTCAACCTGTATGCCGTCGGCTGGTGTCATTCGTTGATGAGTTCAGTCCTTATGAAGAACTCGCGGCGGTGTGTGCGGCGGTCAATGGACAGGATGCGGTATTTGAGATTGGCCCAAACAATCTGCATCGTCTCGTTGACATCACCGTCCCAGCGGATGGAGAACGTGGTCACCCTCTCGTGGAAAATCTCATCGTTGTCGATTGCCCGGTTGCCACCGGCAAAGTTCACAGCGGCGGGCAGATTGGTAACGACATCAACCCAGGTGGTGGTTGTACTGCCATAGGCATCGCGCACCACCGTGGGCTGCTGAATCGTTATCCTCTCGCTGAGTTTCCCTGCCTCCATCACTGCTCACACTTGTGGAGTTGACCGTAGTTGATGATCTTACCAAGCAGCGCCATCACATTTGCGTACGGTACGACATGCTGCTGCGCTGCAGATACACCTTCGCGGTTCTCATACAAAGCGGCTGCCTGCATGAGAATCGCAGTGTATATCTGGGCGGGCAACACACCGTCGTCGCCGATGTACGCCGACAGGCTCTTCACCTGCAGGGTATCTGCGACGGTCTGCTCGGCACTGCAGAGATAAAGGGCCAGCAGGTCATCTTCATCAGTGGTGGAGATGTAACTGTGCTTCTTCAGGTCTGCGACCGTGGCATATTTAGGCGTGTACTGCATAGTGATGGCTTACAGGTTAGTTGCTGGCTACGGTGGTGAACAACTTCAGGCTGCCTGCGCGTGCAACTCCGTAATCGAAATAGGAGTTGATGGTGATGACCAACTCGCCGGTACCTGCAGCGCTGTAGGGGTCAACGGTAAGGTCGAGAGCGCCCCACTGGCCGATGACCAGATTGCTCCAGTCGCCGTAGTAGCCCTGGTTGGCACCAACGCCGATGCTCTTGAACAGCGGAGTGCCGTCAACATTGCCAGCCTCATAGATAAGACGCGAGGTCTTGTTGTAGGTCATGGCGCGGATGGCTGCACAAGCCTCGGGCGACACGATGTAAGCGAACTCCTCGCCTACGGCTGCACGCTCAACGACTGCCTCAACAAGGCTGGTCAGTTTGGCCCAGTCGGTAGCCACGGCAGCGGTCTGGCCGTTACCGATGCCCTTGGGAGCACCGGAACCAGCGGCAGCGGTGCCGAACATGGTGGCGTTCAGTTTGGTGATGACAGCCTTGCGGATGTCAGCCAACAGGGTAGCCTCGATGAGGGCGTTGTCCTGTGCGACCATCTGCTTGCTCAACTTGAACTGAGCGGTCAGGCGCTTGGGGGTCAGGTTAACGGAGGTGAAGCTGTAGGTGGGGTCGGCGGCTGATGCCACCTCGGTAGCCCATGCCACGTTGCCGCCACCCAGAACGGGGATGCGGACATCGCCTACAAGGCCGCTGTAGTAGCGGGCACCTGCACTGGCGGCCACGAGACCCTCGCGGATGGGGGCGAAGGTGTTGTAAACGTCGATGCCGATGGTGTCGTCATGCTCGGCGGTTACAGTCACGTCTGCACGCTGCTGGGGTACTACAATCTGGCCGACGGTGCCGAGACCTGCGTTGCGCATTTCCTCACGGCCGGCACGGGTGATGGCCTCAACATCATCGCTCAGCTTGTCACCTGCAGCGACTTCACGGATGGCACGGATGAGGCTGAAGTCGCGCTTCTGCTCTTCCTTTACCTTGATGGAGCTGACCTTCTTGCCCATGGCTTCCTGGCCAGCCTGGAGATCGTTGATGGAACGCTTGATGCCCTCCATCTCAGCCTTCAGGGCGTCGAACTCAGCGTTGCGCTCCTGAACTTCTTCGTTCTTCTTGTTCTCTTCCATTGTAGAATCTGAATTTGAGTTAATATTATCGTTGTTTTCGTTGTTTTCTTGCTCGTCAATCATCCCTCTGAGGAGGGCGCCGTCCAGCACGGCTGAACGGGAGTCCACATTGGTCTGCGGATAGGCAGGGTGGATGACCACCGACACATCATACAGGCCGTTGACCTCATCGACATAGCGGATGAGCGCACGGCTGTCCTTGTCGTTCTTCTCGTAGTGCACGCCCGTGTCCTCGTCGCAGGTGTATGCAAATGAGCAACCCCGGTAGTCGCCACGGCGCACACCCTGAAGGACGGTATCGCCGTCGGGCGTATTGGGTGCGTCGAAGCGGAAATACACACCGTGCTCATCCACGCTGAGGCTCAGAGAACCTTCACCGTTGACACTGCGGGCCACCATTCGGCTGTTGTCGTGGTCGATGTTGGCGATGACATCACTCTTGGCAATCAGTTCCTCGGTGATGCTGCCAGGCATCATGACCTCTTCGACCATGCGGCCCTTGTTCCAGTCGGGGAGAAAGACGCTGCGCTCATTGAACACTACTGCATAGCCTTCAATGGTGCGGCTGTCCTCAAGTGCGCGCAACTGGCAATTCTCGGTATTACGATAGATTTTCGTCATGATTTCTTCCTTGAGTTTTTCTTGGGTTCTGCCGGTGTCGTCGGCTCACCTTTGATTTTCGCAGAGTCAATGGGAGCGACATTGCAAGTGATGAATGCGGAGTCACCGCCCACGACAGGAGCGTGACCCTCGCGCATCCTCACCTCGTTGGGCGTCAGGACACCAGCCGATATCATCTTGGTGTAATAGTCGGCCTTGGCACCCATGTCGCTGATATAATAGTCGTCCAAGTTGAACTTGACGCGGTAGTCGCCCAGTAAGCCGTTGGGGATGAGTTTCACCGTCAATTCGGTCTCAATCTTGTTGATCAGCGGGAACAGCGTGTCGGTCATGAACGCCGTCTGCGCACTCTCACTGCCCTTGTAGTTTGTGCTCGATGACTGGAACACCCTGTCGGGGTGAACACCGAAGAATCGGCAGATGTCCAGGACATTCAGGTTCTTGGACTCTACCAGTTGCAGGTCACTCGGAGAGAGCGACAACTGGTTGAACTTCATCGTGCCGGGCAGGGTGAAAATCTTCGCGCCGCTGGTCAACTGCGTGGTGATGTTGTCCTTGACGGCGTTGAGCTGGTCATCCTGTGGAGCGCCGAAGCCCTGCACAAGGTTGGAGTCGCCGCTGATGAATCCCCGAAGGGTGGAGCCTGACGCGAAACTGTCCATCTGCAGGCTGTCGAGGTTACCGCCGACGCCCAGCACCTTCTGCGCATAGGTCAGCGTGCTTACTCCAGTGAAACCTCCGTCAAGGCTCAGGTTCTTCAGGTGTACGATGCGCCAGCCGTTACAGGTGGTGAAGATGTTGTTCACATCGTCGGCGATGTCGTAGGTGTCGGTCTCCTTGTCATAGGTGCAGCAGCTGTTGGGGACGAGGTGAAGCCTCGTGATGATACCGTCAGCGTTGAAGTAGGGATAGATGTAGGCATTGCCATGCAGCAGCATCTCGACGATAGCGGCCTTCCAAAAATCGAAGGAGTTCACCTTGTCGTTGGGCTTGAGGCGCAGCACAAGTTCAAGCGGGTTGTTGTCATCCACCTGCCAGTACTTGCCCATGCGGCGCTCGATGTCGATGCCCAGGGATGCCACCGTGCCGCTGACGATGTCAACGCAACGCCACACAGCCGCCAACATCATGCCGGTGTTGGTTGTTGTGGACACGGTATAGGTCCTTCCGTTCACAGTGACCTGCAGAACGGGAGGCGTCGTGACTGAGCGATTCTTCCTTTTGAAAATATCCAGTAAACCCATATTTTCTCGCGTTATATTATATAGTTGAAGTGTTTAACAGGTGTTTTTCATCGCCTCTGCTCCAGGGCCACGCCTAACGCCATCAAGGCGGTGATGGCACCGTCAATCTTTCGGTTTTCGCTTCTTTTGAGGGGCTTGCAGTTTTCCATGTTGTCCTTGTCGAGGATGCAGTTGTCGAAACAGTAGTTGTTGATGGGATTCTCGCCGAAGGTTAGCAGCCCCTGGTCAAGCATTCGGGCAATGGCCATGCAGGGCTTTGTGAAGTAGTAGTAGGTCTGCTTGTACGGGTAGAGGAAGGCAGAGCCGCCGCTGTTGATGATGAGATTGGTGAACTCTGCGGCTTTATTGGGGTCGTAGGCGATTTTGAGGATTCGCAGGTTCTTGCCGTGCGAGAGGATGTCCCCGACGATCTGCTCGTAACTGATGATGTTCCCAGGGCACAGGTGCAGGTAGCCGCCGTCAACCCATCGCTGGTAAACCTCACGGTTGGGGTGTTTGGCCATCTGCCCCTCTGGAAAATAGTAGTCGGTGTGTATGTGGTGCTTCTGCTCTCCCTTCAGGTAGATGTAGTAAGACACGGCGCTGAAGTCGTTGTCAACCGACAGGTCCACGCCCACCTCGCAGTCGGCACGGTAGCCGAGGGTGTCTATATCCAACTGACGGGAATTCTCACGGATGACACTTCCTTCAATCCATGACTTGTCGTTGCCGGTGACGAATATGTTGAGCATCTTGGTGCGGAACGCCTTCATGTTCTCGGCGCTCTTCTGGGCCTCGGACCACTGTTGCTCGTAGAAGTCGGGGCGGACAGTCACACCCAGATGGGGCTGCACCTTCGCCCATGTGGCGGGGTCGCTCTCGTCATCGTCGCAGTCGGGCATGAAGATGTGTGCGAAACTGGTATCGTCCTCGCTGTAGCCGCCAATGACCTCCCGCAATAATACCCCTTGCTCGTGCTCGAGTTCCTGAACAAAGGGGGCCGTCTGCTTGTCGCTGGCGGTGGTGATTGTGATAAGCAGCGGGTTTGTCCTCATGCCCATGGAGGTGGTGAGCACATTGCGAAGGTCCGCGCTGTCAGCCTGGGCATACTCGTCCATGATGACCGTCGATGCGTTAAGACCGTCAAGTTTGTCGGGTGAGTTCGACAGGCACCTGATGCTGCTGTTACGGCCTTCACGCCACTTGATGAGTTCCCGCGTCGCCTTGAACTTGGTCCAGCCTGGGTCGAGCCCATGGAGAACACGGCTTATCTCATCGAAGCAGATTTTCGCCTGGTCATAACTGTTGGCGCCTGTATATGCCTGGGCGTTGTCATCACCGAACAGGAAGTCGTAGATGGCGAAGGCGCACACCGATGTTGTCTTACTGAACTTGCGGGGCACGAAAAGCAGGGCATTCCTTACCAACCTATGGCCGTCATCACGGACGAAGCCCATGATGGAGGCGAACTGGAACACCTGCACGGGAGTGAGTTTGTACGACTGCCTACCGTCCTGTCCGCTGAACTTCAGGAACTCGTAGAAGCGCATGAAGTTTACGGCGGCAGGGGTGTCGTAGTCATAGGTTTCCAGAAGCCTCAGGAACTTGACGGCTGCAAGCAGTTCATAGACGTTGTGCGCGTCAGGGCATGAGACAAGAGCCTTGAAGTATTCCTGAAGGCGCTGGTCAATGTCCGCCAACAGGTATCCTTCAAGGTCTGCGCTTTGCAGCCTCTCAACGGCCAGCCGCTTCGCCTCCCGTTCAATCTGCTTTCTTTCGTCGGTCATCTATACAGCTCTTCTGCATCATCGCCTGCAACTGTTCCAGCGGATTGGTGACGGCGGTCTTGATCGTGGCGTTGCCCGCCTCGTTGCGCCCTGCCAATTCGATGAGGAACTGACATGCCCGAAGGTCGCCGTCAAGCGCACGCTTGAGTTGTTCGCGCAATATCGCCTCACGCACGGTCATGGTCTTTCCTTCCCAGTCAGTGTCCTCATCGAGGATGCTGTTGGCAAGCCTCTGCGACGGGCCGTCGGTGTACATGAGTTTCGGGGGCATT
>Ga0247609_10001203_pt1 | contig 31901 bp, 31 predicted proteins | sample 172DNAGHGlowgp2_FD_193487 | JGI IMG/M metagenome (GOLD analysis project Ga0247609, IMG submission 193487) | Sheep rumen microbial communities from Palmerston North, Manawatu-Wanganui, New Zealand - 1728 DNA GHGlow gp2 | ecosystem: Host-associated > Mammals > Digestive system > Stomach > Rumen ... | reverse complement strand
TGCTTATCTGATTTATGGAATAATCGTCAATACAGGTAACGATATTATTCTATATATCATTGAATTGCTCATCTCGATAGCAGTGTTATCCTTTATGTTATTCTCTATCTTCAGAAAGAATAAATCTAGAAATAAACTGATTATCGAAAGACTCAGAGAATTGGTTGAGAACGAATAAATCGTTATGCCATAACCGAAAAAGAAAAATAGACCAACCCCATCAATTTGATAGAGTTGGCCTTTTTCGTTTAGTTGGAATTGGATTTTTTGACTTCTTGTATTCGCTGTAGGGCTTGTTATTCCCCTCTCTTCATCCCGAACATCTCAGCGTTTTTACTGTAAGATCGATTTCCATTCAAGTGTCTCGATCGCCCTCAAAAAACTATTTCTTGAAAGGTGTATTATAACGGAAACCCCCAAAGAACTATCACATTGCAAGGCGCAAACCGACAGTTGAATATTTATTTTCTGGAATCTGATATGTTCGATAAGAGACTCGGCAGTTCTTTGCTCCAGAAGCATAGTGTCCTCCTCTTTCTACTCTGAAGGAAGAGTTAGCATTACTTGGACCTGTAGGATTAGTTTGTGGTGAACTAGAATAAGCACCATAATAATCTCCGCACCACTCCATTACATTTCCGCTCATATCATATAATCCCAATTCATTGGAATTTTTAGTTGCCACTGGATGAGTTTTAGAACCAGCATTTGGTACACACCATGCGACATTGTTTATTGTGTCACTCCCTGAGTATTTAAAGCCTTTTGTCTTATTGCCTCCACGTGCAGCGAACTCCCATTCTGCTTCAGTTGGAAAGCGAAAATTCATTCCAGTTAAATTATTTAGTTTTGAGATGAAAGAATAGCAATCGTACCAACTGACCTCTTCAACAGGATTATTAATATCGTCTTTATTGTTACTTGGATTTGAGCCCATTACAGCTAGCCATAGTTCTTGCGTAACCTCAGTTTCTCCAATTCTATAACTAGATAAAGTCACTTGGTGTACAGGACGTTCTTTATCTTCTTGATCAGATCCTTGTTCTCCAGTGGCTCCCATTAAAAAAGTCCCACCTTCAACTGCAACCATCTTAAAAGAAACACCGTTTACAGTAATATCTACTGTTTCTTGTTGATTAGGCCAGGTGTCTTGTAAAAGATAATCTATCAGACATGTGACATCAGCAATATTTACTTGGCCATCATAATTAACATCTCCACGTTGATACTGAACACCAGGAGTGAACGACATCAACAATAATAATATAAAAACAGCGAAGAATGATTTTCCTTTCATATTTAAAACTTTTTATAAATAAACTATAAACATTGACTTGTTCAGTCGGTATCGAATAATAAAAGTTCGTTGATAGCATCAAACGTTGCGTCAATGAACCTATTGCTAATCATGTGAGAAGTATCTACCCGTTGGGGTATTTGAAAGTTAATAAAAAGATGTTCAAAAGGTTATGCATGTCTCTGATTTATAACGATTTAGTGACAGCAAAAGCATCAAATTCAAATTACCATATGATAACTTGTTCGCAAATTTCGCAAGAATTCTTGAAGTATGCAAGCAAAACTCCGAAAATTTAGTGAAGATATAGTGAATGACCTGTAAATGACATAAAAGAACACCAATCGAAAAAGAAATACCAACCCCATGATCGTTAAGTAGGGTTGGTATTGTTCTTCATTTATGTGGCTTGAACTTCATCCTGTCACAGCCGAAAGGATTGTGTGTATAGGCCCATCCTGCTGCATGTGTTACCTCTTCTTCAGCAGTGGTCCATGTCGGGAAGAGTGATACAACAAACTCGATGGCCTTAATCACTAGACAGGATGTTGGTGAACTTTAAGCCCCCTGAAAACGAGTAATAGCTCACTTTCTCATTTCAAACCTGCCGAATCATACTAAAAATACACATCTACGGCAGAATATAGTATATTATATTTTGCCGATTCAATACTTTTTACTACCTTTGCGGCAGAATAAAACCGCGAAACCATTTTGACTATGAGCGCAATCATCGGAAGAAAACAGGAACTGGAAGAGCTCGAAAGGCTCTACAGGAGTGACCGGCCTGAATTTGTGGCCGTGTATGGCAGACGACGTGTCGGGAAAACATTCTTGATCAAGCAAGCATTTAAAGACCGTATCACTTTCCAGCATACGGGTGTATCTCCCGTTGACCAGGATGACGAGAAAAGCCGAATGAAGACCCAGTTGGAGAGCTTCTATTATTCCATGCTGAATCATGGACTTGAGGGGTTCAAGATGCCCAAGTCCTGGATGGAAGCATTCTACCAGTTGGAGCAGCTGCTTGCAAGTTTAGATGACGGCAAACGCCAGGTAGTGTTCATCGACGAAATGCCATGGATGGACACACCGCGTTCTGGATTTCTGCCGGCCTTTGAAAATTTCTGGAATGGATGGTGCTCTGGTCGTGATAACATGATGCTCATTGTCTGTGGCAGCGCTACCTCCTGGATTCTTGGGAATCTGTCCCGAAGCCGTGGTGGTCTTTATGGGCGCTTGACAGATGAAATCAAACTATTACCATTCACGCTGAAAGAATGTGAGGAATATTTTGAGGGAGAAGGCATTGAACTGTCCCGTTATGATATCGTGCAGAGCCACATGGTGTTTGGTGGCATACCGTACTATCTCAGTTTCTTCAGGAAAGGTGAGAGTTTTGAGAAGAATACCGATCGGATTCTTTTCGGGCGTAATCCAAGACTGAAAGACGAATTCAACCGCTTGTTTAATGCCATCTTCGGTAATCCCGAGGACTGCAAGAAGATTATCCGGCTGCTGGCAACACGTCATAACGGTTTCACAAGGGAAGAGATTGCAAAATCCACGGGAGTACCGCTCGGTGGAGGGCTTTCAGATACACTTGCTGCATTGGCCGAGAGCGACTTCATTTTACGTTATATGCCTTACCGCCACTCCAAAGTTGAGCATTATAAACTCATTGATAACTTCTGCCTTTTCTGGCTGAAATATGTAGAGCCCAACCTGACTGATGTGGATTACATGACAGACAATATCACTTCTGATGTGATGAGGTCTTGGAAAGGTGTGGCTTTTGAGGAGGTGTGCTGGCAACATAACGCTCAGATCAAACGAGCCTTGGAGATTGGCGGAGTAAAGTCATCCCTGTCTGCTTGGAGCGTTAAAGGTGATGACGAAAATGAGGGAGCTCAGATAGACCTTCTTATCAATAGGGCCGACAATGTGGTGAATCTTTGCGAAATGAAGTTCTCCAGTGGTGAATACGTGATCAGCAAGGACGAAGAGAGCAAACTCCGAAACAGAATTGAAGTCCTGAAAAAGACCTTGTCACCCAAACAGACCGTTCATCTTACCATGATCACAACTTACGGGGTTGCTTACGGTAAGCATAGCGGCATAGTCCAGAAGCAGGTTGTTCTTGATGACCTGTTCGAGTAAGTAAGAAACTTTATACATACTTTTCGATATCAGCATCATTTTTCGGCAGAATCTAGTATATCATATTTTGCCGAATCGATACTTTTTACTGCATTGTCGGCAGAATATAAGGCTATAATAAGTCCAACCTGCACGTCTTTTTGTGTTAATTGGACCACTTTCATTTGTTTTTAACTGGATGATCTGAGGTTAATAATCTGATTAACTTTCTCATTTCCATTCTGATATCACATTTCTCGAGAACCCATTCCGTTTCTCGGTCGCCCTCAAATCACAACCAGAACGAAAAAAAACGCCAGCACCTGTGTCTGTGGTGCTGACGGCGGCTATATAGCGTCATCTGTGCGGCTTGAACTTCACCGCCGAAGGGTTACTCCTGGCCCGACGATTCTTCTATCTGGCCCGGTGAGGGGTTCATGAAAGGATATACTTGACTTGTTTCCCCGTCATCGTATGTTAAAACGGTGGCATCGTCCATAAGCGCTGCAAAGTCCATTAATATCTCAAGGGCATCGCTGGGACTTAGGACAAAGAAGTTTTTACCCTGCTCAATGCGCTTGTACGTGAACCGATCTATCTGTCGATGGATGAGTTCCGCTACCATTTCATATTTCTCGGTGTGCATGGTCGCGAAAGGATTATAAGGCGTTGGCAGGTCGCCGTTGTCCAGATCGTCAATCAGGTCATCGAGAGGTTTAGAACTTGCGCCAATCAAAATCAAGCAATCACGAAAGCTTTCATTCGTGAGAATGTAAACATACCCTTTTTCTTTGTTACTACACATATCACTCTAAATATTAAATACTTATATGAGGTATTGATGGCTCTGAATAAGACTTTTTTGCGAGTTTGGAATACTCATTTGACCACACAAACACGTCATTATATGGTGTTCAAAAAGTGTGTGTTTTTGCAAAACAAAATTCCTTAATTGTTCAGAAAATGTGCGTTTTTGCCAAACAAAACCATCAAAAGTGTTCAAAAAGTGTGTGTTTTTGCCATTACGTTATAATAGTAGTAGTTATATCAAATAACTACTCACGCTTTTTGAAAATATAAGAGAAAAAGACTCGGCAGGATATCTTTGAGGAATATCCTGCCGGTCTGTATCATTAGTTCATGCCATTATATGAATACCATTCTTTCCATTGGTCATCATATACTCCAAAACCTGTATTTCCGGTCTGGCCAGTATTAAAGGTCGGTTCATATGTATTCTGATATTCCCAACTGAAAGCATTATCCATCGTTGCTTGAGGCTCCTGTTGCAACAGTTGGTCATAGCTAACATATCCCTTACTCCATTTACGGATTGTGTTTTTAGACAGTTTCAACCCCTCCTTCATCATCTTTTTCCTGTTTTGGCCGAGAGATAGTGTTGGATTGTAAAGCATCATGAATTGGCCTTTCTTGTCTGCTTTGGCTTCTCTGTTGGCTTCTCTCTGCTGGGCGTAAGTCATTCCCTTGCCAGGATTAGTGTCGATACCTCTTTCCTGACAGTAACGATAAAGGCTTCTCACGGGGATATCAAGAGTCACAGCATTCTCCTTCACAGACTTCGTTCGATCATACAAACAATCAATCTCAGAGTAATTTACCTCCTTAGTAACGCTTCGGATTAGGCATTGTTTGTTATGTGCATCAGGGTGCAAGATGAACTTTTGCTTGTTGTCCTTCCAATAGCCAATCTCATAATCACAATACTCAACCAGGGCCTCCCAATCCATCAACATCGCCCGTTCCGTCCTTCGCTTCAATGTGTCCAGCGTGATGACATGGTCGCTGTAATCAATAAAGCGGCAAAGGTCAACATACATATTGAACAGCAAGGTATCTGGATCAACGTCTGGTTTCATCAGTCTTCTCAGGCAGGCACGCTTAAACAGTCTGCGTCGCCTATGATTGCCGTCAGTGATTTTTTCTGTTGGCCACCAGAGCTGAAGGTAATTCTCGTCCGTCAGCTGATATATGCCGTCAATCCAATCATCAGACTCAGTGCGGTAAAAATACTTGTATTTCCAAGAATAGTAATGCATGAACGTCTCGTAGTCCATAGTCCCCATATCTTGTAATAGTTGGGGGTCAAATACCACTATCGGCTTGGTGGGATCCTGTACCTGTGTTTGATATTGGCTTTCATCAACAGGTGGCAAACTCTCTGGGAAGTCAAGCCTTGAATAGATGTAGCCTGGGGCATACCTCTCGTTGTTGCCATACACGCCGTTAAAATATTGGCTTACCCTTTCGCCGCAGTCATCTTCCATCGGCTCGCCAGTATCCCTAACGATGCTTTCGGTTATGGCTCTTGAAATGACATTAAGATCCTCCTTCCCCATAATCCTGTCGAGTACATAGACCATCCTGAACCGTCGTGATGTAACCCCTCGTTTTTCTATCTTGTCTGAGTATGACATATAGACGCAGGTAGGCTTATATGTTAGGCAATTAATGTAATCTTCTATCGATTGGAAGCGTGTTTTGTCAATATCGACAAACACCGTCTGAGCCCCACGGAAGAACTCGTCTCGCTTAAATTCCAGTCTCATAAAGCCTTTGTTCAATCCTTTCTCATATAGGGGCGTTGTCTGATACCTTTGTCCATTGCATGTCTCGAACCAATAATCTTTGTTCGGGTCAAATTCGAATAGGTTGCAGAAGGCATATCCGTTCATGGCACCCCAAAGGAATTCGTCAACTGTAACATCATATTCCCTGAACGCCATCTTTTCTTTCCTGATGGCTTTGGCACCGGCTCGACTTAAACAGGCCGTGGCATCGGTTTTCTTTACATAAAAATCTCGACTAATATTCAGTCTAAATGTAAAATCTTTATCTATCAACATAGTAAGCAAATGTTTTAATAATTTAATTAGTAATCCTTATGTTCTAAAAGGTCACAGCTATCGATGAGCAGCATGAGTCTATTCTTCAATGCACGGTTATAGTTCGCGTGGCCCATCATCAGCTTGGCCTCTTTTCTATTTTCGAACACTTCACCACTAGGCAGATACATAATTTTGTTATTCATATTATTAAGTCTTTTAGATGATAAGTTTTGTATATAATTCATGGGACTTTGACGGCACGATTAGGGCACATCAAAGTCAATAATTTGGGGCAAGCAAAATCAATTTGAAAACCGCATATATTACACTCTCTCGGTGTGTGAATTTATACGAGAATGCTTACAAGAAGTCTGGAATATACTCCCCTGGATTTAACTCGATATTCCGCTTGTGCCCGTCTTCTTTCTTTCGTGCATAATAAGTGTTGAGCCTTTCATCATCGCCTTCAACCCACATCAGATTATCTGACGAGCAATTCATCATGTCGTAGTCAATATGTAGAATCTTAGGATTTTTTAAAACACTGTCGTCACCCTGTATGTAACCTGCTTTTTCCATGAGGTCACTAAGGTACACACGTGCATGAAAAATTGAGTGAGGCCTAGGCACCTGAATATGGGGAGGCATCCACACCTCTAGATCCACGTCACTATCATACATGCTGTCATAAATCGTCATGGGTTTGCCGTCCTGCTCAACGTGCCCGTCCTTAAATACAGTGACGATATTACCATAGCATCTGAGATTGATAGACGGTGCATCGGTGTGCTCATACGGCTGAATGACCCACTCTAGGTTGCTGGCATCACAATTCATGGCATCGCCATCCTTGTGATTGATTCTGTATCTTTTGTTGTCCATCGGCTTTGGAGGACAATAGCAAGTGATTACAGCTAGATCGATAGGCACCCTGGGACCATTCGGCTTCTTGATATATTTGCCAGCATCATCTGTTTTGATCTTAATCTGTTTTATAACAGGTTTACTATACATGATACCATATTTCATGCCGGCTACTTTACCGTCTCTCGAAATATAAATCCTGCCTTTGATAAAATAACGGCAGCTAACACCATCAATAATTACTGTTTTCGGCATATTCACTTAGTTAAGAATTTTCAATCTTTTGATACACCTCATACGGCAGGTTTGTGATGAACATAATGTCATCATATAAGTCATCTTCATCTACCATCACACAGTCTTCGACCTTAGTGATAATGTATGTTTCACCAAAACACTTCAAGATACAACGCAAAAGTATTTCTTCTACATTTGCGGTATCACTATCGGAAACGATACCAAGAACCCCTGCGAAATTGATTCTTTTATATCCAATCTTCATAATATCATTTTTCTCAACTTCAATATTCATATAACTGTCTAATTATTAGTTGTTTTTATCTCGTTTTCTGCTGATAATCCTCAATATGATGCCCTTCGATGCCAGATAATTCACAAGTCGCCCATATTGCTGCTTGCGTTGGCGTTTCCTTGGGCAGATCACAAAGAGGTCCATCAGCTTTATCGTCAGCTCATAACCGCTGCCGCAGTCATAAGCCGCCTTGAATCCCTCGTCATGCTGTTTGAGGGATTCAATGTCGAGGGCGAAATACCGTTCCTCAATTTCATTTGCATGTTGATATGTGTTGTTCATTGCACTAGAATTTAATTGTCATCTTGAGTCCAATATCTGGGTTGAACTGGATATTAACCTTTTTAAACTTGTCAGCTCCATAGTGTTTTGAATTCTTCTTATAGAGATCACACAAGTCTTCAGCTATATATGTGATTATAGCGTTTGGGCATACCTTTAAAATACTGTAAACTTCAAGGTCATATGCCGGTTGGAAAGCTTTACACTCTCCAGTTATCAGCATCCACATCTCCATAGGGATGACGTCTGGATCGACAGATAATTTTTCCTTTGGAAGAGATAATTTCCAGTGAAATATAGCCTCCGTCGGGGATGTTAAAGTTGTTTCAAATCCTCCCTTAAAGTCATTCCCGTTATAGTTGGCAAGGTCATCATTCACACCATCTTCAAACTCCTTCGGGTTTTTCAAATCCAAGTCACGGACCTTACCCATTAACCAAACTTTTTTCATTTTTTCTCGATTTTATGTTTAACGTTACACCCATTTTATTGAGCGATTTCTGTAAGCCTTGGAACGAATCCTTCCTACGTCGTTTCCTTGGGCATATCTTCAGTAATTCCTGCAACGTGATATTGATGCAAGCCCCACTCACTAGAGGTTGCCCATCAAATAGAGCATTCTTAAGCTTCTTAATATCATCGGCATAAGGATCTTCAGGTTGCCCGTGATCGCCCTCTACAACCGGTGTCGTATCTAACTCATTCTTTCCCTCAGCCTCAAGACACAATCTGCGGAAATCAGTCATCGGCTGCTGCTCTGTCTCCGTCATTGTAGAAAACAGTGCTTGCATTAACTGAATCATATCTTCTCAAATAACTCATACGGTAGGTTTGTGATATACAGAATATCGAATACTTCTTCTCCTTCTTCATTTTTCCATATGAAGACTTCAGTCTTAATGATCTTGTATTCATCACCGAAGCACTTCAATATGGATCTCAATAGAATCTCTTCAATGTTAGAAGTGTCCCCGTCGCATACTATCGCCAGAAATCCACCTTCATTGTAGCATGTATGGCCGATTTTCTTAATGTCCTCCTTTGTTACTTCTATGTTCATGATTTAAAATAGCATATATTGTTCTACATTTGTCTAAATGCTTTTCAAGAAAGTCATTCTTCATGTAATCCTTATTGTCCTGCCACGCCCAGAATCGATCCAATCTTTCTTCCTTGGTCATTTTATCAAAACCCTCATGAGCTGCAGTAAAATCCGTAACCATCTTCTGCATCTGACAAATGATACGATCAAACGAATACAAGATAGATAGTTCAGTATATGATTTTACTATCGCAGAATAAGCATCTTCCAAGTCCTTTTCATCAAGATTATAGTGCCAATTGGTGTAAAAGAGGCCATTGATGGTTGATCCAAATAAGAAGTTGAACTGCGTAGGATTGCCATCAGTCAGATGGTCTTTCTGCCCCAGATATAGATCCAATTCATCCTTTGATATCTCACCAGCTCCATACAGAAGCATGAAATTGCACACAAGATCTGCGACATTCATCAAGAAATCAATTTCACCAAGCGAGATAGGCGTCTCATGGTCTTCACAACTACGAATCTCGTTAATGACATCATCTTGATTGTCAAACACATGAATCACTCTAATTTTTTCTTTCTCTTTCTCCATAATTATCTAATTGAATTTGAATAAATTATATATGTAAATTCCATTAATAAGGAGACAATTGCATTCAAATCTCCTTTTTCATCATTACATAAGGCAATTCCCCGAGAATTACCGCGTTTTTTACGTTTTGAAACTAATTTGATATGTTTTTATTGATTTTGGCTGGATTTAATGATATTTTTATTATATTTGCGGCCAGGTATAAGAATACATGTATTCTTATACCTGGCTAACGACCAATAACATAAACGAAATAGCAAACTCCTTTGCGGTTATATCGGCTTTGGTCGGCCTGCAGGGACTGCATTGAAGTTTGTTTATTCATAACAGCTACGTGAAGAATCAAAAAATTGAAAGTATAATTGAAGAACTGATGGATCAATATCTTGAAAATGATCGGTATTGTCGTCCATGGATTATTGGTTTCAGTGGTGGTAAGGATTCAACTGTACTACTGACCTTGGTATGGCTTGCGCTCAAAAAACTTAAAGAGCAAAACAAGCCACTAAATCGTAGGGTTTATGTTGTTTGTAACGATACTATGGTCGAGAATCCAATAATTGAAGAGTATGTAACAGATGTTTTGAGTCGCATAAAAAACGCTGCGATAGAACAACTTTTGCCAATCTCTGTTCACAAAACAACTCCTGAATTGGAGGATTCGTTCTGGTGTTGTGTTATTGGCAAAGGATACCCTGCGCCAAATAATTCGTTCAGATTCTGCACTGAAAAGATGAAAATAAAACCCACATCTAATTTCATTCTCAATCAGGTAGCAGCAGATGGAGAGGCTATTGTTTTAATTGGCACACGCCGAGATGAGAGCCAACAACGAGCCAAGTCTGTAAAAAAGCATGAGATTATTGGCCATAGGCTTTCGAAACACCCGCTGAATCCAAACACATTTACATATGCTCCCATAAAAGAGCTCTATTTGGAAGAAGTCTGGTGGATAATTAATGCCATTCCTTCTCCATGGGGTTTTGATAATGGCATTCTGTTTAAAATCTATGCAGATGCATCTGCGGATGATTACGAGTGCCCAACTGTCGTAACAGATGACAAACACCGAACATGCGGCCAGAGCCGCTTTGGCTGTTGGATTTGCACTGTCGTAAAAGAAGACAAATCAATGTCTGCTCTCATAAAAAATGGTGTTGAATGGATGAAGCCTCTATTAGATTTCCGCAATCGATTAGTTCAAAACCGAAATGTTTCAGAACTTCGTTGTGAAACCCGACGTAACGGACAACGCGCCGTAGATGAAACCGGTCATAATATGGGAAATTACACAATGGAGTATCGTATACAATTACTTAGAGAATTACTGACGGCACAAAAGGAGACACAAGATTATCGAGCAAGTATAGATTTGATAACTAATCAAGAGCTTATTGCCATTCAAGTCATTTGGTATCGTGATGGAAACTTCACTACAACTGTAAATGACATTTTCAATGAAGTGTATGGCTACAATATACCCAACACTTCAATTGGTCTTCAAGAGCGTATTCTCCTTGAAAAGGCATGCAAAGATAACCCGAATCATTTTCAACTTATTCAAGAGTTACTGGCACTTCAGAAGAATAAGGTGCTATTAATGCGAAAATATGGTTTGGCAACTGATCTTGAAGCAAGACTTGAATCATATATAAAGGAGGAAAAAGCATGATAATCAGAAGTATCACACTGAGCAATTACCGCCTTTATAAGGGTAAGAATACAATCTCTTTTCCGACAGCAGAAGAGAAGAATATTTTCTTGATTTCAGGTGAAAACGGATTTGGTAAAACAACATTTCTACATTCACTGATATGGTGCCTATACGGTAGATTAATAACTGACGTTGAGGCTGAAGTAAGAAGAGATATTGCAGTTAGCGGATATAATTCTTTTTTGAAAGGCAATCTTAATAATGAAGTTGGAGTCCTTCTTTCTCAGTTATCTGCGTCAGATAGAGATCAGATTAAAAGAAAAGGTTACAGTCTTGACAATGAACATCTAAAAGAAATAACACAATATTCCGTATCGATAGATTTCGGCGATGTGGCCATACCTTCATTGCCATGTACATCATTGCAAGTGACTCGCAATTATGATATGGTTCTAGAAAAAGAATCAGTCGATATTCTTATCGATGGAATGAAGAATGAACTCACAAATGAGATTGGGCCAGAGATTTTCATTAATGACTTCATACTGAATAAAGATATAGCACGTTTCTTCTTCTTTGATTCAGAACAGATTGTAACTCTTGCTGAAACCAATACCATCAGTGAGAAGCGACAGTTGTGTTCAGCTTACAATGAAGTATTAGGAGTCAGAAAATACGAGGATCTAAAGAAGAATATCGAGAATATTCGAATGCGCTTCAGGAAAAAATCATCTGATTCCGAAGGCCGCGAAAGACTTCTTGAATTAATCGATAAGCGTGAAATGCTTGACAAGCAAAAAGAAGAATTTCATCATCAAACTGAGTTTATGGAAGAGGACTTGAGGCAATTAAAAACTCAAGACAAAGCTTTACAGATCGAACTTTTAAGAGAAGGTAATAATGCAACCACTGAAGAAATCGAACGACTTGTAGGCCTCATAGAAACCACAAAGCAGAAGAATGAGGATTACAAGAAACAACTTCGGCTTTTCTTGGACTATGCGCCTTTTGCGATAGTAGGCAAACTTCTTAAAGAAACTAAGGAGCAGTTAGAGGAAGACCATAAGAAACGAGAAACTAACAACAATCAGTTGAGCCGCAACCTCATTGTTTCAGATATCACTTCAGATTTGTTATTGATGCTTGAACATTCAACTATTCCTAGAGATATCTCAATGCAGTTGCAACAGCAAGTGCAAGACGTCCTCCTTAAGTATAGAAGTGAAGTTAGTGAGACAGAGACATTACTGGTAATGCCTGAAAATGAATACGAGGAGTTTATAGCAGTATATACAAATATTACTACAACATACAGAGCTGAATTTGAGCATCTAGCTGAAGACTACAAAAAGAATAGGCAGATTCTCGAACGCAATAGTCGTCGTCTCGCCAATATCCAGAGCAAAGAGAATGATGAAATCATCAAGGAGATTCGCTCAAAAAAGAATGACTTAGAAAATGCCATCTACAATAAGGAAATTGAGATACGTCAATTGCACGAGAGGCTTGGCACATTAAGCCAAGAGATAGCAACTACTTCTAAACAAATCAGTGAATTAAGCAAAAAGGTAAGCCTTGATGATTCTGATTCACGAAAAGACATTGTTGCAGAGCAACTCACAAAGGAACTGTCGACCTTCCTGACGGCATTGAAACAAGAAAAGAAATTCTCTCTCGAAAGAAGAATCAAATCGATTCTTAACGATTTAATGCACAAAGAAGACTTCATTGGGAGAGTAGAAGTAGTTATTAACGAGGAAGATATGGATATTGAGCTTTTCAGCATCGATGATCATCTGATCAATAAGGATTCTCTTTCGAAAGGCGAACAACAATTATATGCCACATCAATACTCAAAGCTTTGGTTGAAGAGAGCGGCATCCAGTTCCCCGTATTCATAGACAGTCCATTGCAAAAGTTTGATAAAAGCCATGCAACAAAAATCATCACTGAGTTTTATCCTCAGATTTCTAAACAAGTGGTTTTATTCCCTCTTCTGTTTAAAGAGCTAACTATAGAAGAGTTTGAGGTCATGAAGCCACTTATAAACGCCACATACTTGATAAAGAATGATATAACCCGCTCATACTTTGAGAAGGTACCTATAGATAACTTTATGGCTAGTAACAATTATGTTCAAGCAAATTAAAACAAGTTCTGAAAACCGAGAAGCCGTAACCATCTTAACCAGAAAGTTCGGCTTAGGTGCAGAGAATATTATTGCCAGAATCGCAATTGCATATTCTTTGCAAAGTAACGCTCGTTTTTCTCCTCTTGACATAAAAGATTCAGGAGGAAAAGAGTACAGTAAAAACGTTCTATTCGGAGACCTGTACCCTATGTACGCAGCTCTGATGTGTAAACACTATGGTATACGCATGTCAGACAAAGATCTTCCACGTTATTTTAAGCTCCATCTTGATGATGGCCTTGAGAGAATCATGGAGGATGTAAAAGAGAATCCAAATCTTATCGGCTACGATTACTTATTTGACAAAATTCATAAAGGACTTAATTCGATATGCTAAAAGACGTTAATTATTCACTGACTTATTCTACTGGGTCAGAACATGAGCCAAAAGAATTCTTTACCGAAGCCTTAATCGAAAGCAAATATTTTGATTTAGGTTTAGGCTTCTTCTCTTCTAGCGGCATTCGTTGTCTTGCTTACGGTTTTGCCCTTTTCATTGCAAACGGTGGCAAAATGCGAGTTGTTATCAATCACATACTTAGCGAGCAAGATAAGAAAGCTATTGAGAGAGGACAAGCTGGAGTTGTAAATGATTTTGAAGATAAGTTACTGTTTGATGTTGAGAAATTATGTGAAACTCTTTCAAAAGAGGATGAGCAGTTCTTCCGCTGCTTTTCTTACCTTATCTCTCAAAATAGAATTGAATTCATTGCCACCGTCTCATCACAGGGAGGATTAGGCCATGACAAATACGGTGTATTCACGGATGAACATGGCGACAAAGTCGCGTTTGCTGGTTCCGCGAATTTTTCCCAAACAGCAATGGAAATAAATGGAGAAACCATTTTGCCATTTACTTCTTGGGAAGATAATAAACGAGTGAAGGAACTGGAAGGGATTTTCAATGAAACGTGGTCTGGTGATACGCCATATTTAAAGCATATTCCATTAGACAGAGTTACGACATACATAAAGGACAAATTTGGACAGGTGAAACTATCAAAGCTCATTGAACACGAGGTAGACCTTCGAGACATTGAAGAGCTTGACTCACCATCTAAAAAGAGTTCTTGTCCTCTTCCTGCCCGTTTGATTGAGAAAATTGAAATCAAAGAGCAAGAGCCAAGGTTTCCTTTTCCTGAAGAGCGAGAGATTCAAAAAGAAGCATATAAAGCCTGGGTTGATAATAACAGGCAAGGAATCTTTGCAATGGCGACAGGCACAGGAAAGACTGTAACTGCCCTGAATTGTCTTCTTAAAGATTATAAGGAGTCAGGTACATATAAAGCGATTATTGTAGTACCAACTCAAGCTCTTGCTTTACAGTGGGAGAATGAAGTTTCTGCTTTTAATTTTCAGCGAATTGTATCTACGCACACAACTAAAGATTGGAACGACTTGCTTGAAAGATTTATTACACAAAGCAAGCTTGGCATTGACAATAAGAACATTATCATCATAACGACATATGCAACGTTTGTCCGAGATAAGATTCAATCATTCCTTTCAAAAGTTAGAGGGATCGAGAGTTTTACATTAATAGCTGACGAAGTTCATAATATGGGAGCTCGTAGTCAGATTCAGAAATTGCCCATAAATATCAAAAAACGAATTGGACTTTCGGCAACCCCTGAAAGAGTGTATGATGAAGTTGGCTCAAAGGAATTGTATGATTTTTTTAATTCAAAACCACCGCAGTACACGTATCGTTTTACAATGAGGGAAGCAATAGATGCTGGTATACTATGTCATTATGATTACAACCCAATATTTATTACGCTTACTGATATTGAAATGAGAGAGTATAAAGAGGTGACCGATCAATTGAGAAAATTCATTGACCCGGAAACTGGAAAGTATAAAGAGGAAGCTCAGATGCTATTGATGAAACGAAAAAGAATCATTCATAAAGCGGAGAATAAAAAACAGGCTACAATTAATCTTTTAAATGAACTTTCAGAAAAGGGGAAACTGCAATACACATTTGTTTTTGTTCCTGAAGGATTTGAGCCTGATTATTCTGATAAGGATTCATATATCATAGAAGATGAAGATGTTCACTTGATAGACGAATATGCTCAAATATTTAAGGAGAAACGGTATAAATACCATCAGTATATTAGTGGTATTGAAGATGCTCCTGGTATATTAGAAAGTTTTGCAAATGGAGACATCGATGTATTGCTGTCGATGAAATGTTTAGATGAAGGAGTCGATATACCCAGGGCCGAATATGCTCTTTTCCTATCTAGCACAGGAAATCCTCGTCAATTCATACAAAGACGTGGAAGAGTTCTTCGTAAACATAAAGACAAGATCAAGGCTACCATATGGGACATGATTGTAACCCCACCTGACATTGAAGAATCGGGGTTGCTAGAGAGGAATCTGTTTATGGGGGAAGTGAAACGAATTGTAAATTTTGCCTCTCTTGCGGATAACAAAATTGATATTCTATACGGAGACCTAAAATCCATATGCTATGATCTTGGGATAGATCTTTTTGGAATTCTTGATGAAGAAGAAAAACTAAACTAATATAAATAATAATTATGGCTATACAAGATCAAATGTTAAAAATGATTGTCGAAGAAATTGATAATACTATTTCTTCAGGACAAGAAAAGGTCATTGTTAATGAGACAAAGGCCAAGGAAGTTGCCAAAGTTCTAACAAATTTAAGTACAGAACGGTCAGAAGCAGCAACGTTAGTAAATCAATATATCGGACAATTAAAATTAATTTGTAAATCATAGATTATGCTTATCAAAAATATAACTATAACAAATTTTCAATGCTATTATGACTCTCAAACTATTGATTTCTCAAAAGGATTGAATCTCATAATCGGCAAAGGTGGCAAAGGAAAGTCTAAACTATTTAATGCTTTCTATTGGGTTCTTTTCGGAAAAATCTACATATCCGAAACTGGCTGGAAGAATACTGATGGCCTACCAGGCAATACCAGCAATGCTATGCTTCGTCATGAATTCATTAACAAGAAAGCATTGAGAGATGCATCAATAGGACAAGAGGTAAAAGCTGAGGTGATACTCGAACTTGTTGATGATAAAGGTATCCAATATGAAATTGAAAGAAGTGTAACGGCTACAAGAAAAGAAAATCCCAAATGGGATGAAGCATCAAGTTGGGCTGTTTCAAACAATTCTCTCACGGTATCGTTTTATAGTGCCACAGGTACAATTGTAAAAACAGGAGATTTGGCCGAGGATCTGATTAGTGAATTATTCCCGGAAGGCATACGTGGTTACATATGGTTCCAAGGCGAATCCCTCGATAATTTAATTAACTTCAGGTCAAAAGAGAACCTCAGAAATGCGGTTAAACACATTTCATATTACCCCTATTTCGAAAAATTGTCTGAGATTATCTCAACAGCTAAATCGAAAATCACATCAGCAGAGTCTAAGCATCTCCGTGAAGTTAATAGACAAAATGAAGCATTAAAGAATTTAATGTACACTATTGAAAGCTGCAATAGACGCATTAGTGAAGAGAAAACAAAGAAGAAAAAATATGAAGAACAACGTGATCAGGTAGCGATAGCTCTTGCGGCAGACGAAGAGAAACTCAAAGGCATGGCTGGTTTTACCGAAATGGTACAGGAATATGGCAAGTGTGAAACAGAGATTGCAAAACTAACGTCATTAATGACGGAAAGCGACAACTATCAGCGTAGTATGTTGCCACGTCTATGGGTCCTTCGAGGAATTGATTCATTAATTGAACAGGCAAAATCAATTATTGTCAACCATGTTGCAGCGGAGTATACGATGCCTGAAAAGAAGTATTTGGATAATCCAAGCAAAGCTAAATTGGAAGAAATCCTTCATGATAAGGTATGCTTTGTCTGTGGTTCCCCGGTTGACGAAAGCCATCAACATGCAATTGATTACATCAATGAGAGAATACACTTACAGGAGCAGTTCTTCCAAGAGATGGCTGAATACCGTTCTAATATGGAGTTCTCAAAACATTTTAATATGTTGATAGGGAAAATACAGGATTATCCGGACGTGCTTCTTACCCAGTTGTCGTCAATAGATAAACAATATTCGGATTCCGAAGCTGAAATTGAAGGACATCTTTCAAAAAGAAAACGTTATTCTGATAAAAAACGTGATCTTGATGAAAGAATGGAAGACGCAAAACGAAAGTATGGTATTGACCCCAAAGCGCAAGCTACAAATGCTTCGATCCTCAGCAATGGACTTAAAACTTCTCGACAGGAGTTGGAAAAATTAAAAAGACACATAGATATCTGTGATAAAGAAATATCAGAACAAGATACAAATCTCAAAGAGGCAGAAAGGGAATTAGATAAACTCGGACAAAAGGGTACGGTCACCAAAGTCGAAGAAACGGAATGGAAGAATATCTCCACTTTCCTTGAAGATGTCTGCTCTCGAGTTCAAGAGAATGCTCGTTTACAACTGTTGCATCTCATTGAAGAGCGAGCAAATGAGTTTTATAAAAAATTTACTGAACATGACAATGGTTATAAAGGTAAAATTGAGATTGATGATGATTATACAATTCGATTCGATCCTGGATTAAATACCAGTCATGAAGATAGAAAGAAGATGAGTATTATCAATGCTCTTCTATCTCTTAACCAGCAGGCTCTTGAAACCTATTATCCATTCATCAGCGATGCGCCCACATCAAATTTTGATTACGAAACTACTCATAAATATCTCATTGCTATAAAAGATATCTTTGACCAGACAATCATTATTACAAAAGATGTTGAAATAGATAGTGAGAATTATAAAGAGCTCATGATGATGAATAAAGTTTCCCGTATTTACAATCTTGAGAGTCAGTTGTATTCAGATACAACTGATCCTGAGGCTTATGAAGTATCAACAAAGATTAATCGAAAAAAATAATATAATGGAGGACATTTTTGAATTACGCTTTTCTTTTGAAGAAAAGACTAAAGAAGAAGTTATCCGCAAATTTTCAAATAAGCAGGGCGGAAAGTATAATATTTTTTCATACCATTGGCAGTGTTTTGTTTGGGCTGCAGTAATTGGTTTTTTGAGAGATGAAAGACGCCCTCTTGATCCACCGATAGCGGATAAACCGTTCTCATTAAATACGATGAGAGCGCATGATGGAGATTATGATGCCCAAGCACTCATTTGTATGTGTATCGCAAAAGCGGGAACTTTAGATATATTAAAGAACCCTCAAGATGCTATCCAGATGATTAATGAATACGCCAATGGTGGATTCTATCATATAATGAAACTGATGGATAACGGAGAGAACTCGTTTAATGATCTTGAGAAAGTAAAGCAAGAAATATTTAGCCGATGAAATCAAAAGATTACTATATAGATGTCTTCAAATGCCTTAATCGGAATCATCAAATTAAGAAACCTGCGCCGCATAAGATAATATACCTATTGGCCATTATTGATACAATTGCGGCTGGTTTCATCACATCTTTCCAATTTAAGTTCATTCCACAAATCATCAGTAAGTTCCTAGACAACTGGGAGCGATTTGTGGGTAATGAAGACTTTTATAAAGCAAATGTTTTTCAACCGGCTTTCTATTGTGATTCAGAATCTTTTTATAGTCTCATCACGCATCCAAATTGTGAGAAAAAACCATTCTCTTCAATCAAAGGTTTTGATAAGGTTTATATGAATATCGAAATAGATGAAGACCTTTTCAATTTGATTAAAAAAGATCATGGTTTTGCAGCTCAATTAAGAGTTTTGCTTGTGTCAAGTTTATAAATTCTTCATTTAATGCTGTGTGCTCGATGTGGTAGCTAATGATGAATCTGATACAGGATAATGATATAAGAATTACCAAACATCTTGATATTTACCTGTTTTTTCAATGAGGGATTACAATGATAACTATACATCATAATTTTGACGAGACGAAGTTCATGTGGCTTTGGGCTAAATATGTCAAGGCTGGCAATATAGAGAAACATTGTACAGCTTGCATGATAGGCCCATATAGTAAGAAATTTAGTGGCGCAAGCAACCATAACCTTCTAGAGCAGCCCACCATGGTTATGGATGAAGTGCCTGAAGGTCAATATGAGGCCATCTACTTTTGTGGCGTTCTAAAGAAAGGGTACTTGAACAAAAACCCTCTCAAGAACAATTACCCGCATAATGTTCACTTCGCGATTCGGCCTGCAGATGGTGAGCATGACGTATGGGACTTTGAGAATTGGCATGTTGAGATTGAAAACGGCAAACTGGAGAGAATTCCAGCTACATATGAACTCGGACCGAGATTCTTCAAAGAACCATATACTCCTCACTTTTATACATGTCGCATTTTCAGATGGATGATTGGGCATTTCTATCCACAAGAACTTCGTGACCTAAAATTCGGTTTGCCAGATACGATAACAATTGATGAATTTTATGCCGGTAAAACTATGGTCTTACCAACAGAGAGTCTTGTTAAAGCATTTATAAAACACGGTTTTGAATGCGCTATGAACTATTTTGAAGATGATTTTGACAATATTGGTGTATGGGAAGAAATGTCAGATGAGGCCAATGATGTCAGCATAAAAATCCGAAGAAATAACGTCCTGGCTAAAGGAAAATTCAACCGAAAGCTTTTCTTTGAGCGTTGCCAACCGTATGACTGGATGATTTTTGATGAAGATGTGATAATTGTTGATGCCTATGGGACTGAGCAGGATGTTAACCTTTCTGTCACGTATGAAGACAAACAATTTAATTGTATTGTAGCCAACGATTTATACAATATTGGCATGAATGAATTTCTTGATATGGTCGCTCCTTACCAAGAACGTGACATTGTGCCACTTTTTATGAAGGACTGATTAATTTCTTGAAATAATATGGAAAACTTGATGATTGAATATAGTATTCCAAATACCCATAGCCAGATTATTCTGCAAGTATGTAATATTTTTGACCAAGAAGGGTTGAAAGTCATCCATTGTCATAATACATTTGACACTGATGACACTATGGTATTAGAGAGTTCTGTAATGGGGCAGTTTATCAAATATTGCAACGATAAACAATTTGACCTGGATAATGAAATATCAAAGTGGATTGAAAGAAATAAACGAAAATCAATCGTCGAAGAGTCATTGCCATGCAGAAAGGACATTTTCAACATTGGTGTACTATGCCCAATAAATGTAAACGGAGAAATGTTCGCTCTCGCTACTTTCGATGACCTGCAATTATTTTTGGATACTGGAGCCATGGAACTTGATGCTTATATTTGTTTCCTTGACCACTTATGGATGTCCTTAGGCAAGTTTGGTACCGAGAAATCGATTGTTAACATCCCTGCATTTGGCAACAGGATTGTCAATGTAGCAAATAACGGTTTTACAATCGACCAAAAAATAGGGCTGATAGTTCAATCTTATTTCAAGAGAATGAAAAAGCACCGATTGTTTGAGACACTTCGCATTTGCATTCATGAGTCTGAAGCAAAGAATTTGGATTTGAAAAAATGGGGAACAACAATACTTCCCTATTTATACCAATTCAGTCAGCTTCCACTAGGTCTTAAGACGCTCAACAGTAAACAAAAGGGCTTATTTGCAGGAATAGACAAACCGATTTGTCCAACAAATTCGTCAATCTCGAGAAATTCAGAGGATAAGCCTAAGACGGTGTTTATTAGCCATGCGAAAGAGGACTCTCAAGAAGCGGAGATTGTCTATGATTATTTAGAATCACAGGGCTATAAATGTTGGATAGACAAACGTGACATCACCCCTGGCATTCCTTATGCAAAAGAAATCATGAAAGGATTCAAAAATAGTGATGTCGTTGTTGTGGTCATCTCAAAGAATGCCATGCATTCTGTTGGGGTTAAGAATGAGATAGACAATGTCTACAAAAACAACAAAACAATCATACCTTTCCGTATAGATGATACCACCCTTTCTGATGAACTTAGTTTCTATCTGTCGAGTACTCAATGGATAAATGCTTTTCCCAAGTTTGAAGAACACCTGGAAGATATTGACAAGGCTTTAAATCAACTACTGAAGTAAAAACAATTATCATCTTATACAGCAACCGATGGGCCCAGAAGAATTATACAACCTTGCGATGTCGCTTCTTGAAAAGCAAAAAACAGAAGAAGGATTGGCTGCCTTAGAAAAGGCTGCCGAAGCCGGCCATGCTGAAGCTCAATTTCAACTAGGTACCCTCATTCGCGAAAAGAAAATATCTCGCCCTGTAGATGATATGATAAAATGGTACACTACGGCGGCAGATCAGAATCACGTGTACGCCATTAACAATTTAGCCATTTGCTATCAACAAGGAATCGGTGTAGAATGTAATTTCCAAAAGGCATTCTATCTCTTGAGTAAAGCCTTTGCCCTTGGGGATTTAATGGCTGGCTTTAATATGGGACAGGCTTATTGGTTCGGTCTTGGGGTTGCACAGGATTCAAAGAAGGGTTTTGATTACGTTGAAAAAGCAGCTATGAGCGGATGCCCCAATGCTCAATACATGTTAGGCCAATTATTTGAAGAAGGTTTTCAAGATAATAAAATAAACATTCCCACCGATAATGATAAGGCCATACAATGGTATTTAAAAGCCGCTAGTCAAAGAGACACGCTTGCAATTGAGGCTCTTGAACGTCTTAACATTCCTATTCCAAAAGATAATCCGGTAATAACGGTTTTACCATCGAGTGAAGTAGTGGTTAGAGCTGACGTAGTATCCCCCGAAAAATACACCTCAGAAGATTACAAATATATTATTGCGGATGATGCAGTACCTGTTTTGAAACAACGGGTTTTAGTTGCTTCCAGCAAAACAGCTCAAGATGTTTTATATGAACTTGCAGGTAATTATATGAACAAAAAAGCGCTCAATGCCCTTTATGAGTTGGGGAAAATGGCTGATGTCACTGATGATACTAGACGCGGTTATGCTGAGTTTATGCTTCAAGCATGGAAATCATTTGATATAGATAAATTAAAGACAATCGCTTTTTGGTCATATCCATCGTTTGAATATAGTGAATTTGATTCTAATAGGACATTAAAGTATCAGACAACAAACGAGGCGGAATTTGTAAATCATCTTTTGGATGAGATGTCTGCTGCTCGAGAAAACAGAATTCCAATCAAAATGCGCTTACGTGAGTCCGAAGGAGACTATATGACTGACGTCATGGTCGGTAATGATGTTTCAACTTTCAAATTCCTATTTGGAGAAAAAACGTTTATTGGAATCCAAAGATTCGTTCTTGATAACTGATTGTAACAATTTACATCCTAAACTAGTTACTTTTGTATTTAAAAGACGCTTGCTTGTCAAACAAAATAACTTAAAGTCAAGAGTTCTTTTTCGAATAATAAGCGGTTATCGTACTATGCAAAACAGTATGATAACCGCTTGTTGTTGATGGATTTGGTTACTCTATGGTTCTACGAGGTCAATCTATTTCTACCAGCATACCACTGACTGGGTAGTAGATGAAACGTTTGAGAACCTTTTCGCCAGCAGCCTCAAGGGCACCGGCATAAGCATTGAGCTGGCCTGCGTACAGTCCGGCATAGTGGTCGGATGTTGGGTCTGTGATGGCTTGCACTTGAGGGAAGGTCTTGAAGTCAATCAAAATCGCTCCCTCGGGAGTTCTATACACGTAGTCAATGCAGCCGATGACAACAGTCCCATCATTCTGCAAGCTGCGGAACGGGCGTTCGTGATACTCGGCTGTGGGGTCTCCGTATTCCTTCTTGAGGAATTGCTGGAGGTTGTTCCAAGCACGGATGACTTCATCGGCATTAGGCAGCACGTTGTCCATTTCGTGTGAGCAGATGAGTTGTTCCACCTCCGCCTTGTCCAAGTGTTGAATGGCTGCAAAGACATTGTGTATGCAGTCGCCCACCTCAGAGTAGTCACGGCCATACAGTTTACCCGAGTTAATCTTGATGTACTGCTCGCTGCGAAAAACGACACTCACGTTATCGGCATTTCCCTCCAGTCCACTGGGTGCCACTGTGCGTAATGCAGCATCCGATGGTTGGTCAGAATGATAGTCGAGCATATGATGACTCCTTGGCTTTGGGGTGGTGTTCATTTCGGTTTCTTCAACAGGGAACTCAGCGTTCACGACTTTAAAGGGAACGCCGATACCAAGGACATCGCCTCCATCAATGTTTCCAGCAGTTTTCAGCCCTGAGCGAACGAACCAATTGAATTCTTTGTTTTTCAGCCAAGGCACGAGTACCAACACCTCCGAAGCTCGTGTCATGCCCACATATAGTAATCGTGCGCTCTCTTCCTGAATATATTGACTCATCTTGGCATAATCCTCACATGCAAATAACTTATCGGCGATGCTGTCAGGAACATTACTGTTTCGTGAGCCAAAAATCCAAGGCAGAAGTCTGATACTCATCTGCGGGTAAAGATTGGTTGCTGATGGCATTTGGGGATGGAAATGGTGGATTCCATAGAAATCGCGCTTTAGCACATCCATAGGATCCATAGTCTCGTCCATGAGCATGAAGACATATTTCCACTCCAGACCTTTTGCTCCATGATACGTCAACAGCTGCACACCATTTCCTGTAATTGGCATTTTAAACTCATTTTCCTCCAGGAAAGCAGCAAAACCCGACGGTGTGGCAGGCTGTGCTAACTCACTGCTTCGTTCTTCATATTGCTTTGCAACAGCAATGAGAGCTTTAACATCGGCCATGGATTCCTCAATGGGAGCATCCCAGCGTTCCATGATATTCTTCACATCAAGTTCCACTGCCAGTGTTTCCATGAGTGCTCCGATGCCTTGATACATCACATAGGGGCGTAATGCATTCACTCTCTTTATCATTTCAGCACAGCAAAGCCATGATTCCTTTTCATCTTTGGGTGAATTGTTATATTCCAGTTTTGAGTCAATGATTGCACCGACGTTCATATTGTCTTGGGTAAAATAAGCTATCTCCGCCTTTGCCAAGTCATCAAGAGGATTAACGGTCAGAGTGGTCAATGCCAGCATCAGCTGGCAAACCTTGCTCTCCTTGTCAAGAATAGTTTCTCGGTCACAAGCGATACCAAGAATTGTCAAAGCTTCCTGAACATCGTCAAGATCATAGCCTGTTCGGCCAAGGACAGCGATGTCTGAAGGCATTACATTCTCCCTCTCAATGACATTCTTGATGTATTGTGCAATATCGTCTACCCTGAGTTTTTGTGCCTTTGGAGTCCTTTTCTCTGTAATATTCAAATAGCGCAAAGGATTTTTTGCCCTTTCCTCCAGTTTAGTCTCAAATTTCTCAGGATGCAATTCCATGGCTGATTCCAGACGAACCTGTTTTTTTGTTTGGTCCTTAAAAACGGGCTTGAAAATCTCCATGAAAGCCATGTTGCATGCGTTCACCAATGTGGGAACACTTCTCCAGCTCTCTTTCAGTGTATCGGCTACACAGCCATCTTTACCATCTTTTAAGTTAATAGCATCGGCTACAGCTTTGGTGAGCGCCGTGTCACTGCCTCGGAAACCATAGATGGCCTGCTTGGTGTCGCCCACCCAATAACTCTTCTTGACCACATCGGCCAATGCCATGAATATCTTCACCTGAATGGGCGAGCAATCCTGGAACTCGTCAACGAACAGATGGGTGTAGGTGCGACCTATCTCTGTTGCCACTTCCTTATCCTGAAGCAGTCTATACATATAATGCTCCATGTCATTGAAGTCAACGACACGTTTGTTGAGTTTGTACTGTCTGTATTGCTCGTTCCATTCTTTAGCAAGCCTAAATATGGTCTTGATATACTGTTCCTGCAAGTCATATACTTCTTGGCTGCACCACAGGTCCTTGACTTTCTGTTTGGCGTCTTCAAGAATGGGAATCGGCACTGAATCGCCGGGGAGTGCGGGCTCATCATCAACAATCTTAGAAAAATCAGAGTTCCACTCAATGTCGTCCAAATAGCGACTGCGTTCTAATAACGAATCAATGGCCTTGAGCACTCTTGCTTTTTTATTCTGACTCTTCTTGTTTGTGCATTGTCCCACTTCCGTACGCAGTGCATCAAGCACGGTGATACGTTGGCTTTGGTCGATGTGGATACTCGTTCCGTTACACAGTTTTTTAAGTATGTTTAATGACTCGTCGATACTTGTCGAATAATCGGTAATGTCGAAACTGATACTCTTTTCCACAATATCCTTCAGATGTGATTTCCAGAAATTGTGGTCGGGATGCGAGTCACCGTCAACAACATTGAAAGCTTTACGGAACTTTGCGAAGAACTGAAGGTCGTCATCGGTAGGGATATTGGCAATACTTTGGTTGATATAAGTAGCCTTGGCCTTATCGTCCATTACACCCTGCTTGGGTGAAAGTCCAATAGCGTACCAATATTTCTGAATCAGTGTTGATGCCACGCTGTGAACGGTACCCATCAAGGCACTGTCAAGCCGTGATGCCTCGTCATATTTGCCAATCTTGTACAATTCAGCTTTAGCTTTCTCTTTGAACTCATTGGCGGCCTTGACGGTAAATGTCGTCAATATGACCTGCTCTGGTTCAACGTGTTCAGGGTCATTCCTGTCTTTGGAAACCAGTTCTGCCAACTTAGTTGTCAACGTATAAGTCTTGCCGCTACCAGCACCGGCACTAATATATGTTACGTTCTTCATCGTTCCTTAATTCTTTAAATTTATATAATCGCTGTAACCATTTATACTCTTGAGACTGTCATTGTTATAATCTGGTTTTAACGGAAACAAGTTCTGTGTCTCAGTATCATTGTAGTAGTCCAAACTATCAAGTGACAGACCTTCACCCATTTCAATCTTACCAGACATGATTTCTTCACGACGATATTGATAGGAGGCGATAATCTGTTTGATGACATCACCTTCACACCCGTCTTCAATATCAATCTTTTCGGCCCAATAGCTATTGAAATCATCTGTACTATACAGCTTACCACGAGGCATCAGGAAGTAGGCTGTGGGCAAGACCTTGTCTTCGGTCTGTTCACCCAACAATTCGGCATATATAGCCAATTGGGATGATTGGTTCTTTTGCAGCAGTCTCTGATAGTATGACTTTGAAGTTGTCCACTTGAAGTCGAAGATAACGTGAAGACCATCTTCACGAGCTAGAACCATGTCAGCAAAACCGTGCATCTTTGGAGTGTTATCGTTGGGTAGACCAAATGTATTGCCCTCAAGATTCATTTCACAGGCCACGACATGTAGTTGGTTCTTCTCGATGATATCAATCAGGTGGTCAATGCACTCCCTGAGTTGTCCGAACAATTGACGGCGCTCAATGGCATTCTCCTGTAGCAGAAGTATCGCGCCCTTAGCCTTTGTCACTTGTTCAAAGACTGCCTTGTAGTTGGCGTCTACTCGAGCCTTAATGGCATCGGCATAACCACTTCGCTTATTGCCCGGCACATAGAAAAGATGCTGGATAACGGCATGGGCTACATTGCCTTTAGTTCGGGCAATGTCACTCAATTGGCTCTGCCCATTGTCACTAATGTAAGCGATATTCTCCAATGTGTAATCAATCGGATTTTGTATCAGCTTATCTGTCGATGTGGGGCTTTCATGGTCTCTCCATTTTATCAAATCGGTCCTGCCGATAGGTGTGTATAGCTCGTTTCCGCCATTATTGCTCAATGGCAGCACAGGGACATAACGGTTTTCGTCAATCTTAGGAGTGTGAACTAGCTCTTTATAGTTCTCCACCTGCTGTTCAATGCGAACAATCAACGGGTGTTTGTTCAATACTTCACCACCTGCAGTCTCTACAGTGACAAGAGTCAGTTGCTGTTGGGAGAAGAGAATAGACAACAGCAACGTCTGTTGCTGTATTTGACGCGCATCGTCAGCATCCCAGAGCTTGATATTGACTTTCTTCAATTCATTACGCTCTGTCGGAGTGAGGAAATCTGTTTCAGGTAACAAGGGTTCAAAGTCGTGTAACCCAGTCCATAATACCTTGTCGGCCCTAGCAGCGACCTGACCTGGAGAAGAAACCGTAAACCGAGAAGTTGCCTGTGCTCGATACTGCATAAACTCAGATGGTTCATACAGGCATGCTACGTGTTTCTCTATCTCACTATATGCCACATGTTCTGTCGGTTTTAGGTCATTGGTCAGACTCTTCAATGTTTCACAGAGTTCCGACAAACGAGTGAACTGAGTGATGCGAGTGTCATCGTTATCATCCTGTGCGGTAATAGCTGATTTTTGTTTGCTCCATTCACCCAATTTAGTCAAGAAGGTGTGCAGTTGCTGAAATGTCATCGTATCTTCACCGCCAAGTGAAAAATCGGGCAGGAACACCGAGGCTTTGTATTGGCGTGTTTCACGCTCTTTGTCGTCGATTGGTTGACCTTTGTCAGCTTCTGTCTTGCCCTCTATCCACTCCTGCACGAGTTGATAGCAGTTATCATCACTATCAGTTGTTTCGGGAATCCATCCACCAGTTTGGGCCAAACGTCTAGCCAATCGGTATCTGAGACTGCGAGGTAACGGATGTTCAGGCGCATAAAGCCACTGCATTAATGCTCCGATGTTCAAAGGACGAGCCATCATTGCAATGCCAGTGAAGAACAGCTGGATAATCTGCGGCGCACTATTTGATACAGATGAGCCCGTTACCGGTTTGCCCATCATGTGAAGATAATTGTCTGTCAATTTGGTGTTGGGCTGTACAATGACGTTAAAGGCATTGTCTTCAAGTATGGCAAGGTACTCCTCGGCTTCCATGTCGTCCTTGAATTTCCATATTCTTACAGAATCATCATCGAGGTCAAAAGTCAAGTGTTCTGCGGTTTGGGCTGTCAACAATCGTTTCAGTTTGGCCAAATTATTATCGCCTTCAATCTGTGGGATAGATAATTGTTCAATCTTCGCACCATCATCAACGGCAAGAGAAAAGATCTCTTTCCACGCCGGATGTAATAATCCCGGATTGAAAGGCATGACAAACGTCACATCTTTCATCATGCCTTTCTTCTGCTTCAATCGCTCTATGATGGCTTGCTGACGGGTACTGACATCCGAAAAGCACTTCCCTGAGAAAAGAATCTCAACGCCCTGTAACACTTTCAACCTGCGACTTGGTGCCGGTGTTTCTTTATTCCAGCCGCATTCAGCAAGTGCGTCGCGCCACTTAAGCATTTCTCGGCTGGCGGCAAGAGGAGACACATTGTAGCTATCCAGCAATTGGTTTTCGGTACCATCTTGATGGTCCTTCATGTAGTCGCGAACACACTTGTAGTAGTCTACAAGTCTTTCTGTATCAGACTTGATGATAGAATGCAAACCTAAGCGCAATTCTAAAAAGTCCAATAAGCCACCGATGTCGGTCACTTGAAGGTCCATCATTAATGGATCTCCCTTCATGCCAAGGTAAGCATTGCCGCCTTTGTAGTCAAAACTGAAGAAAACTCTCATATCAATGAAATGGTTAAAATTAGAATCTAGGTTAATAATACAATAAAGGCCAAATGACTGAACTCTATAAGGGGAAGCCTAAGGTTCACTAGCCTTCTCACACAAATGGTCTTGCAAAAATACAAATAATCCATGGGAAAGCCAAGTTTTAGTCACCTTTAGTTATCGTGGTTTACTGAAGCAATTGAAACAAAATGAGCCAAACGCCCGAACTTTCTTAAGGGGAGTCAATCTCATAGTCCTTCTCAGACGAATAGCTCGTCAAACCATTTAGATTGTTCTTGTCCACCAGATGCAGATTTCGTGGCCACACTTAGGGCATTTATACACCGGGTCTCCGTAACGGAAACCGACGAGGTCTAGTTTCGTTCCACATTTTGTGCAATACCCTTTGTTCCACCGTTTCATATCATGGCGATAACACTTAATTCCCCAAATTGAAGCAAATAGGAACAAAACGCCAAATATGATTACTAACCACCAAAAGAAACCCATAAATCCTTCTTTTTTAACGATCACCAATACATTTTGGGTGTGTGCTCAGAATATACCACTCCAAGAATAAGATGCTCTTCATTGCCGGTCATTACTATCCTGGTGTAATGACCGATCATTGTCTCAAGGAAATCATTAAAGTCGCGTTCAACCTTTAGACGGTCGCCACTGAAAGTTTTGAATTTGTCTGCCATAGTTTCTCTCTTTTATAAGTTGTTATTCAGTATTTGTCTTGATAAAAATAATAAAGTCGAAGGCATCATCGGGCAGGTTATACTCAAGAGTGGCGTTATCGCGGAGTTCCATGAGAAGGCGTCCTAGCAGGTTGGGGCCGACATAATTGTCCCCAATGGCTTTCACGCCCCAGGCATCGGGATTCTTCTTGGGCATTGAGGTTTGATCCTCGACGATGTATGTGCCGGTACTCTTCATGAGCAGGTCGCGAAACTCGGCACTTTGCTCGTACTTGATCGTGAGGCAATACTTCATCGCATCCACTATCATCTGCCCCCAGTCTGGACGGCGGTACGCCTTTTCATAGCTCTTGGCGGTCATCTTGACCTGATGACTGGACTTGCCTCCCATGGTGATGCCGGACCTGATGCGACGAACAACTTCAGGCACCTTGAACTTCATCAGCTGAAACAACTCCTCGCTACTAGCAAAGGGCACCCCGTCAACCACAAGGGGTGTCGGGGCGAAGTTGCAGAACAGGCCCCACTCATCATTAACTCTACGAATGGCAACACTCTCGGCAACAGGATAAGTCTGAATGCCGTAGTAGTCAGGATAGTATTCCTTGATAAAGTCGGCTATACTGTAAAAACTCATCTCTTAACCTCGGTGATTGAGTCCAGAATCAGTTTGTTCTTGGCGCCCACCTGTACTTGATCAATTCTGACGATTTTGATACATGTGCTGTCCAGAACGGCGCGGTTGGTGTCGCCATTGGGATTGGTCTGGGCTTGTGGCCAAGCCAAAAAGATGATACCAAGGTCGCGAAGCAATGTGGATGCAGCATTCTCAGCTTTGGCATCAGCTTTGCCCATCATTTGCTTGATGGAGCCCGTCTTGCCGGTCTTCAGATTGCCCACATACTTGCGGAACAATTTGCCAGCCTCCTTGACTTCCTCGGGAATCTTCATTCCTAAAGCTTTCTCAACACGCTTAGCGATATCGGAGTTGACCGGCTTGCAAGAGAACAAGTGATTGTCTTCGGTCAAATCTGGAACTTCCAACGTATAGACGTAGAAGGTATCAACGCCATTTGCTTTACCTGCCTTTGCGGCATACAAGGCAGCTGTGGGATAACTAGATGTGATGTAAATGCCTTGTCCAAATTTTGATTTACCTTCACCTTCGCCCAAGTGGGCGATGTCAAAATGGTCAAACAGGCGATATGTGCCGTGATAAAAAGTTTCCATGTTCTGTACTTATTTGAATTATATCTGTTCTTCAAAACAGACATAATTTACTCATGACTTCCATTGTCACCGCCAAACTCTTGAGCAAAAGCATCATTGTTGATATCACCACGTGCTGCCAAAGCGAATTCTACGGTCTCGAAGTTGTAGTTCTTTAAGAGGGTTTTGAACACTCGGGCTACTACATCGACGGGGTTCTTGAAGGCGCCACAGCCCCACTTGCCGAGGATGAGAACATCCACTTCGGCCTTAGCAGTCACATCCAGGATTCTCTTGATGCGTTGCGTTATCTGGACCTCGTAATCACTCGGCATTGGGTTGCCTCGCCATAGTTCCGGCGCTGCACAAGTAATCACATCGACGTTGTACCACTCGTCTCTCGGCATCATTTTGGGCCAGATAGGGTCGGTGCGTTCGTCGGTCTTGAAGACGATGACATCAGAGGTATAGATGATATCATCGTTGCCCATGTAATCAAGTTTATGCTCCATATAGAGCCGAATATGCCTTTCATAAAAGGCTTTTTCCATTGCTTGCAAGCAGGGCAACAATGTCGAACACCGGCATAGCGACTCTTCCTGGGCACCAGCTGAAAATGGGGAGCCTCCAATGCTATGGTTGTTGGCGAAGTTCAGAACGGCCACTTTTTTGCCTTTATAACCTTTGGCGGCTTCAAAACTACGTTTACCGGACACCACATACTTTGTGTCTGATTTTTCCACTTGAGCGACATCAACGTCATCCTCTTGTGCTACCATATATTGGCATGAGATTGAATTCTCCACTGCGGCCACCAACTCTGGCATGGTCCTGTACTGATGCTGTGTGTCCAGCATCACTTCATAATTGATTCTTCTGTAATTATACATATGTGATTTTATTTGACAAAGATAACAATTTTTAGGCAAACAAATCGTGTTCAAAGCATTTATAATTAAATGTTTTTTTGAATTATCCTGAATTTGACTATCGACGCAATATTGCGACAGAATACAACGGGGAGGATAAAGATACTAGCCCTGTTATCAACATATCCTTTTCTCATCCAGCAATGCCATATCTTTACGTTATATTGAC
>Ga0247609_10001201_pt1 | contig 31920 bp, 26 predicted proteins | sample 172DNAGHGlowgp2_FD_193487 | JGI IMG/M metagenome (GOLD analysis project Ga0247609, IMG submission 193487) | Sheep rumen microbial communities from Palmerston North, Manawatu-Wanganui, New Zealand - 1728 DNA GHGlow gp2 | ecosystem: Host-associated > Mammals > Digestive system > Stomach > Rumen ... | reverse complement strand
ATAATCTCCAATTGTTGTTTTTGAAGAAAAAACACTATGCGTAGTATCCTCGATAATTATGCACCCATTATCATTAGCGATTGTACGAAGCGATGACAGGATAGAGACCGGTTGAAGTGTTCCAAAAAAATGCATTAGGAAAATAACTTTTGTGCTGCTTGACAACTTGCGGTTTAAATCAGCAATATCAATCGAAAAATCCTCATTTAATTTGTAAAAATTGATTTTCGAATGAATGAAGCAATTTGAAACAGATTCACAAATAAATTCTGGAAGTAACACCTCATCAAGCGGTGTAAGTCGCGAAGCTATATGCCTCAACGCACTTCTACCACTGTCAAATTTATAAACCTCACTAAAGTCTGAAAGAAAATCAAAAACACTATCGCTGACCAGATTTAAATCAGTTAAAGATAAATTATATTCGCTTCCAAGTTCCATCACTATTCTCCATAAAGTTTAGTTCTCATTTTTTCCAATTCAGATAATTGTCCCATATCCATCCAATCATTTTCACTTATTGGAAATACGGCAACTTTTTTACCTTTTTTTTGCTCTATTTCCAACACATCAGGAAATCCTATACTAACACCTTCTTCAATATCATAGATAACTTCCGGTTCAACAATATAGATACCTGTATTGGTTAAAAATGAAACGGTTGGCTTCTCTTCCATTCTTTGAACAACACCATTCACACCCATTTCCACTACACCATATGGAATATTGATATTCTTATATGCACAAATCATAGTTATGGCATTCCCATTTTCTTTATGAAACTTCAACATACTCTCATAATTTGCGGTAAGCAGAGCATCGCAGTTTGCAAAAAAGAACGTTTCGTTGATTTTACCTTTAAGAAGGCACAAGCCACCCCCGGTTCCCAGAGGTTCAGATTCATCATACCAAGTTATATTATAATTACTATCACAATCAGAAAAATATGCCTTCATTAATTCTTTTTTGTAATTAACGATAATATGAAAATCATTACAAGCGTACTTCTGATATTCCTTCATTATCAATTCAATGATTGGAACCTCACCAATAGGTATCAACGGTTTTGGTAATACTTTTGTAAAAGGATAAAGCCTTGTTCCTTTTCCCCCAGCGTTGATTACAACAGGAATGCTCAAAGGGTTCCTCTGTTTTTCATCATCTCCGTCGCCATTATACAAGTCAACAATGTGCAAAAAATCATCAACTACAGGAATGACCACATAATTTTTTTCATGGTACAGTTTCTTAGCCTCATCAATTGATTTTGCCATCTTTGGGGATCTGTTTGCGGCTTTAAGGACATTTTCTTCCATGGTCCCGCCAGAAAGCAAGAAACGTCTAATATCACCATCTGTAACACATGCAGATAGCTTATTATCACTATCAACTATAAACAAAATACCATTAGAATTTTCATTGATACCCTGCATTGCTTTAAGGAGAGTAGAGTCATCATGTTCTACAAATTTCTGGATTTCTTGACTATTCATCAACTAACTCCTTTAACAACTGTTTTATCTCATTTGAAACGTAATCAATTTCTTCAGCAGTAATCTGCGTGCTTGAAGGAATGTTCAAAATACAATTAGCATAAAAAGGCGCCTTCTCAAGTTTATATGTCTTTTCGCCAAAATAGGGCTTCTGCTCATTTATCAAGCCCCAAATTGCACGTGTTTGAATTCCTTTTTGCTCTAAAGCAGTAATTATTTCACGCATGGTTGCTTTAATTCTGTTTCGATCTATTTTAAGACTGTAAAACCACTTATTTGAATCAGTACCTTCCCTAAAAGGAATAAGCTCTGCAAGATCAAAATCAGCAAAAGCCTCTTTATATGCCTGATAATTATTCTGTTTTCTTCTTATAAATTCAGGTAATTCCTCCATCTGTGCAACACCAAGAGCAGCCTGAACGTTGGTCATGCGATAGTTATATCCTATCTCGTCATGTATATAGTAGTGTGGATCGTTTTTAGCCTGAGTCGACAAATATCTTAAGTGATCAACAACAGAAGGGTCATTCGCAGTAATAGCTCCACCGCCACCGGTAGTTATTATTTTATTTCCATTAAAACTGTATGCGCCAAAGTCACCGATTGTTCCGGCATATTTTCCTGTAAACTTACCGGCAATATATCTGGTCCCCAGAGCTTCTGTGGCATCTTCTATGACCTTCAGCTCATATTTGGAAGCAATTTTCATTATCGATTCCATATCAGCCATATTACCAAAAACATGAACGACAACAACAGCTTTAACAGTAGCGCCTTCAAATGTCAAAACTGTTCCATCCCAGACACACTCTTTTTCACAAAATTCTTTAAGCTTCATGGGATCCATACAGAAACTATCATCACAGTCAATAAAAACCGGTATGGCAAACTGATATTTAACCGGATTAACTGCTGCGATAAAAGTCAATGGCGGAACAAGCACAACATCCCCCGGCCTTACTCCCGCTTCTACAAGACTAAGGTGCAAAGCTGATGTACCGCTCTGACAAGCAGCTACATTCTCAGTATTTAAAAACTTGGCCATTTCCTGCTCGAGTTTAGTAATATACGCACCGCCGGTTGACACCCAGCCTTGGTCAATGGCATCATCTACATACTTACGTTCATTTCCCTCAAAATTAGGAATTGATAACGGAATAAATCTTTCCACCTTTTAAACCTACCTTACATTTTACTATCTAAAGATTTACCTTTTTCGATATGCTCAAAATTCGGCAAATATGATTTAATTATTGCAACAATTTCCTCTTTCTTTATATCCGTTTTTTCAAATGCTGCAGTCAAATCATCAAACAAAGTATCAATTTTCTCTTTATCAGGAATATCTTTTCCAATTACTACCCCAAGAGATTTAAATCTCTCATAATCCGCAGTCTCAGATTCAGTTACAAATTCTTCATAAGGTTTTTCGCCGGAAGTATTAGAGATTGAATAATGTACAGGATAATACTTGCTGCCTTTCTTAAGGTCTTCGGCTTTTCTAATTGCTTCTTCGTCAGTGTCACACTCAAGCACTTCGTAACCATACGCTTTAAGCAGTTCTGTTCCTATAGCATCAAATGTCATCATCTGCGCCTCTTCAAGTTTAGGGAAAAAAATTGCACGATTTTCGCCAAGAATACAAGCCAAAAGGCATATTTGTCCAGATTCCTCAGGAGAAACAAAGAATCGCTTAACATCCAAAGGTGCAGACAATGGTTGAAGTTTTTGAATTCTTGAAAGAAATCCTGCAGGTAAAGATCCGTTAGAGAAAGCAACATTTGCAAAACGTGCAGTTTTCACAGGAAATTTATCAGAATACGAAAATATTACATCTTCCATTATTCTTTTTGAAGCGCCCATAATATTAACAGGATTTGCAGCTTTATCCGTTGAAACACAAAAGTATTCTTCCGGAGGATACTCAGACAATAAATCTAACAACAACTTTGCATGTAAAACATTGTTTTGCAGCAATGCCTCTATAGAATAGATATCTTTCTCGGAACGAACGTGTTTATGAGCAGAAAAATTTCCTACGATATCAAACCCGCCACGAGATCTGAACATCTTTTCAAACACAGGCGAAGCAAAATCCATTGGGTAAGGAATATAGTCTGATGGCACAAACATACCTTCTGTAGATCTAAGGTCTCTTGTAAGCTCAGCCAAAGCATTCTCATTCGTATCAACTACAATAAGCGTTTTAGGTTTAAACGGAAGTATTGATTTAATAAATGAAGAACCAATTGAACCAGCTCCACCGATAACTAGTACAGTTTTACCTCTAACTTTCTCCGATATTTTTTCTTGATTGTCAGAAATATCTGAAACAAACATTGAGGTCTTTCTTTTGATAACCCTATCAGAAATAAACTGATCTAGCATAAACATATGATTATTCCCCCTGAGCTAATAATACCTATCGTAATGATTTTATCGCCTTCCGAACTGCCTGCCTTTTGATAGTAAGCACAACTACAGACGCAAGCAAAATAGCAGCAGCTGTTGTATACCTTATAATGGTATTTGAATAGAGCAGTAGTGAGCCCATACAAAGTACACTAAACATAGCAATTAGCAAAAAAATCATGCGATTGTTGAACAATTTAAGCATATTTTCTCTGCGAACAACATAAACATGGATTACTAGTAACAAAACATTTGAAAAAAGTGTAGTATATGCTGCCGCAATAAAACCAAATCTTTTTATGCATATATAGTTCAATACAACATTGGTAGCCGACGTTAAGATAGTTCCGAATGAAATCCACCCCGTCTTTTTCAGGTAAAACTCTACATTCACATATAAAGTATATACATATCTAAAAAAACAACTAAGAATAATTGGCGGCATCAATGTCATTGCCCCCATATATTTTCTACCACCAACTATCAATATTATTTCCGGTGCAACAATGCATAACCCAAATGCAACTACGCCAATTAAAGTAGTCGTTACAATTGACACTTTCTTTACAGATTCATATTTCTCATCAGATATTTCAGAAAAGAACCACGGAACCCACGCATTGTTTAAAGAGGTAACAAATAATGTCACAACCATAGAACATGTGAATATAATACCATAAAATGCGGTTTGTTCATCACCACACATCTTATTTATCATAACTTTATCCGAGGATCCAAGTATTGTCGCAGCTAACGCATGAGGAATTAATGGCAAAGCAATTTTTAAAGCATATGAAATGTGGCTTTTACAAAAAGAAAACTTTCTACTGAAAATAAAGAAATATATTCCGAGGTTAATTATGCTATTCGCAATTACTCCGCCAAATATTACACCATTCAATTTATCATTCAAAACCGTCACTAATAAAACGGTTAGAATCATATTACTAAAAGCTGATACTAATGTTATTGCAGAGGCAATTTTGTATTTTACTTTAGAACGTTGCTCAGTTTGAAAAATAGGCAAGGCGCTTGAGAACACAATACCGAACAGCATCATTAATAAATGTATTCCCCGCATTGAAGTCAACTCGGAAAAGAAGCCAATTGTGCAAATCGGTACAACGGACAAAAGCAGCGGCACTATCAAACTGAAAACAGATATTGACGAAATATAACTATCAAACTCTTCGTCTTTATAATCCACATAAGCAATTGCAATAGTTGAATACAAATCAAAGGTCATCAGAACAACTAAAATGCTTTGCCAAGACAAGAAATTAGTATATTGCCCATACTCAGCGCTTGTAAGCACTCGAGCATAATAGGGAGTAAAAATGTACAATGCAACTTTAGCCACAAAATTGCTAATGGTATACCAACTTGCAGCTTTTAATGTGTTTTTATTCTTACTATTAGTTTCCTGATTAATCATTTCTTATTCCGTATCTTGTGTTTTTGCAAGTTCAAGGCCGTGACTTCTTATCATGCCAATAGATATCACTAACCATTGGATCATTCCCAAAAATGTCTTATTCTGTATTAACGTCACTTCAAAGCAATTATAGACAAGAACGCCAATAAAAGTGCTTAAAACAACTATTTGAGCCGTGTCGTTATAATGCTTAGTTATACATTTCCATAAAACCCAAAAGATCAATATCAAACAAACAAGTCCGACAATACCATTCTGCATTATTAACTGTAAATAAGTATTATGAAACGACGAGTTCTTGTATCGTTCTATATCAGGTAGTTTACCGGTTCCCGCTCCCACAATTCTTTGCCACCATGACAAAGACATAAAAGACGACTTCCATAATACAGGTCTTGAGGTATCTAAATTTTTATTAAAGTATAACCATGAATATGCATTAATCCTTTCATACCAACCATACTGCCGTACATTCGCATAAATAACACAAAGTGTTAAAAGGATTAATATTACAAGCCAAAACGCAACATCAAGCTTTACGACGCTTATATTTTTCTTATAGCGGAGAACTAGGAAGACTATGGCAATAACTGCCAACGATAAAAGCGAAGTTCTTGAATCATACAACAAACAAATAATAGCAGTTAAAAGAATTATTATAGTTCCACGCAAAAATGCCACCCGTTCAACCTGCTTATACAAAGAATTAGCAACTTCGCCTTTTTCAATAGGCAACACTGAGTATTCGGCAGCAACATAACTCGCTGACAAAAAGACTACACAACCTGGTGTAAAATTTCCCTTGTTAACATTAAGAAGTGCCTCTATGGCAACTAATACTATCGCTATAAAAAACGGGATCCTCAAATAATCAATTTGTATTCTTTCAATATGAAAAGCTAAGGAATCAACAAAACAGTATACACATATGGTCGCCAAAATGTTTCGAAAAGAAAAAGCAGTAGAAACCTGTAGCAATCCCAAAAACTGCAAAAGTATTAAAGCTGAAAACAGCAAAAACAAAATACTTTCTTCCCTGTTATCCAAAACCATTCCCAAGGAAATTCGCATTATAGTAGCCACAATCACCAATGCCATAATTAAATAATGTGGAAAACTACTTATGGCCATTTCACTTGGGATTACAACTTTGATACAAATCAGAATCCAAATAATTGACATTAAATTGGGAGACGAAAGATAAATTCTTTTTTTACTTTTCAAATAAATAAGAACCAACTCCTCTGCAAATGATAAGGATTATCCTGCAATCACTTGTGACAATAGTTTATGTGGCTTTTTTGTCATTATATATTGCCTGTTTTCCAATTCACTAAACAAAGTGGGATTTGAAACATCATCAAGTACAACAGGTATTTCGCACCAAAATGCTTGCAGTGCAACGGTAGAGTTGACAGTAACAATTTGTTTCGCATCTTTTAAAGAATCCCAAAGAGATACAGCATCGGGGTTTTCAATCAACTCTTCAGGAAAACTCTTACGTACTATTTCATCATAATGATATGGATGAGGTCGAACCAAATATGGCTCTCCAATTCTTTCAAGGCAAGATTTTATGATTGACAACTGTTCTGCCGTATGCAATTGCAAATAGTATTTTATAACTCCAGGACCCTCATTTTTAAAGACGGGAATAAAAGGCTTAAAAACACGATACTCCGTTTCATCGCCGTTTAATTGTAAAAACAATTCTGTATAACAATCATCCCATACATAGAACTTATCAAAATGCGTAAAACTATCCCGTATAGTTAACAATTTTTCACCATGCATAATATTTATATGTTCAATACCTTTATGCTCGCAGTATGCAGTTAAAACAGAAGAAGCACAAGAATACTCACAAGAAGCACAAATCACCTTTGGGTGATACATATCAATCATTTTGGAATATGAAGCAACACGAATTATACATTTCAGTACAAATAAAGGTCTATAGTAATATCGCTTAAATATCACAGCCAAAAATGGTATATCTTTAATGTTTAGCGACCCTCGTTTAAACTCAATAACCGCATATGATTTATTAATTTCATTTTTAAGGTCAATGGGCATAAGATTGAGAGCAAAGTAATCCTTTGCCATAGTTGCATATTTATTTTCTTCAACCTTCAAAGTGAAATGCTGAAAAAAGAAAAACAGTGACAATGGCAGAACAACAACGGCAGCACCAATTTCATAAACGATTTTCAAGAATTTAGAATTGTTAATAAAAAACTGACACTTGTATTGATTAAAAGATCTTTCAAAATCATCAGTAGGCCATTTTAATGAATTCATATAATTCAATTCATCGCTTACCGTTTTTTCAAAAAGCATTCCTCTATTATTTGAAAGTTTTTCCTGCAAAGATATTAAAATTGTTATAGCATTTTTCAATTTAGAGCCTCCAGAATCTCATGCCTGATGCCTTAAGCTCATCCATACGATAAAGGCTCTTTACATCTATAAGTACCTTTTCATCATCGGAAATATTGCCCTTAAAGAGCTGCTTAAGCTGCATCATAGACATTGAGCGATACTCATCATGTCCTACTGCAACGATTACACAATCCGCTTTAGGAATCTCATTAAATGGAACAAGATCCACACCGTATTCTTTCTTGGCAACATCTTTATCTGCCCAACTGTCCGTAACAATAGGTTCAATATCGAACTCTTTAAGGCGGTTGATAATATCAACCACTTTGCTGTTTCTGGTGTCAGGGCAATTCTCTTTAAAAGTAATGCCGAGAATTACGACCTTTGCTGTCTTGGGCGCCATACCGGCTTCAATCATTTCCTTAATTGCACAATCAGCAACAAACGCACCCATGCTGTCATTTACTTTTCGGCCATTGAGAATAATCTGGCTGTGATAACCAAGCTTCTCAGCAGCGTTAGTGAGATAGTACGGGTCAACACCTATACAATGACCACCGACAAGACCGGGCTTAAATCCGAGAGCGTTCCACTTGGTATTCATACCGGCAAGGACTTCGTTGGTATCTATTCCCATCTTGTCACAAATCATTGCTATCTCATTCATGAAAGCAATATTAATATCACGCTGAGAATTTTCAACAACCTTTACCGCTTCAGCAGTTTTGATTGTTGAAACAGGGAAGGTTCCTGCCTTAATAACTATGTCATAAACCTTCTTGATTTCACGGGCGGATTCTTCATCCATACCTGAAACAACTTTTTTAATATTAGTCAGAGTGTGTACTCTGTCACCGGGGTTAATACGCTCAGGTGAATAACCTATCTTCCAATCTGTGCCGCATTTAAGGCCGGATTCTTTTTCTATGATGGGAATACAGATATCCTCAGTAACACCCGGATAAACCGTTGACTCAAAAACAACGATTGTGCCGGGCTTCATATTCTGTCCCACTATTTTTGAAGCGCCTTCTACAGGTCCGAGATCCGGGCTGTTATCGTCTTTTACGGGGGTGGGAACCGCAACAATTATAAAACGCGCTTCTGAAAGTCTGGCAGGATCAGCAGTAAAATCAACCGTTGTTTTCTTTATAGCTTCTCCAACTTCATTTGTTGAATCAATGCCATTCTTGTATTCATTAATACGCTTTTCGTTGATATCAAAACCTATAACCTGAATATGCTTGGCAAATTCAACAGCAATCGGCATGCCAACATAGCCAAGACCTACAAGTGCAAGTTTTTCTTTTCCGCCGATTAATCCTTCATAAATATTGTTAAATTCCATAACTTATACTCCATTTCCTGCAATATCAGAGAGCCTTTTTCAGCTCAGCAATTACAAAATCAACATCTTCCTTCGTCTTGTACGGATCAATGGGAAGACTCAAAACAGTGCTGCAAAGACGCTCGGTTACCGAACAATCTGCAACTGCACTGTCAGTACCTTCAAAAGCACCCTGAAGATGCATGGGTTTAGCATAGTAAACCATAGACGGAATTCCCGCGTCTTTAAGTTTTGCCTGAATATCCTTACGGCTTAAAGGTTCCGGCAACTGAATTGTATACTGTGCCCAGGAACTGTAGAAACCGTCGGCAATAATCGGCAATACCAGATTGGTATCTTTAAGTCCTTCCGTATACCACTGTGCAACCTTGTTGATGTCAGCCAGTTCATAATCAACAAATGCCTTAAACTTAGGAAGCAGGATTGCTGCCTGAATTGTATCAAGACGGCTGTTTTTACCAATCCTGATATTGTTGTACTTGGCATTCGGATCATTCGGGTTGCTTGTATCTTTACCATGAACGCAATAAGAACGAATAAGGTCAGCCCATTCATCATTATCCGTGAATATTGCACCACCGTCACCATAGCAGCCAAGCGGCTTTGCAGGGAAGAAAGATGTAGTTGCTATATCGCCGAAGCTGCATGCCATCTTTCCGTTAATGCTTCCGCCAAATCCCTGTGCTCCATCTTCCATGAGAAGCAAATCATACTTTTCACATATAGCCTTAATTGCAGCATAATCAGCCGGAAGTCCGAAAAGATCAACGGCTACAACTGCGCGAGCCTTATACTTTCCTTCTGAAACAATTCTTTTAACCGCTTCTTCAAGTTTCTGCGGATCAAGATTATATGTGCGTTCATCAACATCCACAAATATCGGTGTGGCTCCTTCATCTGCAGGGCATTCACCTGATGAAAAGAAGGTAAAGTCAGGTACGAATACTGCATCGCCCTTACCTATACCCCAGGCACGCAAAGCAATGGAAATTGCGTCCGTACCATTCGCGCAGGTAATACAATGTTTAACACCGACATATTCTGCCAGAATTCTTTCAAGCTCTTTTACTTGGGGACCTGAAATGTAATGCGCATCAGCTGCAACACTAATCATAGCCTCATCTATTTCGGCCTTTAAAACTTCGTACTGTTTAGGCAAATCACGAAATTGCATTATTTGATTTCCTCCAGACCTTCTTCAGTCTCTTTATATTTTCGTCCGCACTTTGTGCAGGCGAGATCATCAGGCAAAAGTTCACCACACTCACATGCCCAGCCTTTTCTTCTTGCTGGTACTCCCAGCATCAAGGCATGTGCAGGCACATCAGATGTTACAACGGCCCCCGCGCCAATCAAGGCCCACTTGCCGATTTTATGTCCGCAGACAACAGTTGCGTTCGCGCCGATTGAAGAGCCTTCTTCAACTGTTGTTTTTTTATATCCTGCGTGACCTTTAGGATATTTTGCGCGCGGGGTCAGGTCATTTGTGAAAACACATGACGGTCCGCAAAAAACATAGTCTCCAAGTTCAACGCCTTCATAGAGAGAAACGTTGTTCTGAACTTTTACTCCATCGCCTATTGTTACATTGTTAGAAACATTAACATTCTGTCCGAAGGAGCAATTCTTGCCTATACGGGCACCGGACTGTATGTGTGAAAAATGCCAGACCTTAGTGCCTTCACCTATTTCCACATCATCATCGATGATACTTGTAGGATGAACAAAATAATCTGCCATTAAAACTCACCTGCCATATCGGTGCTCTTAAAGTTTGTGAGTGGGAATTTAACGGGTTTTCCGGTTTTCTGACTCTTGTAAATTGCAAGAATCATTTCGACCGCATTTCGGCCGGCCTGAGCATTAATGTAAGGCTCCCTGTCATTTTCTATTGCATCAATGACATCAGCAAACAAGCTTGTATGTCCATTGCCGTATACATTGCTTGTGGCTTCTTGAAGACCTTTATTCTTCGCGTCCTCTTCTGTCTCGTCCGCGAAATCCCAGACATCTATGTTATTCGTAGATGTACCGCCAATCTTAACGGTTCCCTTTTCACCGAAAACATAAAGTGTCTCTTCAAGGTTCTTCGGATAAACATTGGTTGTACCTTCAACAGTCGCAATGGCACCGTTCTTAAACTTGATAACTGCCATTCCGACATCTTCAGCTTCAAGATAATCATGAAACTGCTGACGGGTTACACCGTAAACTTCATCAACATCATTGCCGAACATCCAGCGAAGAAGGTCAATGCCATGAATACACTGGTTCATGAGACAACCGCCGTCTTCGGCCCATGTTCCCCTCCAAGGAGCCTGATCATAATACTGCTTACCCCTGTTCCAGCGAACATGAATTGAACCGTGTGAAAGCCTTCCGAAACGTCCGCTCTCTATGGCAGAGCGCAGTTGCTGAACAGCAACATTAAACCTGTTCTGATGGCAGGCACATACTTTAACACCCTTCTCCTTTGTGAGCGCGATAATCTTATCGCAATCTTCAAGAGACATTGCCATCGGTTTTTCGATTATTACGTTCTTTCCTGCTTCAATACAGTAAAGAGCTATTTCAGCATGAGAACCACTCTCAGTCGCAATGCTGACAAGTTCAATTTCAGGGTTCTCAGTCAGCATAAGCTTATAATCGGTGTAGCGTTTTATACTTTTATCATCCGCTATTCCGTTTTTCTCAAGCACTTCTTCAATATGCTCCGGTACAATGTCGCATACCGCGACTATTTCAAGCTTGTTATTAAGCGCGGCTTTAATATGATTGGTTGAAATTCTGCCTGCGCCTATTAACGCATATTTCATATAAACTATTCTCCTTTATTGTTATCCAATGCCTCAACTATTTTCAATGCGGAATGTCCATCACCGAAAGGCTGATATGCATCAGTTATTACCTGTGCTGTATTTAATTTTTCAAGTATTTCACTTGCAATGGGTTTTGACAGTTGATTTCGATTGCCGATCATAGTCTCAGGCCAAACAACAAAATCCAGAACCGTCACACATTTCTTTCCTGCAAAGAAAGCTTCTCGCTGAAGACCTCCCGAATCAGTTACGACAGCCTGCGCATTTCGAACCAAAGCAGTACTTTCAAGATAACCTACCGGTTCTGCGAGAATCATATTATTAAACCCGTTTTCCGCTTTAATCCTTTTTGCCCTTTCCTTATTTCGCGGATGAACAGGATATATAGTCGGTGCATCAAGCGAATTCATCGCCTTAAATATTTCACAAAGTGCTTCCTCACGATTGGTGTTCTCTTCACGATGGCATGTCAGGTAATAGTAATTTGTCGGCACACTTGTTTTTGTTCCATCAAGCAAGGTGAGTTCTATTTCATCCGGCTTCATCTTTTGAGAATACTCAGAAAAAGCATCAAACATAGGATCGCCCACGAGAAGAGACTTTTCGGCGAGGCCCTCATGTGACAACTCATCCATACTGCTTTGTGTGCACGCAAGAAGCAAAGTAGACACATGGTCAGTGCATATTCTGTTTATTTCCTCAGGATTTGTCATAACATGAAACCGTGTTCCTGCCTCAACATGACAAATCTTGATATGAAGTTTTGCGGCAGCGATTGCAGCTGCAATAGTCGAATTTGTATCACCATACAGAAGCAACCAATCAGGTTGTTCTTTTTGAAGCACTTCCTCAATGGCAATCATCATATTTCCGGTCATTTGAGCATGAGTGCCGCCGGAAATACCGAGATTATAATCAGGTTTCGGTATATCCAATTCTTCAAAAAACTGTTCAGACATATTGTAGTCAAAATGCTGACCCGTATGAACCAATATTTCCTGATGATTGTTCCTGAGCACGTGTGATACAACGGCAGCTTTTATGAACTGTGGTCGTGCGCCTACTACTGTCAATACTTTCATTTTGTTTCCTTTCAAAACAGTTCGGAGAATTGTTCCGCAATCTTCTCGTAAGAATAATTATTAAGAACAGCATTTCTGCCGTTTTTGCCCATCTGCTCTCTCTCTGCAACCGACAGATTGACCATCTGCTCTAACCCATCTGCTAAAGCATCAATATCTTCTGCTTTTACTGAAATACCACACTTATAGTCTTTTATAAAGTTATTTGGTGCTTCTACAGCATATATTATTGGTTTACCCGACATCATTGAATCAAACAGTTTGTTCATACAGATTCCGAATCTGAACATATCGTTATTTAAAGCACCGACATAGTTACAGTCAACACTTTCCAAAAGTTTCGGGATAGAAGTTTTGGGAATCCGTGGCAGAAAATATATGTCTTCTCCCGCAAGTTGCTTTAGTTCTTCCCTTTGATTTCCTTCTCCTACAATTACTAATGCTATTCTGTCATCGCTCAATTTATTCTTTGCATTAATGAGATAATCAACAGCATATGAACGAGTGACACTTCCGAAAAAGCAGACAATGAACTTCTCATCATTATGAAGCCTGTCCAGAAGTTCTTTATGTTCTTCAGGCAAATCAGTGGGATTATTCCATTCGTCCAAAACAACTCCATTCATAATTGCCCTGAACTTTTCAGGGGCCATACCGTGCTCAACAAAATAATCATTCGCCGCACAAAGCAAAGATACGACGTAATCAGAATGTTTACAAAAACTGTTCTCACCAATTTGCATCAACACAACAAACGGATTTGTTTTTTTCATTCCGCCTAATTCAATAAGCGTAATCGGCCACATATCATGAACTTCGTGTATTAATTTTGCGCCGGAATACTTTTTTATCCTTTGGCCGGCAAAAGTATCAAGCGGGTATGTTGAAGAAGTAATAACAACATCCGGTTTCCATTTATTAGAAATCCATTTTGCCCTTTTCCAAATCTTAAACACAAATCTGAACATAGTGAGTGCACGGGCAACACCATTTCCTTCATAAGTTCCCGTTTTAACCCAGTTATATTTAACCCCGTCAATGTCTTCTTCGAAGAAATCTTCGCCCACTTCGGGGTTTTTCAATCTCAAATGTGAATAATCACCCGCAATAATTCTGACTGAATGGCCCTGTTTAATCCACTCTTTTGCAAGATAGTACGGGCGAAACTCCATACCCATTTCCGGTGAACCCGCATAGTGTTCAATATAAAGTATGTTCATTCATATTCCTTCCCCAGAACGGCAAAGACTGTTCTGAACATAGTTTTAGTTTCATTCGCAAAACTGAAGTTTTTTATGGAATCAAGATTCCATTTCATCTTTGCGGGAAGTATTTCGTCAATATACGTTTTGTCAACATTATCGGCCGCATTTAGCAACTCAGCCTCATCTTTGTAACGAATGCTGGCTTCTGATGTTATGCCTGCAGGAAGAAGCAATGTAGCGTTCATCTCTTTTGTGTACTGCTCAACATATTTCGTTGCCTCAGGTCTTGTTCCGACAAAACTCATATTGCCTTCAAGAACATCTATGAGCTGCGGAAACTCATCAATTCTCAGATTCCGAAGTTTGCTTCCGACTTTTGTTATTCGAGCATCGCCGTCAACGGTTACGGTTGATCCGATTTTATCAGCATCGTTCACCATAGTGCGGAACTTATGAATCTTAAACTTCTTACCATAAGTTGTTACCCGCTCCTGCCTGTAAAAAACGGGTCCTGGAGAATCAAGTTTTATCAGAACGGCAATCAGACACATGGGAATAGCGAGAATAGCAAGCATAAGTGAAGCGACAATTACATCGAACAGGCGCTTAAGAATAAGCTGCGTCTGCTTTGTTGCAAGCACATCATAGTATTCTCTTACTTCGTCGCACTGCATAAATTCAGGCAATGCTTCCCATTCGCGAAGTCTCATTAGTTTAAGCCTCTCACTTTATGTATTCTTTTACAACCTCTTTGAAGTTGCTGATTACGTATTCCACATCTTCATTGGAAAGAAGGGTATGCAGAGGAAGGGTAATCAGATTAGAGTAATAGTCATACGCGTTTGGGAAATTTTCAATATCCCAACCGAGTTCTTTATAGGCTGTCATCATCGGAAGAGGTTTGTAGTGAACGTTGGTCGCTATACCCCGCTCCGCGAGTTTGATAATAATCTCTCGTCTGGTTTCATCAGTTGCGCCCGGAATTCTCGTCAAGTAAAGGTGACCGGAAGAAATACTGTTGTCAGTATAGTGGTTAAGATGCTTTACTCCGAGTTCATCGCAGGCTTTATCGTACTTACCGATGATTTCTCTGCGTCTCTCAAGAAGGCTCGGATAACGATCAAGCTGTTTCAGTCCGATTGCAGCCATAATGTCTGTCATATTACACTTGTACCAGGGACCGACAATGTCATATTCCCAGGCTCCTATTTGTGTTTTGGCGAGAGCATCCTTGCTTTGGCCATGAAGACTGAAAAGTTGATACTGATGATAAATCTCTTCGTTATCTATTCCCGGTATGTCACGCCAGGTGGCTGCTCCGCCTTCGGCAGTAGTGAAGTTCTTTACGGCATGGAAAGAGAAATCCGTAAAGTCCGCGATTTCGCCTGCCATCTTTCCGTTTCTTGAAGCGCCAAGCGAATGTGCACCGTCAGCAAAAATAAGCACACGGCCTACAGCAGACTGTATTCTTCTTCCCAGGTCGGTATTTCCTCCCGGGACGAAAAGAGCTTTCTTATCTTCGGCAATCTGATACAGTTTGTCATAGTCCGCAATAATGCCGGCTATGTCAACGGCAACGATAGCTTTAGTCTTTTCTGTAATTGCGGCGGCGACTTTATCATAGTCCATTTCCGTGGAATCTTTTTGACTATCCACAAAAACAACTTTTGCACCGCAATGGATAGCTGCTGAAGCCGTTGCCGTATAAGTATATGCTGGCACTATGACTTCATCACCTTCGCCTATACCGCAGATTCTGAAGTTCAATTCTTCAGCCGCTGTTGCCGAATTAAGGCATACTACGCGACTAGTATGACAATACTCCGCAAGGCGCCTCTCAAGTTCCTTTGTGCGTGGTCCCGTTGTAATCCATCCGGACTTCATAGCTTCCGCAACTTCTGCGACTTCAAGGTCGCTTATATCAGGCGGGCTGAATGGTATGTTTCGTTTATCCATAAGATACTCCAAATCAGTTTAGTGGCTAAAAAATAATTATAACATAATGTGTATGCTTTCTCAAAGAGAAGCGACTTTTTCCAAGGCGGTTGCAACCACCTGATCCATATCGTAGTATTTGTACTCCGCAAGACGACCGCCAAAAATTGTTTGTTCATTCTTTGCGAGTTTTACGTACTGCGCGTACAGTGTGCTGTTTTTTTCATCGTTTACGGGATAGTAAGGTTCGCCGCCGAGTTTCCATTCAGAGGAAAACTCTTTAGAAATGACGGTTTTGGGAATGTCATTTCCGTCTTCGTCTTTACCGAATTCGAACCACTTGTGCTCTATTATTCTGGTCCAGGGTTCTGCTATTGAAGTGTAGTTTACTACTGCATTGCCTTGGAAATCGGGTTGGCTCAAAGTCTCTGTTTCAAAGCGGACCGAGCGATATTGAAGAGGACCAAATTTATAATCAAAATAGGCATCTATAGGGCCTGTATAAACTACTTGTTTTGCATATTTATTGAGGTTTTCACGGTCTTTCAGGTAATCGATATTTAAACATACTTCTGCACCCTCAAGCATTTTCTCTACGAGCCTCGTATAGCCACCTTTAGGTATGCCCTGGTACTTTGCGTTGAAATAGTTGTTATTGTACTCAAAGCGGACAGGAAGACGTTTTATGATAAATGCGGGAAGTTCTTTGCACGGTCTTCCCCATTGCTTTTCAGTGTAGCCTTTTATGAGAGTCTCATATATGTCTGTTCCCACAAGTGATATGGCCTGTTCCTCAAGGTTTTGAGGGTCAGTTATGTTAGCCTCTTTTCTTTGCTTTTCTATGATAGCCCTTGCTTCTTCAGGGTCTGTTACACCCCACATCTGCTCAAAGGTGTTCATGTTGAAAGGCAGATTGTAGAACTTGCCTCTGTAGTTTGCTATTGGCATATTCACATAATTGTTAAACTCGGCAAACCTGTTAACGAACTCCCAGACTTTATCATCATTTGTATGGAAGATATGTGCGCCGTAACGATGCACGTTTATGCCTTCAACTTTCTCGGTATAAACATTACCGGCAATATGATCTCGCTTATCAATTACAAGCACGCTTTTGCCGGCATCCATCGCGCAGCGCGCAAACGTTGCACCATAAAGTCCGGCGCCGACAATAAGATAATCAAACATTCTTTACTCCTTATTTGAAAACAAAAGCCTTAAACATCTGAACAGCATTTTCGCGTGTATCTTTGAATACTGCAGGTCCGACATAACAAACTACAAGCTGTGTTACCAGAGTTGCTATGGCTGCGCCATTTATACCGAGTGTCGGTATAAGTATTAAATTCAACACGATATTGGTTACTGCACCGAAAAGCACGAACCATTTAGCATATTGATTCTTGTCCTCACATACAAGCCAGTTTCCACGGGCAACTCCGAGTACGGAAAAAGTAGTATACCAGATTGCAATTGCAAGAGCGCCTGAAGCAGGAACATATGTCTCGCCATAGACCACTTTCATGATGAACGGTGCAAGAAGTGAGATGAGCAGTGAAACACCTAAGCCAAGCCAGGTGAGGATAATGTACAGGCGCGAAAACTCATGCTTGTATTCTTCTTCCTTACCGTCTTTCTTGTATTCCATAATTACAGGTCGCATTGAGTTAATAATTGCAATGGGTATCAGCGACCAGTATTGGCATATCATAAGTGCAGCAGAATAAAGTCCTGTGTCTGCTTCACTTATCATGTGCTTTATCATTACTTTGTCCATTTGGGCATAGATTGTAATGATAAGAGTGGAAATTATATAGTGATAGCCCTGAGAAATCAGGATTTTAGATATCTTCTTTGAAAGTTTGAAGGCTGCTCCGCCATGCCTGAAATACGCAATTGTGAGCAGAACTGCGATTATAAGGAAATCAAGCGAGACAGAAAAAGCAAACCACTCAACCGACTTGTGAGTTACAAGAATAAAAACTTTATATGCTGCAACAAGCACATATGAAATTGATTTCAGAATTGAAGCATATTTTGATTGAAGCTTTGACTGAAACCAGAAGTCAATTATTTCAAAGGCCTTAAAGACAAGTACGGAAGATTGTAATAAAGCTACCTTCAGAATTACAGGGTCACCTTTATCAACAAAGAAAAGAATGATAAAGATGGAAACCATCGAGAAAAGGCCTGCAAGCAGTCTCATAAAGATAGAACTTCCGATTATCTCTCCCTGCTCTTCAGGTCTGGCTATAAGTTCTTTTACAACTATTGCCTCAATACCAAGACCGGCAATTGCAGTAAAGAAAGCTGTATAGGCATTACAGTAGTTTATAACACCGTAATTGGACGGACCCAGATAGCGTACGGTAAGCATACCGATGACAAATGAAATAATCATCTGAACAGCCTGCTCCGCTATCATCCAGCTTGCGTTTTTAACCACACGGTTCTGCATAAAACTATTCACTTTTTCAGCCGGTAATACAGCCATGCGAGCCTGCCCTTTCCGAACGTTTTAAGCCTTACCAGAATTTCAAGTAAAACAAATTGCTGCTTGTTAAGCAATATATGAAGTAATCTGCGGTATCCGCCAATTACTTCAAGATGCTTTATTGCATCTCTGTAAGTATCCATCTCTGTCATCTGACGGAGATATCGTCTGCGCTCAAGTGTGCCTATCCCCCAGTCGCCGACAAAGGTGTTTTCAATGCTCGTACCGAGCTCATTTAAACAGAATTTGTAAATCTCATCTGTGGGGGCGGTTACGCCCCAACTTGTCCGTGCCTCAAAAGTTGCATCGGTAAGCGACATAACCAAATCCGCATACTCCTGATTGTGTTTCGCTATAACCACTGATGCGGGAGATAAGCGGTAATTGTAAAGAATATCTGAAACCACAACACAGGAATTTGCGTGTGAAAAAAAGTCAAGGTTGAAGAATCCGTCTTCCAGACGACTGAGTTTCGGAAACGCTAAGTCATTGTCTTTAATGACTTTTGCTTTATAAAGCTTGTTTCCGATAAAACCTACACGTCCGTCAGGAAACCATGTCGCAACATATTTGCGAACCGAATCTGTATTGTTAAAGAATTCGTCTTCAAAACAATGCGGCTCAATACCGCCGTCTTCCCTGAAGCCGGCATAGCCACATAAAGCAACATCTGCATCTTTCTCTGTGGCGGCGCTCAGAAGCTTTTCAACAAACAACGGCTCATACCTGTCGTCTGCATCGAAGAAGCAAATATACTCGCCTGAAGCGTTTTCAAGACCGAGATTTCGTGCAGCACCCGTGCCTATGTTCTCATCGGTGTGCAAAACACGGATTCTTTTATCTTTCACGGCGTAACTGTTACAGATATCAAGACTGTTGTCGGCAGAACCATTGTCCACCAACAATATTTCCAGATCTTCATATGTCTGCTTCAGAAGTGATCCGATTGATTCGTCAAGATACTTTGCCGAATTATAAATCGGAACTATTACCGTTACTTTCATTTAAAGCCTTCTCAAATTCTTCAATATTGCTGCTCTTATGAAGTGAAGAGCGGCCTCTGCCCAGCAGTTTCACTGCCAGAACATAAAGCGGTGTAGAGTGTATTAAAAGCCATGTACTGTAACGCTCTTTTTTGCTCGTAACATTAAGAAGCGGTTTGACTTTTTGCTTTATGCCGGAGATGTCGGCAAACTTCACTGCATCTGAAAATGAAAACGCAAGACAGGCCTGCCACATTATTGACCAGTAAATACGCGAGACACACCAGATGTCATATACTCCGAGAAATTCCGGAGCCTGCTCCTTGAAGAAATCTCTGAGTTCTTCAAGGATTATCACATTTGTAAGCCTTTCAACATTAAACGATTGAATGGCAGAACCCTTGTGAATGACATAGAAATAAATCTGGTGCTGTGTCAGCAGAATATCTTTTGCCATAAAGAAGACTCTGTACAGGAATTCGTAGTCCTCATAGTATCTGTAGCCTTCTCTAAATTTAAAGTTAAACTTTTCGTAGAATTCCCTTGAAATAAACAGGCTTACGGCACCATAAAGTGTAGGGTACTTTGCAAAATCGGTCAGAAGAGCAATGTTACCATATGGTTTGGCACCTTCAAACGTTGTTGAAGCTTCTTTCTTGTCATTCTCGTGAAGTTTTCTGAGCTGGAAAACGAGTATGTCAAATTTGCGGTCCAGATTCTGTGTAAGTACCGAAACATAATCCGGTGCCACGACATCGTCCGAATCTACAAAACTCAGATACTTTCCTTCCGCATGAAGCAAGCCTTCATTACGCGCGGATGAAACTCCGCCGTTCTCTTTGTGAACAACTTTGACCTTCAGTTCTGTCTTTGCAAGTTCTTCCAAAGCGGACAGCGTTCCGTCCGTGGAACCATCATCAACACAGATGAGTTCAAAATCCTGCTCCGTCTGTGCGAGGAACATTTCACCTATTCTCTTTACATACTTCTCTCCGTTGTAAAACGGAATAATGACTGAAAGAAGTAGTGTCATACTTTTCTCCTCATAAGTTTCTGAAGCTTACCGTAATTTACACCACAAAAATGCAATATAAGAGTCACAAGATATCTGGGCGTTGTTAAAACATAGAACTTCTTACTCGCACCGAAAAGGTACTTTCTGAAATCTCTTGCCCGCTCCAAACCTCTGCTGCGGTCAACATCATAAATCAAGGCAATATTCATATGCGTATTTATGAGCAATACGATTCGTCTGTCCAGGTACCTTCTCTTTGCAACAGAGTCAACCTCAGTATGTGTCGCGAACCTTATTAGTTCGCGAGTTACTTGTGAATGATGCGAAAACCGTTTTACATAGTTCTTGAAATTTATACTCTGGTTCTGGTTACCAACCAGATATTGGTAAACTTCAAAGTCCGTAAACTCAATGGTTTTCGCCTTCACCGTAGACTTGATAATAAACTCAATATCCACATAGAAAATGCCTTCAAGCAGGTGAATGTTGTTCTCTCTGAGAAGCGAAGTTTTAACGGACATTGTGTGAATCATGATATTCGGTGTAATAAACGGATCAAGACACACTTCATCAAAACTGTATGTTCTGCCAAAATCCACAGTCTTCGGCGGAGCGAAATATTCCTCCTCACCCGTCACCATATGAACTTCGCGCTTATTGTCTATTACAATATCTGCTGATGACTTTTCAAGGTAGTCAAGCAGTCTGGCCATACCGTCAGGATTAATCCAATCATCACCGTCAATTATTCTGAAATACTTTCCGGTGGCATACATAATGCCCCTGTTTACGGCAGATCCATGTCCTCCATTTTCTTTATCTATGAGAACAAAGATATCTGAAAACCTGTTGACAAACTCTGAAGCTATATCATGTGTTCTGTCAGATGAACCGTCATTTACAATAATTACTTCCAGACGGCCTTTAAACCGCTCGTCCGCAAAAGACGACAGCCCTTTTTCAAGATACTGTTCAACATTGTATGACGGTACAACTACCGACAAAACAGGTTTCATACTATACCTCTACAATTTCCACTTTTTCCTGGTCCTTCTCTTTATAATTCACTAGATAACCAAGTACATACCAAAAGATAAATGCTCCTCCGGTGTTCATATAGAATGTTTCAGAATAAGTCAGCATTGACGCAAATATTGCAGCAATAATTGCCATCATAAATGCAAACTCTCTGTAATCAGTCAAATCTTTATACTTCTTTATCAACGTCCAGATAACCCATCCCATCAGCATAAACAATATTGCCACACCGATAATTCCCTGACTTACAAGTATGTCAAAGAAGAAGTTGTGCATGCTTTCAAACTCAGCATAGGTATCCGGAATTTTATCGTAAGCATATTCGCGAATATTTCTGTAAGAGATGCCAACAATCGGATGTTGCTTAAATATCTCTATGGCATTACCCCAGATTGCTATTCTGTTATTTGTTACATCTGTGCCTCCGCCAATCTGCTCATCCACACGTCCTACTCGAGCAAGGTCCATCTCCATTGCTATTTCTTCCTGAGACATACCCGCCCTGGTTGCGGAAATCTTTGCTATCTCTACTCTGGCAGCACTGGTAAGATTTCTTATTCCATAAGATCCAACAACAAGTATCGTTGACAAAACAATTGCAAGAGCAATCGATCTAGCAAATCCTTTTGATTTTGAGACCCATAAAACGCAAGCTATGACAACTGCTGCCACAACAGCAAGCAATCCAGTACGCGAATCCGCATAGCAAAGATAAAGATACTCCAAAACAATATTGATAACTAAAACAGCCTTAATTCTTTTATCTTTACTACCATCGCCAGTCAAATAAAACAGCGATATTACAATCGAAACGATTGACAAAATTGCACCGTAATTCGGATCGGTATAAACTCCCCAAAGACGGTTATCTACAAATCCGCCTAGCACCCAATACATACCATCAACAAGTGAGTAATACTGCCACCTCATGAGCATCATAGTAATTGAGATAATTGCAGAAACACATGTATAAACAAGAATCACAGCAAAGATAATATCCCGCTCTTTGGAATAATCCGCATTCTTATCAAATGCAAAAATCAGAAAATATTGGATTAACATCCAGACAACAGCTTTAACATTGTCAATATAGCCGTAGTCAAATGAATTAACTGCCCCCAAAGCGTAACTGCATACAAAAGACAGCAAGAGAAACACTCCGACATTGAGATAGTCCCTAACATGTAGTAAGCGCATTATGCCAACCACTACACCCAAAGCGACAATGACATAAGACAAATGCGGAATATACCAATGCCTTGCAAAAAAGACGTTGAACGAAATCAGCACAAAGAGCAGATATGAAGTTTTAAACAGTTTTTCAAAGTAATTCTGCATTAACACTCTTTTCAAATGTCTCTTCCTCTTTATAATTCACCAGATAACCAAGTACATACCAAAACATAAATGCTCCACCAGTGTTCATATAAAAAGTTTCGGAGTATGTCAACATTGAAACAAATATAGCTACAAGAATCGTCATCATAAAAACAAATTCTTTATATGAAGATATACCCTTATACTTTTCAATTAACATTTTCACTGCCCAAGCAAAAAACAACAAAATTATGACCACACCTATTATTCCTTGGCTCACCAGAACATCAAATAAGAAACTATGCATACTTTCATAGCCACAAAAAGTATCTGGTATATTCTCATTCGCATACTCAAAAATATTTCTGAAAGAAATACCTATTACCGGATGTTGTTTAAACAATTCCATTGCATTTCCCCATATGCCAATTCGACTATCAGAAAAAAATGAGCCATCAAGTATTCGATCAATTGATCGCCCGCCTACATTAACAACTCCATTTTTATTTAACATAGACTGAAATACAATCAGCGCAAAGAATAATATAGCAAGACATCCAACTCCAACAAAAACATTCCTTGTTGCCCTCTTATTCTTCACACAAACCATTAGAGAAAAGACAATAAACGCAAAAAAGAACGAAAGCATCCCCGTTCTGGAACCAGAGAAATACAAAAACAGGAATTCTAAAACGCAGTTGATTATTAAGAATATCTTAACAATCGTTTTTATACTATGCGCACAGACCAAGTAATAAACTGACAAGACAATAGATACAACAGCAAAGACAGCACCATAATTAGGGTCCGTATAACACCCATATAGTCTGCTATAAACTCCGCCGCGTATAGCATATAAATCATCCATTAAAACATTTAATGTCCAATCTGTAAACAACATATAAAGCGCTATTACGGCACAAAAAAAAGTATATGTAATGAACGTTATAAACAATGCATTCTTCTCTGTGGAATAATCCCCATTTTTATCAAATGCAAAAATCAGGAAAAACTGAATTGACATCCAGACAACAGCTTTGACATTGTCAATATAACCGTAGTTAAATGAATTCAATGCTCCCAAAATGTAACTACACACAAAAGAAAGCAAAAGAAACACGCCAGCATTGAGATAATTTTTAACATGAATCAAGCGCATAACGCCAACTGCTATTCCCAAAGCAACAATCACATAGGACAGATAAGAAATATACCAATGCCTTGCAAAGAAGACATTGAAAGAAATCAACACAAAAAGCAGATATGAAATTTTAAATCCAATTTCAAATCTCCTCTGCACCGTTTGTCTTCCCTTTCAAGCAATAATAATTAAAATAACCAAGATAAAGCCAGAAAACAACATTGAAGAAGGATACCGTATAAAGAATCCTCGACTCTACGAGTTCAGAAATCAAGAAATATAGCACCATAGCAAAACTGATTAGAACTTCTGAACTGATTCTTCCTTTATCAGACAGTAAGCTTAAAAACCTTATTGCAATAGTCAATATAGCAATTAAAAAGCACACAAAACCTGCCAAACCAGAAGAGCACAAAATTGTCAAATACACATTGTGAATTCCACCACCATCAATCGATGTTGTACTCCTTCCGTTAAATTGTTCATATACAATATTCAATGGTTCAATCGACCCTTCTCGTGTCCATCCAAAAACAGGTTTTTCTCTAAATACCGCCACAGCAGTTTTCCAAATTGGCAAACGCCCAGTTGTATCAGAAATGTCACTTCTGCTTACAGCACTTGCAAGCGAATCCTTAATCGACATAGTATTTGCCCTAATTACACCTGTAAGAGCACTTGTATCTGAAGAATACTTTTTAAGAATTTCCTCCAAATAGTTTTCATAACTTGTATCCTTGCTTGTGTTTTCAGAATCCTCGCTTGATACTATGCAGAGTTTATCTTTGCTATGTTGAATAAATGTAGAAGACTTTAAAAGTAGCAGTGCCAGGATAACGGAAATACAAATTGCCATCATTACTCGTAAGGCAGCGCTAGTTTTTTCCGGTTTATAATTCTTAAAAACGCCCACAAAGGTAAAAACAGCAATAACAAAGAGAAAACTGTAATATGATCCTCTTGACTCCGAAAGTAATAAAACAACATATTGAAGAACAATGTTAACTATTGTTATCAGCGCAAGAACTATACAAGTAGCTTTGTTCTTGTTTCTTTTAACAAGCAAGATGTATAGAGATGCAATAATTGATACTGCAGCGATAGCACCACAGGTATTTGGATTATAGAATCCACAAAAGCGGTAACCACCATGCATCCCCACATAATACTCTGCGTCTAACACATACCACTCATTGATATTGAAAAAGTAAGTGACAAACGAATTAGCAGACAAAATCATTGTCACAGCAACCAAAAAGTATATTATTTGTGGCATAGTCTCTGTTTTTTTACCTTTTGGGAAAGTCAGCAGCAAAAAAAATACAAGCATATATGCTAATTGCTTTATATTCTCTGCAAGCATTGTATGCCTGTTTAATAAAATCGTAACAAAATAAAAGAAAGCAAAGCATAGCAGTGCTATGCTTGCTTTATCTTTAAGCAAATCTTGAAAACCTTTTCTGAAGAATTGATATGTACAGATTATTATACCAATAAGCAAGATGTATTTAACGTACCCGCCATAGGCATAATGAATAAACGGCACCAACATAAACGCAGTTGCCACAAGTATAAGTATTTGAAATACCAAAGGACTGAGTATTTTGTCTGCCGTTTTAAGTAACATTTAATTCTCCTGCATATGATAAGTAGGTACTACTTCTGCTACAAGTTCCTTCATGTTTGGAACTTCATCCTGATAAGCTACCCTGAGACGTTCGAGATCCTTCTTAAATTTCTCGTCGTCCATCTCTATTGGCTTGCCGATATGAATCATAGAGTTTTCCGTATCCTGAAGACCTTCTTCATCCATCAGAAGTTCTTCATAGAGTTTCTCGCCGGGTCTGAGACCTGTATATTCAATCTTTATATCTACGTCAGGCTCAAGTCCCGAGAAACGAATAAGATTACGAGCCATATCGTCAATTCGCACAGGTTGGCCCATGTCAAGCACAAATATTTCTCCGCCCTTGGCATAGTAAGCTGCCTGGAGAACTAAAGATACCGCCTCAGGAATTGTCATAAAGAAACGGGTTATATCAGGGTGAGTTACAGTTACAGGTCCTCCCTCTTCAATCTGCTTTTTGAAGAGAGGAATAACAGAACCATTTGAACCAAGCACATTACCGAAACGGACCGCAACAAATTCCGTATCCGGACATTCCCTGTTCATCATCTGAACTACCATTTCACAAAGACGTTTTGATGCGCCCATTATGTTAGTTGGATTAACAGCCTTATCTGTCGAAATAAGAACGAAGCGTTTTACACCATATTTGGCAGACATCTCTGCCATTTTAAGTGTGCCGAAAACATTATTCTTAATTGCCTCATTAGGACTGTCTTCCATAAGTGGGACATGCTTATGTGCTGCAGCGTGGAAAACAAGTTCAGGCTTATACTTACTCATAACAAAATCAAGACGAGCAGTATTTCTGACGGAACCTATGAGAACCACAAGATTAAGTTCCGGATAATCATGTAACAATTCCTGTTGAATGTCATAAGCATTGTTCTCGTATATGTCAAAAATAATTAGTTGACGTGGAGCTGCCTTAGCTATCTGTCTGCAAAGTTCAGAACCTATTGAGCCGCCGCCACCAGTTACCATAACAGTCTTTCCGGCAATTGACTGAAGTATTTCAGAATTGTTTACTTTGATGGGATCTCTGCCTAAAAGATCCTGTGCGTCAACTTTACGGAGCTGATTAATTGAAACGTCACCGTTTACAAGCTGATAAACGCCGGGAAGAACCTGTACCTGACAACCGGTCTTTGCACATATTTCAAGTATTTCCTTCTTGTCCTTATTCGAGGCGGAAGGGATTGCAAAAATAATAAGCCCGATATCATATTCTTCACACACTTTTACAATGTCCTCCCTGTTACCTGCAATAGGAATACCATGCAGAATTTTCTTTTTCTTAGCAGGACTGTCATCAATAAAGCAGCGAACCTTAGAAATATGAGGGTCAAGTTCTCCGAGAATTGACATTCCTGCAGAACCTGCACCGATAATCATGACGTTAGTCTTATTCTCATCCGCCTCTGTTTCAAATCTTCTTTTCACCATCCGCAAGAATCGATATGAGAATCTTATAACAACAGTACAAATAAAACTGAAAATAAGACCTATAACGTATACACTTGTCGGCAAAAGATAAAGACCTTTTGTAAAAAGATAAATCAGGCCTATTACAGACAATAGTGCATAAGCCAGAATTATTCTGAATACTTCATTTCCGCTAACAAATGACCATACACTGCTATAAAGTTTCAGCACAAAGAAAACACATACAGACAGCAATGCCCACAAGGGAGCAAATTTCAAACAGAAATCCGCATAATTGTTTGGTATACCGCTGAACCTAAGATCAAAGCGTAACCAAAGGGCAACAAAATAAGAAACAAAAATCGACATAAAATCGAGAACAACGATTGTTCCGATTTTCAAATATCGTTCCAGATTGATTCTTTTATCTTTCTTTTCCATATTTCTCCCTTATTACTCTATGATAAAACCAAGTATTTTCTTATTTGCAAAAGAACACATTTCTTTTTTTCTAATAATCGTTTTGCGAGAAGAACGTTTAAGATTCTCTGCAAATATTACGCCATCACACTTAGTAAATTCTTCAAATGAATCTTTATTGTTTATAATATCAACAGCGAGTACCGCATTGGGTAATGCTTTTACCATCTTTTGGAGAATATCACTGTTACTGTCAGAGATAACAGCAATTAAATTGCAATCATTAACAGAAACAACATTAGTTATTTTTGAAGCAACTAATTCCTCGTTTTTGCTTATTTCACCAAGGGAGGATGCGCCAAGGAGTGTTGCAAGTTCGTTCTCCGTCTTTACAGTTCCTGAAAGAACATACTTAACACCATAAAAAGCAGCAGTTAAGAAGAAACCAACAAATAGCCCTAAAACAACATATTTCGGTATGCTGACCTCCTCATCAAGTTCTTCATGAATAAGATACTTAAGAAATGTCAACTGATTACCTGTAAATAATTTCTCTTCGTTGTCGATGTTTGTAGTAATTGTAGTCAAACGCTCAACATTCTTACTTTGAGCCTCTGCCATAAGAGTATCCACTATTTTACCTGCCGACTCAGAGGCAAGAATAATATCGTGGTCACCATAAACTTCGGCAATTTCAGACTGTTTTTCTATAATCGCCGCTTTTATATAATCGCCCATTTTTGCAAGCAAATCATCCGAAGAAGCATAAATTGTTATAGTTAAAACACCGGAATCTTTTTCTTCTGTATTGATATTGACAAGTTCCTTTACATATGTAGGATTACCCTCTTCTCCGACAGCTTTTGCAAGATCTTCATAGAAGGTGTCCTCAGAAAAAGAAGAGATATATGCCTGAATAATCGGAATAAGGTTGTTGCTTTCTTCGATTACAGGATATGAGACTTTGTAGTGATTATCAATATAGTAGGAAAGTTTTAACGCATCAACGCTATAAGGGTTAAGATTTTGGTAAATAGAGTTTTCGTTGTACTCTTTCTGAGTCTTGTACATTGCTCGATAATTGTTGATGATTTCCGCAGCGTCTTTTACGTTATCAATTTCTTCCTGTGTCATGCCTGCAGTCAGAGCTTTAATCTGTTCTTCTGTTTCAGGTTTAGCCTTATTTGATTGGAAAGCACCATATGCTCCGCCGAGGATGGCACAGATCAAAGCGCATGCAATGATTATCTTCCATTTTTTTAAAACGGTTTTGCAAAGGTCGAGTAAATCGATTTCAACATAATTGTCGTTCATGGTGTCCTCCGTTATCTGTTTGCTTTAAGAGTAGCAAATATTCTTACGTTGTGCGTTTTCATCCATGAGATTGTTTTGCCTTCCAGGTAGGTCAGTAAAACAAGTCTCAGTTTTATGGGAATGAGCATGACTCGCATATACTGTGAGTTTGGCTCAGTTGTTTTTAGTGCATTTCGAACTCGTTTGGAGTTTATTATCTTGAAAATCTGCTTTTTCTTCTGTACAGGCTTGAGGTTGCAGTTAGAGTTTGTCAGGTTTTCAATACAGCCTATTATACGTTCTATGTACCTTCTGGAGAGCATCTCCTGAGTTTCAGGAGTGTTTATGTTCCAGTAATTGTAAAGGTCTTCCATCCAGTCCTGTTCTTCCTCACGCTTTTCGTAGAGGTTGGGACGGTACTTAGCACCTTCCGACTCTTCGCGCTGGCGGATGAAGTGGTAGTACTTTGAGTCTATTACTGTTACTCTTTCTATGTCTCGTACCACACTCAGGTTCCAGGGGAGATCGTCCCAGAATGTGTCAGGGAAATAAAGATTGTTTTCTTTTATGTAACTTGACAGTACAAGTTTGTTCCAGGGAGCGTAAAGGAGACTCGCGTCAAACATGTTGTACGCATACTCACGAAACTCCTGCTGAGTTTTAAAATGGTGAGTGGGGACTGACTGTTCCTGGGTGAATTTACCGGTTTCGGAATAGTAGGTGTCTATGAAGAAACCGCAGACCACCATCTGAGCATTATCCTCTTCAGCAGTTCGGACCAGGTCTTCGAGCATGAAGGGTTCTGCCCAGTCGTCAGGGTCCATAAAAAACATGTACTTACCTTCGGCTTGGTCTATTGCAACATTTCGCGCTGAAGGAGCACCGCCATTTTCTTTATGGATGACTTTTATTCGATTGTCACTCTTTGCATACTCGTCACAGATTTCTCCGCTTCTGTCTTTGCTGCCATCATCTACAAGGAAGAGTTCAAAATCTTTAAAGGTCTGTTTCTGAATGCTCTCTATGGACTTGGCAAGGTAGTCTTCTACACCATAGACAGGTGCGATTATGCTGACTTTCGGGTTCGGCATTTGCAATACCTCACGTGCTATTTTTTTGTTTTAATTTTGGTTTTGTTTGTTGTCTATTTGTAATTCTTCTATTACTTCTTCTCTTCAGTAAACTCTTCTGTGGATTCACGCATGAAGAGTATTTTTATTGTCATGAGAATTATGCGCAGGTCTGTACGCAGGGAATAGTTTTCTATGTAATAAAGGTCAAGTTTGAGTTTGTCGTACGCGGTAGTGTTGTACTTGCCGTATACCTGAGCATAACCGGTAAGGCCTGCTTTGACTTTGTGACGGTATTTGAACTCGGGTATTTCCTTGGTATACTTTTCCACGTTCTCAACCATCTCGCATCTCGGACCGACAATGGACATGTCGCCTTTGAGAATGTTGAAAAGCTGCGGCCACTCGTCCATTCGTATTGCACGGATTACTTTTCCGACCCTGGTTATACGGTCGTCATCCTTGGTTGCTGAATGAGCGCCGGTGTCTGCGTCTGCGTCAACTTTCATTGAACGGAACTTGATGATTTTGAATATCTTCCCGTCCTTTGTGACGCGATCCTGACGGAAGAAGACTGGTCCACCGTCGTCAAGTTTAATGGCGAGGGCTGTGATGGCCATGGGGATGGCCATGACAATCAGACCGAGCAGTGAAAGGACAATGTCCATGATGCGCTTGAAGAAGCGCTCTTCAAAAGTGAGGCCGCTGTTGCGGCAGAGCAGAAGCGGTGTATCAAACATGTGGACGTTTTCACCGCCGCGGATCATTATGTCTGAAATCTTCGGTATGACATATACGCGTTTATCGTTGTCATAGCAGAACTTCAGTATGTCGTTCCTGTCAGGGCCCTGAATCTCACATATTATTACGCCGTCGTAGTTTAAGATACGGTCGTAGATATACTCAAGACCTTCCTCAGCTTTAACCGCCTCGCAGACTCTGAACTGGTCATCACGATAAGCCATCTTCTGAACCAGGTTTGTAACCGAGTGATTTGAGTAGATAAGAACCATATCGCGCGGCGGGAAAAGTTTGTTGTTTAAGAAGGTACAAACCATTGCCCAGACAAGTATGATTGCAAGCTGTACCAGAAGAAGAATTCCATACGGATGGAACGGTATGAGGAAACGCGCAACAAGGGAGGTTACTATGTACATGATTATGTCGACCATTAAAGTAGTCAGGGCCTGGGAGTAGACAATGTCCCAGACTTTATAGAAACCTACCTTGAAAGCGCCGTAGACTCGTGAAAGCAGATACTGAAGTACAAAGTAGAGGGCAATGATAAGGTAGTTACCACGGACATCGAAAGCCCAGATCTGAACAAGGTTGTCATTAATCCACAACCATGTCTTTGCAAACGCGAGCGTAAGCAGTGCAAGTATAGAAAGAGTTACGGCAAACTTTGACAGTTTGTTGAACTCATCGTTATTCCTTTTTCTTTTAGGTTTGTTTTCCATAGAGAACTCCTAAACAGAATTAATCGCTTTATTATACTATATGCGAGTATTAAAAGCAAATTTAGGTGTAATTAATTTATTATATAAGGGAAGCGCCGACTGCGTGCCGGCGCTGTTGTTTTGTTGTTTTTTATTTGCTTTTTGTTTTTAATTTTTGGTGTTTTACTCGATTGTGAGTGCTTCGCCGTCCATGACCTGGCGAATATACTCTTTGGCCTGCTCTACAGAGGCTTCATCACGGATGATGACTGAGAGAGACTGGCCGGAAGTTACGCAGACAGCGTAGCTTCCTTTACCTGTAACGGCATAGGACTTCATATCCCAACCATCACCGCTGCCGAGCATGTCTTTGACTGCGTATGAGATGAGCATCTGAGGCGCATCGGTTTCAAACATACCTTTGAGGCTGTTCATAAGGCCCATGTAATTTGAAATAAGTGCTTTTGATGATGTCATCTTACTTGCAATAGCCTTAATAACCTGCATCTGATGCTCGCCGCGGGCAAGGTCACCGCTTGCAAAAGCA
>Ga0247609_10001199_pt1 | contig 31932 bp, 60 predicted proteins | sample 172DNAGHGlowgp2_FD_193487 | JGI IMG/M metagenome (GOLD analysis project Ga0247609, IMG submission 193487) | Sheep rumen microbial communities from Palmerston North, Manawatu-Wanganui, New Zealand - 1728 DNA GHGlow gp2 | ecosystem: Host-associated > Mammals > Digestive system > Stomach > Rumen ... | reverse complement strand
AATGGATACACTGGAGGCATGTGTTAATGCGTGCAGGGAGGAACGGTGAAAGAATATATAGTTCAGGTCTGCGTGACCAAAGAGTACTTGTTTACTACGGCAGCGAAAAGCATGGAGGAAGCTTGGCAGAACGCTGAGGCGGAATTCGACGCCAACGATGCCGAAGAAATGAGTTCAAAGTTTGAAGTAGTTTGGGCTGGGGAGAAAAGATGACTGACACTATTCCGCACGCAGTGGTAGAGAAAGTGTTTTCCAAAAACATGTCCCCGATCAAGGCTTGGCGGTTGTACTTTGGGCGGTCTGATCGCTCGATGGCTATCGGAATGGGGATGTCTTTGGGTATGTACCGTAACCTTGAAACTGTTCAGAAGCCGGGGAAGGCCGTGTTGGAAAAGGCTGCAAAACTTCTGGGAATCACTTTTGATCAAATTGACATGTTGGAGAATTCTAATGCTTGAATATGTTTATGTCGTTAGAGCAAACTGGTACGAAGACTCCGAGCTTTGTGGAATCTATAATGCCAAAGAAGATGCTCGAAAAGCTTTGAAAGCGCATATAAAGAAAGAGAAGGAAACCTACAAGAAAGGTTATCAAAGTCGTTGGCAGGGACGAGATCGTGTGATCACGCAGTTCTTGGCATGTGATGGCAAGTCTTGGGTGGATTGTGGGATGTTTGTCATTGAGAAGCTGCGAATGAATGAGTGGCGACTTGAGAGCGACAGATCCTGACGGGTTTTGCACGTATTGCTCATCTTTGCAGTGTGATCGCGAGACTAATCTGTGCATCGCTTTCAAGGATCACTATGGCATTCCGCTTAGCAGAGAGGACAAACAAATGAAGGAGCTCTATGCTTTGGTCAATGCCGAGATCGCTAAGGGAACTTTTGCGAATACAGGAAAGGAGAAAAATGGCTGAGAAAGTGTTTTGTATTGGGGTAGATTACGATGCCTCTACCTATAAGTTGCACATTGACATCATAGACCGGAAAAGCTGCGCAGACGATGATCCGTTTGTTCATGGAAAAGACCGGCGTAAAGAACTTTGTCTTTACCGTCTGAACAATCGTTCTGCACAGAAGTTTCTGGATGCTAAGCGTGTTGCCATAAGATACACGCAGATGCTGGGCACAAAAATCACCGAATATGCCTATGCCGGGTTCTTCTACAATGATTCAGAGGATCCGGCTATTGTGGAGGATGCTAAGGCGCGGGCCTTCATTGAAGCTACCAGTGAATATCAGAAAGCGGTGGGAAAACTTCGGCAGACCTTTGAGTGTAATCAGAAAAAGATACGCAGGGCGATGCCTGCTGAGAAAGGGAAGAAAAATGGATAACTACGTCTACAATTTACTCAAGGAGGTAGACAATGGAATTGAATAAGCTTTCCCAGGTTGTGACCATCGAACACAACGACAGCGACTCTGTTATCTTGAGGATCAAGGATGATGCCAAGATGACATTGTTGAGCACCGGTTGCTTCAAGGGCACTGAGGATATGTTCATTATCTCCAAGCGTAGCAGGAAGCGGGAACACTTGGCCTTTAGCATCGTCTATAAAGATGGCGGGCATTTTGGCTGGGAGCAGTTCGAGCTAGTTAGCTCCACTCTGAAGACCATTCAAAAATGGTTGCACGAATCGGTGGTGTGGGACTTTGGCATTCCGATCGACGATAAGCCCGAGTTGCTGGAGCCGTTTAATAACATCCAGAGTTTGGCAGAGGATCTGAACATGCCACACACCTTCGAGGTTGCAGGGTTCGGTCTCGATAACATGATTATGCGTAAGGAAGGCGCGTTCATGGGCGGCATAAGTTACGGGAATGCGCTGAAGTACCTCAATGACCGGTACAAGATTGTTTTGAACGAGCACAGCAACTCTCCACAGACCGGCTGCGACGTCTTTCTGTTGAAAACCGAGAGTAAGGACGAAGAAAAGTGACGCAGGAGAGATCTACGCCGGGTTGTCCAGAGCCCTGGGGGAGATATCCGAAAACTTAAGGAAAGGAGAAACAAGATGGATGACTATGTCTACATGGTGCGCAGCGCGTGGTACGAATCGTACCACGTGTACGGCATCTACCGCACGCTCGAAGCGGCGCGCAAGGCCTTGAGCGCTTACGTGAAAGAGCGGGCAAAGGTCGGGATCACCACTTTCAAGTGGCTGGACAAGGACACCGTGGGCGAGTACTTCTACAGTGACTACGAAGAGAGCGATGTGCAGGAAGACGAGTACAAGATCGTCAAGATGCCGCTCGACAAGTGGCGGGATGTCCTGGACAAGGAATGGAAATGAACAAGAGGGTATTCTGGTTTGAAGCGGCGTACGGCGATAACCTCGATGACCTGGTACTCAGTCGTGTAGACAGGGCGATTATTAAGGAGGACCAGTATTGCTATTTTACGGAGTACAACGGTATCTCGAAAAAGCATCTGCATGCCTCTCCGGAGGCGGCTATTGAAAAGGAGTGTGCAACGTCGTCGTCACGCTGGATTAACAGCTTCTCGGGTTCATACAACTGGTCGGAGGACAGCGGATTCGTATACACCGACGAGGATGATAAGGACTTGGTGCGCAGGGCTAAGGTTGGAATCATCGATAACTGCATTAAAAAGTGTCGTACCATGATAGCGGCAGAGCGGGAGAGGCTCGATATGCTGGAGGAACGTATAAACAAGGAACTGGAGGATTGTGCAAATGACTAAGCATGTGTATTTGGTGCGCAGTGCGTGGTATGATGAGTATCACGTGTTTGGTATTTATACCACACTTGCTGCAGCACGGAAAGCTTTGAGTACTTATGTTAAGGAGTGTGCCGAAGGTGGTCTTAACACCTATAAGTGGTTGGATAAAAACACTGTCGGTGAGTTTTTCTTATCCATTATTACGGATAAGGAAGAACAGGGCAATGAATATAAGATCTTCAAAGTTCCGCTCGATCAGTGGCAGGACTAATCGGGAGATAAAAAATGAAACTGGGAGAGGATGGGTGGTATCACGCAGACGACTCTGACCGTAAAGAGTTGATGGAGATCTTTCATCAGATGCTGCTCGAAGACCTTATTGCCGATTCGGTGAAGCGCTGGTTTGGTATATCAGAGCTACCGGAAGATGTAAAGAAGTTAATCCACGAGGAGGCATTAAAGATCTACACTGAGACAAAGAAGAAAACGGAGGAGAAGAGAAATGACTGAAAGGGTGTTTTGGATTACCTGTAAGTATTCGGCAGACGGCCATTGCAGCACCAAAATCGTGGATGATCGGCTGGGCGATGATGTTTTCACCGCGATTGGTAAGAAGATTCCGACCATGCTCTATGACAGTCTCAGCGCTGTGCCGAGGGGTAGACGTCTAAAGACTATGGAATACACCGAAGTGGACTCCGAGAAACACACGGTGTACGAAGTCAGTCAGCAGGGTTTCTACTATGATTCGGAAAACGATGACTTAGCCGAAGTGGCCCGTGCCAAAGAGCGGATAGCCGCAGTGGTGGTCAGACCGTGTATGAAGGCAGTTGCCGAGCAAAAGCAGCGTCTGCGTGAAACCGAGACTGCACTGGAAAATCTGGTGGCGGAGGTGGGACGCATATGAGTAGACCGAGAATTTACGCCATCGACTTCGATGGTACCATCGTGCGAAATAAGTGGCCGGAGATCGGTGAACCGTTTCTCACTACACTGCACTGCATCTCGAATATCCAGGAGCGTGGGGATAAGTGGATCCTCTATACTATGCGCGAAGGGGAGAAGCTGCAAGAGGCACTGAAGTTTTTGGAAGAACGCGGACTTAAGCCGGATGCCGTAAATGATAATCTTCCGGAGCTGATCGAGGCTTTCGGCTGCAATCCGCGCAAGGTCTACGCGGATGTGTACATTGATGACCATAATGCGGGAGGTTTGAAACTGGAGTAAGCGAGGGTGGGTTGTTTGAGTTGTGAAACACTAAGAAACAAGGAGATTTGATATGGGTCTTGATATGTATTTGACGAAACGCTACTACATTGGCGGTCAGTATGATTTTAAAGAGGTGAAAGGGATCGTTGACATTCATAGCAAGGACGGGAGCCTGCGGCTTGATGCCAAGGAGCTGGATTCCGCCGAGGTTCATGTCGGATACTGGCGTAAAGCCAACGCTATCCATGGGTGGTTCGTTAACCACTGCTCGGATAGCGGCGAAGACGACTGCAAGCCGATGTATGTCTCGGTGGAGAATCTTATCGAACTTCGGGAGCTTTGTCAGAAAATCCTAGATATGCCTGCGGGCGATCAGCGTGAGCGATTTATCCTCAGCAATTTGCCGCCTACCGCAGGGTTCTTCTTCGGTAGTACCGACATCGATGATGATTATTTCCAGGATCTTCGTGACACTGTGGAGATACTGAAGGATGCGTCGCTCAAGGATAATGAAGATCCGTTCTTCGATGGCTTTCGTTATCAGGCCAGTTGGTGATTATGCGGGAGGGTTGAAGCTCGAATGATATCTGTATTTGACTACAAGCCAGGAGATGCCGTGACGTATCGTATTATTAACAACGACTCCAACTACGTTGCGAAGTTGGGAAACAGTACGATCAAATTATGCGCTACTCATTACGGTGTTCCATACTATTTGCTGGAGAACGGTGAGACTATCGCCGGTTACCAGGTCATGAACATTAACATAGAAAGGAACAGCAATGGCTAAGTACAGCGTACAACTCGAAGAGCTGGACGTTTACGAAGTTATCGTTGATGCCGACAGCGAGGATGAAGCGGAACGTATCGGTACTGCTAAGTTGGCTGCCGGAGAAGGGGAACGTTTAGACCTTTACGGACAGCCCGGTACTATAACGGTGACTAAGTTGGAGGAAAGATAGTGAATAGATACAGAGTTAAGATCAATCTTATCAAAGAGTATGAGGTCTACGTCGATGCCGATACCGCCATTGAGGCACGCACCAAAGGCTATAGACAGTTGGAGTCCGGAGAAGGTGATCTGGTGGACGATTACTTTGACGACGAATCCCTCGACGTCACTCAGCTTCATCAGTACAAATGCACGCAGAAAGTGGTGAGGACTTATAGACACTACTGTGAAGCTGCGGATGAGGATGAGGCGCGCAAGTATGCTGACCGGGAGTTTTCGTTAAAAAACTGCGATGACTGGGAAGAGCAGGAAATCGGTGATATTGAAGTAGAGGAGGACACCGATGACGAAATCTGTTAATTACAAAGAATTTGTGTATGCTCTTGGTCGGAAGGGGCTAATGCAGTGTCTCGGGCTTGATATCACCAAAGACCGTGGGGGCATAACCCTCCGTCCGGTGAATACCCGCGGTATCGGTGTCGGTTTCATCCAGATCCCGATCAAGGAAGTGGATAAGGTCATTGAAGCTCTTAAGCAGGTCCGCGATGCGGTTGACTAATTGTTTTCTCAAAGCCGGAGATATTGTTCAGGTTGAACCTCTTATGCAGGAGAATCGGATATTCATCTCCTACAGGCTGATGATCTCCCCTGACCAGGGTTACAGCCTATACCACGATCAGCAAATAGAATTGGGATATCTCTGGGATGTTTATCCTGAGAATGCTGTCAAGGTGTGGCGTAACCCTAAGGGTTACATCAACCGACCCGATATGGATGACATTATCATCGAACAGAGCAACAAGTATTTGATTTGGGAGAAGAAGAATGGATTGCCCGGAGCTGAAGGCAGGTGATTTGTTGAGGTACGCCGGTGAGTGGGTATTGTTGGTAACACCCGAACGCGGTTACATTGTCGTTCCGTGCTACGACGGCGAGGATTACAATCTTGAGTTGTACGATCTCATGGAGGTGCAGCCGCGGTTGGTTACCGCGGTGTATCGAAACACCTGGGATTTGCTCACGCACCATGATCACTATGATATCATGGCGCTTAAGCACTACGACAAATGTTTGTTTTGGAGGAGTGAGAATGTTGAGCATTAACGATCATGTTTGGGTAGTTGATATTGAGCGCACCGGAGAGTTTTCTGTTGAGGGTGCAATTGTAGAAGGATTTCATATGGTGCTGGACTCTGACAAGAGTGTTAGAACCACCATTGATGTCCAAAAGGATGACGGTGTGCGTGTTCATGCCTACTATTCCGAGAACTGTGTGTTTACCGACAGGGACAAGGCTATTGCTTTCGGCATAGCTTCGGCGGAACGCCATATCGAAATTATCAGGAAGTGTATAGAAAAGTATCGGCTGGGTGAATGCGATGGCTTCTGTGATTTCTTCGATGATGCTGAAAAGATGCGGGACTTTTTTATGTTGTCCAAGAAAGCCTTCCTCAGTTCTTACAGCTACCTATCCGAAGAGGACTATGAGCTGACGGAAAAGAAGGTGAAAGAACTTCGGGAAAAGGGGGAGAAAACACGTCGTGAGTAAGTTCAAAGTTGGCGATACTGTTTGGTATCCGGTTCTTGAAAGCTTTATCGAACCCTCTATCAGCATCGATCAACACAGAGTAGTTGAGGTATATCACACCAACAACCGCAGCTTATATAGGCTGGACAATAGTTGTGATATGGACAACTTCGAGGGGAATCCCGTCGTCAACGAAGCCGATCTATATGGCACCGAGCAGGAAGCCAGAGCGGATGCTGCTAAGGTCGTCAGAGAGCAGATCGAAGCTTGGAAGAAAGTGTTGAAAGGATTGGAGGATGCATAAGGAATTTTTGAGCAAATACAAGGAGTGGGCTGAAAAGAACGATGCCCAGCTTCTAGAACTCGACGTGAAGGACAGGAAGGAACCCTTGATCGGATTTCTCCTTCAAAGTAGCATACCTGTGGATCCGCCTCCGGGGCTTACCCGTCTTGCCATCCGTTCCAGTGACGACTGGGATAAACCCTGCACGTTGGAAAAGATGGTGTGGGTCAATCGATACGGCTGGTACTATACTGAGCGGGAGGTTCCTGAGGATTACGTCGAAATCGAAGATTGGAACTATATATCTTGAGAGGGTTGGAAGATGCCTAAATTTAACTTAGGGCAGACTGTCTGGTATACTTACTACGTTTGTGACTCCCCCGGAGACATGGATATTTATTCCGGGGAGATCCGCAGCATCGATGCCAGTGACGAGAACTGCATCAGATACAACGTCGGCGGACGTACTTGCGTTGAGTCTGAGTTGTTTGAAACCAAGGAGGAGGCGGTCTTTTCCTTGGAGTCCGCAATACAAGACATCATTGATAGCTGGCAGCAGGGTCTGGACGATTTTCATCAGAGATTATATAGCTCCACCTTGAAGTTCAAGCCGGGAGACCTCGTATGGTATGTTTACTTTTATCCACCGAAGGTAGAAGTTAATGCCGGCAGAATCTGCAGCGTAGATACGGAGTCGGCCTATCCGTATGTTGTTCCTGATCGAGGCAGATTGTCGGAGGATGATGTATATGCAACCAGGGAGGAGGCGGTTGAGGCGGCTTTGAAGTTGTGCGAACAGCGCATCAATGATATGAAGACTATCGCAGAGGGCTTAAAGAGTGGCAAGGTATAAAGTTGGAGACACGGTCTATGCTCCTTATGTGGACCTTGAGAATGAGCTCATCAGGGTGGATTCCGATGTCATAAAAAAGGTCGGTACTTGTGACAGCGAGGTAGAGTGGTATCATGTGTTCTGCTCTTTATACATGGACAACGAGCTTTGTTCTTCTTATAAGGAAGCCGCCGATTGTTGCAAAGCCATGTATAGAGCGCATCTCAGAGCTTTGAAACGTCAGATAGATCAGCTTTAGTTATACACCAATGTTTACATTGGTGTATTTCATTAATGAAAGGGAAACAATATGAGGGTAGAGGTAGAAGACGCTGTGCTTGATACGAGAGGGTGGCTACGTATCAAGAAAGGCGAAGACTGGTTTGACCAATATTGCATGTATTCTGAGGCGAGGTGTGGGTTGCATTGTCCGATGTGCACCCCGGAGTCAACGGTTTATTATACCAATAGATATGAGGATCGTATCAAAGGTACAGGAATAAGCCTATGTCAGGACCGGATATTGATATTGTTAGGAAAGGATCAGTGATAGATGAGCAGCGCGGAGATTTATGTTGAATTTATTACGGATTCCGAAGAGTCCGCCAAGTTGTTGTTTGATAAAGCCAAATCCCTGAGTCGCGGGGAGGATATGGAAGTAGGTTCCAGCGGCATCTATGTCTTCGATTCCGATTGGTGGTGGGATGGCAACAAAGTCTTTCTTCAGGGCATCTCCAGAGATTACGATGATGCGGATGCCATTATGGACACCATTAACTGGGCGCGTAATCTTGTGCACCTCGACGGCTTCTACATGTTCTGCAATTCGATGTTCAGCAAAGATGTGTGCACCATCAGGCTGGTGGGAAATGATCTGATCGAACGTTATGTCCCGTGGGACAAATATCCGGACATAGAAGATACTCTGCATGAATTGCTGGATTCCGAGGGGGAGGAACAAGTGATCGGTGAGTTCAGAATGAAAGGAAAGAAATAATGCGTACCAAGTTCGATATCGGGGAGAAGGTGTATATCCCCCTGTTCTCCGCCTCTGGAGAATTCATCAAGGTATGTGGAGCAACCGTAGAAAGGCTTGAATCCAGCGAGATCGGTACCCGATACTGGGTGAAGGGAAACCACTGTGCCTGGTTCGAGAATCGCCTCTATAGAACCCAACGTGATGCTGAATACGCAGCATACGAATCCGTACAGGAACATATACGCAGACTGCGTGAATCAACCAAGGAGCTCAAGTAGAAAATGGACAAGGTGTTCAGGTGCTATTCTTGTGGAAGATTGTATGACAATGAGGATGCGTGTCCGGAATGCGGGTGTCCCGCAGCATACATGCAGGACAAGGGAATGTTTCCGGACGATGTGAAGAAAGGATATATGTTTGACGAGACCCTGAACGAGATATTCAAACGTGCTCAGGAAACCAAAGGGAAAAGGAGGAAGAAGTGACCCGTGCAAAGTTGCTTAGAGACTTGGAGGTCGAGGAGCGGTCCTTGGGAAAGAACCCAGATGCAGAGCTTCTGCGCAAGGTTTGGAATACTTGTAAAACTTCCTCGGAGGTGTGTGCACTGTGCACGTATTCATATATTACTGCACCGGATGGAAGAGCTATTGTTCGGTGGCGGATGAAGGATCACCTTAGACCTCTTATCACTGCGGATTGAAGAAAGGGAAAAGATGAAACGCTATAAAGTCGGCTGGGCTGCTGTTACCAGATTCTATACTACAGTAGAAGTTCCGGATGATGCCGATGAGGCTGATATCACTGATGCAGCCTATCGCAACGCTCAACATGGAGATATCAACGCGGTGTATCCTATTGTTGAGCCGGAATATACCATAGAGGAGATCAAGGATGTCTGATACTTTCAGGTGTTTGGAGTGCGGGCGTGTGTATGATAATGGAGATATCTGCCCGGAATGCGGATGTCCGGCATCATATACGCAGAATGAGACTTTGTTGGATGATCCGGCGGATTACGTTGATGAAGAGCTGGATCTCGATGAAGATGATGAGCTTGATGACGAGGAAGACGAAGTGGTTGAAGAAGAGGATCTCGAAGATGTGGAAGAACCGGAAGACCTCAACGACCACTACGAAGAGACGCTCATATACGAGTGGGAGAAAAGAGATGGCAAAATTCTTGGTTAGGTGGCGCGAGGTGGTTTGGCGTTCCGCCGAAGTTGAGGCAGAAGAAGAGGATGGGGCTTGGGACATTGCCAGGGAAACTGTAGATCCCGATCCCTTTTGGCAGGAAATAGAGTGTCAGCTCGACAGTATTGAAAGGATTGGTGAAAATGCCTAAGTATAAGGTTGTATGGAATAAGGGTACCAAATATTCGGCGGAGGTTATCGCCGACAGCTCCGAGGAAGCGTGGAATAAGGCGCAGCGGTTGTCCGGTGATATGCGAATCCTCGATCACTTTGTTGAGAAGATCAGTATCGACGATCTCTCCGCCGGGAAACTCTTGAAGTACAGTTTCGACTCGCGGTATGCCAACTGCACTAAGGATGAAGCTGTACGATTGCTCGAGACTACCGAAAAGCCGATCGTCTACACGCTGGGGTTGGAGTTCCGCGGTCCGGGCACCCATCGGGTGCCGATGGCGCGGGAAGAGGCTATCAAAAAGTTGAAGTCGGCTGCAGTGGTGGACGTGGATGAGGAGAAGGACTGTGTCCATGTCAATGAAATGACCGGCAGTGATATGTGGTGAGGCTCATAAAATGCCCAAAGAGTTGACTGACATCATTGAGCAGGAACGTTCCGAAGCAGATCAGAAGCTTGATGCAGCACTCAATGATTCACTGCCAGATTATGAACGCCTCATAACCTATGACTGTCCACTTTGAAAGGAGCTGTAGATGCCTATAGCTAAATACAGAAACAAGCAAGGAGATATTCTTATCATAGAAAGGGATCCCGATCCTCTTAGCCCAAGAACCGTGTGGGACAACCTTGGTTCGTTTATGGTCAAGGATAATTGTCCTTACGTCAAACCCGAGGTGGAGTGTATTCTGAACTTCTATAGCAGAGATGCTGATGAGAAGCTCCTTGAGAAGGCCGGATATATCTTTCTGCCGGTATATGTATTCGATCACTCCGGTGTAAGCATGAGCACCAAAGCCTTCGGCTGTCCCTGGGACAGCGGTCAGCTCGGATACTATGTCGTAGCTAAAGAAAAGGTCAGGAAAGAATACAAACGGAAGCACATATCCCCCAGCCTCCGCAAGCAGGTGCTGGCTGTGATGGATAGTGAGGTACGCGAGTATAACGATTTCATAAATGGGGATATCTACGGATATTGTCTTGAGGATGCCAATGGAAAAGAGCTTGATAGCTGCTGGGAATACCACAAGATAGAGTATATCCTGGAAGACCATCCTGAATTTACGGAGGAAATAGATGTTTAAGTTCGAGGATCTTCAGCCCGGAGATGTGGTGTATTTCCGATCCTCTGATTATTATGGTCAGGCCTGGGCACTCTATATGGGCAACGCCAACTATTTCGAGCTGCATACGTCGGAAGATGGCGTGGTTATCGGTGACAGGATCGGTGATCTGTCCATAGACGATATCATCAGCGTGCATCGCCCTACTGAGAATTCGGAATGTCCTTACGGGGATATTTTGTTCGGGCATGGAGAAAAATACTGTATAGCCGAGAGATGGTGCTGTAATTGTGATGCGAGGGTGGAGCCTACACATAAGGACGACTACAGCTTCTGGTGTGGGGTGTGTTCACAGTATTTGTATCCCTGCAGTACGGAGCTGAGAGAATGCTGAAATTCGAGTAGTAGATCGCTCCGCCCGGATTCTAACCCCATTGGGTATATTACTAGTAATATACCCTGTGAGGGGTGTAGAATTTGAGGGCGGAAGTTAACCAAGAAAGGTGAGCTCAAAAATGTTTAATGGTGTACCTATACCTGTTAAGGGTCTGGCGTTCTGTGGGGCGCTTCTAGCCGTAGCGCTGACGTTTTTTGTTGCGCAAGCCGTCGCACGCGCGATGCACAAGAGCGCGGAGGATGCCAGGGAAATCGGCGGCACATGGTCTGCGGCGGTGACAATAGCACTGTTTGTAGTACCGCAGGTATTCGGTTGGGGATGGTGGCAGTGATGTCGGACGACAGAACCTTTGATTACTACCGGGACGTCCTCACCAATTCTCTGGACCTGCTTGGGATATCAGTGACCGATGCTCAGCTTGAGGATCTTGCTGCGGACATCGCCAATGCGCGTGAGAATGAATCGACCGCCTTTGGCGATGAAGTGGCATCCTCTAATCTGATAGGTGCGCGTGATAGAGAGATTCAGCAGCTGCACAGCGATCTCGATGTGACACAGCGCGAACTCTCCAGTGCCAACACCGAACTTCAGAAATACGTAGAGTGCAAGTGCCCTATCTGCGACGGCAAAGGAATCGACAAGGGTGCCCCGATGTGGCCGTGTCCTGCGTGCCGAGGCTCCGGTAAATTGATTAGAAAGAGAGTGTGAGATGTTTGTAAAAGTGACCGATAATTGTGTGGTGGACAGCACCAAGGTGGCGGCGATCTATATACGCAATAATAATACCGCGGTGCAGATCAGCCTGGTTAATTGCGATCCGGTGATTCTGACGGCCCCGAATAATGATTCACGGGGGCTCTTTGATAAGGTTGTGGAGAAGTTGGCAACCACGGGTGTCGAACAACCCAAAGAAACCGTTCCCACGTGCATGGATTGTATCTATAGAGTTTCGGCATTTCCTGTAGATATTTGCATGCACGTGCATGGCTTAGGCAGTACTTGTGAAAGCTGCAGAACGGATCCTGAGATGTGTGGAGAGTCCGGTAAATGGTTTCGTGAAGGGCGTGTTACGCCGATGTGAGGAGCTGAGATGAATATTGCGAACCCCCTGCATCCGTTGAACCCCATCAATCCCATAGGGCTTTTCCAAACAACCGCAAGAGCCCGTGCAAGACGCGAATCAGAGTCTAAACAATACCATTCTTATGCTCAGCAGTCTGTAAACACAGATATGCCGGTTACTGATGCCGACTTTGATTCTTTTGACGTTGCAGTGATCCCGGTATTGATCTGCACGGTTGTTATATTGGGGTTGATATTGGGTCGGAACTTGAGAAGATGGTAGTTCACAGAGGAGATTATTGAATGGAGGAGAAACTTTGCCCCAAGTGTAAGAAGAATCCCAAGCTCTGGTACAGCAGCTACTGCAAAGAGTGTGAGAGCGCACGGAAACATAAATGGTACGAACAGAACAAGGAAAGGATCCGTGCCAAACACAAACAGTATTGTTCCGAGAACTCTGATAAGCGCCGTAAACGCAGAAGGCATTATTATGCCGAGCACAAGGAATCCATACTGGAGAGTCAACGGGAGTATAGGAAGAAACATTCAGAAAGATACCGTAAGTACGGACACAATCAGTACTGGGCAAAACGTAACAAACCGGTGACTACTACCGTTCCGCTGCGGATCAATCTCAATGTTACACAGTACTCGGCTGATAAGTGGTATTGGACTATCCACAACAACTTCACTATGCTCTATGCTCCTGTGTATTATGCTTCCCGTTTGGAGGCGTGGGACGCAGGGCGTGAGGCATTGGAAAAGCTGAAGGAGGCTGTGTCGGAATCCAACAAGAGATTGTTGGCGGACTACGAGCAAGCTAAGTGAGGGGCATCATGCCCCTCTTTTTTAGCTATCACACACTTTTCTTTAGCTATTAAATGATGTATATTCAGCAGCTATGAAAGCCCTTCTCAAATCTTCCCACAGCCAGGCCAACTTGGATGTGTTCGAGCTGACTACCAAAAATCATGCGGATTACTGCTCGATACATGGCTATACTTATCTTCCGGTAGAAGAGCCGTACAATCCTAGGTTGGATGTTAAGCAACTTCTCTCCTATCTAAAGAAATATGATATAGTGATGACGATAGGGTGCGATCTTCTTATACAGCATCCCGAATGGACTATAGAAGAGATGTTGTCACGTGGGATAACTATGTGTCCGGAATTGAACAGCCCTACCTTGAATGCGGATCTGATCATATATACAAGGGAAGCTATTACTACTATAAATAAGATAGCGGACATCCAGCGCAGAATGCGCGATGGGCAGACTGCATTTAATCATATGAAGCTTCGGGATAAGAATATTCATGTCAATCCGGTGCTGCAGATAGCCGCCCCTGTAATGAACCCCACTAAAGACTACAGCAAAGTTTGCGTCGGGGATTACTTTGCGGTACATTATCATACGATAGGAAAACGACCGGATGTCTTGTCGAAGGCTGAAGGCTTGAAAAAGGATTTGGGCATATGTTGAAATGCGCTAATGTTGCTGGCGTGGGTCTTACCAAAATCGCCATCAGCCCACAGGCTGAGCGAGCATTGTTAAATGCCTCTATTTTTGGTGCCGGTCTTGGAACTTTCAGCTCCTTGAGGCTGGCTCGTCAAATCGTTGATCAGAAAATGAAAAAGTCTCCGGCGTGGAAGCAGTTTTTGACAGAACTGGGAATTACTGCGGCAGGTGGAACGCTCGGGGCGGCAGCACCTATTCTTGGGTATGCTGCGTTAGATAAATTCGCCAGTGGTACCTTGAAAGGCTTGGGTCTCGGTTCAGGTGTTGATCCCGAATCTACGGTTACGACTAAACCGCAGCCCAAGGATGTCGGCGCCGAAGCCTCTAAGGTAAATGCTATCGGCGAAGCCGCCGCCAGCATCTATCCTCCTAACAAAACTCCCAACGATCCTCCGAAGTCTGTTGTGAATCAGACTGCGATCGCCGACGCTGCGCCTACAATTACTCGTTCTACGGTACTCGGATGACAAATAAGATCACACAAGTTTTGCGGAAGTTGGCGGATTGGACTCCAATGTCCGATTATGCGGCTTTGGAAAGCGTCAAAAACGTAGGAAAGGCTACACCAAAAGGTCCTGACTTTAAATATCCTAACGATTTTCTTGACCCTGAAACCAGACAGGAAATCAGAGACAACGCCAATATAGTAGCCAACACCAGCCTCAATACAGCCTTAACCGGGCTCGGCTTCGCCAACAATGCAGGACGTTATGGGTTGAGAGCGTTAGGAGTAACACGGTTTGATCCGTGGTTTGCTCAGAACAAGAAGAATATTCAGTTCGCACGAGACGCTGTAGACGATTATTATAAACCCAGTTCGCCGAAAGCTTATACTAAAACTTTCGGACGATGGGCGGCTGCAGGAGGAACGCTGTTGGGGGGTATTCCGGAGTTGTACACTATGAAGACAACGACCGGACACACCAATCCCTTCTTCTCTCCTTTTGTCAATCGTGTCGCCTACACGGTCGGAACATACGGACCTAAGGCCATGGATATTGTAGGTGTTACGCATTCACCTAAGACCGATACCAAAACACAGCAAAACACCAAGCGCTTTGCTAAAGAGTTTACTATGCTCGGTGCTTCTGCAATCAATCCTTTAGTGATGGGTAGACAGCTGGCTATGGCTTACAATCCGGAATTGAGGAAGATGCATTCTGAAAATATGGCCAACCGCGCAGTTGACATTGCACAGGCATTTCCCCCTAAGCAGGGTTGGGCTAAAACTGTGAAACAACATGCGGACACGGCTGTGGGTGCTACCGGAGCCTGGTTTAAAGAACATCCGGAAGCCCAAGGACCGTTTAAGCGTTGGGGTGCCGCCACAGTAGGACATTATGCCAACAAGGTAAATAATTCGACAAGTCCGAATGCTCCAATAGACGCGGCAAATAGTATTTACAATGACTCGGAGCTGGCGCAGCACATGTGGAATAAAGTGCATAGAGGCAAGCATTCGTGGTTGCTTTCAGCGCTGGGTGTGCAGGGCGATCGGCCATTCGGGGCTATTCCTACATATGATGTTCCCACGTTCTACAGAGAAGTTGCTGGAAGGTCCAAATATCCGCTTCCCACGTTTGCAGGTAATTCCAACAGATATCAAAGTACGCAAGAGTATTTAGTCGGGCAGACTGCTGATAGATTGCTTAGAGCGCAACGTAAAGCAGCGGAAAGAGAATTAATGCCGCTAGTTAAGTAGTTATGCCCCACTGCAAGCAACACCAAACACAGTCACCCCGGGCGGCGAAGTACGCCAAGGTCTAATACTGCATAGCTGCATAGCCCTCACACCCTAACCGGTGTTTGGGATTTTTAGTTTATAGGCATAAAATATCCCCGACCCTCGTGAGAAGATCGGGGGATATTTTTTTAGTCATCAGTTTTTTGATTACGATATTCCTAGTCCCGACAGAAAAGATGCTTCCTCTGCAGCCTGTACTTCTTTCTTGCTTGGCCTATATTTCATATCAATCGGAGTGCTGCCGTAGAACAGTGGTTTTATAGGAACGCCACCGATCGTCGCTTTGGGCGTAATCTGCGCGCCGGTATAAGCTGTGCCTTTGAAACCTTTTTTATCTACATTGGTTAGCGCGATCAGCAACGCGTTCTCTTTAATCTTGTCCAGCGTATTATAACCGTTGGCGATCAATTTCCACTCGTCGCCTTCAGTGTAATCAGGAGTTGGTTCCGACGCCACTGTCCACTCGGTCATTAGCGCCGGGTTCTTTTTATCTCGTGTGATTAGCAGCTGAGCTTCGGTCCCCGGCTGGACGTGTTTATAAAACTTTTTAGCGAGCGCTTTGAGTGCCCGGAGCTTTACAGCATCCTGCTCAGGGGTTAGTTCCTGATAGGCGGGATTCTTAAAAATGTCGAATAGACCCATTATAGACCTCAGTAATTAGGTTAACCTTCTCTTAATCTATTTTTTTTTGATTTTTGTCAAATAACCCCTTGCAATCTCCACACTTTGGTGCTATTCTATAGTAGGTGCACGTGAATAACGCCCGTCCGGGCAGAAAGGAGTGAAAACGTGGCCACCAAACAATGCATCAAGTGTGGTGCTGTATTGGACGAATCGTCCTTTCCAGTACACCATGACCGCAATGGGATCATCCGATTCCGAAACACCTGCAGAGCCTGCTACAATGCAGACAAACGGCTCAGAGAACAGCGCTATGCGCAGCAAAGAGCTGAACAGACCTCTCCTAAGCGTCCCGTAGCTAAAAAAGAGGCTCCCGCCAACGGCGATCCCAAGAAGTTCGTCCCGGATGTCAAGGATCTGGTGACGGCCTACCTCAATCTTATTCACTGGACGCCCAACCGTCTGGGGACTATTTCTCTTCAGCAATACAACACTCACTTCAATCTCGAAGTCAGCGACTCCGAGTTCTCCAATATTCAGGTCGAAGCCGACAAGCGTCTTGAGGAATTCGGATACTACAATGATATCACGCGTGAGTATCCTGAGGATGGGACCTATCTCATCATCGGAGATACCTTCGGCACCCACACCCCTGCTCAGGTCTTTGAATTGATGTCTCACGTCGCGGAGATCGAGAATGTCGACCGTGTGATCGTTCTCGGGCACAATCTCGACGATGAGAACATCATTTCCAACATGATCGGCAATATCGGCGGGAAGCCGGTAACCATCATTGCTGTAAAGGATGAATTAAGAGACCTCCACGCCCAGCGTGGATACGGTTATGACATTGTTCAGGACTCCATCCGCATTGGCGAGATCACGCTCCGTAACCAGGAACACATCACGCCTTACGTCAAGATGCCCCTCAGCAGCCTCGATCCGATGCTTTACGGCGGAAAGATGATCGTGAACTGCACAAGGCACGAGCTTTGTACTCGTCCGTCCCCGGATGATCTGGTGTTCCGCAATTTCGTCGCTTCTCCGGGCGCCCTTGCAGATCCTCATGTGGTGACCATCATCAACCGGCTTATCTTTGCCAACGGCCATAGAGCGATGCTCCGTCCCACCAACAAGGACTCCTATCATAAGCATCGGAAGAACGAAACCGACAAGCATCTCTGGGAGCGCGGATACATCCTGCTCAAGAAGGGTCGTGTTTATCAGCGCCGTATCTTTGATTTCAACGGTGAATACCGCACTATCTGTGGGGATGAGATCATCAACAACGATGGCCTGATAGTGGATAGCGAACTCACTCTGGTGCTGTCCGACCTGCACGCTCCGTATTGTCTTACTCCTACCGCGGAAGCGGTTGTCGTGGGCAACGAAAGAGTCAATCGGATCATCTTCAACGGAGACATTGCCGATTGCCGATCTTTCAATCCTCACAATTCCTATGAAGCTTCCAACGCCGATCTCCAGACCGAATTGGATAAGTTGGATGAAGCACTGTCCTTGATTGTGGGAGATGAAAGCTATAAGCCGTGGATGACTACCCATAGCGTTCCCCGCATCGAGTTCCTTCTAGGCAACCATGAGGACTTCATGCGACGTTTCAATGAGAAGTATCCGCAGTTCGCTAGCTGCTTTACGAAGTTGCTTTGGGATGTCTTCACCAAGTATGGTGTGGTGAGCGGCGATGATCAGGATTGGGTGACCATCGGGCACACGATTGTTCATCACGGTTCCGCCAATATCTTCGGCGTAAACGGTAACAACCTTGAGCAGACTGCGCGTGTCTTCCAGACCCAAGCCATCATTGGCCATACGCACTCCCCCGCTATTCGTTTTGGTGTGTATCGCACTGGGTGTCTCTGCAATCTTCGGCAGGGCTACAATAACCATAAGATGAGCGATTGGCGTGTCGGTTACGCCCGCGTCTACAGCGATGACCACTTCGAGTATGTGGAACTGGTGAACCTATGAGCGGCGATTTCTTTATTGGAATAGCCCTGGGAATAGCTTTATCGATGTTCTTAGATATAATCTGTGGGGTGTACAGATGGTGAGCCTAGAATTTCTATGTGGTGTAGCCGTTGGAATATGGCTGATGATAATGGCGTGGAGGTAATTATGGGAGGTACATATGCACGACCCTCGGGAGTTCGTTTGGTGGATGCTTCTTTTAATCGCAGCGATAGCTCTGGCTCTGGCGATAAACCAGGGCCCGCATCTGAGATAGAGAAGCTGAAGAAAGATGTTCAAACCTTGTTCGCGATAGTCGCGGAGTTGAAAGCTAAAGTGGAAAGGATGGCAAAGAGATGAAGTACAACAAGGAAGTGTTCTCAAAGGTCGATGAAGTTTTGTCGCAGTATTACATGACAGAACCGATGATCGGTCCGGTGCTGGAAGTCAGGGTTCCGGTGTCGGTGACTAAAGAAGACGGCGCAAGACCTCCGATCTATGTTCAGTTCGGACTCCTCACTGAGCCCATTTTCATTATCGGAGATGAATCGTTTCGACCGATTCCGGTGCTGGATGAACTTCCTCATGAGATCGCGTTTGACCTGGTGTGGGATGCTCTGCGTGTATGGATGAAGGAGTTCCAACTCCTCAGCGACAAGATCCAGCCTCAGGACTGGGCACGGAACTACGATGCGATGCAGACCATTTACAACAGCATCGAAGATGCGCGTGAATACAACGTCTATGTTCCGTTCCTCGATGCCAACTTCTCCAATGAGGATACGGAAGAAGGCGAGGATGAACAGGCCGATGGCCGCAATGGCGTCTATGACTTTGCAACTTTGCTGAGCGATCTTGCGTTCTACTACGACAAGAAGGAGCAGCGCGAGAAGGAGAACACCAGCAAGGCCATCGACAAGTTGAAGGCTGTGCAGGAAGAGCTTGTCAAGGAAAAGTGTGCTGAGAAGGTTTGTTGCAGGGATCTCCCTGCTGGTGTGGTCAACAATGAGGACTATGCCCCGAATATCCGGCGCATGTTGGAGCGAGATTATTCGGGTGCAAAATGCATTGCGGTGCCGTTTACCTCTGAATTGTTCAAACAGGTCTCGCAGCTCGTACGGTATACCGGTCTCGACGGCAAGCGACATAACGAACCGGTGCGCACGTGCTCTTTGGAGGAGTTGGCAACCACCGCCGACCATGATATCGCGCTTATCAGCGGCGGTAACAATGGCTCTCCCGATTGGAGCAAATACTTGTCCGCCATTCGGGATATCCTACAGGTTCTGGAGCAGGACGGTTTCGACACGTGGATTATCAGGCTGATCAATGATTGCCTCGACGACGTTCACTATATTTATATCGGTCTGAGGAAGCCCCGGCCCGTGTGCAATGAGACCTCCGCCGACATTGACAGAGAGCTAACCGAGGGCGAGCTTAAGCAGGCCATCGACAAGCCGAAGGCTGTGCAGGAGAAGCTTTTTAAGGAAAAGCTCGCCGAAAAACCGTGGCCCGAAGATCCCGACTTTGCTCAGATTGCCGTGCGGAAGCTTCGGATGGATCTCAAGGCTCTCAAGAAGTATCATCCGGAGTTTCGGCAGCTCGATGTCGCCGGTTGGGTGGTTACGGTCAAACGCAATGCCCGCGGCAGATACTTTGTGAAGTTCCCGTGGGTCGGCAACGAACTTAATAAGGATGAGCTCGATATCTACACCACTGCCAGGAAGGACAAGAAGTGCCCGGTTGCGTGGGAGCTGATCTATCTCATCAACAAGACTCTGCAGGAGCTGTGAGATGGCCGTAACCATCATGGAAATGCCCGACCGGTACTGCATAGGTACCGGTTGGATATCCGGGTTGGAGAAAATCGAGCCGTACAGCAAAATTTATCTCCCCGGTGTCTGCAGGTTCATAATCTCGGTAGACAACCCTTGTCAGTATAAACCTCTCCACCTGGTGTGGTACGCTGTAACTGGACTGCTAACGGAGTGCGATCTTGCTTTTGCACGCGGTGAATTGGTCAAGGGAGAACCCGTTAAACAAACCATCTATCACTATGAGTTCTCTACATCCAATCCGGGAGATATCAACACATTCACAACGCGATATATTGCGCTGAAGGAAATATTGTCAGATTCGATAGATCTTACCGGCGTGACTATGTCTGATGTGGTGTTGGTAGGGTATAGGGTGCGAATTCATACTGTGAATGATGAACACCAAGAGCTGCTGAAGATGTACGAAAATATGTGGAAGGAACGAAACAATGAATAACATCAATCAAGAATTTGATAAGATCCAGTACTCCAAACTTCAGGACATAATGAACGCGGTAGAGGTTACCAAATATGTAGATGCTGTCAGCGAATTCGGTAATCTCGAAGGCAGGAAATACACCGGAAGATTTACGGTTACGGTAAAGGGCTCGGATATTCCCGCATGGTGGCGCTATATCCGGTATATGACCGAGGGCCTGTTTGCCGTATATGGTCTCAGAATTCGTGGAAGTGTTATCACCAAGCCTGTCTCTGATCGGGAAGACAAAGAAACCATATACTTCCATGAGTTTGTCGTTTACAGCATTGGTGATTTGGTATTGATGAATAATCGATACAAACACATGGTCGAGGATATGCCTAAGTTCTTTGGAGAATTGAAGGACATAGAGTTCTCCGATATTGTGGTAATTGAAGGAAAGGACGATAGAAATGCTTAAGAAAGACCAGATCGAAGCCATCGAAACCCGTTTAATGGGGATTATTACCGATCCCGACAGCTACGTCGAAGACATCAAAGAGGCTATCCGCTCTCTAGGCTATGTGCAGAAGCTTCAGCAGTTCATGAACCCTGCAGAGCCTTGTTGTAAGGAGGACAAGGGCCGGTGTATTGAAGCATACAGGTCCTGCCCGGTACCGGATGTAGTTGTTTCAGCTATGAAGGATGTACCGGATCTGGACTATGAAGAGCCCAAACGGTATTTCGTGGATATCGAAAAGGACCGGATCAAGCCATTGACCTTGCTCGACTGCAAGAAGTCCGTATATCTAAGCACCGGAGACACCTATCTCCTCAGCCTCAGTGGGGGCAACAACAATGGTAATGGAGCTTGGCGCGGGTATCTTCTGCAGCTTATATCTTTGCTGAGCTATTTCCATACGCACGCTTATGATGCTTGGATCATCAGCATCAAGAACGATTGCTTGGATGATACGTTCTACTGTGAGATAGGTATCCAGCACAAGTAATATGCTTTTCTTTACAAGCGATACACACTTCGGCTCCAGGCGAACCCTGGAGCTTTCTCATAGACCGTTTCTCTCCACCAATCGGATGGATGTAGCTCTGAGTCAGCACTGGAACAGTCGTGTTACATCCAAAGACGTTATAATACATCTCGGAGATTTCGGAGATCCTCGTATATTGCCGATCTTGAACTTCGAGAAGCTGTGTCTGATACCGGGCAACTATGAGCGGAAAGATCCTTCTATCATTGAAGCGATGAAGCAAGACCCGCGGGTGGAAGTATGGGAGCCCGGAAAAGAGCTGTCGCTGTACGGGAAAAGCTACTGCCTGGTGCATGAACCGTTGAGCGGCTTCGGTCCCGATAAGTTTTATCTGTTCGGGCATATCCACAAGCTTCAAATGGTGAAGCGCAACGGCATCAATGTCAGCACGGATATCCACAACTTCCGACCTGTGACGGAAGAGGAGATCGCCATGCTGAGGAAATGTGTGGAAGAATACTACGATGACAATGTTTTTACGGAAAGGTGTGAATAATGGATAGTGTTGATAAACTACGCGAAGTTAATAAGCAGCTCATAGCTGAGATGCGTAAGCAACCGGCAGAGGTTGCCTTCAAGCCCTGGCGGGATTTCCTCGGACGTGTGGAAGATGTCCCTAAGGAGTTTGCCGATATGGTGGAGATCGACGCACCTGAAGTAGGGACTAAGATTAGGCTTCTTTGGTTGGGCGGCGTACAAGTCTTTGAGGATGGTGAGTGGACTACCGCCGCGGGTCCGTCCGCAGAAGTGTTGAAGCGTGGTAATGAGGATAAAGCGGCATATAAGCGGGAATGTTATTGGGCTCATTTACCGTACGCGGCTTTGAACGCTTTCAAGGACCAGGTGGAAGCGATGTGTTCAATCAAGGACAACCCTCTCCACGCAGTGCAGTATACCTTCCTTAGAAATCTTCTACACTTTATGCAGCTGATAGCAGGGATAGTTTATACTCGGGCAGTATACAAAGAGGCTGATGGGCGTCTTGTTCAGTGGCCTGGTTGGGGCTTGGCCGATGTGCCCTGGGTGGACATCCCGTTTATCTCAACCCAGAGGATGGGTCTCAAGGGCAAGGATGTGTGGATGCTGCGACTATACAAGGAACCCCAGAAGTACACGGTGCTGTGGAATGGTGGCAATGACCCGGATGACCCGATAGACGAGTCTATGGTGGCTACCCTTAATAATTATGTCGGCCTTATGTCGGCCGCCCGCATGTCAGGCGTGATCTGTGACCATGTTGGTGGGCGGACGGCGGTAGAGCTGTCCCCCACCTGCGATTTGTTTGTGCATGCGAGCACAGAAGGTTGATATGTTTCCCGAGCCCACGTATATTATGTCTACAGCCGGCACACTGAGTCGTCAAGCTTCCTCCACGCCAGTCCGCGATTCGGACACTATTACAGTGAACGGAGCAGAAAGCGCGGACTAGGTGGGTTGGTTTGTGTTAAAACAACAAACAATGAGGTGTTGAAGATGGCTAAGTGTGGTGAGTCGTGCGAGATCTACAGTCGCGTAACTGGTTACTATAGACCGATTTCCAACTGGAATAGGGGCAAGGCCGAAGAGGCCCATGACCGTGTAATGTTCAAGGTCCCCGGTAAGGACAAGTAAAACTAAATAGCCTCCGCTCGCCTCTGTGTGGGGTCCTCCTCCTTCAGGTCTTTCTCTCCTTTCACCTGATCGCCCACACAGAGGCTTTTTTATGCACAGTAAGTATCGTTTTTCGATACTTTCGTGACATTTAACCGAACAATTATCCCGTTCGGTAACATTTCCAGTCGCCCACACCCTGTAGTTATCTGAATCATCCCTATCGGGATCATTCCGCTATTTTTTAGCTAAAACACACCCGAAAGGGTACTTTTTTGCGATTTTCTTCAAAAACACCCTTGAATTCTCCGCTCCCTTATACTATATTAAGGTTGAACTGGGAAGGAGAACCGGTAGAATCTCCCTCCAAATACCCCCATCATCAGTTCGAGTTTTGCGGGCCGATCTGCAAGTGTCGGCGCTTTCTCCCCGCGCAGTATTCAATCTGCAGCTTGCGCTGATAAGACACAATCGCAAGGGTGGCTGATGGGTCATGGGCGGCTACTCTGATGCGTAATACCGACGACGTACTGCACTGGGCTGCTCCTTCTCCCCGCAGTACATAGGCGGGCAGTCTGGCGCGGGTTTGGTTCTTTTCTGTTTTCCCGTTGACTGCAATCTCCTGCGGCTGATGACACCGTTCAGCTGTCAATTAAGTCGGAGCAACGGTGTTTCTGGGCTGTATGAGCTGCCGCTGCTGCAACAGCACCTTCTGCCAAAGGTGGGGGTAGATCCCGGCAGCTCTCAGACCAGAAAAGTGTGGTTACCGTGCTGTAGGCGGATGCAGATTCAAATCCTGCCTGGCGGCCAATTAAATACACGTAGCCCTCTGGCCGATCGGATTAGGCGCTAGACTTTGGATCTAGTTAGGGAGGTTCGACTCCTCCGGGGGCTGATATTCGGTGTATACCGTGTGCCTGTGGGCCAAAACACAATACATTAACAAAATATTGTTATCACCCTACATCGTTTGGATGCGTTCAAAGCCCCAACTAGGATGCATCCTAACAAGGTCCACAGCCACACAGTACACATCGAAGAAAGGACAACATGCAGCACAAACAAGGAGCCACCAGGAACGTATTCCTCATCGGCAGCTACGCGGTAAAGGTACCACGGGTTTGCTCTTGGGGGTGTTTTCTTAACGGCCTCCTGGCCAACCTCAATGAACGTGTATTCGGCATGATGCACAGCCAGTTGGCGGCAGAGGTGCTGTACGCCGATCCTATAGGGCTTGTCTTGATAATGGAGCGAGCAGATGCTACATTGCACGAACGTTCCAGCGAGATGCAGGACTTTTTCGATAAGTGCATGGATGAAGGATTGCCGATGGATAGGAAACCTGAGAACATAGGGATATTCGGCAGTCAATGGAAGTTGATTGATTTTGGTAATTAGTGCTCCTGGTAAAATCCCCGCAATATCCGCGGAGTGAGAGTACCCTGGAGCCATTTGGGCTGATCGAAAGATCCAGGTCCACCTAGTCGATGTGTGGTAAGTGTCGACGCAATGCACGTACGGCGAGTCAATACGTTGCAGGGTATGAAGTGCCAGACCACTGGCGAGTCAGGCTTCATTTAGAGGACTCCGGAGTGGCGGACGTTACTCTTCTCAGGTACCGAGGGGAGGCCAATTCGTCAGCTTTAATTGAATAATTGATCGGCAGATGAACGGGCAGTTCGTTCCAGCGGTGCACACCCTGTAGTTTAACGTGCTATCCCAGTGAGTTTGAAGCCCACTAAGCAACTAGCTTGCGATAGTTGTGGATAGTCTGTAAAACGGCCGAGATTTAAAACTTTATGTGCCGACATAGCTCAGTTGGTAGAGCATCTCCCTGGTATGGAGAAGGTCATAGGTTCAAACCCTATTGTCGGCTAAATTATGATAATAAGCCCCGTTAGTTCAAGAGTAGAACGATGGACCTGTAACCCATTGACGCCGTTGCGACTTACGGCACGGGGCTCCAAAAATTGAATAACGTGGGGATATGGCTCAGTGGCGACAGCACTTGCTTTGCAAGCAAGAATCCAACATCGCGGGTTCGAGTCCCGCTATCTCCAATATTTTATAGAGTGGGGGAATTGGCATACCCTGGGGAGTTGCTGTGGGCACCCCCTAGTACGTGGACTGACACGTGCCGCCTGTGCATGGGCGCGATTTGATTGCGGCTGTAGGTTCGACTCCTACCTCAGTGAGCATGCACCAAATTTTAACGTGCCCGTCTGATCAGCGGGAAAGGTAGACGCAATACCAGATATCTCGGGGCGACGGAAGTTCTACCAAGAGTGTGATAAAAGTCTAGCCACTCATTCTCGACGGCGCGTAGCGCAGTTGGTAGCGCGCAGCCCCCGGGAGGCTGAGGTACCCGGTCCGAACCCGGGTTCGCCGAAATAAAATTAAATAGCTCCAGTATCCCAATTGGCAGAGGAGGTGCTCTCAAAAAGCACTGGTTAGACGTTCGAGTCGTCTCTGAAGCACCAATACGGCCCCATAGCCCAAGTAACAGAGGTAACGATCTTAAAAATCGTTTAGTCCGGGCGCGCATCCCGGTGGGGCTACCAACTAAATATTACCCCTTGTGGCGGAATCAGCAGACGCGTAACCCTTAGGAGGTTATTTCCGAAAGGAAGTGAGGGCGCACATCCCTCCAAGGGGGCCATTATATTATAGTATGGCGAACGTTTCAGCATACAACACTCCACGGGTTTTAGGCAATGTATTTAATACAGTGTCTTATTATGGCGTTGTGGGGTATACGCCAGGTACCCCATACAACCCCTCCGAGACGATCTCCACACCAAAGACCCAAACAGTTAAAGCCGGTACGCTTACCATTGCGGCCAATGTCCACGACAGCAAAATGAAGCTGTATGTGGTAAATAATGCGTTGACTATAGAGCTCTCTGATGTGGCCTTTAATGATAACCTCACTACTACAGCAACTATTACTACCAGTACTGCCGCTGGGCTTAGTGGACATACCTTCAACTATTCTTTCAGTGTTTTTACTATTGGGGTAGGACTTCCTTATATTTCTGGCGATCACGCATATGTATACCGTGTTGGCGAGTATGTACGGTTGGACGTTGCTCCTAACTCTCACGAACATCGTCGAGGTTCTCTAAATTTTGATGTATTTGGAGATGTGGTGCCGGGTCAAAACAACCATTTTAGTATTCAGGTAGGAGACGCATTTAGTGGGCTCACTATTACTAAACAAGCAGATTCCGGAAACCCTGAAGAGAGACAATCACTGAAGATTCGTGGACGTGCACAGCAACCGGGAATATTTAGAGTTACATTGGCTATGGAATCCACAGCAGGAACCACCGGACCATCAGATCCGGTAGATATTCCAGGGAGTCGTGACAATGAGTCCTTTTTACTGTACATTCGCCCACGTGGGCCGCAACCAGATGACTTGTTTGTCATACGTTCTAACAGTGTAGTGCCCGCTGATGTCGTGTATAGATTATCTGCAGTGGGCTCCCCGGCTAAGAACCTTGCCAACAACTCTTTTGTTCAGTATATATCAGATGCCTTATTTAATAGTGCAGATAATCGTGACGTCGGTAAATTTACTTACCACGATGCTGTGTGGGATGAGCCGCCGCTGAATGAAGACGATGCGTGGTTCTCCGGTTATACGCACGCTAGAGGGTACTTGTCTCTAGATCTATCGTATACGGTAGATACTACAGAAGCCGCTGTTCATCTGGTGCTATCGCACGATGAAGATAAATGGCGTATGTATATGTGGGCATCTAATATATTAGAGGTGCATTGGGTGGCTGTAGCTGAAGCGCCTTTAAGAGCATCTTCTGATAAGGATCTCATCCCTCTATATCTACAGGCAGTAAATCTTACCGGCGATCAGTACATAGATTTTTATCTAAAGGGGGATCAGCGCTTTTATGTAGATACTTACGGTAGTTTCAGCACTGCAGGAACGGTTGGGGGAGTTACATATTATACGCAAGAACCATTATATGTAGGTTGGCCTAGCATCCTGTCAGCGCCGACGGCTGGAACACTGGGTAATAAACTGCTTCGTTATGCGACTGCCGACGATCAGTGGTTGTTATTGAACACCGTCGGGGACAGTACGCCGGTGCCGGTAGCAGCTACGGCAGTAAATGCGGTGGCACTTCCGTATTGTCCCCCGCGGCCTAATCAAAATCACGGTGACGTCACATCAACGGATGTGGTTTGGCAAGTGCCAGAATATAACGAGGCTCTTGATACTTACACTTATGACCCCAATACATCTATCAGCAATTACGAACATGTCTCGCAACTAGATACCAGTGTCGACGATTCTAAAATAAACGGTCAGGACTGCACTTGGGTATTATCGCAATGTACGCGGGGTAACAAAGTTGCCGGATATATGTGGACAAACTACTACCCGCTGATCCGATTTATCAATTTTGCTACTACTAAGTTACTAACAAGTGGTAGCGGATCCGTGGCGGTAACATACACGAGCAGTGATACGCAGATAACCTCGAGTATCAAGGGGCAAACAGGCTTTCCGGATAACGTTGCGGCATATGAGAACGGCTCCGGAGGTTACTATAATCTGAGTTATGAGAAAAAAGAGGGCACTGTTACAGCGCTAGTCTCCAGTAGTATTAGTTGGAAGCCGTCTAACAGTAATTCCTTTTTTGCGTGGACGGGATATGTTGGGTGTTTCAAAATGGCCGGATGGTCTCCATCTATCGCCAACGGCGCTATGACCGTATCCGAAGACACCCAGAGAACGGCCGAGACAAGTACTGGGCAAACCACCCATAAATTGGTAGAGTTACTATGGGAGGCTACAGACGCTAAAGAAAAATTAACAGGTGATAAAGGACAGCTGGCGTCTACGTGTACAGGGTGGCGGCAGGTCACTTGTGGTAACGGTGGTATCCCCGGTAATCGGTGGATACCCGCGGAATTTAGTGAAACGTGGAATCCCTTAGGCGCTAAAGGCACCTCTCAGTGGGTTGTCAATGAAATAATTACACATAATGCTACGATTACCGGCGGAGGCGGCGATTATACAGTGATCTACCATTACCCTGAGGGGGACGAGGCGTACCCTCCGGAAACCTTTGACGGTACTATTACATATAATGACGGTACTTGGTCTGTGTACCCAGATGACTTTGGTATAGTCGTTGATTGTGTCCCATATCCAGTAAATAATCTAGATTCATTTAAATTAACATTGGGTTATGACCCTTGTGGTAGTGCCCGATATGTGGGATCGGATACAGGGTGCGGAGAACTGATAGTTAATATTGATAAACCACGTTATTCGTGTCTAGTGCCCGGCGGTGAGGGTGAGCCGAGTTACGAAGGGGACTATAGCTATGACATTAACGCACACGTAAGTATTCAATCCACCACGCAGGAGGTGCAGTCCACCACCCGCGCTTCTGACCTATCTACAAACCCATTTCCTGGTTGGGTAACTCATACTATGTCCGGCGGAACACTCACTATTGCACCCGGCGCGGCGTTTCCGGTAGCCCCTGGGGATAGTCCTCCGTCTTCTGTAGTGGTTGTCGCGCAACCCGGGGATCAGACATTGACTGGAATAGTTCAGTGGCCTGCTTATGACACCATCAATGCGTCTACCAACCTCTTCACAGCGTCTTATACATATAAGCGTGAACTCCTAACAAGCGGCGGAGGATTTCTGGTAGAGTCGGCCGTTACAGATTCTGGTGGAGCATTGAAAGGCCTGCTTATATGGCCGCAGAACTATACCACCGAGACAATCCTTACTCATCAATCTGGGCAGGGAGCAGCAACACTCAGCCCCAGCACGGCTGCGGATAAAAGATGGTTTGCTGCTAATGCTGTGGTGTTGGATGGACCTCCGCGTACCGCTAGCGAAATTTATACAGGAACTCGTAGTATCTATATGGCCCCGTGCGGGCATGGCTCTGCACAGGTCGGTGGAGGGGGTACTTATATACTAGAGGTAGTTGCTGATGAAAAGACTACCACTACAATCAATTACCAGCTTAATAGCACCACCAATACACCGCAGTTCCCCGGTAGATTGTGTTATTATTTGACTATAACCACAGATTTGAACATCGACTCCACCGGGTTAACGGACGAGGAAAAGAGCTTCTCCGGGGATCATGGGCTTGGATTTGATTGTCGTTGTGGTCTTATAGTGGCTAATAATGTAGTATCCGGTGCCGGTATCACCGGAGTCGGATCCAGTGGTTATGATAGCCAGTACTATAGTGCTTTTGCGGAGTTGACCGGTGGGCAGACAGGCGCTACCCAAACTAATGTTGCCGACGGTAACGCCTCTGTGTGGGTAGCGAGCGATACACATGCTGGGTTGAACGGGGAACACGGTAGCACCGGAACTAGTGGTGGGTGGTACACGGTAAACGGTGTTACTACCTCCAATGTCGGTATTGCTGGCGTAAAGACCGCAGTATCTTCCATACCCACTACCATGCAGATAACCGGTGGATGGGTAGCGGGTGCCGCTTCTGGTGGCGCATACACCTATGAAAGCAGCTATATTTCCAGCAGTCATGAGTATAATACGAAGCTGCGCGTCGGGCTGCTGTTCAACTCTTGACGCAGATTGTAAAACAGTTTTGGGAAGTATATATTCCAAAAGCATTTATTAATTTACTCGTGAGCAAACCACAGAGGTATCTCAATGATGTGGGTAGACGACAACGGTAATTTCTTTCATAATCCGCTTTACTACAATAATCGGATGATCTTTAATCCCACGGCCGAGCAACTGATCGCCGCGGGTTATCACCAGTATGTTCCTCCGCCGGTTCCCCCCACTCCGCCGGAACCGATCGTTTATCGTTTCAGCAAGTACAAGATCAAACAGCTGCTGGGCGATGAGGGTTGGGAGATCAAGAAGCAGGAGCTTATCGATAGTGGTCTGTACGAGGATTTCCTGCTAGCCGAGTGTCTGGCCACCGATGACCCGCTGTTCGGTCCCATCTGGGAAGACCTCGGCGAAGAAGAGCAGCAACTCTTGATCGAAAACTGTCAGTTCTGATATGTCTGGATATCAATCACCATTTACAGGTGCTCAGGTAGACGCCACTGTCAGCGCCTATATCAGCGGCGGTATTACCAGTGCCATAAATACCGCCAGCGGTGGTGCAGTCACGGAGGCGGTAGATTCGGCTACCGTATATACTAACCTCGTCAGTGGCGCCGCTGTTGCCGCGGCCAATGTCTATACGGATGCTCGAACCAGCCTTACTGTGGTAACGAACACTACCGATACTGCTGTGACACTGCCGGTGCTCTCCGGTGGAACCATGTACAAATATACCCAGCCGGTGTCCGAAGTTTCCGCCGGTAGCGTAATCACCAACTTCGTCGGAGATGTTGTGCACTTTACAGCCATCAGTGGTGGTGTTACCGTCGATTTGCCAGCCAACTTAACCGTCCTTCAGTGGGATAACACGTCTAGTGGATATTCCTATGATTTGATGTTTTATTACGATCGCGTGATACTTAAAGAGGTAGTCTCTACCACGCTATAAATGAATCCGTTATTCTTCTACTCTACAGCCGGCGGAGTACTGCCGTACAAAATGCGGTTAGACTACGTAGAGTCGTCCAATGGCTGCTATATAGATTCCGGAATAGTGCCGGATACCGATACCACCGTTAAGTGTAAATATGATTTTGTAGGTTTAGGCGATAATGTCGGCGCGATGATCTTCGGTCAAGCGGCTACCGCGGGTACACGCGCTAACCTGTTTGGTTTGGGCGTGTCCCAGGTAGCCACCCACTTGTATAGGTTATATGGCGCTATTTCTGCCTACTTCAATCAGAATTATTCCGGTGCAGATTTGGTGTATTCCGGAGATGGGCGAGTTTTGGCCGATGGCGTCCAAATAGGAAATCCCATCCCCAGCCAGACTTTTACCACTACGCGGTCGCTATACATCTTCGCAGAGAATTATGGTGGCAACGTATACCGAGCTGGGCGCATTAAGCTCTACTATCTACAGATACTTAATGGCTCGACGCTTCAGCGCGATTTCATTCCGGTGCTTGATTGGAATGATGTGCCCTGCTTGTACGATAAGGTGTCCGGGCAGCTATTTTACAATCAAGGTACCGGTACACTGTATGCGCCACCCAATATAATGCCTCAGTGGCAATATTCCGGTGTATTCTTGACGGTGGGTGCGTCTACCGTCGTCAGTTCTGCTATGGAGATGTCGGGCACCGTCGTCGACTCTGGGAATACGCAGTATGTCTACAATAGCGGATACACGCTTAGTTGTGTGGTGTCCGGTGGGGGTGTTAGGGTGTCCCGCGGGGGCCTGTGTAGCACCTTAACCCTATATACCGGTGCCATTCCTGTGTACACCGGTGGTCGGATAGTTGACCTGGCGGTCAGCGGGAATGCTGGCGCTACTCTATATACAGGTGGTTTGATAACCGGGGCGGTGCTGTCCGGGTTGAGTGCGCGTATCACTATCAGCAATGGTGGTAGTGCCTCCGATATAAGGGTCGGGTCCGGGGCATTAGTACTTGTATCGTCCGGCGGCTTTGCTGGTGCGCTGACTATCGAGCAGGGCCGTGCGCAGATATATAATGGTGGTGACGTAAATAACTTGTTTATATCCTCCGCAGGTGGTGGATTTGTATCTGCGGGCGCCCGCCTAGTATCGGGTGTTGTATCAGGAGGCGGTTCGATTACAGTTTCATCGGGCGGTACTGGAGATGTCCTATCGATCATAGGAAATGGCCGAGTATTCGTGTATACCGGCGGTACTGCATACACAGTCTCCGCCGAGGCGCTGGGTCGAATCGGTATATCCGGGGTAGGTGCCTATGTATCG
>Ga0247609_10001198_pt1 | contig 31956 bp, 59 predicted proteins | sample 172DNAGHGlowgp2_FD_193487 | JGI IMG/M metagenome (GOLD analysis project Ga0247609, IMG submission 193487) | Sheep rumen microbial communities from Palmerston North, Manawatu-Wanganui, New Zealand - 1728 DNA GHGlow gp2 | ecosystem: Host-associated > Mammals > Digestive system > Stomach > Rumen ... | reverse complement strand
ATTCCGGCAGATAAACCGCTTATCCGTGAGGACGAGACAACAAAGGCTATCGACGTTAAGGTTGCGGAACTGAAAGCAAAGATGCAGTTGGCAAGCGACGTTCGCAAGAAGGAACTGATTGCTCGGTCGGCTGAGATTCGTGCAAGACGCGACAGTGCTATGAAGCGCATTGTCATGGCAGAGAACAATGAACGTATCGACGCTCAGATTGCAGAGTTGCAGAGGAAACGTAAGGAGTACGAACAGGCAAGGCTTGACGCGGAACGTATTCTCGATGAAGTCAAGCAGCTTGAAATGGCAAAGAATGAAATGCTGACCGAACAGATCAATTCGCATTTCAAACTTGTCAAGTGGGTACTCTTTGAGACGCAGGCAAACGGCGAGATTCTGACAGACCGTTGTACGCCTTACATTGATGGCAAATCAATGGTAGATGAAGCGAATACCGGCAGAGTCATTCTCGGAAAGTTGGATATTGTCGAAGGATTGCAGAACTTCTACGGTGAGAGATATCCCGTCTGGCTCGATAACGCAGAGGCGTTGACTTCAAATACATCGGAGCGTATTCAGCTTGATACTCAGCTTATTACATTGAGCGCGGTTGACGGACAGAAGTTGGCGGCGAAATAAGACGCGGCAGGAATGGCACGGTAAGGACGGGCGAGGTCTGGCGAGGTGTGGATTGGCTCGGCGTGGCAGGCGAGGTATGGTTAGGATGGGCGCGGTACGGCGCGGTGCGGTCAGTCATGGTTTGGTGGCGCGTGTTCCGTTGTGGTGAGGCAAGGTCAGTCGGGGTATGGCAACGTTCGGCAGGCTTGGCGAGTTATGGTTGGGCGTGTTATGGCGAGTCGAGGTCTGGTAGCGTAGGGCTTGGCAGGCGCGGCAAGGTGAGGTATGGTGCGGCAGGGTGCGGCAAGGTCGGGCGAAGCAAGGCAGGCTCGGATAACATAGCCTACAAAATATGTAATCGGGAAATCCCGAAATAGAAAAAAGAAAGAGAGAGAAAAAACATGGCAACAAAGAAAGCAGAAGCAACAGTTCAGATTCTTCCGGTAGAGATAGCGACAGCGCGCATCAGAATCGTAGGCGATTCTCCGCTTATCGTTCACGCATGGAGCGAAAAGGCGAAGCGTCAGATGCTTGAGACTCAGCAGAAGAAGACAAAGAATAAGGCAAAGGAAATCCGTAGACCGTTTGACGAGTTCGTCAACAGCCTTTATTGGCTCACAGAGAAGCCGGTGGCAGATAACGACGATGAACTTGCGGAACTTTTCTACAAAGCAATCGAGAACGGAGCAAGGTTCGGTTTTCCGGTTGGCGCGATCAAACAGGCGGCGAACAGCGCGGCTTACCGACTCGAATGGGTTAAAAATCAGATGTCGCTCCGTGGAACGTACTTCATTCAGACAGAGGACGGTGAATATGCCGAAATCAAAGGATGCGTGCCGGAGCAGAGAGAAGACATGGTTCGTATCGGTATGGGTTCCGCAGATTTGAGATACAGAGCAGAGTTTTCGGATTGGTACATTGACTGCGAAATCAAGTACAACAAGAACGGCGGTATGACTCTTGAGCAGATTATCAACTGCATCAACGCAGGTGGTTTTGCTTGTGGCATCGGAGAGTGGAGACCGGAGAAGGACGGAACAAACGGCATGTACCATGTTGAAATGGTTAAGTAAGCAATCTTCTTGAAAATAAATTGGCGTGGTTCGGAATGGTTAGTTGTGGTATGGCAGGCATGGCGTGGTCGGCGTGGAAAGGTTTGGTCAGGTTTGGCGCGGTTTGGCGAGGTGCGTTACGGCAAGGCAAGTCGGGGTTCGGTAAGGCAGGCTTGGTTCGGTTAGGTGTTGTAAGGTATGGTGCGGTATGGCCGGGCGAGGCAAGTTCCGGTATGGCAGGCTCGGTAAGGCATGGTTATGCATGGTAAGTCGGTGTGGGGCATGGCTTGGCAAGGCAGGCTTGGAAAGCCAGAAAGGAGTTGATGTAGAAGTTGGTAGGAATGGTCGCAAAGCAGTATTCGTACTTAGTCAACAAGTACAAAGTACCTGCTGATGTTGTCGGAAAGACAATGGAGAAAATCGAGGAAAGAGATGGAAAAGTTACCAAAGAGTCATTCTTGGAAGAGTCGCGTCCGGTGAGTTCGCCTACACACAATATGTTTGAGTGGAACGACGCGATTGCCGCTGAGAAGTACAGACTTGAACAGAGTAGCGAGATTATCCGAAACATTCAGATTGAGATTGTCGAAGTTCCGGCAAAAGAAGTTCAGCTTGAAATCAAGACGGTAACTGCTGATGAACTGAGAGAACAGGAAGAAAAGAAGAAGCCGATTTACGCAAGGGCATTTGTGAACACGGTCAAGCCAGACCCGAAACACGCAGGTCAGTACAGGTCGATTGACAAGGCTCTCTCCGATAAGGAAAGCAGAAGAATCGTTCTTGAAAATGCGCTCTATGAGTTCAAACGGCTTGCGTCGAAGTACAGTTTTCTCAAGGAATTGGAACTTGTTAAAGATGCAATCGAGGAAGTTGAGCAGAAAATCGAGACTGCTTAATTTTTTCCGGCAACTGTTATAGATGATGTAGAAAGGAGTGAACAGAATTGATCGAAGCAAAGAACGGAACAATAAAGGTCGTAGGTAGCAAGGTTGACCTTATGACAGACTACTCAAAGATTACGAACGCATTAATGAAACTGGATGCGTTTGAGAAAGAGGACATTGAACATGCCATGAAAGTCGGTCTTATGACGGAGAAGGAACTTAATAAAGAGATTGAAAATCTCATGGCTAAACTTGCGAACGAATTGAAGGATAAAACCGATGGAGAACGCAAGGAAACCGGAGATAAGCAGGACGACGAGATCAAGAAAGCAATCGACACGATTGTGAAGCATTTTACGGAGAACATGTGATATGGCAGAACAGCAGAAAAATGAATTCACAACTGCGCTGAGTCAGTGGTCGAACGAGGTCACAGGACTTGTCAGAAGGGACTATGAAAGCGTAGGCGTTACGTTCGATGAATACTCAAGAACATGCGCTATGAACGCTATGACTTCAATCTTTCATCTGGTTCAGCAGACGGATAAGGCAAGTCTCAGTCAGATTGACACATCGAATCTGAGAGAAGTTGTCGCACAGGCAGCTTCGCTCAAACTCAATGCCAATGCGGTACCGCGTGAGTGCTACTTTCAGCTTCGCAACAAGAAAATCGGTGACAAGTATGTGAAAGTCGTCGAAATGGGCGTTGAGGGCAACGGCAACGATGCCATGCTCCGTAATTTCGGAGTCGAGGTCAAAACAGTCTATCCGTGTTGGCTTGTGAAAGAGGGTGACGAGTTCACTTATCCGAAGCGCAAGGGCATGAGGATGGAACCACCGGAATGGGAAGAAAAAGGACTTTCCAATAAGGTTGTCAGAGTCGTCTATCCGATATTGCTCAATGACGGAACGGAACAGTATTTGATCGCGGAACGTGACGGAGTAAAGACCAATTTCTTTGCTCACATCAAAAACAATCTGCTGAATGAGACTTTTGGGCTTGCTGAGAGTTCCTACAAGGCGACTCCAAAACAGAAAGAGCAGATTAAGGCAAAGAAGGAAGAGATATTCGCGGAACTGCGGAAGTGCGAAACGGTAGACGAAATGCTTGCTTGCGAAGTCGCAAGACCGTACATGAGTCCGGCATGGCTCGATACGCCGGAAAGCATGATTATCCGTAAGATGCGCAACAACGCTATTCGGAACTTCCCGAAGGATATGAATTCAATCGCCAATCGTTCAATGCTTGAACTTGACGATACCTACAAGGCTTCGCGTGAAGAGGTCGAAAGCGAAGCGAATTCCGTAGACTTTGAGGAAGGTGAAGTCGTCGAAGTCGAAGCAGAAACAGTCGATACGGAAACGGATGTGGTCGATTCGTGAGTACATGTTGCAGAGGATGTGAGAAGCGGTACTTAGGGTGTCACGATCACTGCGAGGACTACAAGGCGTTTAAGGCTGAGATAGAAGAACGCAAAAGGCGCGAAAAGGAATTCCGAAATCCTATCAACTACAAGTTGGACAGAACAAGAACTGAAGCCGAACGAAAGAGAAGGAAGTTGCATTATGACTGAGATGTATGAAGCAGGAAGGAGAAGCGGTAAGACGGTTGAATCTATCGCAGAAGTCGTAAGAAAAGCAGTTGGCGAGGGCATTGAAACAGGAGTCATTAAGGCTCCAATGCTTACTCCGATGTATGTCGGAATGGATTTTGCCACAGGCGGTCTTATTCCGAAGCCGAAGCCGGAAGTCCACTTTTGGGAAGACTGCAAGATTCAGCGGAACGGCAAGTACACGACGGTTATCTGGAGGGACGGAACGGTAACGAGGGTTACATGCCAGGATTCCGACGAACCCGACGATTTACGGGCGTTTGAAGAGGCACTTGCAAAGAAACTGTACGGCAGTCGCACGGCTCTCAAGAAATTTGTTGAGAAGAGAACGGTTGTGCAGAAGAAAAAAGGAAAGAAGGTCAAAGAAGAGAAGAAACTGGAAAGCCTTCATAGCTGTTCTCAGCAGATAAACGTTGGCGATGCGGTTTTCCTCAGTGGAAAAATCTTTAAACATGTCGAAGAGAAAGGGCGAATCTGCAAGGTAACTAAGATTGAGTCTCCTTTCATTTGGCTTGATGGGTTTGACTGCGGTGGGCGTGGGCTTCTTGCAAGCGGCATGACGAAGGTCAGAACCGAACCGCCGTATTCAGTCGGAGATTGGGTGGTCTTCCGTAATCCGAAAGAGAACTACCTTGTTCATTCCGAAGCGTGGACTTCACACATGGTTGCTGACAAGCCGTTAAGGATTGAGAAAATCAACGGCACGAACCTTCTTTGCAATGACGGATGCGTCTACGAGTCACTTTGGGTGAGAGGTGTAGAAAAGACCGAAGAGGGTGCAGATGAATGGTCGTTCTGAAATGTGCCGGAAGTAACAGCGAGGGCAACTGCTATTCACTGACAGACAGTAGCGGTCAAGTCCTTCTAATCGAAGCAGGAGTATCGCATGGCAAGTTATGTCGGCTTATCAACTGGAACATAACAAACGTGGTTGGGTGCATAGTCACTCACCACCACTTAGACCATGTGGCCTCTGCCCCGAAGTTAAAGATGATGGGTGTCGAAGTATTCTCACCGTTTGAACTTGATGAACACCGGCGAGAAGTTGTTTTCGGAAATTACAGGATCAAATCATTTCCGCTGACAAACTCGATGTGAGCATTTGTTCATACCAATGGAGACGGTACAGAATGTCCGGTATACGGCTTCCTGATAGAGCATGATGAAATGGGTAAGATGGTCTACTTAACAGACTGTGAATTCTGTAAATGGCGATTCACGAAGCTGAGACTCAATCACATGCTTATCGGAGTCAACTATCAAGAAAAATACGCACCTATCAGCGACGCAAAGAAAGCGCACGTAATCAGCGGTCACATGAGCGAGCAAACAGCAATCGACTTCATTAAAGCCAACCAGACAAGTGACTTGCAGAATATCATTTTAGGACATCTGAGTGAGTATTCTTGCAACACTGAAGAATTAGTTACCAATGTCAAAAAAGTGGCTGAGACAGGCGTGAACGTGCTTGTAGCGACACCAAAATTAGAGCTTGAACTTAGAAAAGATTGTCCGTTCGGATAACGGATGGTCGGAACAGGAGCAAACAGATCAAATGAATTTATGTATTCACATCGGAAGACTTTCAAGAGACCCCGAAGTAAGGTACGGGCAGTCCGGCAAAGCAGTAGCAATGTTCTCACTTGCAGTTGACAGGAAATTCAAGAGAGAAGGACAGGCAACGGCAGACTTCTTGAACTTCAAAGCATTCGGAAAGACGGCTGAGTTCCTTGAAAAATACTGCCACAAAGGAACGAAACTCGTAGTTCAGTCGCAGTTGCAGAACGACAACTTCACGAACAAGGAAGGAGTCAAAGTTTACCGCGATTCGCTCATGGTCGATAGCGTTGAGTTTGCGGAAAGCAAAGCTGCATCGGAGAAAGCAAACAAGTCGGAACAGAGTCCGGCAAGTCCGACAAGTGACGGATTTATGGATATTCCCGATGGCTTGAGCGACGAGGAAGTACCGTTCAGATAAATGGCAGATAAAGCGTATGGAGTATCCTACGTGACGATTGACGGTAAGAAGACAAAGCCGGAGAACATGTACGGCTACTGCAAGGCTCACAAAGGGATACTCACATATCCGCTTGCACAGTTGCACCGATGCTCATGCCGGAAAGACGGTCAACCGTGTATGCATTTCATAAAATTTGAACGGTACGACAACCGTTATGAAAGTGCCTTAAAGGGCGAGGAATTCCGACAAAGTTTAGGAAAGAAAGGAAAGAAAGGTGAACGCAAAAGGCGAAAAGCACCCGACACAGGTTCAACGGTTACGGAAATACCTGCTTGCACATCAAAGGATTACACCTTTGGAGTCGTGGAGCAAGTTGGGGATTTACCGTCTGTCAGCGAGGATTCACGAACTGAGACAGATGGGGTACGGGATAAATTCGACAAAGACAGATGTAATAAATGCTTTTGGCGAAAAATGTTCTGTCGGGTTGTACGAACTTACGTCTGTACCGGAAACAAGTAATACATGAAAGGAGAATAGATGCCGAACTGGATTGAAGGAACAATGAAATTGCGCGGAAAGCGTGAAGACATAAAGCGTTTTCTTGATAACGAACTTGATATAAGTAGCTACCACGGAGAAAAGAAGACGCTTGAAGAACAGGTGAAATGCAACTCCGACGGCGAATACACGGAGTACACGTTCAAGGATGAACCATACATCAAAGGAACACGCAGAGCGTTCGTAACAGACGATTATCTTTATATGTACGGAGACGAAGAAATAGCCTGCATAAAAATCAAACAGGCATGGTCTTTTAGCGTGACACCGGACGACAGAGAGTTGGAGTTGTGGAAAGACAATGCACACAAATACAACATCGACATTAAGCTGTACGGCGTTGAATGTGGAGCGCAGTTCTGTCAAGAAGTTATTGCGTTGAGGAATTGCGACAGGGTAATCAGCAACGTGATTGAATACGAAGATTGGTATTGGGATTGCCCGTTCCCAAATATGGGCGGTTAAGCAGGAAGGAGAGCAAATGTCAACAAGAAGTACGACCGCATTCCGCGAAAGAGGGTACGAACCTGTTGTTCGCGTGAGGAAACACTTTGATGGATATATCGACGGATTAGGTCATAGCCTTGCAAAATGGCTCATTCCGATGAAACTCATTAACGGTATTTTCAATGACAAGCAGTACGAGCACGATTACGCAAACGGAATCGGCTGTCTTGCCGCGAAATGGATAGCAGATGTCAAGACAAAAACCGGAGACATATATCTCGATTGCGGTTGTGAAGCAGACGAAGATTACAACTACGAAGTGATTCTTGAACCGCATTGCTTGTCATACGCAGGTACACCGACAGACGAATGCATCACCGTTGAAGTTCGGATGTTCGATAAGGAAGAACCGATTTTCAAAGGCACTCCGAGTGAACTTTTGGAGTTTGAGGAAGGTTAAGAATGAAAACAGAACAATTTGAACAGGCGTTGCATGAGCGTGGTATCGAAACGGAACGTGACGAGCAGGGAATTGTGACAATGCTTTTACCGGAAGACGAGTTCAAGAACGCAAAGAAATATGCAAGGATCGTTGCTGAAATCGGATGGGAACGGTCCTGGGGAAGGAGAGTGAAACGTGTCTGAAAGACTGACAATGAAAGACCGTGACGCTATCGGTTGCGGAGTCTTATGGAACGGTGAAGAAGTTCAGAAAGCTATCGACAAACTTGCCGACTATGAAGACGCGGAAGAGTGGAATAAAACCCAGTTCGTGACAAAGGCTCAGAGAGAGTTTATCGACACCGTTGTTGAGTGCATCTTAGAGGCTTCCACACAGGACGAGATAGCAAATTACGGCATGGAACTGGCAGGAGCGTGGATGATGCTTACTACGGGGTGGGACGCCAAAGTATGAGCAAACGAGACATTGAAGCCGAAGCAAGACTGCAAGGACTTGATATGGCATATCGAATTGCTTGCAATGAGGAAGGCGAGAATTCCCCAACTGCAAAAGCTATCTTGAAAGAAATCCGGTTCAGAAGAAAAAGCGGTGTAGTCGTTCCAATCATTAAGAAAGAATTGGCAAAGGCATCAACCGACATTAAGAACTTCACCATTCAGACGATTTTCGCAATGAGCATGTTGATTTTGTGGGAAACGTTTGGATGGGGCAAGGTCAGACTTGCGCGGTTCAAGCAAGCGTTTGATGAATATTCCGACCTGTTAATCAACGACGAAATTGATTGGCTTGACGTAATGGACGCACTCAAAGTCGGAGCAGGGGTAGAGGTCGTTCTTCCGACAGAACTAACCGGAAAAGGCGGTGACAACTACGCATGAGAATAGCGGTTGACAAGAACCAGGTACAGAAGGGAAGTCACGCAAGAGAGCGACATGGAATGACAAACACGAGGCTCTATGGTATTTGGTCAAACATGAAAGGCCGGTGTTGTTCGAAAACACATCCGCGCTACAAAGAGTGGGGCGGTCGTGGAGTTGAAGTGTGCGACGAATGGAAAAACAGCTTTATTGCGTTCTATAAATGGTCTATGGAAAACGGGTATAACGACGAGTTGACAATAGATCGAATTGATAACAACGGCAATTACGAACCGTCTAATTGCAGATGGGCTACGCTCAAAGAACAAGCCAATAATACGAGAAGAAGCCATTTTATAACGTTTAACGGCGAAACGCATACCATAACAGAGTGGTCTGAAAAACTCGGAATTGAAAGAAGCGTTATCAAAGATAGGATAGAAAAATTGCATTGGGCGCCAGAACATGCGTTGTCAATTCCTGTGCTTGAGAGAAAACAGTGGCGAAGTAGGAAGGGGAGTCGAGTGTATGAAAATTGGAGTTGACAAGAATCAAGTTCAATCCGGTTCGCACTACAAGTCAAATTTGAAAAACCACATGTCATTAGAACGCATGGGATATGAGCTTGTTCCTATTCCTATGATTTTTGGCGATTACTGCATAATCACAGACCAGATGCAAGAGACGATTGATCGGAGAGGTGCGAAGCTGAAAAAAGCTGATTTGGTCGGAGACATAAAGGTTGCAGTTGACCGTAAGAATTCGATTGACGAGATTTGCGGAAACGTCTGTTCGACTACTGCATCACACGAACGGTTCCGTGATGAATGTATACTCGCTCAGAAATGCGGTTGCAAGTTTTACGTTTTAGTTGAGGACGAGAAAATCAAGAACCTTGACGATTTGGAACATTGGGTTAATCCCCGTGAAAAGAAGTATTTCGTCATGAAAGCACGACAGGCGAAAGGTTACAAGTTGAAATATCCTCTGCCGAAGCAACCGCCGGCGTCCGGCAAGACACTTGCAAAAGCGTTACGGACGATGCAGGAAAAGTACGGCATTGAAGTCGTGTTCGCAAAACCGAAAGATGCTGCACGGGTGATGGTAGAACTGTTGACGGAAAGATAAGCAAATGGATTACAAAGAGTTTTTAAAGACAAAAGCCATAGTTGCTACGCCTACCGGATTCGACATTGATAAATCGGAATTGAACGACAACATGTTTGACTTCCAAAAGGACTTATGCAAGTGGGCTTTGAAAAAAGGAAAGTCAGCAATCCTCATAGGGTGCGGTTGCGGAAAAACGATCATACAACTTGAATGGGCACATCAAGTCCACGTTCATACCGGAAAATCAGTGTTGATACTTGCTCCACTTTCCGTAGTCAATCAGACGGCAAAAGAAGCTGAGAAGTTCGGAATTGAAACCGTGCATGTTTGCAGAACGCAAGAAGATGTGAAAGACGGTCTAAACATAACGAACTATGAAATGATTGAACACTTTGACGTATCTGCGTTTTCCGGAATTGTGCTTGACGAATCATCAATCCTTAAATCATTCACATCAAAGACGACAGGGCAACTTACGGAACTGTTTCGGAAGACTCCGTACAAACTGCTTTGTTCGGCAACAATCGCTCCGAATGACTTTACTGAGATAGGAACTACGTGCGAATTCTTAGGAATTATGAGCAGGACGGAAATGCTTGCAACGTACTTTATCCATGATGGCGGTAAAACATCCGATTGGCGATTGAAGAAGTCTGGACGCAGTAAGTTTTGGGAATGGATGGCAACGTGGGCGGTATGCTTTAACAATCCGAACGAATTAGGATATGAGATTGACGGATATGATTTGCCGGAACTTCATATCAAGACGATTCTCACACGATCAAAGGTCGGTGACTATGAGCTGTTTGCAAAAGTGGCTGAGACATTACAGGAACGGCGCGAAGCAAGAAAAGAGTCCATGGAAGACAGGACAGACAAGGCTTCTAATCTTGCAAATGGTTCAGACGAAACATGGCTCTGTTGGGTGGACTACAACGATGAATCGTCGATGTTATCAAAGAAATGCCGTGACAGTGTTGAGGTCAAAGGTTCTGATGAACCGGAACACAAAGCAAAGGCAAGTATTGATTTTGCGGAAAAGAACATTCATTGCCTTGTGAGCAAACCGTCAATATTCGGCTTCGGAAGTAACTTTCAATCGTGCCACAACATGATATTTTGCGGATTGTCAGACAGCTATGAGAGATTTTATCAAGCAGTAAGACGTTGTTGGAGATTTGGACAGACACAGGAAGTCAACGTCTACATCATTCTTTCTGAGAAGGAAGTAAGCATACTCAACAACATCGAACGGAAACAATCTCAGATGGATGAAATGCAAAAGGAAATGACCGCGCTTATGAGAGAAGTCACGTTATCGGAAATCAAACACACGACAAGGATTGTAGACACATATAAGCCGAGGAAGGAAATGAGGATGCCGGTATGGGTATGAACGTAAAAGACCAGTACATAACAGATAGATACGCTATGTACTGCGGTGACACAACAGAAGTGATTAAGGGCGTGGCAAATGATAGTGTCGGACTGATTGTGTATTCGCCACCGTTCTCTTCACTTTACACCTATTCAAACAGTGATCGTGATTTGGGGAATTCAAGAAACGACGAAGAATTCTTTATGCACTTTGATTTTATCGTAAAGGAACTTTACAGAATTCTGATGCCAGGGAGAATCATGGCGGTGCATTGCATGAACATTCCGGCAATGAAAGAACGCGACGGTTATATCGGTATCAAAGATTTTCGCGGTGACTTAATCAGATGCTTTCAGAAACATGGATTCATTTATCACAGCGAGGTCACAATCTGGAAGAATCCGGTCACGGAAATGCAGAGAACAAAAGCGTTGGGGCTGCTTCATAAGCAGATTAAAAAGGACAGTTCAAAGAGCAGAATGGGTATGCCGGACTACATCGTGTTCATGCGGAAACAAGGCGACAATCCCGAACCGATAACACATACGAATGAAAGCTATCCTGTATCACTTTGGCAGAATGTAGCTTCACCTGCGTGGGAACTTACGCCTCCGGTGTGGAACGACATTAATCAGAGCAACACACTGAACCGCATGTTTTCGGATGAAGAATCTGAAAAGCACATCGCACCGTTGCAGTTGGATGTGATTGAACGCATTGTGAATCTGTACTCCAATCCGAACGACGTAGTGTTCACTCCGTTCATGGGTATTGGCTCAGAAGTCTATCAGTCGGTAAAGATGGGGCGTAGAGCAATCGGCATTGAACTGAAAGACGCTTATTTTGAACAGGCGGTAAAGAATATGAAGTCGCTTGAAGATGAACAGGCTCAGACAAGCATATTTGATTTTTTACAAACGGGTGAATGATAACGATGCTTAGTCTGAAAGTCAACGAGAAGTTATACAAAGCCGCATGTGAGTACATGAGTCGCACAGAACATTACGACAGGACGTTGAGCGGTATGCGGTCAAAATACGATAAGACAGAAGCGTACATACCGCCATCTATGAGACAGTTTTCCATCGTTAATGCAAACAATGTTCGCGTAGAGGTTGAACGCAAGTACGGAATAACTTATTCGGAACTGTTCGGCGAAATCAAAAGGCACAGATGCTATACGGCTCAGATGTGGATTGATGAATACGACAGATTAACGAAAGAAGGTGAGTAATTGAACGCATATACAAAGATTGAAACCGTCTATAAGAGAGACATTGACGGCACAAAGAAACTCATTGAGGGTGACTTCCGTAGTGAAGCCGTAGAGTTCCTTAAAGACAAGGATTGGATTTTCACGGAGAAAATCGACGGCACAAATATCGGTGTCGTATGGGACGGTCACAAGGTCGCATATCAGGGCAGGACGGAAAGAGCGCAGATTCCGGCACGCCTTACGAACAAGCTGATTTCTATTTTTGGAACGGATGAAGCCGAGGAAATGTTTGAACAAACTTTCGGTGAGAAGCAGGTCGTTCTTTTCGGAGAAGGTTACGGTGCGAAAATTCAGAATGGCGGTGGCAACTACATTGCCGATGATTGCGGTTTTATTCTGTTCGACGTATACATGGTCGATTCCGATACATGGCTGAAACGTGACGCGATAGAAGCGATTGCAAAGTCCTTTGGAGTTCCGGCAGTTCCCGTTGTCATGGTCGATACGATTGAAAAAGCGGTCGAGTTCATCAAGACAAAACCGAGGTCGATTCTCAATACGGCTCACGAAATGGAAGGTGTCGTAGGTCGTCCGGTGGTTGACTTCTATGATCGTAACCACGACAGACTTATCGTAAAGATTAAGGTCAAGGATTTTGTTTGAAAGGGGTGATTAATTGGAACATGTAATTCAGATAGGCGTCAGCGTTGATGATGAAGCCATTCAGAAGCAGATTATGGCTACGGCTGAAAAGCAGATTATTGGTGAGATTAAGAACGACATCGAGAAGCTGATTATCGAGAAGCACACACCGTACTACACCAACAAAGTTGAAATGTGTCTTGCGGCGCGTGCCGAAGCGATTCTCAAGGAGTGGCTTGACGAAAACTCCGACAGGATCATTGAATGTGCCGGAAAGTTGATTTCAGAAAAGGTCTATCGTTCAAAGGCATGGAAAGCAAAATACGGAGAGGTGACGGCAGATGATTAAGATTAACAAAAAGTACGTGATAGTTTCTTTGCCGGATAGTTACCACGCACGGTATCTTACGGGCGGTAAGCAGAAAATCGACAAGGAAACAGGTAAGGCTCGTGACGCCTATGAATCTCTCGGTTATTTCAGCAAACTGAAAAACGCGGTCATTGCTTGCCGTGACGATGCCGTAAAACGCCGTATCGACAAGGAAGATTTTACTCTGAGAGAAGCGGTGACAATGATTGCCGAAGTCACAGATGAATTTGAGAAATGTGTCGGTGACTCAACGGAAGGAGCGTAAATATGATCGTCTGGAATGTATTTGACTCAGCAGGAATGTACCAACTTACGTGTACGAGTGAAGAAATCGCTAAAAAAGCCGCTGAGAGATTCGGAATCGGTTGGTCTATGGAACCCGTTGAAACGGACTTCTGTGATGCATTTGGTGAAATGGCACTCTACGTTGTCGCCGTCAAGGATGATTCAACGGAAATCAAAGCCACGTTGTACAGAGAACCGAGAAGATACGGTTACACAAATCCTGTTCCAAAAGTAACGAGGTATGAAAGAGTGACTGAGGTCGCTTTACTTGCCAAAGATGCACGGGACGCGATAGACAAGGCACTTGAGATATTGAACGGAAAGACTGATGGCTGATTTTCTTTCAAAGAAACTTAAAGCCAGATTAGCAAGGCACGGCATAGGTTGTGAAATTGTCCATGATGAAATTTGCCGGAGATATGTCGTGAAGCTGACAAACGTGCAGATATTCGGCGGTACACTTCCTTGCACAATCAGTGATGAAGTGGTCGAAGCTGACAGATTGGCAATTAACCGTCTTGTATGGCGAATGTCCTATATGGCATTGGAACATGTCAGATGGAAGACGCTTGAAAGTAACCCGAACGAATTCAATGAGTTTGCGGAACATTTCAGAAATACGCTGTGCCTTGTAGATGATGAATAGGGGGTGAGAGTCCAAACCATGATTACGATTGATGAAGCGATTGGGTTTTGCGAGGACAAAGCGGAAAAGGGCGTTGAAATTCGCACAAGGCTTGGATATACGGGTGTATGGAATCGTATAGGGATAGATTCGATATTCAGCAACATTGCTTTTTATCTGAAAGACTACAAAAGATTACTGTCGGAAGTTCCAAACAAAATCACGAAACTCTATGCCATCGAAAACATTGCGACAGGCGAAATCATCTTCAATGCACGGGGCGGTGCTTACAAGAAACCGGAAGAGGCTATGGCAAAACTCGATAAACTTGAGGATGGGAAATACAGACTTGTAACATATGAGTTGAAGGACAGTTGAGTTTGATGTTATGAGAATCGGGCTGATTGATGTAGACAACAGAGAAAAGCACCCGTACCCGAATATTCCGCTGATGAAGATTTCAGCGTGGCATAAACAGCAAGGAGATTCGGTGGAGTGGTACGAGCCGTTATTCAGCGGTCATATGGACAAGGTCTACATGGCAAAGGTGTTTAGCTTCACGCCAGATTACGAATACTTTGTTGATGCTGACGAAGTAATAAAAGGCGGTAGCGGATATTGCATAAGCCTTGTAAACGGAAAAGAGCAGTACGATAAGTCGAAGGACTTGCAACTTCCGTCGGAGATTGAACATATCTATCCCGACTATTCAATCTACTATGGCAAGGTCAAAGACATTGAAAATACGGCATACGGATTTTGTAGTCGTGGTTGTCCGAGAGGATGCGATTTCTGTCACGTAAAAGACAAAGAAGGTTTATGTTCTCACAAGGTTGCCGATTTGTCGGAGTTTTGGAACGGTCAAAAATATATTTCACTTTGCGATCCGAACGTATTAGCCTGCAAGGATTGGAAAGACATACTGCAACAGCTTATCGACAGCAAAGCATATGTTGACTTCAATCAGGGCGTAGACATACGACTCATGACGGAAGAAAAAGCAAGGTACTTAAAGCAAATAAAAATTAAGTCTATTCACTTTGCTTATGACCGTTATCAAGACAAGAAAATCATTGAACCGAAGTTCCGAAAACTCAAAGAGGTTACGGGATGGGGAAGAAATAAAGTTCAAGTCTACGTGCTATTCAATTTCGATACTACACCAGAACAGGACATGGACAGAATCATGTTTCTGAGAAGTTTGGATTTTGCACCTTATGTAATGTGTTATGACAGAACTCACGTTCCACAGGGGGGGTATCAACATCATTTACAAAGGTGGGTTAATAACAGGTTCCTGTTTTGGAGCGTTAAGAACTTTGACGACTATGAACCTTGGCGAAAGTCAGCTTACTACAGACCAATCAAACTCACGGACACAAATTGACAGTATTTATATAGGAAGAAACTAATGATAAAGGAAAACAAAAATGCGTGACGGACTGATTATTGACATGTTTGCCGGCGGGGGCGGCGCATCGGTTGGAATTGAAATGGCGTTAGGTCGTTCACCGGACATTGCAGTAAACCACGATCCGCAAGCGATATTGATGCATAAGACAAATCATCCTCATACGCTGCATCTCACAGAAGACATTTTTGAAGTAGACCTTTTGAAGTATACGAAGGGCAAGCATGTGGCGCTTGTATGGGCTTCACCGGATTGCACAAGTCATTCCAAAGCGAAAGGCGGTCAACCGAGAAACAGCGGATTAAGAATCTTGCCGTGGGCGGTCTACAAACATGCTAAAGTCTTGAATCCCGACGTAATTGTTATGGAGAACGTCGAAGAGATACAGGAGTGGGGAGACTTAGACGAGAACGGAAGACCGATAAAGTCCGAGAAGGGCAAGGAATATTGGAAGTTCATCAATGCTATGAAGTCGCTTGGCTACAACTTCAATTCATGGGAGTTGGTCGCCGCTGACTACGGGGCACCGACGACAAGAAAGCGTTGGTACGGTGTTTTTCGGAACGATGGTAAGCCGATAATTTGTCCTACGCCTACACATTGCAAGGGCGGTGGTCTTCTGAAAAAGTGGGTTGAATGTGGCGACTACATTGATTGGTCGGACTTAGGAACTTCCATATTTAATAGGAAGAAACCGCTTGCTGAGAAGACAATGGCGAGGATTGCGAACGGTTTACGGAAATTCGTTCTTGACAATCCGAATCCATATATCGTCAAAGACGGTCGTGCGGTGTCGTACATGATTCAGTATCACTCCGAAACTAAGAAGGGTGACGCAAGAGGTCAGACGCTTGACTCTCCGATAATGACGATTGACACATCCGACAGGTACGGACTCGTAACAGCTTTCATAACGAAGTTTTACAAAAGCGGAACAGGACAGACATTAATCGAACCGCTTCACACAATCACTACGTCGGCAGGACATTTCGGTGTGGTTTCCGCGTGGTTAATCAAGTATTACTCAAGTGGTGAAAATACAGTTTCACTTGAAGAACCGTTACCGACAATAACCACAAAGGACAGGTTCGGACTCGCAAGCGCAGTAATCGAAATCAAAGGGGAAAAGTACATTCTGGAAGACGTACTGTTGAGGATGCTTAAACCGGAAGAATTGAAGGTACTGCAAGGTTTTCCGAAGGATTACATCATAGCTTACGACTATCACTGGAAACCGTACCCGAAGACTCAGCAGGTCGCAAGAATCGGAAACAGTGTCGTGCCGATCATGGCAAAGGCAATTATCGAAGCGAATTGCTCCGAAATCAAGGTAGGCGAACGGAAACCGAGATTGTATGTAGTTCCCGAAGACGGCGGTCAGATGGCATTTGCTTAATGAGGTGTGAATATGTCAAACGTCAAATGGATCAAACTCACAACGGACATGTTCGACAATCCGAAAATCAAATATTTAAGGTCATTACCGGACGGTGACAGACTTTTACTTGTATGGGTTGCAGTCTTAACAATGGCGGGTCGGTGTAATGCAAACGGTATGCTGATACTTTCCGATACAATCCCGTACAGCGCAGAAATGATAGCAAATGAATTCGACTTTGACTTGAATACCGTCAAGTTGGCGTTAAAGGCTTTCAATGACTTGAGCATGATTGCGGTTGTCAACGGCACATTTGCCGTGCCTGGATGGTCGGAATATCAAAGCACCGATAAGTTAGAACAGATTCGGGAACGCGACAAGGAACGTAAGCGCATCGAACGTGCCAAAAAGAAGGACGACGGTAATGCCGAAAAGATAGCTGAGATTGTCGAATATCTGAATTCAGTTTGCGGAACGAACTATCGAGCGAATTCCGCACAGACTCAGAAAAATATTAACGGCAGACTTGGTGAAGGATTCACGGTTGACGATTTCAAACTGGTAATCGACGCAAAAGCAAGGGAATGGAAGGGAACGGATATGGAACAGTATCTCAGACCGGACACGCTTTTCAGACCTACAAAATTTGAGTCGTATGTGAACTACGCAAAGAAACGCTTGAACGCAATCCGAGTGAGGCGAATCGAAGTTGCCGAACCTATTGAAGCTGAACCGGAACTGACCGACGAGGAGTGGTTGAATAGCTGATGTTTTATCAATTCAAGAGAGAGGATGCTCTTAGGTTCGTAGAGTCTACGGGCATCCCATACAAAATAAGAGGCTCAGAGATTACGCTACGCAAGTGCCCGTACTGTGGTAAGACAAACTCAACCGACAAGGAAAAGTTTGCAATCAACTTAGAGACAGGACAGTTTAATTGCCTACGAGCGTCATGCGGAGCGCACGGCAACATGATTACGCTGTCGAGAGATTTTGACTTCTCACTTGGCGAACAGTACGACGCCTACTATCGGACTCCGCGCAAGCGATACAGGACATTCGCAAAGCCGGAAAATCCGATTGTTCCGAAAGACAAGGCGATTGAGTACCTTAACAGCAGAGGAATTTCCGAAGAAACAGCAAAGCGGTATCAAGTCACGATCAAGGGCGACTCAAAGAACATTCTGGTCTTTACCTTCTTCGACGAGGACGGAAAGCCGACGTTCATCAAGTACAGGAAAACCGATTTCAAGAAGGGTGTCGATAAGGCTAAAGAGTGGTGTGAACCGAACTGCAAACCAATTCTGTACGGCATGGAACTGTGCAATTACGAGAATGATACGCTGACGCTTACGGAAGGTCAGTGCGATTGTTTGTCAGTTGCCGAAGCAGGAATTGAGAACGCTATATCCGTTCCGACAGGTGCAAAGGGTTTTACATGGCTGCCGTTTTGTTGGAATTTCCTCAACAAGTTTGAGAAGATCGTGATTTTCGGTGACTACGAGAACGGCAAAATAAGTTTGCTTGACGAACTGAAAGACCGCTTAGAGTTGACCGTCTTACATGTGCGTGAGAGTGCGTACAAGGACTGCAAAGACGCTAATGAACTGTTGATGAAGTACGGTAAGGATGCGGTAAAAGAAGCCGTAGAAACGGCGATACCGATTCCGGTAGAGAGAGTTGTGGAAATGGCAGATGTTGAGGACATAGACATTTATAAGGTCGAGAAATTACCTACGGGAATTACGTGCTTAGACAGACTTCTTTACGGTGGATTGCCGTTCGGCGGTGTTGAGATACTTTCTGGTATCAGAGGTGAAGGCAAGTCGATTCTGGCTTCACAGATTGCAGTTTCAGCGTTGCAACATGGGTACTCGGTCTTGCTTTACAGTGGGGAACTTACAAATTCGTCAGCTAAAGCGTGGATGCATTTTCAGATTGCAGGTAGCCGTCACATTACCGAAGAGAAGAACCGTTGGGGAGACCCGATATACCTTATCAGCAAGACAAACAACCATCTTATATCGGAGTGGTATCGCGGAAGGATGCTCATGTACGACTCAGACTCCGACGAGATAGAGGACGAGAACGACAGTCTTGTGAAGACAGTCAAAGAAGTCATTATGCGGAACGGTGTTCGGGTAATTATCCTTGACAATCTTATGACGGCAATCGACTTAGAACCTGTCAAGGGCGACGACAAATACGAACGGCAGAGCAAATTCGTGAAGAAACTTGCCACGATTGGTCGGAAATACAACGTGCTGATACTGTTGGTCGCACATAAGCGAAAGACAGGCGCGATAGCCGAGACAGATGAAAACGACGCTGTCAGCGGTTCAGCAGACATAACGAACTTAGCGTTAATCACGTTGACGTACTGCAAGGACAAGGAACTTGACGAAAGCGAACGGCTCTTGAAAGTTTCCAAAAACAGATTGTTCGGAAGAGTTTTCAAACAAGGTTGGGTAATGTCCTATGACGAGAAAAGCCGAAGAGTATACCGGCAAGGCGACGATCCTAACTTTGAAGTCGGTTGGTCGGAAGAAAACGAATTTGAGTATGCCGATGATGAACAGATGGCATGGGAGTCAGACTAAATGAGCATATACGCAGTAGATTTTGACAAAACACTTACTATCGGAAGTTATGAGTTTCCCGATACCGGAAGACCAAATATCGGACTTTTCCATTTCCTTATTGAAAAGCAGAGAAGCGGTCACAGCATCATCTTATGGACTTGCCGGGCAGGACACGACTTGGATGTAGCGGTCGCTTATTGTCGGAACATGGGTTTGGAATTCGATGCGGTCAATGACAATCTTCCGAAAATGGTTGAAGCGTATCACGGTAACAATTCGCGTAAGGTTTTTGCCGACTATTATATTGATGATAGGGCGGTCAGCAACTATGAAGACTTGCTTCCACGGAGTGTTGTGAAGCCGAAGGAAGTACAAACAAGGAAAGCGAGGGTAATAAGAAGGTGAGTTGGGTTTACGTTGCAGCGGTTACGATTGTTGTGGGCTACGGAGCGTTGTTCATCTCAAACTGTAAGAACACGTTGCGAATCAAGGAACTTGAGGACGCGGTTTTCGATGACGAAAGCGAGGAAGAAGATGTTTCTGGAAATTAAACCAGATGTATTCTTGAACACCGACAAAGTAGCATTGATTGCTACCGACAGGGATGATAATTCATTGGCAATTTACGGGCATATAAATGGAACTGACTGTAATTTCTTTCGTGATGTCGATGTGAACAGGATTATAGAACAGCTTAGAGGTACTGACAATGGCAGAACAGAAGACAACTAAGCCGTACTTTGCAGATGTTTTCAATGCGGTGTACTTATTCCACAAGAAATGGAACGGCACGGGGTACGGTGACGCGGATTGGGAACAAATCATGCATGAAGCTACGGCACTTAGAGATAAGGTCGCTCCGACAGAAGACCATCCGCTTTACACGTATTGCACAGACGTTCTTATGAGTGCGCTTGCCGAGATTGAACGGCATAACGGCGCGAAGGGAACTTACAAGAGCGTTGCCGATTACCATTTGCATCAGATGATGCACGCGCTTGGCACGACGGACAAGGAAAAGGTAATTGATCTGATTCGAAAGAGCGAGGGAAAAGATTAATGATTGGAGTTGTTGTTTTGATAATAGCTATCGCGGTCGGATCGTTTTTCGGCGCGGTACTTGCGGCATGTGATATAGAGGGCGATGAATGAGAATTTTAGTTGCAGGAAAGAAACCGAAACCGGAATATCCGAAAAGATTCAAATGTACCTATTGTGAGTCTTTACTTGAAGCCGACAAAGCCGACCTTAACTATATCGGAGCGCAGTACAACAGTGCGATTTACGAATTCTATTGTCCTGTTTGCGGTAAGAAAAGAACGGTTGACGATGATATGTTTATCAAGGAAGAAGGAGATTAAGCGAGGTGAGCGAATGAAAGAAATGTACTTGAAGGTCGAGGTAGAGAGCAATGAAAACTGTGATTTTCTCGATGTTTACTATCGCAACGGCATGTGTTTCATGTGCCACAAGGACGATAAAAGTCTTGCCGAGATTGAGGACGCGGAAGAAAAAGGCGCGGAAAAATTACACGAAGCAATTACCGTCATTTGCTTTGGCGACAGTGACGATGTAAAGGGTGCTTTTGATGGTTACTGCACAGTATCAAACATTATTGGGAACTTCTCACTGAAAGAAATCATTGAACGTGTTGAGAAGATAAAGAAGATGAAACAGCACGTTCCGGCACAGGGTGATATTTATGCCTCAAGAAAATCCGGCAATGTGGTCGTGGTACTGTCATACGACAAAGAAACAAGGCGTGTGCTATTTATGGGCGGTTCTTATGTCACAAATGGTTCAGTAGAATATTTTGATAAGAATTTTTCGTTCACGGGGCGTGGCTATGCTGACCTTGAAAGCATTGTAAACGAATTGTACTCAGAGGGAGGAGATAACACATGAAAAGATTTATCACAGCGGTTTTGATCGTGGCAACCGTACTTATGGCAATGGCATTTCCGGCAGAAGCATCGGAGTCTGGACGTTGGATTACGAAGACGTTCAAGTATGAGGGCTATTGCCCTACCGTTAAGCTGAGAATTGAAGGACTTGGCGAACGGTATGTATCGCAGAATATCGCAAGCACAACTAAAGCTAAGGCATATGAGTTTGTGGTGATTCCGACAGAATACAACGGCTACTACGTCTTGAGAAGCACGGAAAATCCGCATATCGCGCTTACGTTCAAAGATGGTAAGTTCAAACTGAGCGACATTGACAACGGCGATTACACTTCACAGGTTTTTTCCAAAACTCAGATGTTTAGATTTGTTTGGAAGACGAATTATGCACAGGGCTACAACAACCGGAAATGCACAGGTTGGAAGATAATTTGCAAGAACGGGAAAGTGCTTACGTGTAGCGGATACTCTATATTTGGAATGTGGCAAACGATTGAGGTGACGGAATGATTAAAGTCTACGGTTACTCTGATGATAATTTGGTAATCGAAGGAGCGCCGTACCCGTATGACGAAATTAGCTGTTTTGAAAGGATTGTAAGAATTGATTTTACAGACGGTACGATCATAGATACATGGTACGGGAAAAAAGGGCAAGCCATTTGGACGATTAAGGTTATCAAAAAAGGCACTGCCAGACAAACGCTCACAATCTGCGAAGATGAAGACGCCGATATTTACAGTGATGTTTTTGAGATAGAAGCGGACTTTGTAGGGTATGAGTTGCTCAAATAAGCGGAGGGTACGGAATGAGCATATTAATCAAAGGCATGGAAATGCCCGAAGACTGCCGTGAGTGTCCGTTAGAAATGTATTACATAAATAGCGGAGAAACACGGTGTAGAGCAGAAAATAAAATTCTTGTTGAGAATTTTAAAACAATACCATTTGATGGCAGACCAGACTGGTGTCCTCTTGTCGAAGTTCCTGCTCCGCATGGTCGGCTGATCGATGCTGATGAATTGGCAAACAAAACATTTTATAGCAAAACAGGCGCACCATATATCACATACCGGAGATTTGTGAATGCACCAACAGTAATCGAAGCGTTGCCACCCGCACAGCCAGAACCTGAACGCACAATGGAAGAATTTATGTATGGTCAGGACATGGGAAATCCTGAAGATGGGAGTTTATGATGGATGACTTAATCAGCAGACAGGCGGCGATTAGTGCGCTTTGTGAAGAGTGTAGCAAGGAGTGCAACAATGAGCCGTGTGAATTTTATCCGTGTAGGGAAGCAGAGGAGATAGAGCGAGTGCCACCTGCACAGCCAGAACAGCGGTGGATTCCATGCAGTGAGAGATTGCCAAAAAAAGATGGCAGATATCAGGTCACACGGTATGACTATGTTACGAATACAGAATTTATAGATATTCTTTGGTATGAAAAGAACCTATGGTGGAATGGGCATTCAATGGGAGATTATGCTGTTACAGCATGGATGCCCTTGCCAGAACCGTATAAGGAAGTGAAAGATGAAAGCGAACGAGTTTGAACGCATCGAAAATGCAATCAGACATATACAGACGGCGAATGATGTTGATCCGTGGGCGATGGAAATAGCAATAGATGCCATGAAACGGCAGTTGCCACAAGCGCCGATGCGAAGCGTGGATGTTTACAATCACAATCTTATACATTTGTATTGTCCTAAATGCGGGACATTGGTAGGTATGTCTAATATCCGACTTAAACAATATGGTATGCACAATAACACGAATCCTGAAATCTGTGAAAAGTGCGGTCAGGTGTTTAATTTGGATGGAATGTTTGAAGATGATAAAGGGGTGGAAGGTGAACAGGATGATTAGATATAGGTTCAAAACAAATTCAGTATCAGACCCAAGACCGATAATTGATATGGCGCCTATAAAAATGCCGTGGTGGTGTACAGGATTTTCGTGTTCGACAAATGAATATGCAACTATTGTTTGCTATCTGCCCGAGGGCGAACCGCTTTATAAATATTGGGATGACGCTTTTGATATAGAAGCTGAGAATGTATCCGAAATTAAATATTCAGATAGATTTCCGAAGCCGGAGTGGTGCGAGTGAGGTGAAGAAATGAGTCGCGCAGACAATATTTTTATCGGAATGTGCCGAGACATTCTTGATAACGGTACAGACACGCGAGGAGAAAAAGTGCGTCCGCACTGGGAAGACGGAACGCCAGCGTACACAATCAAGAAGTTCGGCGTATGCAACAGATATGACCTTAGAAAAGAGTTTCCGGCTCTGACATTAAGGCGAACGGCATTAAAGAGCTGCATGGACGAGATACTTTGGATATGGCAACGTAAGTCAAATAATATCCGTGATTTGAAACCGCACATCTGGGATGAATGGGCTGACGAGAGCGGCTCTATCGGCAAGGCTTACGGCTATCAGATGGGATTGAAAAGCGAATATAAAGAAGGGATGTTCGACCAGACGGACAGAATTCTCTATGACCTCAAGAACAATCCGTTCAGCAGACGCATTATCAGCAACATCTACAATCATCGGGATTTGCACGAAATGAATTTATATCCGTGTGCATGGTCGGTGACGTTCAATGTCACACAAAGGAAGGGTGAAGACAAGCTGACGCTTAATGCTGTTCTCACGCAGAGGTCACAGGACGTTCTTGCCGCAAACAACTGGAACGTATGTCAGTATGCGATTCTTCTTATGATGTTCGCTCAGAGTTGCGATATGTACGCAGGAGAGTTGGTTCACATGATTGCCGATGCACATATTTATGACAGACATGTTCCGATTATCGAGGAATTGATTTCACGTCCGACATATGATGCACCGAAGGTCACGCTGAATCCCGACGTTAAGGATTTTTATGCGTTTACTACGGACGATTTGATTGTTGAGAATTATCGGCACGGTGAACAGATCAAAAACATACCGATTGCGTTGTGATGGAATACGCGAACCGTACAAAGGAGTGATGAATTGACACCAAAGAATTTCATAAAGAAACGCAAACCAAAGAAACGTAAAGTCCATAAGGCAAAGAACCGTTACAGACGTTGGACGGATGCCGAAGTTGACAGAATAATGCAGTTCGACAAACCGGACGAGGAACTTGCCAAAGAACTTGGGCGTGACGTTCGCTCACTGCAAATGAAGCGGTACAACACGTTACGCGCCGAATATAAGAAACTGATTGAAAGAATTGAAAACGGAGATAAGGAGTTAATCAATGAAATTTGTAGAATCAATGGTTACGGGAACGGGTAATGTAAGATATGTTTGTCCTCATTGCATGACAACGGTTGCAGAATACTCTAAGAAGGGCGCTAAGAAGGTGACTGAGGCTGACTTGCCGAAAGTGTGTAAGCATTGCAACAAGACGCTTCACTACAGGGGGGTCTGATAAATGAGCAGAGTTGAGGAAACGAAGAAAATCATAAATGCACACAGCTCTGTGAGGGGATACCGCATGAACAACGAATACACTGCCCTTCTCCGCATTGAAGAGGTGCTTGAGAATATCGCGCTTAACCTTGCCGAGCTGAATGACAGGTTAGAAAAACGAGAGGACGGTCTTAATGAACATTAAGATTACGAAACTTCCAGACGACTTAGATTTGGATAAAATCGTCAAAGAGCGAATGATAGAAACATATCGCAGATGCCCGTACTGTTTTGATAAGGAGTTCAATAAACTGCTTGAACAGTACAAGAATAACGGAATGGAACCGAAAGATGCACATAAGCGAGCAGACGATACCTTGAAAAGGCGTGTTGATTACCATTGCATGGATACGATGGCAAAAAATAGAAGCGGCTATTATGTGAAAGTAGAAAAGCCGTTACCGCAAAGTAACACAGGACTCTTTTCTCGGAAGAAAATGTACAAATGGCAACACATTGCGTTTGAGTGTACCAGATGCGGTATGCAATGGGATTCGCCGGATTATCCTGTTGGACTCTGCGGAGATTCAGAAACATGCAATGCAATTTTCAACAGCTACATGAACGCGAGAGAAGCCGACATAAGCACGTTTCTTATCGGTTGCGTAAACAGCACGGGGGTCTAAATGTCAGTACCACAATTCAAACGTAATTTACGGAAACTCATTCAGAGGAACGGCATGACGGTCTTGGAACTTTCTGAAAAGTCAGATACGTTACATGCGCAGATTTACAACTATATGAATCCGAATAAATATGTCAGTCCGAACGCTACAACACTTGAACGGTTGGCTGATGCGCTCGGAGTTACGATGGACGAACTATACAGAGGGGACTTGTGAATGCCAGAAGAGAAGTGTTCTACATGTAAGTACCTTTTCCCAATCAAGGAACTTGTAAAGGGAAAGTGGTGGTACGGAAATTGTTGCGCAGTGTTTCCGGTAACCGAACCTGGCGATGAGTATAGTTTTGCAATGCTCATTAGATATCCCGAAAAAGATCGTTGCGAAATGCATTCGGCGCGGGATACCGTCAATAAAAAGACAGAATAACAATACAGAAAGGGACGGGGGTCTTGACCGGTCATTGAAGAGCTCTTCGCTCCCTTTTTGTCATGGCTACTAAGGAACTGAGATTTGAACGGAAACTAAAAGGCTTGTGTCCAGAGTGCGGCGGTGAACGTGATCGTGACGAATATTACACATGTTCCAAATGTTCCGAACAAAAGAAGAAGCGTAGACTCCGGAAGATAGAATCCAAAATCTGCGTGAATTGCGGAAATCCGGCAGTTGAAGGTGCGACTCTCTGCAAGAAATGTCAAGAACTGAAACACGCGAATGCCAAAGAAGCGTATGACGCGAAACGTCAGAGAAGAATCTGTACAGTATGCGGAATGAAACGTGCTGCTCCGAAGAAAACGATGTGCGAAACTTGTCTTGCTAAAACGGCAGAACGACAGATAGAATACTATCACACTATGCCGGAAAACAAGAAAGCGGAAAAGTATCACAGGAAATGCGAGAGAACAAAGCAGAGAAGAGAGGACGCGAAACGGAACGGCATATGCACGATATGTCTCAGCAGAAAAGCATCCACGGGGTATCTTACTTGCATTGATTGTCGGACTAAAGCACGGCTCAAAGAGCGTAGAAGAAGTGAAAAGATGGGCGCTATAAGTTACGAGTATTGCGTCGAGAACGGAATTTGCACAAGGTGTCACAGAGAAAAAGCCACGAAAGGCAAGGTCTGTGATGCATGTTACGATGAACTTACGGAACGAGTCTTGAGGGCAAAGGAACAAATGTCTACCAAAGAACATTATTGGATGCAGGATAACAGAGCAGTATTTTTTGCAAAATAAACGGCACAGGGGGCTAAATGAAGAAGAAATTATTAGCAGTAGCATTAATCGGAATGACGCTTTGTGGTTGCAATATGACAATGGTTGATACGAATTATCATTTCGACAGAGCGATTATAAAGGTCGGTGAAGAATGGAAAGAAGTCAGGGTAAAGAGGTGGTGCGATTATGAGGGGGAACAGTTGCAGATTATTGCGAAAGACGGCACGGTGTATCTGACAAGTTCGTTCAACTGTACGCTGATTACAGACCCGTGACAATCGGCACAGGGGACTTAAAATAGTCCGATGCAGACAATTCCGCACTAAGCAAAGAAAAACCCGTAGGAAGTCAAGGAACGGCTCTCTACGGGTCTTTAAATTAAATGGCACGGGGGTCTTAATCAAGTCTATCGACAATGATTACGTGACCGGCGATATTGTCATAAAGGAATACAGAACATTCTTCGGTATTCTTCCCGATGGGAGATTCCGTAATCTCGTCAGCGTACTTTTCATAGACTGTACGGAACGGTTTCGGAGTCCTGTCAGTAGCCTGTTTAAGCGCATATCCGTTATAAAGACAGTGAGCAATAACAGCTGCATCCTTCGGATTCCTGGCGTTGATGGAATATATCAACGTGAAATTATCCTCTTCTCTTGTTCCCTTAAAAATCCTGTCGTGGTGATGTGTGACTTTGTATCTGTTCATGGTTGTTCTCCTTTCAAATATTGGCACGGTGGTCGTGGCTGTTATTCGCTTAAATCTCAAGAGTTTCCTCTGCTTTACGGAATGTCGCTTCAAGGTCGTTCGCATCGAATTCATCTTCGATTTCAGCAAGTTCGCAAAGTCGCCTTACGTCGTCGGGATTGATCTCGGCAGATTCGCGGATTCTACGTGCGATAGCCGTTTCCTCAAACTGTTCGCAAAACTTCTCCCAATACGGAAAATACTCGTCGCTCCAAATGTCCGGCTGAGTCTTCTCAGCTTCGCGCATGGCTTCTCTTCTTACTCTTATTCTTTCATTAATTGTCATGGTCTATTCTCCTTCTTTCAAATTGGCAGGGGAGTCTTAATGCTGGCTCCCCTGAGTGGCACGGGGGACTTAAAATCATTTTACTGCAATTCCGAACTGATTAGTAGTCGGAACTGTCATAGTTCAAGCAGATAATTCCTTTGTCGCGGTTGTAATCCCACGACATAATCTCCATTTCGATTACGTCCATGGTTTCGCCGTCCGTCAAGATGGCTTCTACGGTGTCAATGTAATTAGGTCTTGCGGTGTGGTATGCGCTCAAGTCGAACAGTTCTACGATGTAGCTGTCGTCGCAAGCGAGTTCCAAAAATTCTCTGATTGTCATAATGGCTCTCCCTTCTCCCATTTGGCGCGGGGGACTCCCAAAATTGGCACGGGGGTCTTACATTCTGTGAATGATTGGAAGTTCCCCAAATTCGGCACGGGGGTCTCAAACTTCCTGCTCGTTTTCAAGCCTTTCGATGCACAAAATAGCTCCGCTGAGAGTTCCGAAACCGTATCTTGTGTCTGTTGTGGTGTCGTCGTCATTGAGTTTGGAAACTGTGAGCAAAACTCCCTGTTCTACGTTGTAGAGGAAATAGTGATGTTCTTCCCCTGCGTAATGCATACACTCCGCATCAACAGTGAAGTTTCCGAAATCTAATAACTTCCTCATAATCTGCACTCCCTTCTCAAACTTTCATATACTGTTTGATTACTTTTATCGCGTTCACTTCGCATCCGGTCTTTTCTGCAATGCATTTCTTGAAAAGATTCCGCATACGGCAATCGGACAAATTGACGAACGCTTTCATAAAGTCGCGGTCTGCTCTGCCTGTGTTAATCCACCAGTTAAGCGCATTGTTCACAGTGCAAGCATATAAGCGCACTTTTGTGTCGCTGTCGTACTTGTAGGACTCCGCTGCCCTGTACGCCTTATAAAGCGCGTTTTCGATGTTGGTCGCCGTCACCAGGACTTCAACATATTTCTGTTTCATGTGCGGTCGCTCCTTCCTTGCTTATTAAGAGTGATACTCTCATAAAGTCCCGTATACTGTGATACGGGCTATTATGATAGCGTCAGTCTACTTAGAAAGTGATCTGAAAACCAATGCCGTGCTGCTTCACAGTGAATCCGTAACGGGTGAAGAATTCCGCTATACCTTTGTAGATTGTTTCGGTTCTGTCGTCCGGTTTGCAGTTTCCGAACGCTCTAAGGTTTTCTGCTATTGCGTGATACTCTGAAAGCGTCAATTTCTGTTTTCTAAGGTCCTTTTCTGTTTCGATTTCTTGTATGGCGGTGTATGCCGTTGTAACAAGTTTAATGCGTTCGTGTCTTCTCATGTTCTGCACTTCCTTTCGTTCTGCTTTGCCGTGATCGGCTATTATAGGGGCTTCTATTGGCTGTTGCCGTTGTTCCCTTGTAAAGTCCCCTTAAACGAGTTAAGGGGCTGTTATAAGGTGGCAAGGGTTTGTTATTCCGCAACGAAGTAAATCCCGTTGGCGGTCGCTCCTATGCGGTCAAGATCGCGTTGTACTTCTTCCGGCGTCCAGTCGTCGCCGTTGTTGTAATGCTCTTCAAGGGCTTCTGTGCCGTCGTTCTGAACTTTTATATACTCGGTCGCGCCTCTTTCATAGAATCTGTAGTATTTCATGGCTCCCCGTCCTTCCTTACCTTTGTAGGCTTCTGCTTTCCCTTCTGCGGCGTTATCTGCTGTTGTTGGTACTTATACCCGTAAAACCTGTGTTAAAGGCTCTACGGGCTTTTTATCGCGTTTGGTGTTCCTGGCTTCTACTTCCTTTTAGAATTCGTCAACCGTCCAAAAGTCGCAACCGTGCTCTTGTGCGATTCCGTCACATGTCCAAAAATCCGGCTCTGTGTCGCTTGTTATGATTTCCTCATAGTCGATTTCTACGGCGTCAACGCTACATGTTAAAATCCATTTTCTCATTGTCTTTTCTTCCTTTCCTGTTATAGTCTTATATACGGCTCTGTGTGCCGTGATTTCCCGCGCTGGGTAATGCTCCCAACTATAAAGCGGTTAATGGCTCTATAACGCTTGTACGGGCTTTAAATCGGGTGTTATGCTGTTTCAAGGTTTCCAAAATAAATCCTGTTGCCGTCGCCGTGGTGAAACTCCCTTTGATACTTTCGGAAGTCCGTTACATGACAGTCGTAAGTCATATATAAAAGATTTCCTTTTCCGTCCATTGTTCCGGCTGTGTACTGTAATCCGTCGGCATATTTAGCAGACGGATGCAAAATATAAAAGCTCTTATTCCCGTTGCTATGTGCTGTGATCGTGTAGGCGTATGCAATTCCGCCGTTTAATACGAGACTGTAAAGCATATATAAATCGCGGTCGTTGCGTTCCGCTTTAATTTCCTCGGCTGCTTGCTGTTCTTTTGTCCCTCTGAAAAATATAACGGGGTCGATTTCCTCAAGCGTTATATAGTCCTGTGTCATCGTTCCTGTATCCTTCCTTTGTTGCTTTGGTTAATGCTTTAGTAAACATTTCAGTACATGAACTGATTTTCATGTACTGCATATTGCTGACTAAATGAGGCGATATTTTACGGGGCTGTCTTGTATTCCGGTATGCTTTCAATATATGGAAAGATTTCATACAATGTCCAAAAGTCGTTGTATTTCTGCTTTTTTGCATCAAGGGCTTTTTTCGTTTCCTCGTATGCCTTGAAAAATGCTGTTCTTTCCTCTATCGCTGTTTTAACTTCCTGCTCGATCTCGTCCGGCTTCATAACGGGTTTTGTTTTCAGTTCCGCTATGTTTTCCGGTGTCAAGTCGCCGCCGTAAAGAATACGAATATAATTTCTTTCGTGCGGTATGAGGTCGTTACGGATATAAAGTTCAGTGTTTCCGAATCTGTCTTTGTAAAAATGTACCGTGCCGCCGAAAGTCTTTTCTGTGAGGGTCTCAAACCGTTTAAAATGTACGGGGTACTTTGTCCACTTTTCCGGCTCTTCCTGCATAGTTTCGATAACTACGTTATAAACTGCATTTACCATGCTTTCTTCTGCAACTTTCCTACATCTGTTGTAAAGATGCTTTTCGGCGTCGGTTCTCATGGATACCGCGTTAAGTGCTTCTCTTTTTGCTCTTCTTTCGGCTTTCAGTGTTTCGTCTCTGAAGATCGTCTTTAAATCTTCCGGAGTTGCAAAAAGTTCATTCCTTGCGGCTTTTTCTTCCGCTTCTGCTTTGTTGTAAGCGTCTCTAAACGCTTTGATTGCGTCGCCGTATTCCGTGAATATGGCATTAATAATTTTTTCTTTCATTGTGTTTTGCTCCTTTTTGTTGTGATTTGTTTTAGTTTTCATTACTGCGTACAATCGGGATTGTATGCAGTGTATTGATAACTAAAGCGGTTTTTATTCTGCAAAAAGTTCTTCCTGCCTGTATGTTTCGATGTCGTTTACGGTTTCGGCTATTGTTTCATATCCCCTGCCGTACTCGTTCAACCATTTTTTCAACTGGTCGTTTGTCGCGTAATATTTAACGGGGTATTCATCGTTTTCGATGAGTTCATTTGTTAATCCGATCAAACCGCGCCATGCAAGGCTTCTGCTTTTTGTGCGCTTGTTCTTCATGTCCTCGTAAAGTTGGCGGTCACTGTTGAAACAATGAATGTTTAACAGATGATTGAGATACTCTTCATTAATTGTCATTGTTGCCGTATTGAGAAAATAGCTGTTCAGTGTTCCGAACGTGATTTCTTTCTTTGTTTTCATGGTTTTAAATCCTTTCTTATATATAATGTAGTTTTATTAACTTGTTTCCTGTGAAGCTGTCTATCCTTTCACAATTTCCGGCGGCGCGTGGCTCGTCTGAAATTGTTACTTCCGGTTTTTGTTGCTTCTCTTGTAGTTCCTTGCTATAAACTCGTCATATGCAACCATGAATCTAAGTGTTGCGATACTTCCGAAAATAGCGGTGATTATTGCTGATGTTGTCAATGTTCCTTGTTCCTTTCTGTTTAAAGTTTCTAATAGGCTTCTAAAATTTAGAAGTCTGTCAGAGACTTTAAAGCCTCTGTGAGTTCAGCAGTTAATTGTGATCGTTCCGTCTGTGTCGCGGTAAAAATAAATTTCGCCGGTGTCCAATGATATAATCTCAACTACTGCACGTTCCTTTTTCAGTTCCTCTTTCATTCGTGCCGTATATGTTGCGCGTTGTCCGTTGCAAAACTTAACGGAAATTGTTTCGCCGTCGTAGGTGTTGAATAGTGCGGCGCTTAGCCATTCATTTCTATAATTCATGCTGTT
>Ga0247609_10001197_pt1 | contig 31976 bp, 46 predicted proteins | sample 172DNAGHGlowgp2_FD_193487 | JGI IMG/M metagenome (GOLD analysis project Ga0247609, IMG submission 193487) | Sheep rumen microbial communities from Palmerston North, Manawatu-Wanganui, New Zealand - 1728 DNA GHGlow gp2 | ecosystem: Host-associated > Mammals > Digestive system > Stomach > Rumen ... | reverse complement strand
AGTCCAATTGTTATTAATCTTATTAGAAACAAATGTATTATCAGTTTTAACTGTTGTTAAATTATCATATGTTCCAGAGATATCGAATGTTTCAATATTATCTGTTCCATATAATTTAATTGTCTTAGTTTGATCTGATAATGTAATATTCTTAATATTACTATTATTCTTAATATTTACATATGTGATTGTAGTATCTGCTGTATTAACTGTTTCTAGATAATTATTATTAGATAAATCTAACATTTCAGAGATTCCATAAGAACCAGTTAAGTCTAGAACACGTAATCTTGTATTCTTAGATACATCTAAAGATGTTAATTTACTATTTCTAATATATAATTCTTCTAGAGCAATCATATTAGTTACATCTAACTCTGAAATCTCAGCATCAGATAAATCACCAATAGATTTAATATGCTCTACATTTCTTAAAACAACTTGTCTATTCTTTACTACTGGAATAGCTATATCTAATTCATTTTCTATTAGATATGGAGTTTCATCTATATAGATAACTACTGGATGATCAGATGTGATAGTGAATGATAGAGTAGCATCTTTAGATGGTGTAAATGTAGCTGTCTTTGTATATTCGTCAACATATTTATAACGAGTATCAGAGAATAACATATTTGCACCAAGATTATATCTATTTTCATTATTATCGATCTTGTAATCTAATAGATTTTTTATATTTAAATTATATACCATAGCTGGAATAATCTTATCTATTGCATATAATTCATCTGTGTAATCTGACATTAAAATATCTCTGAACTTAGCATAGTTATTAGCATCATATGATGAACCAACGTACTCTACGAATTTTTCGAATAGTTTGTTTTCAGCTACTGAATTTAAAGTATTACCAAGAACATACCATTCACGAGTTCCATATTTTAATGCTTCTGTTTCATCCATTACTTCTGTAGTATTTGCGAATGAAACTAATGTAATATCTTGTGTTTTTGTATTAGATTTGAACTTATCTAACCAATATAATAATTCAACAGATTTAACATTGAAATGTTTATAGAAATCAGCAGAATCTCCTTCATCTAAATATCTTAATAACTTAGATAATTCTAGCTGAGCGTTATTCATTGGGGTAGTCAGTAGGGTAGTGCCATAAATTACTGTCTGAGAATCGCTCACTGTTACATTAGATTGTAATGTAAATGATGTTGTTTCTGATGTGAACTCGAATGTTCCATCTAAATCATTTATTTCTAATGTAAAGTTGTTAGATTTATATCTTCCATTGCCGATATTTAAATAAACTCCATTAATATCATTATATAAAGAATCTGATATTGTAACTGCAACGATAGAATCATTCTCTGTTTCATAATCAACTTTAGCTGTGATTTCCATTTCAGAAGCAGCAATAGTTGTACTTCCAGATATCTGTTCATAATCTTTTGTTACGTCATCAGATATATCAAAATTAGTGTTACCACTAAATCCATATACATCAGAATTAGTGCTATAGTTTGTAATACCAAATACTTCTGGAGAATTACCAGTAGAAATAGTACATAGCACTAATTTATCGTCTGTTCCTTCATATAGAATGAATGGAACTTCATATGCAGATGTTCTACTTAATTGTAATTCATCTTTGGCTGGAGTAGATAAATATTTTTGTTTATATAAAACATTATCTTGGAATAACTTATATGCTAAGTCTGGAATATCTCTATCAACATTAATAATAAAATGTCTTTGTTTAATTCCATTACCAAGATCATATTCATCTTCTAATAAAACATCATATCCGAAGCCAGTATTAACTATTCTAGCATTTAATGTTTTAATTTCACTATAGTTATTAATCTTAATATAATCTGTATAGATATTAACAGATGTGCTTCCGTCTGTCTTTTCTACAATAGTTATTAAATTTTCAGTTAATATATTTGTAGATACTGTATTCTTATCAATAAAGTATGCATACTTATGAGCACCAGCAGTAGCTACTACAACTGGAGTAACATAATTCTTATCTGTTAAATACATAACATTAGATGATCCATCTTTATAATAAAAATATGTTGAATCAGTATCGAAATTTTGATTGAATGAGTTAACATTTGTAACAGATGTTTCTCTGTTTGAAACTTCTGTACAAGCACCAGCATTATTTTTGAAATAATCATTATATGATTTAACAACAGCTCCTGATCTAGTCTCTGGAGCATATGCTGTGTCATAATAATTATTCTCAGAGAAAATATATGCATTAGCTCTTGCACTCATAGTTGAGTTAGTTATCTGTGAATATAAGTTATTATAAATATGAGCATTTGCTTGTCTTATTAATGGTAAACGCCCATAAGATTTATCGAAATAGTTATGATGTAATGTATAACAAGCACTCTTATCATTATCATTTCCACCAATTAACATTGTCTTTCTAGTTTTATTGAAATGGTTATAAGATATAGTTACGTATGCTAATCTAGTTAAATCAGCGCAGCCATCACCATAATGTTTATCTTGTTCAGCATTAACAACCCAAACATTTTTACCAATATTAAATGTATTATTATGAATCCAGATTCTATTTGAACCGAAATCAGCAACTGATGAAATTTCATTATTAGTTTCTAATCCATCAAATGATACAGCATCTTCTGGATAATCTGTGAATGTTAAATTTCTAACTTCAATAGATTGGCAACCCCAGAATTTAAATCCAAATTGAATTAATTCTGCATCATTAGTTACACCCTCTATTGTTACATTCTTAGCATTATATATTTCTAACATATTATAATATGAATCAAACTCGTGTTTAGTTTCATCATATTTAATATAGTTAGTTAATCCATTTAATTTTGAATATAATGTTTCATCTAATGTATTAAATCCACCAGATATAATCTCAGACTCAGTATAATCTCTTAATTCTAGATATTCTTCATTTAATCCTTGAACTGTTTGATTTGTTGCTGTAGTATACTTAGTCATTTCAAGTGGATGCCAAGTAGGAGCTCCAACTTTACCAACAATTCTAACACATAGTGGATATTTAGAAGATTGTTGTGCTTGTAATATAGATGCTAAACCAGTATAGATTTCTCCATTAATATTTAATGTTACAGTATTCTTGTTAGCTTCTGTTACATATATTACTTTAGCTGTCTCTTTCAATGTTCCATTATCATTATATGCACCAATACCAGATACATAGTTGAAATGAGCATATCCAGATCTATCTTGTTTATATACAGGGAAAGATGTAGTTAATACATTCTTATCTCTATCTGTCTTACCATAAATCTTACAAATATAGTTAGATGCTTGTAATCCAACTAAATATGCTGTTGCTTCATTACCATTTACAACTACTAAATTGTCATTTAATTTTGTAAATGATACATCTGTTAATTTCTTATAATATACATCATAAGCAGATTCTTCAGCAACGAATTTAATATAAGCAGATTCTAATCCACTAACAATTTCAGTTATCTCGATGTTATTATTGATTTCATCTTCAATGTCTGCAACATCAGAGTAATCCTCGTCACTTGTTGTAACGTCGAATACTTGTACAGATGGTAATGTTGAATATAAATTATCTGCGAATCCATTTGCTCTATATACTTCATCTTTCTCAGATGATAGATTTCTAGATGCACAATAATCTAATACAACTTCTCTATCTGTCATAGCAAAATCATAGAATCTGATTTCTTTAATATAGCATTCTGATTTACCACCAAGAATCATCTTATCTAAATTGTTAGCAAATGTATCCATCTCAGCATCAATTGCCTTATATGCAATTAATTTACCATCGATATAAATAGCCATATATTTGTTTGTTTTGCTAATTGCAAACACAATATGATTATATACATTTTTATTTAGATATGCAGTTACACTAGAATTGATATTAGATAACTTAGCATAATCTTCAGTAATCTCAATACCAACACCTTCTACAATAGAAGAAACGCAAGTACCAAATACTGGTTGGATATTAAATACAAATGTTGCTTCATCAATATCATTCTTAATTGGATTATCTATTTCAACATATCCAAGATCAGATAAATGTAATGCACCATCTTCATATCCATTGTCTATATAAGATAAATCTTTAATCTCTCCACCAAATAAATAATCTCTTTGCCATTGGTTATTTGTAATACCACTAGCAGAGTACTTTTTAACATATCTATTATCTGGAGAAATATTTTTATTTGTTTCATTCTCTATAGTTAAATTGATAGTTGCTAATTCATTTAAATATTCAACATCATTATCATCTTTACCAGAGATAGAGAAGATTAATGTATATTGACCAATATTTGAATTAGATAATATTACAGAGTTTGTTCCATTATAGAAATCATATGTTGTAGTTAAATCTTCTAATAATAAATCATTCTTATACCACTTTAATTCAGCTTTGTATTTTTCTAATACAGTAGATGCAACTTTAACATTGACAATCTTTTGTGATTTGTTCCCTAAAACGATTGACGGAGAATCAACTAATGTATAAATTACACCATTGATTACTAGTGGGATAGTAAATGTTAATTTATTAGTAGTTATTTTTTCATTAGTAAGAGTATTAACTGTTTGAACTTGCATATTGATTGTATGATATCCAGCAGTTAAACCAGATACAACTAATTCACCAGAATCAGCAACTGTTAATACTTCACCATCATCAATAGAATATAATAAAGAATAATCTAATGATGAACTTTCTGATACAATTGTATATGTATATGGAATAGTAATAATATCATCTATGCTATAAACATTCTTTGGAACGAATGTACTAGATAATTTATAATTACCAATAACAACTGTGAATGTTGATGTAGATGATTTATTATTACCAGAGTCCATAACATATAAACTTACGCTATGTTTTCCTAAATCACAATAATCTGTTAAATCAAATTTATCAGATCCTTGTAACATTTTCTTAGAATCAACAATTAAACCATCTACTAATAGATATACTGTGCCATAACCAGCATTTACAGATGTCCAGTTAAAGTTAACAACTGTATCATTTAATAAATAATATGATATAGTATCTTTAGTATTTTCAGATACGGTTCCAGATGTTTCTGGAGTAATATCAATAAATGATTTTGTACTTCCATTATAATAATATTGATGTCCAACTTTATATTCAGAGTTAGTAGATGATTTACATATAAATAAATAATCATCTTTAATATTATTTAAATTAGCAGTTGAGATAAAATTAGCTAATTCATCTGAAGTAACAATCTTTGCATAGTTTAAAAGTTCACTTGATAACTTTTTCTTTGTTTTATCTGGTAATGTTACTTCAATTTCTTCAGCAACGGCTACAACACCATCAGCATCAACTGAATGTAAAACACCCATAACTGGAATATTTTTGTTACTCATAAATATCCCCTCCTATTTTAATGTTATATAATATTCTCCTTGTAATAATGCAGATGATGATCTGTATATATCATATAAAATATTATTATTTTCTTTTGTCTTTATGTATCTAGATGTTACTTTATCAAATGGAGCATTGAATCCATTGAATGTAAATCTAGAAATATTTTCATAATGTGGAATTGCTAAATATAAATAGTCCATAGCGTTTGCATTGAACTTATATTCTTTTCCTTTATATGAAACATCTAAATCTTTAGATAATGCTAATACTTCAGTGTTAGATATTTCTAATTTAGATGATGTTCCATAGAATAATGGTGCTCTAACAATAAAAGTATATTTTCCATCAACTGCTGAATTTGTAATTGCATTTGTTACTCTCATTGTATATGAATAATCACCATATGTTGGATTATTAATATGTGCTTCATAGTTAATAGTATTTGCTCCATCTGGATCAATAGATTCATTAGATAATACATTAACATTGTTAGTATTATATAAATTGAATACTCTATCTACTGGATTGCCAGAGCCATCTTTAACATATGCAACATTACCAAGATTGTTAATCTTATATTTAAATGTTGTATAGTAGTCAGTAATACCATCTTCAATTAATATACTTGTATTTCCATTAGCATCCATTAATATAACTTCTGGATCACTACCACCAGTGTTAATTGTTACTGAACCACTAGAAGAACTTACATTATTTAATTTAGTAAATTTATTTTTACTAATTACATTTACAATTTCTCCTTGATAGAATAAATTAGATGATTCACTTACAATATAAACACCAGTCTTACCAGCTGCTAATTTATCTACTAATGCATTACCACTTAAGAATGTAACTTTTTCATTTAATGCATCAGCTGTTGCAAATGATTTATTAAGATTAAATAATGTATTTTGAAGATGACTATTTGTTACATAATTATTATTACTCATCCAAGCGGTGATTTCTCTTTCAAATGCATTTTGCATTGCATTATTAATTAAATCAATAGTTTCTGTTCTAGTAATAAATTTATCTTGTAATGAGTTTAATACATTATTTACTTGTTGTTGTACTAATAGTGCTGATCTATCTGTTAATTTTGTAACTTTCTCTTGTAATGCTTTTGATAATTCGCTAAATGATTTATATTCTCCTTGAATTGAAGATAATTGCTTCTTTAATAATCTAATATCTAATGCTGTTTGTAATAATGCAACATCAGATGTATTAAATTTAGATTTCTTTTCTGTTAAATAAGCAGTCATATTTTCTACTGTTATTTCTTCATACTTTGTAAAATATTGTGCTGATAATTCTTGAATTTCATCATATGAGAGACCAGTATCTGTTAAATCTTCATCTTGATATTTTCCACCAAATTGTCTTAATGTTTTTGTTGGCATACCAACCCATATTTCTCCAGTATTCCAAGCTAAATACCATTTTAATGGTTCTACTTTTTTTTCTTTTTCTATCATTGCGATTTCGCTCTTTTTACCAAGAAAAATTTTGAAATCTGATTGAATTTGATTTGCGCCATTTACTTTTGCTGCCATAAGGATTACCTCCTCTGTGATATATAATAAATTGTTCCAGAAATGGTATGTAGATAAAAAAAAAGAAATGCAAGCATAAGCTTACATCTCTATATTAGATAATAGTCTTTCGACTATATCTTTCTTATATGCTTTAGCGATGAATCTATGTTCATCTTTAGCATATAATAGAATGTCGTTGCAGACATTCATAAAAGTCTCATATGAGACTTTCATTCCAACTGTTTGTGTTGGAATCTTTTCTAGATTCATACAGAATCTTCTGTATGTCTCTAACCCCCAATATGTTTCAATTGAAGTTTTGTCTTTTGCTAGCTTAAAAATCCAGCCAGCACCCATATCAAATGGGCGTTGATATATCTCTTCGTAAAGTGAAATTAAGTAATTACCGAAAAGGTAATTAGGATCACATACCCCGAAGATAGGGTATGCTGATCCCTTTGGAGATTCAACAGGAGTACTTAATCCAGCACTCTTGTAGAATAATTGGAACATATTAGTTCCTTTTATTCTCGCTAGTATTAATTCACGATCTAAATAATCGCAAAATAACACTACCTCCATTTCTTTAATTTCCTTTTTGTTTTCGTTTGCCATATATCACCTTTCCCCTGGTCATCACTGCAGGTCATTAATAACATCTAAATGACAGTTAGACATTATGTAGAAAAAGTCAAACGATGAAATTTATTTATCCTCTTTCATTATAATAATATATAAACTAATATTAAAAAAAGACAGAAATTATTCTGTCTTATTTGTCTTTATAATCTTACCAATGATTACTTCTTTACTATCGTGGAACTTAGCAGCTAATGCATCTCTTGCACCAGTACGCTTTGAATAATGTCCTCTATAGTTTAGAATACATAATAGCTCTTTTCTTGTAAAATCAGCCAAATCTTCTGGGGAATAGAAATCTTTTGTACATTTTTCTGGGCATTTCTTGATATAATATAATGGATTCATTTCTCTTGGATCTAATGATTCCAATGATACATCATCAGTTGCTTCTTCTTCTACTGCTGGAGTTTCTTCAACTTTAACTTCTTCAGTAACAGTAACTTTATCTTCTTGTTTATCAGCAACTGGATCAACTACTTCATTTGTTTCTAAATCAATAATAACTGGTTTAATAACAACTCTTCCATCTGGTTCAGTTACTTCTCTGATTTCTACTTTTTGTGTTGGCTTTTCTTCTTCAACAACTACTTCTGGTTTCTTTGGCTCAACATATGGCTCTACACGAACATTGATCATCTTAAGCATCTCATATACTTGAGTATCAATTTCAATTCCATATACTGGTGTATTCATACCAAAAAATTTACCGTGATTTAAAATGTTTACCTTTATCTTTGCCATAATAATATCTCCTTATTCTGCATTATAGTTTTGTAATATATAAATAATGATTGGTAATAATAAATAATTTCTAATTGATGGTTCATAATAGTAATCTTCTAATGTTTTAATAGTTTCATCATCAATAGTAAATTCATTATTTATATAATCTCTAAATATCATAACTAGTTTATCAACATTTGCTAAATCACTAGTTTGTTTAGAATTAATTATTGAGTTTAAGTCACACTCGAATACATTTCCATCTTCATCGAAGTGCCACATCTCAGTAACATCAAATGGTGACTTAGCATCTTTTAATTTATAGAAAGTCTTTCCTAATAATTTATCTTTATCAACTACATTTCCATTATAGTCAACGAATTGTCTTTCTATTAAATATGTACTTAATTCACCAGTATATTTATAGTTACCATCCATCTCATCAAATATTTCATCTTCATTTCCGTATATCCAGTTGAATGCACCCATCCAGAAGTCTGGATTGTATGGATGTTTAACTTCAACTAATCTATATCTGGAAGCAGTTGTGAAGAATGGAAGATTTAATGGTTTATTTAAATCATATGCACTTATTGACATAAATGAATCATATGGTTTATCTAATATAGAAGTATCTTTTACTTCTGCTGCTCTATAAATTGATTTTCTATATCCACGTTCATTGTAGATATTTGGGAAATCTTGTTCTGGATATTCTCTTACCCATATCTCTGTTAAGAAATCCATATTCTCTGATGATATAACATCATTACGATATATGAAGTTACAAACATACGGAGACCAATAATATTCAAAATCAGTTCCAGTAGCATTTAATGCTTTTTGATATGAAAATGTGTCCATTGATGGATCATAGTAATTATCAATATATTTATCTATTAATGCATTTACTAAATCATCAATATTCTCTTGTTTTGCTGCTGATTCTTCTGTAATTAATACAGAATCTCCAACACCATCTGTGTTTCCAGAGCCATCTGCTTTATATATAAAGTTCTTTATAACGTGACTGTAAATAGCATCTGTATTTTTATTAAATAGTTTAAATTCTATTTTATAATATTTACTGTTTGTTGGTTTATCGAAGTTAACATTTGTAATTTGGAATAAATGTTGCTCAACTTCTGGAGAACTAGAATCTTCATAACAGAAGAATTCACCAGAACGAGGAATGATTCCAGTATTTGGAGTGAATATTAAATCACCATTAATGAAACTCTCTAGACCACGTTGTGTTAATTGTGTTAAAATGTCTAATGGCGATGCACCACGAGCTGGAATATGTTTAATTCTATAATAATATAGAGATGAGTTTTGTCCGACTACTTCGTGAGTATCTTCTAGACTTGTATTTGTTCTTGATGCTTCATCTGCAATTTGATAATAAGTAATCTTAACTGAAGATGCACCATCTAAATAATTTTGATATGCTTCAGTTGTATTTAAGAATGATTCTGTAGCATTTTGCGTAATCATTGTTTCAATATCAGATTGAGATTTAGCTCTTCTTATTTTTTCTGCCATAGAGGAATACCTCCTATTTTCATATATAATATATTGTTCAACATAGCACTAATTATAAAAAAAAGAAGAGTATATTACTCTTCTTCATTATAATGTTTCATATATTCATTGAATTTAATCATATCTTTTAAGAACATAGAATTAGATTGATTTGCAATAGATGGAACATCTTTATCTAAACAATGTGAAGTCCAATATGGATGTTCGTCATAAATAAATGAATGTTCTCCACCAAATCTTGGATCTAGTTTCATACATTCACGGACTTCTTCATAATGTGCACCAAACTCTTGGCATATTCTCCAGAACTCTGCACAGAAAGATACTTTCATTGCTAAATATGAATTCTCCATAAACTTAGCAATCTCAGCTGTCTTGCCGTCAACGATTCTAAATGTATGTCTACCATCATATAACTCTTGATACATTTGCTGACACTTTAAACAATCTTCTTTATCTCCACCAAGAATAGTGAAATCAAATTCAAAGTTGTTTGCGTGTTGTGTTGTTCCATAGAATTCTGGAACCATAACTAAATGAGCATTATATGTTTTATTTAAATACTCAGTACTTCCAACTGGTAATGTTGATCTAGAGATAAATATATTTGCTTTTACTGTTGTAATAACATCTTCAACTGCACTAATATCTAACTCTCCATCTTTTAATGGCGTATCTACACAGATAATACAGAAATCATATAATTGCTCTTTTACAGATGCATCATTATATCCTTCCTTAAACTTATCATAGATAGATACATCAAACTTCTTCTTGTAAACTTCATATTCTAGTTTACCAATATTGCCGTATCCAGCAATCAAAATAGTCTTCTTTCTTGTTACTTGTTTCATAATCTGTTTGCTCTCCTTTTTCGTTCAATTTTTATAACTGGTGTCCATAATAATACAGCTATTATAAATGCAAAATAAAAAATAATTAATATAATATCTACTAATATTAATAAACAATATGATGCAACGCTACCACATACTGAATATGGTATATGGAAGAATGGTAATTCATCAATTGTTGGCATTGGATTTCTCTTTACAATAAGCATTAATAAAAATCCAGAAATAAATGATGTCAATATAACTATTAATAATATTACTCCTGTGAAATCATCCATACTCAACCTCCTTTGTATAATAAATTGTTAATAGCAATATTATTTATAAAAAAAAAGAACTAGCATCGGCTAGTTCATATTTATTATTTATGATTCTTGATAAAATCATCAACATACTTTTGAGTACTTTCATCTAACTTTGGATGTACTCTAGTCATATTATCGATGACATTTGAGATGTGCTTGTTAAGATAATTAGCAGCTTCATTTAAATCTTTATGGCAAAGAGCAGATAACATATTTGTTAATTCTGCTGATAATTTCTTATCATTAGCAAAATCTACTGGACTAATCTTTCCAAGACTGTTTGTTGTGTTCTCAATATTCTTTTCAGCAAATCTATTTAAATACCATCGTGCTTTAAATAAATCTTCTAATTCTTTATCTGGATTTTTCTTTCCAGCACGAGCAACATATTTTACTACATTACCCAGATGGTATGGAAAGTTTCTAGATTCAATAAAATCTATAACTTCAATATTTCCATCAGCATAATGTGATGGATGATTGATGACATCATTAGTCATTATAAAATACCTCCGAATATTAAAATTGATAGAAATACAAACATTGGAATGTCAATTAATAATCCCCACGAAATTGATAAATGAAAATTATTTGTTTTTCTATATTTATTTATTTGTACTACTAAATCAATAACTAATGATATAAACCAAAGTATTAGTAATACCCATAATATCCAAGCAAATATTAACATTATTACACCTCCTATGCAATTTTAATTTGATAATTCTTATTACCAATCTCATCACCAGGATAATCATTAATCCAGATAATAATCATTCTATTTGGATTAATATCATCTTTAACAACATATAAATATGTATCGCCATATAAATATTGATTTCTAAATTGTGATAGATCGATATTCTGTGGTTGAGTTATCATACCTATAGTTGCTGTCATTTCTTCATATATAAAGTCTCTTTCATCTCTAGCAATGAAAGAAGCTAATAATTCATCAAACGAAATGACATCAATGCCAGATGGATCAAATAGCTGAGAAAATGTAAATACGCCAACATCATAAACTGCATCTTGGAATTGCATTTTTACTACGCCGTGTTGTACATTTGTATATATTGCCATTGTTCCCTCCTTATGAATTGTTCATTGGCTTAGAAACTTGTCTAATATTAAACTTTTCAGTTTCAAAATGGAAAATTTTAGATTCTCCATTTTTAAATCCTGCTGACTGATTAATATTCATATCAACAAGCTCACTATTTGCATTACGCTTAGTATACATTACTACTTGAATATATGTTTCATTATCTTTTACCCACATATCTAGTATTCTTAATGTATATCCATATGGATATGGGTTCGCATAACTCTTACAAACAAGTCCTAAAGTCCAATCAGTAGATACAGATATTTTACTGCCATTGATTCTACTATTATTCCAAACTCTTACTGGTACAAGATAATATTCTTCAACATCATAAGAATCTTTTACAGCCTTATAATAATATACTTCATAAAATGAATTCATACCAAATTCTTGCTTTGAACTTGCTGCTAATTTATTTTCAGTAAGAATGTTTTCAGTAAGTATATCCTCTGTTAGAGTATCTTCAGTCAAAGTATTAGGGGTTGTAGTTGTTGCTACAGCTCCTTCATTATTATCATTGTTATTGCAAGATGCTAGTAATATAACTAGCATTAAACTAAAAATTAAATACGCTAATTTTTTCATTTTATTTTACCTTTCTTTCTTTTACTTTTTTAATGCTTCTAACCACGGTGAGCCAGATGTATTAAATTCTTTTCTATCATTTTCATCACCGAATTTAAGTGCGACAATAGAATATGCATAATAATTCTGTTCTTCAATTGGATTATATCCAACTACTTTATCACCCCAGAAATCTGTTGTGTATTCATTTGAATTGTCTATAGATACACAGAATTCTGTTCTGAATCGCCTCATAAATGAGAAAAATCTATCAAAAGATGTTTTATGATAGTTGGTTAAATAATATCCCATAAATTTACTTCTTTTACTATTTTTAAAAGTAACTACAATTGGATATTGTTTTTTGCTCTTTCTAATAAGAAATCTAATCAATCTTTTCTTAAATCGATCGTATTCCTTATCAATTTTCTTAGCAATTGCATCATCTAACTCTTCTGGAGTGTCAACGATACCATCGCCAACTACTGGTCTTTTTGCTACTTCTTTTGACATCTTTCTTCTTCCTTTCTTTGAGAATTCTTTAGAATGATATTATAGATATCGTCATTCTTTAGCATATCAATATATTCCTCAAATAAATATCCGCTACAATTTTCGTCATAACATTCATTATTAACGATTCTTTGGTTTGCATATAAAAGGAATTCATTAATTTCATCTGGATATATTTCTTTTGGTAGTTTTGTATTAGCTTTAGCAACTTTAAACTTAGCTTCTAAATCAGCTACCATATCGAAGAATTCTGGAGTAGCAATATGGTCTTTCATATATTTACCATTTCTAATTGCCATTAACTCATCGTGGTCTTTTTCACGATAAACATTAATCTTACCAGTTTCCAGCATTTCTATACCCATATGATAAAGACGAACTAAATGCATCATATGCTTACACATATGAGCATCATCAATCTTTGTGTTACGATTACCAATCTTATCATAGTCATCGCATACATTTTTAATTTCTTTTATCATTCCTTTAAATTCTTCTAATGGGAAGTTCTTAAGAAGAACATCAGCATATAATCTATCTTCTTTTTGATAAATTGTAATTGGTTGTTTCTTCTTAAATCTCTTATAATGCTTGTAATGTTCATTGAATGTGCTCATAGCATTCTTGATTGCATTCAATTCTTGTGATTTCTTTTCTTCTTCAGATAAAGCATCACCATACATAGCATTACGGATTTTTGCTAGTTGTGCATTCGCATAACCAGCAAACTTTGCACCGACTCTAGAAGTAATAAACTTATCTAGATTTTGAATAATCTTTTCTCCTAATGGAGAGATATAAATAAATCTATTTGAACCAACAATCTCAAGAATGTTTGGATTACATTCCATTAGCATCTTGATATATTTGTTAAATCCATAGATTACAGTATCTGTTTTATTATCTATGTATTGTTCAAATTTGCTTGTTGTATATCCAAGTAATTGATCGGCATCTTCTACAGCAATACCACGAATATCCCAATCTGATGTTGGAGTATTTGTTCCGTATGCTCTAGAACCGCCAATCGTTAATAAGATAATATTATTTCCAAGACGTGGATCTTCTGTTAAGAATTTATAGTCTTTAGATAATAATAATTCTCTGATTTCTGGAGTCATATAAAAGTTATTATTATTTAAATTTTCATATGACTTCTTTTTCTTTTTAAATAACTTTCTAAAAAACATTTAGAAGCCCCCCTGTTAAATTTTCTTAATTGTCTTTACAATAATTTCAAAGCCAACTGCTGATGAAGACTTTTGAACTCTTCCTGTTAGTTCAACTTTATCTCCAACAACTACAGCCTTTTGAGATACTTTATAATTTTCAGTTTCCCATTCCTTTAAAATAATTTGAACTTTTGGTTCAGTTTCATTCTTTGGTTCAGTAAATTTATCTCTGAGATCAAAGAATAAGAATGAAGAATGCTTTCTTCTTCCTTCTGTTAAATATCCAGTTAATTGAACTTCTGTTCCTTCAGCTGGATTTGAATTTATTAATTCTGATAAAGTCATTATTCGTTTTCCTCCTCATCATTTTTTTCTTTAGCTTTATTTGTTTTAACTGTATGATATAAAGCGATTATATCTAAAACAATTGCCAATATCAAAACAGCAATCGCAATAGAGCATACTATTATCTCTGTTGTTTTTCCATCAATAATATATTTAATTAATGCTGATATATCTACGATGATAAGTGCTCCTATAATCATAATAGCTAACAAATCCAAGATATTAATTATATTAATCTTCTTCATCATTTGATACCTCATCTTTAAATACATCATAAATCCATTTATTTGATCTATGATAATCTTTAATTGCATCTCTTAGCATAAAGATTGCTTTGACAAATAATACAATCATCCAAAGTGATAATAATAGCCACATTACAAAATTTTCTTTATTCAAGATTTTTGTAACCATAAAGCAAATGTCAAAGCCAGCAATTGCTAACTCAAATAACATTAATAATATAATTCCTACAACTATTAATGTAAATCTCTTTTTATTCTTTTTTAATTCTTCGTACATAAGATTCTCCTTTATATAAATTAGAGAAGTACTAATTAAAGTACTTCTCAATATTAATTTGGCAACGTTGCATTGCTAATAATGCAGCATCGTGGCCAGCTTTATCTACACCAGCACATAAATCACTATAAACAGTAACTTCAATTTCTGGATACATAGACTTAAGAATTAATGCATTAGAAATTACACAAATATCTGTGCAAGTTCCAACGATATTAATTCTCTTTACATCTGTTGGCCAGTAGAAATGTTCACAAATAACTTCGTGCCATCTTTCTTGAGTCATTCCAAAAGATGGCTTAGTTACTGTAAATCCAAATCTAGATGCAGCTAATAAATCCTTATTAACTTTCCATCCATCTGTACCTTGGATGCAGTGAGGAGTCTTAAGGTGTCTACCTTCTCTAGTATAAAGGTATCCTTGTTGGTGAGTATCTTGAGTAAAGATTACAACTTCACCTCTTTCCTCGCTTTCAATAATGAATTTCTTCATTGGCTCAACGATTGCTTGAGCATCTGGATTAGCTAAACTACCATCAATAAAGTCATTTTGCATATCCACTATAATTGTTAACACCTTATTATTTTCCATACTTTTATCTTCCTTCCTTTAATCTATATAAGATTGCTTCCTTTAGATGCGCTTGATAAGCTGTATCTTGACATAATGTCTTGCCTGGCTCATCACTAATCTTTGCTACTGGCTTTCCATTTACATATTGTAATTTTACAACAATGTTTAATGGTTTTCTATCAGTATCATTACTGATGAATGTTCCAATACCAAATGATACTTTACATCTATCTTTAAAGTAATCATAGATTGCTTGAGCTTTATCAAAGTTTAAACTATCACTGAATAATAGTAACTTTGTCTTTGGATCGATGCCAAGTTTCTTATAATGAGCAAGAATCTTTTCTCCCCACTCGAATGGATCACCAGAGTCGTGTCTTACTCCAGTGTACATATTAGCTTGTACTTTATCAAAGTCCATTAAGAATAGATCAGTAGTTAATGTATCAGTTAATGCAGTTCCATTATCCCCATTAAATACTTCAAACCATTCCTTTAATGCTAACTTATTAGTATAAGCTAATTGAACTCCTGGTAATCCTTGATACATTTGTACAAACTCGTGTGCATATGTACCGATTGGAGTAACTCCATACTTCATTGCTAAATATACATTTGATGTACCTACGCAATGACCAGAATCAAGAGCCATTTCAACAACAGCATCTTGTAACTTAGCAGTTGCTCTACGTCTAGCTCCGAATTCTGCAAAGTTGAATGTGTAATCTCCATTCTTAAACTTAGCAAATTTATCTGATGCTTTAATAATACCAGCAGCTTCACTATCAAGAACATTACCAGTGATTGTGTAATATGCTTGAGATACAATCTCTAATAGATATATTTCAAATTGCATTGCCATAAACATTGGTCCATTAACTTCAATAGATAATACACCATTGTCATCAACATCAGTCTTAACATATTCTCTAATTGGGTGCCATAATCTTAAGAATTCAACATACTCAGGGTGTGCACCACCAAGATATGAAATAGACTTGATATAATCAAGTTCTGTTTCTGTGAATCTTAATGTGCATAGATGATCAATTTGACGATTGATTTCGGCTAAGATTCCTTTATTAAATTTTACATCTGTAGTTCTGTTCTTAAAGATATAAGTTCCCCATAAATCTGGGTGCTTTAAGAACATTACTAATCCCATATTAAATTTGTATAAATCAGTCTCTGTTAGATAATGTACTGCCCATCCATCTTCATAGTTAATTGGGCAAGCTAAACCTCTTTCTGTAATATTCATAATTTTTACTTACTTCCTTTCTTATTTTGTTTAACTGTCTTTGTTTCAGTATTTATTACTTTATCTAAAGCAATTACGAAATCATCCTTTTCATCAGATGTTAAGTTAGCATTAGCAACCTCATCAACAAGACGCTCAACCTTTGACTTCTTGTTCTTCTTTTCTTTGCTAGCAGTTAGAACAGCCTTTTTCTTAGCATCTTCTATTCTCTTTTGAACTCCATCAAAGTTGTTACCGCAAGCATACTTGATGAAGCATTCCTTGATGCCAGCAGTTAATGAGAACTTATCGCCATCGGCTGTTATAACTTTAGTTTCTGTTCCATTTGACCAGAAAATATTTACTGTTTTCTTAGTCTTATTATAATAGATTCTTTCGATTTCTGGTAGCATTGTTGTATTAGCAGGAGCAGGTGCTGTTGACTCATCATCAACACCATTATTTATCATTTTAACTAATTCTTCTACTTCTTTATTAGAATAAGCTTCTTTAATTAGCACGCCACTACCGTCTGGCATATGTTCCTCAGCAATTTTTCTTATCTCATCTACCTCAATAGTTTCATTACCAGCTTCTAATTGATTATCTAAAAATTCAGTATCAATTAGAATTATTTCTCTCTTTGCTTCTTTATTATTCTTCATAATATTTCCTTCCTTTTCTTGTTTTTCTTTTTCTTCAAAATATGATTCAAGTGTTTCTCTCCAATCATATTTTTTAAATTTGCAATAATAGTTTAATATTGTGATATTATCAATAGTCTGTTCTTCAATATAGAATGTTACATCTATTGTGGCGTCATCTGGATATTTATTTAATTCATCTGTCTTAATTTTAGACTGGTCTATGGTGCCAACTACGCTTCCATTATTGTTAATATAGTCATTAACCTTATCACATACGGATTTTACTATTTTTGCATCAGCACTAAATGAATACTCATAATTATCTGTATTAAATAATTTATCAATTGTTTTATTATATAATGCTTCAGTATATAGTTCATCACATATTGTATTAAATATATCAACATCTATAATAAGTGAGTTTTTAACACTCATAGATATATATTCTGGATCATTTACTTCTTCTAAACTAGAATAGTAATTACCACCGATAACATACTCTCCATCAAAGTCTGAAGCATTAACAACATCTGCATAGAACATACCATCTGAGCAATCATCAAAATCAATCACATCTGATGGCTCATCCATTGCGCCATTTGTTGTGCCAACAACCTCATATTTTTCCGCTAATTTTGGAAAATAATTATTTATAACATAATCAACATTATAAAGAGCATTATGTAATTTATGCTCACCGTCTTCTGTTGCTGGGCATCTTAAAACAATTTTTGGATATCCATCCTTATATTCTTTATCTTTTAATATTTTTTCTAGCACATCTAGTATTTTTTCTCTAGTTGTCATATTGTTATTATTTCCTTTCTATTTTTTTATTCTCTAAAGAATTTCTTATCATCAGTATCTATTACTGGTTCAAATGCTGGAATTAATTGACGTTTATGTTCACTGTTTCTATGCATACGTTCAATCTTTCCTGCAGTAGCATCATCTGATGGATATTTATTTCTTAATTTAATATCATCAATTAATTGATATTGGAAACCTAATTTGTCCTCATCAGATTTGCCACTCATACCATCTGTTGGTTCTTTGAATAATAAATCTAATGTCATCTTATATCTAGTAACTAAATATAATCCAATACACATTAATTGTGATATTGTTAATTTAGAGATAAGTGAAATATCACCTGCACCATCTCCATTTTTTGTAAAGTATCCAACATATGCTTCATTGAAGTTTCCATTGTTAGATACTAATGTAAAGCCATATTGTTCTGCAACAAGAGCAGCCATACCATATAACATTGTCATACGGCAGCGTGCTGGTGTGTTTGTCTCATATACAGAATTTAGCTTTTCATCCTCTTTAACATTCAAAACATCTTTTAGTTTTGAATTGTTGATTCCAGCGACTAATGCACTTCTAGCTGCTTTAGTCATTTCACCGATATTGACTTCAACATCTATAAGTTTTAATAGCTTACATACTTTTCTTGACTTATCAATATCGACTTGTTCGCCGTCTGGTAGTCTTACTCCAACAACATTCTTACCAGCTAACTTAAATAATGCTGATGTAATTGTTGAATCCTTTCCACCAGAGATGCCATTAACAACTGTTGTTACATTATGATATTTTAAATCAATCCAATCTAAAAGTTGATTAGTTAATTTCTCGCCATATGCAACACAGTCATCAAGAATCCAGTCCTTCTTCTTGAATGGGAAGAATTTCTTTATTGCGACATTTGCCATATACTTAAAATACTCATAATTGATTCTTGCATAGAATCCATCAGTATCTTTAGATTTGTCAAATGTCTCAAATCTATAAGTTCTTCCATTTGGAGTTACTGCAAGAGCTCCCATAAAATTATTCCAAATTCTTTCACGAACTTGAGTTGCTGAAATATTACTTCTTAGAATAGTAACTATCTCAGCTGGGAAATCTGCTCTAAACCATTTATGAACTTTTGGCTCATCACCCATAATAATATGAGTTGGTTTAACATTGAATTCATCTAGTTTTTCTAAAATATAATCACCATATGATTCATCATCAGAATATACTGGGCGATCATATAATGGGAATGTTTTAAAACGAATGCCAAGATCATCAAGGTATTCTCTAATGTGTTCCTCAACATTTGCATAAGGAAGAGCATTATTGATATCTCTCTCCTTATTTGCTGAGCCAATAAGAACAACAATATTTTTATTGTGCTTTAATGCTTCATCAATAAGCATTGCGTGACCTTGATGAAATGGTTGAAAGCGACCGATCACAACAGCTGCTTCAAACTTTTCTTCTTTATTTTTCTTCATTTTCTTTTCCTTTCTCTGGAGTTAATCCAGTCTTTAAATATGTTATTTGATCATTATTGTATGCCCATTTAATTTCTTTCTTCAAAAATTTATAATCTTTAAAGAATTGTTTAACAGATGTACATTGATCTAACATATTTAATAATAATTCTAATAAAGCTTTTGAAATGTCATTCATTAATCTATCTTGACATTTTGCTTTATAGTAATTCAATGGAGCGTGTGTTGTCCATTGATCTTTCATATATGCCTTTCCAGCTCCTACCATATCACAGAAACTTTCAATAACATATTTGTATGGCATCTTCACTGGAATGATCTTGCCATTTTCATCTTCATCCCACCAATATTGGAAATGATGCTTGTTTCGATGATAATGGTGATTCCAACTTTTAGAATACCCAACTTGCTCTCTTGCTACTTGATGTGGACTTTTTGTGCCTGTATAAAATTTAGCAATAGAAAGCTCAGCAAGAGAATACTTGCTGAGATCGTGTAGTAAACCTTGCATTGGGATGCCCATTTTAAAACACCATTTACGCACAGCTCTTCTATGCACCCCTACTGTATGTAAATGTTTAAATAATTTATTCATATATTTTTCCTTTCTAATTAATAACTAAAAAATCTGTATATTTATCTGGTTCTGCTACAATAATATTTTTTATACAAAAATTTCTTAAACTTCCCCATCGATTAATAACTTCATTTTTAGTTTCTTCATTTAAGAAGTCGTTATAATGATTGACTTCTTCATTTATAACATCATTTAGAGTTGTATCTTTTACAGTAATTTTATTTATATAATCAAAAATATTCTTCCAAGATTCATAATTTCCATTTATAACTGGAACATTTCTAAATGACTTACCAAATGATTTTATTGTTGACTTTATGTAAACTTCTTTACATACACCATCAATACTAATGTTCATCATTATCCTCTTCTCCTTTTGATTTTTACTCCATATGTTTTTTCTATAAGTTTCTTAGTTCTTCTAATACTCTTATAAAAATACTTGTCTATATGAAGTACTCTTTTTTCTTTTGACCTTGGAGTTAATGCTAACTCAAGATCATTTTCAAAAATAATTGCTTTCACGAGTCATCAACCTCCTTAAGCTTTCTGTATTTATCTTTCATCTTTTTATCCTCCTTATCAAATACAGTGATAAGTAATGCTATTTTCTACTTATCCATTATAATAATATATGGTTAATATTTTTTTTAAAAAAATAGAAAAGGTAGAAATATTCTACCTTTCTTATCTTAATGAAAATACTTTTTTAATAGCATCTGGGTCGCCATAAACTTCTAGTTTATAACCACGCTTTAATACTACATCATCAACATCTGATGTTCCATCATTATTGTTAAATCTAATATTTAGAACTGTAATTCCAACAGCATCAAAATTTATTTCGCTTAATGTTTTATCTTTCATTAGTTCTGGAACTCTATTTAGATATATTGTTGCAAATACTTTCTTATATTTTTCTTCACCATAAACAATTGCATTACCATTCTTAATTTTATCTCCATATAACATTTTTTCTAATAGCTTATAGAAGAATCCTTTTAAGAATTTAACTTTAGTTAATAAAAATAATCCAACTAAAACGCCTAATGATGAGAAGAATGCAATTAATATATTTCTAATATAATGATTATCTTCAGTTCCCCAATCTAATCCAGATACAATGCAAATAACTAATGCTGTAATTAATGTTGATAAAATTATACCACACCATTGACAGATGATTGCTAATTTTCTACGTAGTCTATCTTGAACTACTAATTCAGATTCTCGTGTAGAATATCCGCATAATGTTAATAAACCAACAACTTGCATTCTTGCTTTATCTCTAGATAAACCAGTAATGATAAATAATGTAACAAACATCTTATATACAATGAAATAAATAATTATTAATGTAAAAACAATTATAATATCTGCAATAATCTTCATAATATCACCTCATCTCATATAATTTATTGTTCTGGATTTTCTATGTTCCAAAAAAAGACAGAAATTAATCTGTCTTTAGAAATAAGTTATTTAGTTTTAAATTATCTTACGATAACGTATACTAATTCACTATGAGATACACATAAAACGACTGTGTTGCCGTTTTGAAGTGTGAATGATGATATGATAGAAGTATTTAATTGGCTAGCTTCATACTCCTCTCTTGTCATCTTTAATACCTTTGTTGTTGCTGTTGCCTGTGGCATTGTAGTTTCATAATACATATTTTTGTCCTCTTTCTTTCTTTTAATATAGTGAATTATGAGCTTCTAAAATCATATACTTAACGTTATATTTCTTGAATATTTTACCGATAAGTTTTGATTCTTGTCTAGATTCTGAATAAACATCTAGAACTCTTCTTTTATCCCAAGAAGTCTCAAGTGGGATAAAATGAATTTGGTTGGTGATAAGATCGCGTCTTAGATCATCCCATAGTTCCGCCTTAACTGTTCCGGAGATTTTCCAGACGCGTTCTTTTCGCATTTTATCTATAATTGTCAAACCAACCCAAACACCGACTGCATTAGTAATAGCTGTTATGATTACAGTTATTGGAACATTCTTTACTACAGATCCGATTACTGCTGTAATGAATGCACTAATAGAATAACTGATTGTATTAACTAATACTGCTGTGTTTTTGGATCCCTTTATGATTATAACACTCTTAAATGTTGAAAGGATGACATTTATTAGCTGCGCAATTGTGAATAACATCACTACGAAAAGCCAATTATTACCATTCTGTTCCAACCATTTTGGTATTGACCAAACGGGATCATTTAAATCAATATTCATTTTTTCACCTCCTTTAATTTTGTGTTTGACAATTTATCTCATTCTAAAGTATTATCTTATTTTCAAAATACATCGCATTTTAAAATCTTTGACTATTCGCATATCTTTTTGTCTAACGTGTAAAACATAACCATCTTCTAAAAATACAATTTCTTGAAATGTTTGAGATGTATAATATAAACCAGTCATTCCAATATGATCTATAATTGCTAGTTTTTCTAATTCAAAATTCTTTTTTTGGGTTTTTCTTGTTCTGCCATATTTATAATAATGGTGACTAAAAAGAAAGTCAAAATAATCATTATCTGGCATAAATCTGCGAACACCTGGCTCTAAATTATAACCGGTTACATAATTAAAATATGTTAATATATAATTAGTATCTTTTTGATAATCAAATAATTCAGATGCTATACCAGCAGGACCAAAAAATGTTCCTGTTCCATCTTGACTATTAAATTTGGCAGAAGTCATTACACCGGCAAATTGGTTATTAATAATATTACGTGGTAACGGTAATGGAGACACATTTGTATCAACTAGTCCAATCATAACAGAACTTTTATCAATTCTTTTAAACATATTAAAATTAGCTTTAATGGATAACACCTTCTTCATCCATAGTTTTTAATTCAAAATCTTCTCTGGTAAGTTCATTAATTGAAAAATTAACATATTTTCCTGTTGAAAGAACCATTGTATCAATTCGATAGTTATTACTTCCATCAACTGATAAAACTAGCTCGCCATTGTATTTTTGCATTGTTGGTATTTTGGTGAATACTCTACCAATAAATATATCCTCATCTAATTCTGCAGGTGCAGTAGGTATAGATAGTTTTAACATATTTCCAACTATACCGCCAAAAGATGCACCAGCCAATGCTGAAAATAAATTTTTTGCATATGAATTTAATGTTTTATTACGTAAACATTCTGATTTTATATATAGATATTGATTAAGAGCATCTCTATTAATATCATATCTCATATTAAATAAGTGCCTCTGGATTGAATCTGCCAGATGCTCTTAATGCATCTTCATTTGCATCTAAATAATAAATCCAGTCTGTTCCTTTTTGTAGTCTGTCCATTACAACAATTCTAGATGGCTCTTTGTTACCATCCCAATGAATTATATGAACATCATAATTTCCACTTTGCCCTTTACCACAGAACGTTCCATATATTTTTCTTTTAGCGTCATATGCTGTTGCCCCACAGCTTGGATCTTGTCCTAAACCAATTTTTGTCATATTATTCCTCCTTAATATTACTAATTAAATTTCTTACATAATTTAACTTTTCTGAAACTTTATTTTCATATTGAGATAATCTTTCTTTAACTAATCTTTTAAATTTATTTCTTAGTTTCTTATTATTCTTTGTACAAAACCAAGTATAATTAATATCCTCATTAGTAGATTCATTCCATAATTCTTCTGGATTATCTACAATAGATTTTCTTATATGCCCATAAATTTCAACGATATATTCATCGTCGCATTCCTCTAATATTGGGTCTCTAAAAACAAGGAAGTTACTTCCAAATTCTTTTATTGCTTCAGGGTTAGTTGTATATCTATAAAAATATAAAAAACATAATTCTTTTTTCATATTATTCTTACACCACCTCAAAATATATAAATACTGCATTTTGATCAATGCTTAAATGTTTTGCTTTTTGCTCAACTTCAAATTCACTATTGTAGAATGAATATTCTCCACTAAATGAATTAAATACTTCTTCTAGTGAATTATAATCTTCATCAATATATGCTTTAGATTCACTATCAATATAATCGTGAAGTGACATACATCCATCCCAATAATGTCCACCTTCCCATACAACTGGTTTTAAGTCATTATCTTCATTTGGATATACTTGATATACTTTAAATTCATTTTCAGATATTTTCTTTACTATTGTAATATCATATCTTCTATACTTTTCCGCCATTTATATATTCCTCCAAATTTTTCTCAGCAATATCAAGCTTTTGTGATAATGCTTCTTTCAATAATGTATAATATTTAATTTGTTCTTGATGGTTTTCAATAATTTCATCAATAAGAGTAAGCTTTCCTCTTAACTCTTTTAATTTTGCTTTTGTTTCTTCTGGATTTATTTCCATATTCTGTTTCCTTTCTTTTATTAATAATTTTTTATCATTCAACAATACATTATTATAATATATTAAATAAATAATATTTGAGGTGATATTATGACTAAAGCACAAATCACAAAATGTTTACAAGAATTCGAATATACTGATTATTCTAACCCACAAACACTTGATGGAATATCTGTTATCATTTTAGAACAAGACAACAGATTATATCCAGACAAATATCATTATAGATATATTTTTGATATGTCAAATGAAATTTTAGAAATTTATAATGGCTATGTTGAAAATGATACTTTTATTTATGAAATTAATGGAAGTTAACAAAACCAGATAGACCAAATCATATGATTTCATTTGAAAGTATTAGTGCATTCTGCCAATTACCAAAAATTAATGAAATTGGACAAATTGAATATAGAAATTAAAGAAGAGATATTAATCTCTTCTTTTTATTCATTAATCTTCATTATCCTTTCTTGAAATATCTCTGCCATCAGATAATAATATTATCTTAATTTTTGATCTATCAAAATCTGGATATTTGTTATAGATTGCTCCATAAATACCAGATAATGTACATCCTTCAGCAACCATTTCAACGTGTTCTGGGAATTGAATTTCATTCATATCCCATTCATCTAATTTATCTACGATTTGTTTTTCTGCAATATCTTTACCGAATTCATATCCGGCTACTGCGATTAAATTTTTATCAATTTCTAATTTAATTGTGTTCATTATATTGTCCTTTCAATTTATTAAATAATTCTATTCTATTTGATATTTCTTTTATTTTTTCTGAAGTAGCAATCTCTAATCCACGTGTTGTTTGCCAGTTACAATAATAATGCTCTGTTGCTATACACTCTTTGATTTCATTAAGATAATCGTTTTCTCTTACTAAACAAGATTCGAGTAAACTTAATGATTGATTAATAAATTCTAATTCATCATTATTATTAAATGATGTAAGCGTAATATGTAAATTACCAGTATTATAATGTAATTCTTCTAGACGCAATTGATCTATATCGTAATAATTTCTACATCCCTGTTTATGTTTACGATAAAATACTCTATACTTATTATCTCCAATATACATTGCGGTCCAGGTATTAATAACAATTTTATTATCTATTAATGTATATGCATATATTGGAATATACGGAATTTTCATATAATCCTCCTTTAGATATTTACATCTACTTCTTTAACAATCCATCTAATAACAACATCAGTTGCATTCTTACCTCTGCCAATTGTATACTCCCACTTATCTTTATATCCTGAGATTTTTGGTTCTTTTTCTAATACTCTATTGGCATCAGTACGATTGTTAATTAATAGTGGAGGATTTGTTGGAGATTTTAAATTAAAATCAGAAATCCTGCCAGCACGGCTTCCACCTTTTGCAATTTCAGTGACAACATATTTATTGTCATCGCTGATAATATAATAATATTTCATATATTTATTTATTCTCCTTATATCCTTCTAAAATAATTTCAATTTCTTTAGCTTGTGATAGTGTTAACCAGTTAGATCTATCCTTCATTTCTCTAACCCATTCCTCCCACTCAAAGACATCCATCTTTTTATCATTCAAAATCTTTGCTTGTTGATCTGCGGCAGCTCTTGTATTGAACATTATTTTATTAAAACATTCAAAACCAATACAGCTACGTTTTAATTTTTCAAAATATAAACGAGGATGATCTTTATCAATACGAAGTTCACCAATTTGTTCTTCGACTATAACTTTATTGTCAGAACCAGCATAAAAGCAACAGTATACTTTATATAATTGCTTTTCCATTTTATTTATTCTCCTTCTTCTATATTTTATAATTTAGTTATGCACAGTGGAAAAAACTAATTAACTTTGGATCATTTGGTTTATCTCCAGTTACACTTTGATATAGTTTACGAACCGATATAGCAACAGATGATTCTGGACTAGCATTAATTAAACTGAATACTACATCACCACTAGAGCTATGCATATCGTAGTCTTCAGTTTTCTTTAATACATACATAACATAAATATAATTACCATTCATACCATCTACAATTATTTGTAGACCAGGCTTATCTGCCTTCGGATTCAAATGTTCATATCTACTATATTCTAGATGTTCATCTAAGAAATCATCTACCTTATCTGTATATTTATCATAGTCTAACTTATAGCCTATGCCTAAATAATGTGTTATACTTACACTCATATAATATTCTCCTTATTCATCTATACTTTCAACTAATTCCATTGTTTCTCTTTTAAATTCTGGAAACAAAGATTCATCCTCAAGTGTTTTATAATTAGTAACTTTGAAATTAAGATTTTCACCCCATCCATCTACTAATTGACCGTAAATTTCATTAAATAGATTATCTAAATTATTTCCTATCCATTCTTTTAAATCTTCAAAGCATCCTTCACAAATAACATAGCCATTTGCTTGAATGTATAAAGTGAAAGTTGCTTGTTTAGTTAAATCAACATCTGTGATTTTTTCACCTTTCCAATTTTTATTTACTGAAATATGAATTGGTTTTAATGTACAAATATTTTTATTCTCATCTAATATATCATTTAAGTCAATAGTTCTAATAATTTGATGATTACAAAAATACTGTTTATCTATAATATAATCTAATAAGCATTTATTTAAATCATATTCCATAAAACGATACTCATCAAATGTTTTATCGAAATTAACATTTACTTTTTCACCATTAATATCAGATAAATCAAAATCTATTTTAATATATGCCATTTGTCCACCCCCTTAATGTATCAAATTCTTCTTTAGTAAGTATTTTTAAACAATCTAATACTTCTTTACAAGTCCAGTCAATTTTTACTATTGCTGTATCGTGAAGTTTACTTATTTTTTCTTTATACATATCATAATCGATGCAAACTGTGACATAGCTTAAATTATCAGTATGTAAACACTTTTCCTTAATAATTTTTAATATCTTTTCTTGCTCTTGCTCCTTTAATATGCCTTGCTTAACATCTAAATATGCAAAATGTAATTTTAAATCTAACTCTGCTTCTGTTTTAGCATATTCAATCCAATTAGATGATGGAGCTTCTTTCATTGCTTCTGCGCAATCACTTAACATTTCAATTTCAGCCAATAGGGTTTCAGTTTTATTCATTATTTTGCACCTACCATTCTACCAAGAAAGTCGAATTCTTCTTTTGCTAATTCTTCTCTTCGCCAATAATCTTTTTGTTCTCTAACTTTAACATTATATGCTTCAACACTTGGATAAGCCCATTTTAATAATTTAATATCTACATTTTTAGTATTAATTAAATCAAAAGCAATATCTTTATCAGTTTTATTTTGTGCTTTGATTAATGCTTGTTTATAACTTTCTAGGTCTTTTCTTCTTTCTTCAAGCAATTCACAATCATAGCCATTTGCTTTACTAACTTCTATCTTATTTTTATTTTCTTCTAAAAGTGTATCAATTATTCTTCCTAATGCTTCTAATTCTTCACTAGGATTAGATTCTTTAATAACTTTTAATTCAGTTAATGCTTGTTTAAGAATATCAAATTCATCATAATAAACATCTCTAACTGAATTATCTTCTTCTATTGTAGCAGAACCAATTGTTTCTAATGCATCAAATACTTTTTCCATCAGTCCACCTCTTTAATAAATCATATTCTTCTTTAGTAATAGACATTCCAAAAGTATAATCACTGCCCATTACTTTAATCCTAATTTGATAATATGTTTCGCCATCAATTAATTCAATTTTACAATGCTTACTTATTAATTCCTTAATAATATCAAGAACTTGACCTTGATTTTCTACTTTATCTACAATATCATTTAATCTATTTGTAAACGCATTATCTATAGTTGCTTGATGTGGCTCTTTTGCGTTTGAAAAATAGATTTCAATTAATTTATTTATAAATTCTCTATCAGTCATTTTTATTCACTCCTTCCTAAATGATGAACTATAACATCTTTTAATTTCTTTGCTACTTCATCTTTTATATATTCTGTCATAACATATATTGCTTCTCTAATAAGCTCATATATGTCATTCATATCTTCAAAGTCTTTATAATAGCACATAGTTCTTTGATTTCCATAATAATGGAAGCCAACATCATTCCAAGTTTCCTCTCTATATTCATAAGTTGGAATGATTAATGTGTATGTCTCAGATGGGCAATCTTCTTCGCCCATTACATTGTTTATTACATTTGTTTTAACTTCAAAATGAAATCCATTATCTATGAGTCTATCTATAAAGTCTTCGTGATTTTTACATTTAATTACATCCATTAATTTTTTCCTCCTTATTTTCATATTTACTTCTTAATTTTATTAAATAATCAATAAAACTATTGTTTCTAGTCAATCGTGATATTTCATCGGAATTTCTATTTTTTATACGTTTTGCACCGGCTAAAGCCATAGCAGATGTATTAGATTTTTCCAGTGACTTTAAAAATTCATTATTACTATTAATATGATATACTAATGCTCTATTCACACCTTCTATAAATTTTATAGTTTCATTTATAAACAATATTTCATTATTTTTTTCGAATGAAAACATTATGTTATACATCGCAAAATACTTATTAAATCTTTTATTTAACATATCTTTAGATATATACAGTTCATCTACAGCAAGTCTACCAATCTCTGAACTAATTATACCAAATATTGTTTTTCCATATATTTTATATTCATCTACATTATTATTACGTATATCACCAACATATACAGAGCTATATTTAATTATTTCTATTTTATCTTTTAACAATACATATTGATATATTGGTTCTGAATTAATTTTCATTAAATATCTTACCCCATTCCTTTGCTAACATTTTGATAGCATTTCTTTTTTTACGATTTAATTTCTTTCTACTTTTTAAAATTTGAAAGTCAATATGCTTCATAGCTGATTTTAATTTTTTATATTGTCTTTCATAAATAGAAAATATTTTTGTTTCACTGTTATATTCAATTGTATGATTTCTATAAATTATAGCATAATATTTATCCATATTATGCCATCCAAATATAACAAACGCAGAATGTTAAAATAATTTGTATAAAATGAATAGTTTGATCTGTAATCAAATTAATCTTTAATCTATTTGCTTTGATATCATCAACTATGAAATGAATAACAAAATTTATTGGAACTAACCACCATATAAAATTTCCGCTAATTATTGTCGGAATCATAATTGAAATTGACCACATAAAAGCGTGGCAAAATAATCCCATTAAATAATCATAACGATATAGTTTATCCGGAGCTTTCTCCTCCCAAAACTTTTTCTGTTTTAAATTAGATAAGCACATTCCTTGTAGAAAGAAATCATCTACAAAATGGCATAAAAACATTAAAAATAACCATTGTAACATATTTTATCCTCCTTATTAAATATCTTTACAAAATATTTGATACTCTGTATCATATTCATCAATGTTAATATAAGCACGCCCTTTATTTAAATCAAGTTCGTGTTCATCAACTAATCCACAGCCGTTAACATCTTCATTATAATGTTTAATTAATGCATTCTCAGCATCAGCATAAGTTTTGAAGACTTCTGGCTCTCCATTACCATATTCACTACTATGACATAAAATATAAATTTTCATTTTTTTATTTCTCCTTTCTATATTTACTACCAATATTATAATATATAAAAAAAGAAGATATTGAATCTTCTTTTTTATTTACCAGATAATTCTTTCTTAATTGTATAAGGAAGTTTTAAAGAATTTGTTATTAAATCTGTTCTTATGCCAGCTGATAATAAATACATATTTAATGTATTTAATGTTGCTTTTGAATCAGCATTTGCTTCAGCTTCAAGATCAGATAATGATGCATATCCATTTAATGCAATATCTTTATATAATTTATTACGTTGTTTTTCATCGCCAGAACGAGCACCATATAATTCTCTAAATATTAAATCTGCATTTTGAGATACTAATGAAACTGCCTCATTATCTGAAATAGCACCAGCTTTTGAATCACCAACAACTTGGTCTGTTTTTATAGAACGTTGTTCATTATCTAATGAGTACTTATTCTTTTTACTAAGCATTTGTTCCATTCTCTTAATACCAAGATATCCAACTGGAATTGGGTATCTATTTTTTACATATCCAGTACCATCTACGTTAAAGTTAACGTGTTCTTCAAATGGAACTCCAAGAACATCTAATGCTTTTAATGCATTATCATAACTTGGTTCTTGGAATGGTAATGCTTGAATATATATTGTATGATCTAATTGGTCAAAATCAGTTGGATCATTACACCACTCACAAAATTTGCCAAATTCTTCATCAGACATATTTCTAAAATAATCTTTATAATATTTTAAGTTAGTTCCATCTTTAGTATCTAGATATCCGATAACTTCGAATATTTTATCTTCTATTCTTTTACGTTTTTCTGTCATATGGATCACCCTCCATTTATTATAATTAATTGTTCAAGAAATACTTTATAGATAAAAAAAGACAGAGTTTATACTCTATCTTTATTTTCTAGTATCTTCCAGCGGTTAACAAATTTTTATCTATTTTACTGCTGTAAATTTCAGTCATTCTTTCAAATGCTGAAACTCTTTTTGCTAGAATTTGTTCTTTAATTTCTCTGATTACTTCATCTTCGAACAAAGCAATGAAAGTATTAGTTCTTCTATCAATATGATTTAAATAATATTGATTATATGTATCATCATCATATTTATTTAAGATCTTTTCTTTCATTTTTTCATAGAAAATGTCTTCATACTTTCCTTTAGTATAAAGATTATGTACTTCAACATACTCATTTTCCATTGAGAAGTAATCCCAAGGATTACCTCCATCCTTTAAGTATGTATGATAAGCACACACTTTTTCTGGTGTGAACTTAAAGTCACACCAGAAATTTTTTTCTAGATCTTTTATCTCTTTTTCATAAAGATAAAGATCTCCATATTCTA